>Ga0160469_100082_pt1 | contig 153369 bp, 144 predicted proteins | sample HID1972M_E11MG_FD_108246 | JGI IMG/M metagenome (GOLD analysis project Ga0160469, IMG submission 108246) | Enriched pill bug-associated microbial communities from UW Madison campus, WI, USA - HID1972M_E11 MG | ecosystem: Host-associated > Arthropoda: Insects > Digestive system > Unclassified ...
CGATGTCGGCTCATCTCATCCTGGGGCTGTAGCCGGTCCCAAGGGTATGGCTGTTCGCCATTTAAAGAGGTACGTGAGCTGGGTTTAAAACGTCGTGAGACAGTTTGGTCCCTATCTTCCGTGGGCGCTGCAGATTTGAGGAAGCCTGCTCCTAGTACGAGAGGACCGGAGTGGACACACCTCTGGTGTATCGGTTGTCACGCCAGTGGCATTGCCGAGTAGCTAAGTGTGGAAGAGATAACCGCTGAAAGCATCTAAGCGGGAAACTCGTTTCAAGATGAGATCTGCCGGGGCCTCGAGCCCCCTAAAGAGTCGTTCAAGACCAGGACGTTGATAGGTCGGGTGTGGAAGCGCAGTAATGCGTTAAGCTAACCGATACTAATTGCTCGTGCGGCTTGACCCTATAACTTTGATTTGAAAGTCAAGGTTGTTATGCCAAGTGACGCAGTCGAAATAAAAGCTGATTTGCTCTATGAATTGGTTGTCTTGATCTGATCAAGACGACGACAAGTTATGCCTGATGACCATAGCGAGGTGGTCCCACTCCTTCCCATCCCGAACAGGACAGTGAAACGCCTCAGCGCCGATGATAGTGCGGGTTCCCGTGTGAAAGTAGGTCATCGTCAGGCTCTTACAGCCCAGAAAGCCCAACCATCCGGTTGGGCTTTCTTCTTTTTGGGCGACGCAAAATCAAAAGGGCTCGGGCCCAGCTCTCAGCCGTTGCGGATGCGGTCATCCTCGATGACCAGCAGGCGGGCATGCACCAATTCCTCCAGCACGGCGTCGCCCAGTTGTACCGTGGTGAGGCCGGCGAAGAAGCGGCTGCGAATCACGTCCATATAGGGTGTCGCCTCGATCCAGTGCTGGAATTGCGCGCGCTGCATCGTCCCGACCTCCAGGAGCTTGAATTTCACCAGCACCTTGAGCGCATGCCAGGCGTGCTTGGTCGGGTTGCGGATCTGGCCCTCCAGGCGCTGCCGGGCGCGGACCAGCGCCGCATCCACGTCGGTGAAAGGGCGGCCGTGTCCCGGTACGACGACGACGGGCTGCAGGGCTTCGATCAGGTCCAGCGTGGCAGCGACTTCGGCGAAGCCGGGTTCGCCCGCGAGCTCGGGGAACACCACGCCGAATCCGTTTTCCCAGAGCGCATCGGCGGAAATAAGGACGCGGGATGCAGGCTCGAACAGGATGATGGAATGCGGGTCGTGTCCGGGCGCCGCATGGATCTGCCAGGGGATGTCGCCCAAGCGGATGTTCCGTCCAGGTTCGAGCAATGCCGAGACCGTGAAGCGCGGGCATTCCTGACCGGTGGCCTGGAAGCTCAGGCCTGCCTCGTCCCATTGCCGGACCAGCGGCGCGTCGCCCGGCGGAATGAGGGTGCGCAGTCCGGCGTAGCGGGCTTGCAGCGCGGCATTGCCGCCGCAATGGTCGCTGTGCAGATGGGTGTTGCACAGAATGTCGAGCGGCCGTCCGTCGAGCGCCTGCTCGGCCAGGGCCAGCGTCTGAGCGGCATGCGTCGCATAGCCGCTGTCCACCAGCACGGTGTCCTCGCGTCCCATGAACAGGATGTTGTTGGACGACAACCAGCCCCGCTCGAACACCGTCATGTTCGCGGGGAGCGCAAAAGGCATGCTCAACGTGCCGCTGCAGTCATCCGGGGCCGGAGTTCACGCCGCAGGATCTTGCCCACGTTCGTCTTGGGCAGCGATTCACGGAACTCGATGTATTTCGGGCGCTTGTAGCCGGTGAGCTGGTCGTGGCAGTGGCGCATCACCGCTTCTTCATTCAGCGACGCATCCTTGCGCACCACGAACACCTTGATCGCCTCGCCCTGCATGTCGTCCGGCACGCCGATGGCCGCGCATTCGACCACGCCGGGGCACAGCGAGATGACGTTCTCGAGCTCGTTCGGGAACACGTTGAAGCCGCTCACCAGGATCATGTCCTTCTTGCGGTCGATGATCCGGCTGTAGCCGTCGTCCTGCATCACGGCGATGTCGCCGGTGCGCATGAAGCCGTCGGCGGTGAAGGCGGCGGCAGTCTCCTCGGGCTGGTTGTAGTAGCCGCTCATCACGTTGGGGCCCTTGATGCACAGCTCGCCCGGCTCGCCGTCGGGCAGCGAGTGGCCTTCGTCGTCCTTGATGGCGATCTCGATGCCCGGCAGCGGCAGGCCGATCGTGCCGGTGAAGCGGGTGTTCGTCACCGGGTTGTTGGTGCCGATGGCGCAGGTCTCGCTCATGCCCCAGCCCTCGATCATCGGGCAGCCCGTGACTTCGAACCAGCGCTGCGCCGTCCCCTCCGACGCGGCCATGCCGCCGGCCTGCGACACCACGAGGTGCGAGAAGTCCACGCTCTTGAACTCCGGATGCATCAGCAGGCCGTTGAACAGCGTGTTGACGGCCGGCAGGATGTGGAAGGGCCGCTTCTTCAGCACGGCGATGAACTTGCCGATGTCGCGCGGGTTCGGGATCAAGCTGAGATGCGAGCCTTGCTTGATGGCCAGCAGGCACAGCGTGAGGGCGAAGATGTGATACAGCGGCAGCGCCGCGATGCCGTTGACCTTGGCCGGATCGCCCACCCGCGACAGCGCCGGGTTGAACCAGGCCTCCGCCTGCAGGGTGGCGGCGACGATGTTGCGGTGCGTCAGCACCGCGCCCTTGGAGCGCCCGGTCGTGCCGCCGGTGTATTGCAGGAAGGCGATCGAATCCAGCGTGCTGGCATCGGCGCCGAGCGGCAGACCCCGGCCTTCGGCGAGCGCCGCCGGGAAGGGGGTGACGGTGCGGCCCCTGTCCAGCGGCAGCTTGTAGGGCGGAACCATCTTCGCCAGGTGCCGCACCGCGACCGTGATCCAGGTGCCGTAGAGCCCGCCCAGCAGGTCGCCCATCGCGGTCACGACGACATGCCTGACGGCGGTGCGCTCGATGACCGGCTCCAGCGTGGCCGCGAAGTTCTCCAGGATGACGATGGCCGTGGCGCCCGAATCGGCGAGCTGGTGCTCGAGCTCGCGCGCGGTGTACAGCGGGTTCACGTTGACGCAGGTGTAGCCGGCGCGCAGCACGGCCGCCATCGTCACCGCGAACTGCGGCACGTTCGGCAGCATGATCGCCACCCGCGCGCCGGGCTCGAGTCCGCGCGACTGCAGCCAGGCGCCCAGTGCCTTGGACAACGCGTCGAGCTCGCGGTAGGCCATCCAGCGCTCCATGCAGACCGAGAACGGCCGGTCGGCATGCTGCTGGAACGACGTTTCCAGCAAGTGGGCCAGCGAGCGGTATTGCTCGGGGTGCACCTCGTGCGGTACACCTTCGGGATAGTTCCTCAAAGCGGACGGTTGCATGCGGTCTCCTTCTGGCGCGGATTTGACGGCGCCCTTGCCGCCGGCGCCAGCGGGCTTGTCCTAGGAGCGGAGCCGCTGCTGTCGCGCGTGCGATAGTCGGCGGCATGATTGCACGCCTGCAGCGTCTGTTCGTGTTCGGCTGGCTGCTGGCCGCCGTCGCCTGGGTCGTGCTGTGGTGGGAACGCTCGCCGGGGCTGGCGGTCGCCGGCGTCTGCGCGCTGGCCCTGGGCCATGCAGCCGTCCTGGCCGCCGAATGCATCATCGGCTATGGCGTCAATGCGCACGACACCGTACCGCGCGCCCTGCCGCGGCAGTGGCTGCGCGCGTGGGTCGCCGAATGCCTCGTGGCGCCGCGGGTGTTCTGCTGGCAGCAGCCCTTTCGCGCCCAGGCGGTGCCCGACCAGCTCCCCCCGGCCGACGGGCGGCGTGGCGCGGTGCTGGTCCACGGCATCGTGTGCAACCGCGGCTTCTGGAATCCCTGGCTGCGCGCACTGCGCGCTGATGGGCGGGCCTTCGTCGCCGTCGACCTGGAGCCGCTGTTCTGCTCGATCGACGACTACGTGGCACGGATCGACGCAGCCATCGAGGCGGTGGCGGCGGCGACGGGCTGGCCGCCGGTGCTGATCTGCCACAGCATGGGTGGCCTGGCCGCACGGGCCTGGCTGCGCACGGCGGACGGCGCGCGCGTGCACCGCATCGTCACCATCGGCACGCCGCATGCCGGTGCCTGGCTGGCGCGCTTCGGCCGCTCGGTCAACGGCCGCCAGATGCGCGTGGGCAGCGAATGGCTCTCGCGCATCGAGCCGGAACAGGACAGCGCGCGGCAGGTGCCATTCACCTGCTGGTACTCGGACTGCGACAACATCGTGTTCCCGGCCTCGACCGCCATGCTGCCGGGCGCGGACAACCGCCTGTGCCGCGGCCGGGCGCATGTGGAGATGGCCTTCGACGCGGCACTGCGCCGCGACACGCTGGCGTTGCTCGAGGGTTAGTACTGCGCCCCGGCGCTATCGGAGCATGAAAAGGCGTCTTCGCCCCCATGGCGGCGTTGCCGCGCTTGCGAAGGCGTCCAGCCTTCGCCGCGCGCGGCGCCTTGCCCTGGGAGCGAATCCATCCTTTTCATTTCGTTCCGATAGCGCCGGGGCGCAGTACTAGCCGAGCGCAATGCTCCGCTCGCCCGGCAGCAGCACGCCGGCCTCGATGTCGCTCTGGCGTTCGAGCTCGCGGTACAGCGGCGTGAAGTCCGGCGCGGTGATCTCGAACAGCTGCGCGAAGCTGTCGATCACGAAGTAGTTGCTCTGGTAGCTGTCGATCTTGTAGCGCGAGCGCATGGTGCGCATCAGGTCCAGCGGCAGGCGGTGCGGCTCGGGGCTGCGCACCGCGTGCTGCAGTTCGCCGACCGAGCTGAGGATGCCGGCGCCGTAGGCGCGCAGGCCATCGGGCTGGCGGATCAGCCCGAACTCCACCGTGTACCAGTACAGCCGCGCCAGCTTCTCGCAGGCGCCCAGCGAATGCGCCTTGATGCCGCCTTCGCCGTAGCGCTGCACGTAGTCGGCGAAGGCCGGGTCGAACAGCATCGGCACGTGGCCGAAGAGATCGTGGAACACGTCGGGCTCGACGATGTAGTCGAACTCCTGCGGCTGGCGAATCCAGTCGGTCACCGGGAACTTCCGGTTGGCCAGCAGCGTGAAGAAGGGCAGCTCCGGAATGAGGCCCGGCACCGCCACGACCTCCCAGCGGGTGGCGCGGTACAGCCGCTCGTTGATCTCCTCGAAGCGCGGGATGCGGTCCTTCACGCCCAGCGAGGGCAGCGCCGCGATGAAGGCGTCACAGGCCAGGCCGGGCAACTGCGCCGCCTGGCGCTCGTAGAGGCGCCGGTAGGTGTCGTGGTCCGCCGGCGTGTAGCTCGCGTAGTCCTGCGGGCAGGTGTAGTCGGCCTGCACCGCGCCGCCGCGTGCGTAGTCGCCGCGCGGCGGGCGCTCCGATTCGCCGTAGACGGCGGGCGTCGGACCCGAAGCGGTGGTGTCCATGCGGGGCCTGCGTCGGCGGCTACTGCGCCGCGGCCAGCACACCGCGGCGGATCTGGTCGAGCTCGATGCTCTCGAACAGCGCCTTGAAGTTGCCGTTGCCGAAGCCGTCGTCGCCCTTGCGCTGGATGAACTCGAAGAAGATCGGGCCGAGCTGGTTCTCGCTGAAGATCTGCAGCAGCAGCGCGTCCTTCTTGCCGTCGATCAGGATCTTGCGCTTGTGCAGCTCCGCCACGCTCTCGCCGTGGCCGGGGATGCGCTTGTCGACCAGTTCGTAGTACGTGTCGATGGTGTCCAGCAGCTTCACGCCGCCGGCGCGCAGCGCGTCCACCGTCTGGTACAGGTCGTCCGAGCCCATCGCGATGTGCTGGATGCCCTCGCCGTGATAGAGGTCCAGGTACTCCTGGATCTGGCCGGCCTGCTCCTTGCCTTCCTCGTTGATCGGGATGCGGATCTTGCCGCAGGGGCTGGTCATGGCCTTGCTCTTCACGCCGGTGACCTGGCCCTCGATGTCGAAGTACTTGATCTCGCGGAAGTTGAACAGGCGCTCGTAGAACTCCGCCCACTCGTTCATGCGGCCGCGGTGCACGTTGTGCGTCAGGTGGTCGATGTAGGTCAGTCCATGGCCCTCGGGCGCCAGCGCCTCATCGGCGCTCAGGCCGGGCAGCGCCTCGAAGTCCACGTCGTAGAAGCCGATGTTGCCGATGTCGCCCGGCTGCGCGCCGTTCTTGCCGCGCCAGCGGTCGACCAGATAGATCAGGCTGTCGCCGATGCCCTTGATGGCCGGGATGTTCAGCTCGCCCGGGCCGGCCTTGTCGGCGAAGCCCCAGGCGCCGAGCGAGGTCGCGCGCTCGTACGCGGCCTTGGCGTCCTGCACGCGGAAGGCGATGGCGCACACGCTGGGGCCGTGCTGGCGCGCGAAGCGCTGCGCGAAGGAATCCGGCTCGGCATTGACGATGAAGTTGATCGTGCCCTGGCGGTACAGCAGCACGTTCTTGTGGCGGTGCTTGGCCACGGCCCTGAAGCCCATGCGCTCGAACACCAGGCCCATGGCCGCCGGATCGGGCGCCGCGTACTCGATGAACTCGAAACCATCGGTGCCCATGGGGTTGTCCCAGGGCGTGAAGGCGGGGGCGTCGCTGCTGCTCATGGCTGTCTCCGGATGCGGGTAGGTGGGGACGGTGCGCCGTGCGCACCCCGAAGCCCGTACTGTAGAGGCGTCCTGCCTCATGTTTTATGCGTTTTCAAGCCAGATTCAGGCCTTGATCGCATGAAAAATGCGAAAATCCAATGATGGATGCACTTGACAAGCAGGATCGACAGATTCTGCGCATGCTTCAGGCTGACGGCCGCGCCACCTACGACCAACTGGCCGAGCAGGTCAGCCTGTCGCCCAGCGCGGTACTGCGCCGCGTGAAGCGGCTCGAGGAAAGCCGCGTCATCGACCGCTACGTGGCGCTGGTCAAGCCCGAGGCGGTCGGCCTGGGCCTCACGGCCTACCTGAACGTGCGGCTCGAAAAGCACACCGAAAGCCACAAGCGCAATCCCATGGACCTGTTCCGCGCCAGTGTGCAGACCTGGCCCGAGGTGGTGGAGTGCGCGGCGCTCACGGGGGACATGGACTACCTGCTGCGCGTGGTCGTGGCCGACATGGCGCACTACAGCCGCTTCATCATGGACACGCTGCTCAAGCACCCCAGCGTGGAGGACTGCAAGACCAGCTTCGTGCTCGACCGCGTGAAGGCCACGACGGCGGTGCCTGTCTGAAGCGCGCCACGGAATTCGGGCCGATGGTTGCATGTAAACCACTTCATCTGGTAATGATTCACTAAATCACGGCTTAAACGACCCTGCACGCTTAACGAATTGGGGAAAACCCTAAAATTGGTGCCATGTCACTTGCCAAGGCCCTCCTCCAAGCCACCCTCGGCGCCGGCTCGTTCCTGCGGGCGCCGGTGGTCGAGGCGCGCCCGGCGGCCGCCGCGGCACCCTCGCCCCAGCCGGTGCTGGTGCCGATCCGCTCCATCGGGCCGCGCGAGCGCGGGCGCATCGCGCTGCACCTGCTGGCGCTGTCCCCGCACGACCGCTACCTGCGCTTCGGCTACGCGGCCTCCGACGAGCAGGTTCAGCGCTATGTCGACGGGCTGGACTTCGAGCGCGACGAGATCTTCGGCATCCACAACCGGCGGCTGGACCTGATCGCCATGGCGCATCTGGCCTTTGCGCCTTCGGACCAGCACCGCGGCTGCGCCGAGTTCGGCGTCTCGGTGTCCGAGCACGCCCGCGGCCGCGGCTACGGCGCGCGCCTGTTCGAGCGCGCGGTGGTCACGGCGCGCAACGAAGGCGTGACCATGCTGTTCATCCATGCGCTGAGCGAAAACACCGCGATGCTCAAGATCGCGCGCAACGCCGGCGCCACGGTGGTGCGCACCGGCTCGGAGTCCGAGGCGCACCTGGAGCTTTCCTCCGCCACGCTCGACAGTCGCATGAGCGAGATCGCGCTCGACCACTTCGCCGAGGTCGACTTCCAGCTCAAGACGCGCGCGCAGCAGTTCTGGGCCTTCCTGGCGGGACTGCAGGAAATCCGTAGCGGCGTGCGCGCGGCGCGCGACCAGTCCGCGCCCTGATCACCCTCTGCCGCCGCGGTGGCGCCGGGCCCGGCGCATCCGGTATCCTTGCGGTTCCCCAACTTCCGCCCTCCCGCAGTGGCCGACCCCCACCCTGAACGCGCTCCCGTCGAACGGGAAGACAAACGCGGCTTCCTCCAGAAACTCGCCGAATTCATCCACCCCGGGCCGGATTCGCGCGACGAGCTCATCGAAACCCTCGCCGACGCCGAGAACAACGAGGTGATCGGCCCCGAATCGCGCGTCATGCTCGAAGGCGTGCTGCGCATGGCCGACATGACCGCCGGCGACGTGATGGTCGCGGCGCCGCGCATGGACCTGGTCAACATCGACGATCCGCTCGACGAGATGATGCACCTGGTGATCGACACCGCGCACTCGCGCTTTCCGGTGTACGAGGGCGACAAGGAAAACATCATCGGCATCCTGCTGGCGAAGGACCTGCTCAAGCTGCAGCGCTCGCCGGGGCTCAACATCCGCGCGCTGCTGCGGCCGGCGACCTTCATCCCCGAGAGCAAGGGCCTGAACGACCTGCTGCGCGAGTTCCGCGGCAACCGCAACCACCTGGCGGTCGTGATCGACGAGTTCGGCCGCGTGGCCGGCCTGATCACCATCGAGGACGTGCTGGAGCAGATCGTGGGCGAGATCGAGGACGAGTTCGACATCGCCGAGGACGAGGGCGACATCTTCGGGCTGGCCGACCACACCTACCGCGTGAGCGGCGACACGCCCATTGAGCGCGTGGCCGAGACCTTCGGCATCACCTTCGACGAAGAGCAGCTCAGCGAGGACTTCGACACCATCGGCGGCCTGATCGCGCACGAGATGGGCCACGTGCCCAAGCGCGGCGAGCGCCACACGGTGGGCGGCTTCGACTTCGTGGTGCTGCACACCAAGGGCGGCGCGGTGCGCTGGTTCAAGGTGTCGCCGGCGCGCGGCGACGACGCCGCCGACTGATGCCGTTGCCGCCGGCGCCCACGGGGCGCGACGCCGTCCCTGTTCGCCGTCTGTCCCTGCCGCGCCTGGCCGGCTTCGCCGCCGCCGGCCTGGTGCAGGCCGCGGCCATCGCCTGGCCGGCGGGCGGCCAGGCGCTGTGGTGGCTGCAGCTGCTGTCGCTGGCCGCGTTCGTCGGGTTGCTGCAAGGCCTGAGGCCGCGTCCGGCCTTCTTCGGCGGATGGCTCTTCGCCACCGCCTGGCTCTGCGGCACCTTCTGGTGGCTGTTCATCTCGATGCACACCTACGGCGGGCTGGCGGCGCCGCTGGCGGCCATCGCGGTGCTGGCGCTGGCGGCGGCGCTGGCGCTGTACTACGCGCTCGCCGCGGCCGTCCATGCGAAGTTCGCGCCGGCCGGTGCGCTGCTCTTCGCGGCGCTGTGGACGCTGGCCGAGCTGGTGCGCGGCAGCTGGTTCACCGGCTTTCCCTGGGGCGCGGGCGGCTATGCGCACGTCGAGGGGCCGCTGGCCGGCTATGCGCCCTGGCTCGGCGTCTACGGCCTCGGCGCGGCGGCCGCGGCCATCGCCGCCTGCCTCGTGCAAGCCATCGTGTCGCGGCGGCGCGTGGCGCCGGTGCTGGCCGCGCTCGTGCTGCTGGCGCTGCCTGTCGGCCTGTCGCTGGTGCGCGATGGCGACGCGGCCGCGGATTCGCGCGGGCGCCTGGGCGTGGCGCTGCTGCAGGGCAACATCCCGCAGGACGAGAAGTTCATTCCCGGCGGCGGCGTCGCCACGGCGCTGCGCTGGTACGGCGAGCAACTGCGCGATGCGCGCGCGCCGCTGGTGATCACGCCCGAGACCGCGCTGCCGCTGCTGCCCGCGCAACTGCCGCCGGGCTATCTCGATGCCATCGTGCAGCGCTATGCCGGCGGCGCGCAGGCGGCCATCGTGGGCCTGCCGCTGGGCGATGGCGCCGCGGGCTACAGCAACACCGTGCTCGGCCTGCGGCCCGGCACGGCGCAGCCCTACCGCTACGACAAGCACCACCTGGTGCCCTTCGGCGAGTTCATCCCGCCGCTGTTCCGCTGGTTCACCGAGATGATGAACATCCCGCTGGGCGACTTCCGGCGCGGCGCCCTGCCGCAGCCGCCCTTCGAGTGGCAGGGCCAGCGCATCGCGCCGAACATCTGCTACGAGGATCTGTTCGGCGACGAGATCGGCGCGAGCTTCCGCGACGCGGCACGTGCGCCGACCATCCTGCTGAACGTGAGCAACATCGCCTGGTTCGGCGACACGGTGGCGATCGACCAGCACCGCGCGATCTCGCGCATGCGCGCGCTGGAGTTCGAGCGCCCGATGGTGCGCGCGACCAACACCGGGGCCACCGTGATCATCGACCACCGCGGCCGCGTGACGCACGAGCTGCCGCGCCTGACGCGCGGCGTGCTGGAGGCCGAGGTCGAGGGCCGCGCGGGGCTGACGCCCTATGCCATGTGGGTGTCGCGCTGGGGCCTGGCGCCGCTGTGGATCGCCGCGCTGGCGGTCGTGGCCGGTGCGCTGTGGCGGCGCCGGCGCGCGGGCTGATGCGGATCAGCCCACAGGCCAGTCGCGCAGCTTGCCGGGGTTGAGCAGGCCCTGCGGGTCGAAGCGCTGCTTCATCGCCACCACTTCCGGCGGCAGCGCGCCGCCGGCCTTGCCGTCCTCGACGATGAAGGTGTGCGGGTCGTTGATGCGCACGCCGTGTGCGCGGTGCAGGCGGATGATCTCGCGCAGCCGCTCCTCGGTGGAAAAGCGCACCAGCTGCAGCGCGCTGCAGGTCAGCAGCCCGTCCATGTTGCGCAGGTACTCGGCGTGCATCAGCACCTCGCCGGCGAACAGCTTCTCCATCGCCGCGATCTGCGCCACCTGCTGCCCGGGCGTGAAGCTGCTCTGCAGGTAGGTCAGGCCCTTGTCGATGCGCATCGCGTGCAGCGTGGTGTGGTTCCAGGTGAACTCGACCAGCGTGCGGTTGGTCTTCTGCACCTCTTCCGCGCTGCGGCGGTAGCCGATGGTGCCGCCGTGCGCGGCGGCGAGGTCGCGCAGCGTTTCCTCGCCCGCCTCGGCGACCAGCGACAGCACCGCGTGGCAGCCGCGCGGCAGGTACTCGGCGAGCTGGCCCAGGTGGTCGGGCACCGGGCTGGCGAAGAAGGCGACCTCGCGCTTGGCCAGGCCGGGCGCGTGCGCCAGTGCGTCGGCGAAGCCGAGCGCGGCATCGAAAGTCGAGAACGTGGTCAGCGTCTCCAGCCAGGGCTGCGCCGGCGCCAGGCCGACCTCCAGCTCCAGCACCAGCCCGTTGGTGCCCCACAGGTGGTGCATGCGCATCGCCTCGGCGCCGCGCAGCTCGACGATCTGCGGCTCGGGCTCGATGGTCATGGCGCGCAGGCCCAGCACGTTGCCCGGCGCGCCCAGCGGCCCGTAGTTGATCGAGCCCACGCCGCCGAAGCCGCCGCCGAACAGGCCGCCGAGCGTCGCGCTGCGGTAGGTGGAGGGCATGCAGCGCAGCTCCTGGCCGCCTTCGCGGGCCTTGCGCTCGATGTCGCCCAGCCGGATGCCGGCCTGCGCGCGCACGACGCCGGGCCGCAGCCACAGCAGCGCGCCGTAGCCGGTCATGTCCAGCACCACGCCGCCGGCCAGCGGCGTGGTCTGGCCGTAGTTGCCGGTGCCGCTGCCGCGGATCGTGATCGGCACCTTGCGGCGCGCGCAGGCGCTCACCAGGCGGCGGATCTCGTCTTCCGTGCGCGGGCGCACCACGCTGTCGGCGACCTTGCCTTCGAGCTGGCGCTTGAGCACCGGGCTGAACCACGAGAAATCCTGCGACAGCCGCGCGATGCGGCCCGGGTCGGTGATCCAGTCGAGCTCGGGCAGCTCGAGGTGCAACTGTTCGATGGCGGAGACGGGCGCGTTCATGGCGGTTCAGTCGTTGGAGAGTTCGCTCGCGTGCCACGAGCCCAGGGCGGCCTTGGTGGCCCAGGCCATCAGCGCGAACAGCGCCACGCCGGTCAGCGAGATCAGCAGCAGCGCGGCGAACATGCGCGGGATGTTGAGCTGGTAGCCGGCCATCAGGATCTGGTAGGCCAGCCCGGTGGCCGCGCCGCCGGTGCCGGCGACGAACTCGGCCACCACCGCGCCGATCAGCGCCAGCCCGCTGGAGATGCGCAGGCCGCCGAAGAAGTAGGGCAGCGCGCTGGGGATGCGCAGGCGCACCAGCGTCTGCAGGCGCGAGGCGCGGTTCATGCGGAAGTAGCTCTGCAGGTCGGGGTCGATGCTGCGCAGCCCCAGCGTGGTGTTGGAGATGATGGGGAACAGCGCCACCAGCGTCGCGCAGATCACCAGCGAGGCCGTCGGGTCCTTCACCCAGATGATGATCAGCGGCGCCACGGCCACGATGGGCGTGACCTGCAGCAGCACCGCATAGGGGAAGAGGGCGGTCTCGATGATGCGGCTCTGCACGAACAGGAAGGAGATCAGCACGCCGACCAGGGTGGCCATCGCGAAGGACAGCACCGTGATCTTGAGCGTGACCAGCAGCGCGCTGCCGAGCGAGACCCAGTCGGTGACCAGCGTCTGCAGCATCAGCAGCGGCGAGGGCACCAGGTAGGGCGGCAGCTCCAGGCCGGTCACCAGCGCCTGCCAGGCGCCCAGCAGCAGCAGGCCGACCAGCAGCGGGAACAGGATGCGCTGCACCTTGGGGCGGCGCAGGAGGGGCGTTCTCGCCGGGCGCAGTGGCTTGGCGCGCGGGGCGGCCGCGGCCGAGGGCTTGCCTTCGGCCGCGGCCCGCGCGTTCCAGGTCATGCTCATGCGAGTTCCTCCTCGACGTTCCGGCTGGCCGACAGCAGGCTGCGCTGCAGGTGCTTGGCGTAGTGGCTGAATTCGGGCGAGACCATGAACTCGGCGCTGCGCGGGTAGGGCTCGTCGATGCGCACCTCTTCCACGATGCGCCCGGGCCGCGCGGCCATCATCACCACGCGGGTGGACAGGAACACCGCCTCGTGGATCGAGTGCGTGACGAAGACCACGGTGAGCTTCTTCTTGCGCCACAGGTCGAGCAGGTCGGCGTCCAGCTTGTGGCGCGTGATCTCGTCCAGGGCGCCGAAGGGCTCGTCCATGAGCAGCAGGCTGGGCTGCACCACCAGGCCGCGCGCGATCGACACGCGCATCTGCATGCCGCCCGAGAGCGCGCGCGGCAGGGCCTTGGCGAACTTCGACAGGCCCACCAGCTCCAGCGCCTCGGCCACGCGCGCGTCGGCCTCGGCGCGCGGCACCTTGGCCAGGTCCAGCGGCAGGCGCACGTTGGCCTGCACGCTGGCCCAGGGCATGAGCGTGGGCGACTGGAAGACGAAGGCCATCCGGCCCACGCTCTCCTGCATCTGCGCCACCGGCTTGCGCCACAGCAGCAGGCGCCCGTCGGTGGGCTCGAGCAGGCCGGCGATCATCTTCAGCAGCGTGCTCTTGCCGCAGCCCGAGGGGCCCAGCAGCGTGACGAACTCGCCTTCCTGGATCGTCAGGTCGACCGGCTGCAGCGCGACCGTGCCGTTGGGGTAGGTCTTCTGCGCCGAGAGGACCTCGATCGCAGGCGTGGGGGCGTTGTCGTTCATGGCGGGCCTTTGCGTTCCGGGTGGATGGCCCTCAGGGCATCACCTTGGCCGCCTTGATGAAGCTGAGGTCGAAGGCCTGCGCGGTATCGACTTTGGCGGCGTCGATGAGCTGGCTGGCGACCGCGAAGTCGTAGTTCTGCTTCACGCGCGCCTCGGTCATGATGCCGATGCCCTGCTGCAGCGCGTCGCCGCTGGCCACGATGCCCATCTCCTTGAGCTTGGCCACGCTGTAGGCGAGCTGCTCGTCGGTCATGTTCGGGTTGTCCTTCTTGATCAGCGCGTTGGCCGGCGCGGGGTCGGCGAAGTAGGACTTCCAGCCCTCCACCGTGCCGCGCACGAAGGCTTCCACGGTCTTGCTGCGCTCCTTCACCGTCTTTTCCATGCAGGAGACGGTGGTGGCGTACGACGGGTAGCCGTGGTCGGCGAGCAGGAAGGTGTTGGCCTTCACGCCGGCCTTCTGGACCGCGAAGGGCTCGGAGGTCAGGTAGCCCTGCTGGACCACGTTCTTGTCGGCCACGAAGGGCTGGATGTTGAAGGTGTAGGGCCGCGTCTGGGCATCGGTGAAGCCGTACTTCGTCTTCAGCCAGGCGTAGTAGCCGCGCTGCGCCGCGGGCGCGATCAGGATGGTCTTGCCCTTCATGTCCTCCAGGCTCTTCACGTCCTCGTGGGCGATCAGCACCTGCGGGTCCTTCTGGAAGATCGCGGCCACGGTGACCACCGGCAGGCCGCCGCTGCGCGCGATCATCATCTGCAGGTCGCTCGAGCCCATGATGCAGTCGGCCTGGCCGGCGCCCATGATCTGCAGGATGTTGACCTGCGGGCCGCCCATCTTGATGGTCACGTCCAGCCCGTGCTTCTTGTAGATGCCGGTGGCCACCGCCTGGTAGAAGCCGCCGTGCTCGGCCTGGGCGTACCAGTTGGTCATGTAGGTGAACTTCTCCTGGGCCTGCGCCGGCGTGGCGGTGGCAATGGCGAGCGCGGCGGCGCCGAGCAAGGGGGCGAATCGGATGCGCATGGCGGAGACCTCTCAGTGAAGAACGACGGAATGAAAAAAGCGATGCAAGGAGCGCGCCGCTCAGTGTGCTGCGGGCTCGAGGGCGGGCTGGATGAAGCCCTGCTGGTGCCCGCGCGCCCAGGTGGCTTCCTCGCGCACGACCCATTGCAGTGCATGCAGCTCCGTGAGCGCCTGCACCCAGCTGTCGGCCAGCGTGTTCAGGATCGCCTCGCCCTGCGCGCGGGTGGCACTCGTCGGGTCGCCGATCACGCCGCTGGGGCCGAAGTCGCGCGCGGTCCAGGCGCAGGCCGGCCGGCCGTCGGGCGACAGCAGCTTGATCGGGAAGGGGGGCGGGTAGTTGGCCACCGCGCGTTCCATGTGCACCGTTTCGGGGGCCAGCGCGAGCATCAGCGCGGTTTCGGAATGGCCGGCGTGCATGGCGAGCTTCTTTTCCTGCTCGGTGATCTGCTGGCCCGAGGCGTTGGGCAGGCGCGAGACGCCGTGCGGCACCACCACGTAGTCGCCATGGCGCAGGCGCAGCTCGCGCGCCGCCATCTCCAGCACCTGGGGCTGGCCGCCGTGGCCGTTGGCGAACAGCAGCTTGCGAAAGCCCGAGCGGTAGACCGACTCGCCGATCTCGATCACGGTGGACAAGAGGGTGGTGCCGGTCAGCGTCATGGTGCCGGGAAAGTGCAGGTGCTCCTCGGACTTGCCGTAGGTGATCGGCGGCAGCGCGAAGGCGCGCACCTCGGCCGGCAGGCGTTCCAGCGCCTTGCCCATCACGCCCGAGGCGATCACGCTGTCGACCGAGCAGGGCAGGTGCGGGCCGTGCTGCTCGATGGCGCCGCAGGGCAGCACGATCACCGTGTTCTCGCGGTCGGGCAGCTGGTCGATCTCGGTCCAGCTCAGGTAGGGCAGGAAGCGGTGGGGCGGGATGTAGCCGTGCAGCATGGAGGGCTCCTGGTGGATGGAGGGGTCAGGCGAAATGCGCCATGGCCTGGCCGACGCGGGCCATGAAGCGCTTGAGCTGGGACTCGGTGGCCACGTTCATGTGGTAGTGGGCGTGGTAGTCCACGCGCGCGGCGGGGCCGGTGAGCCGCTTCATGTAGCGCGTGACGATCTTGCGCGGCGGGTCGCCCATGTACCAGGCCACCCAGCGCGGGCGGCCGTAGGTCACCACGGCGCTCACGCGCCGGATGTGTGTGAGCATCGGCTTCACGTTCTTCGGATCGCTGAGGTCGAAGGCGACGCCGGGCATGAAGAGCCGGTCGAAGAAGCCCTTGAGCATCGCCGGCAGGCCGAAGCACCAGGTGGGAAAGCAGAACACGATCGCCTCGGCCCATTGCAGCCGGTCCACGTAGGGCTGCAGCGGCGCGCGGTTGTGGGGCACCTCGTGGTAACCGATGCGCTCCTCGCGCGAGAGCACCGGATCGAAGCCCTCGGCGTACAGGTCGCAGTCGTCCACCTCGTGGCCGGCGGCGCGCAGGTTCTTCAGCACCTCCTGGTGCAGGGCGGCGTGGAAGCTGGTTTCGACCGGGTGGCAATAGACGACGAGGACGCGCATGGGGGCTGACCGCTTAATCAGAGCAAGTGGTCAGGTTTACGCAAAGCCCGTGCCAGCGCGCATGCACCGGCTTGGGGAGGCGGCGAAGGCGGGGGCGGTCTACCGGTGCGCGATGCCGCAGCCGGCGAGCACGAAGGCGATCAGCTCCCGCGCCACCGGCTCCCGGTCCAGGTGTGCGTCTTCGGCCAGGCCGCCCATGGCGCGCACCTGCAGCGCGTAGTCGGCGTGGTACTGGGTCATGGCCCAGATGTGCTGCAGCAGCAGGCGGGCGTCGAGCGGGCGCATCAGGCCGCGGGCGATCCAGCCGTTGATGATGTCGACCTTCTTCTGCGTCCACTGGCGCGACATGGGCCAGAAGCGCTCCAGGTTGCGCCCGCCGTCCAGCACCTCGCGGGTGAAGATGCGCGACATCTCGGGCTTGTCGAAGGCATGGTCCAGCTTCTGGCGGATGTAGCCGGCCAGCACCCGGCCCGGGTCGCTGGCGCTCTCGTCGAAGGAGAACACCACCTTCCATTCGTGCAGCACCTGCATCAGCAGCTCGGCGTACAGCTCTTCCTTGCCGGCGATGTAGTAGTGCAGCTGCGGCTTGGTCAGGCCGGCGCGGTCGGCGATGGCCTGGGTCGAGGTGCCCTTCAGGCCGTTGAGGCTGAACTCGGTGATCGCCGCCGCGCGGATCGCTGCCAGGATGCGCTCGCGCCCCGGGCGGGCGCGCGACAGCGGGCCTTCGGGGGCCGGCATGTCCTGCGCGGCGACGGAGTCGGAGGGAGTCGAGGAGGAAGCCACGGTGGAAGACAGGGGTGGGCGCCGCCGATGGTAATCCCTGGCGCCGCCGCGCATCGCCGCATGCAAGCCCGGCATCGCAGGCGTGGCGCAGGCGGGCATGGTTCCTGTATCGTGCGCCTCCTCGTTTCCGCATCCCTGCACATTCAGGAGAACTTCCCATGCATATCGCATCGCGTTTCCGCGGCTTCGCCGCTGCCGCCGCGCTGCTCGCGGCCGGCGCCATCGCGCAGGCCCAGCAGGCCCTGCCCAACGTCGTGATCCTGGCCACCGGCGGCACCATCGCCGGCGCCGGCGCCTCGGCCGCCAACAGCGCCACCTACGCGGCGGCCAAGGTGCCGGTGGACAAGCTGATCGCCGGCCTGCCCGAGCTGTCGAAGGTGGCCACCGTCAAGGGCGAGCAGGTGTTCCAGATCGCCTCGGAGAGCTTCACCAACGACAACCTGCTGCAGCTGGGCAAACGCGTGTCGGCGCTGGTCAAGCAGAACGACGTGGACGGCATCGTCATCACCCACGGCACCGACACGCTGGAGGAGACGGCGTACTTCCTGAACCTGGTGGTGCGCACCGACAAGCCGATCGTGGTGGTCGGCTCGATGCGCCCGGGCACGGCGCTGTCGGCCGACGGCGCGCTCAACCTGTACAGCGCCGTGAACGTGGCCGCCAGCAAGGACGCGGCGGGCAAGGGCGTGCTGGTGACCATGAACGACGAAATCCACACCGGCCGCGACGTCTCCAAGGCGATCAACATCAAGACCGAAGCCTTCAAGAGCCAGTGGGGCCCGCTGGGCATGGTGGTGGAAGGGCGCAACTACTGGTTCCGCGCGCCGGTCAAGCGCCACACCGCGCAGTCGGAGTTCGACATCGACCAGATCGATGCGCTGCCGGCGGTGGACATCGCCTACGGCTACGGCAACGTGCCGGCCGCCAGCTACGAGGCGATCGGCAGGAGCGGCGTCAAGGCGCTGATCCACGCCGGCACCGGCAACGGCTCGGTGGCCGACCGCGTGGTGCCGGTGCTGCAGAAGCTGCGCACCGACGGCGTGCAGATCATCCGCAGCTCGCGCGTGACCACCGGCGGCTTCGTGCTGCGCAACGCCGAGCAGCCCGACGACAAGTACGACTGGGTGGTGGCGCACGACCTGAATCCGCAGAAGGCGCGCATCCTGGCGATGGTGGCGCTGACCCGGCCCGTCGACAGCAAGGAGCTGCAGCGCATCTTCTGGGAGTATTGAGATCACCCCCAGCCTCGCTCACTGCGTGTAGCTCGGACACCCCCTCGAGGGGGCGCACCCGGCGGCCCGGCGAAGCCGGTTCCGCGGGTGCCTGCGAACGGGCCTGGCTTCGCCGGCCCTTGGGGCCGGGTCAGGTGAGGCTCAGTACACGCCGGGGATGAAGCGGCAGGTGCGCTTCATGTACTCGGCATAGTCCTCGCCGAAGTAGGCCAGGCATTCCGCCTCGTCCCGTTTGGCCGTGACCACCAGGGCAATGGTGGCCACGGCCGCCAGCGCCGCGCCGGGCCAGGAGGGGTGCTTGAGGAAGACGCCCCACGCCAGCGCCAGCAGCGAGGCGTACATGGGATGCCGGATCCAGCCGAAGATGCCGGTGGTCACCAGCGCCGCGGTTTTCTCGAAGCCCATCAGGGCCGGATCGGCGCGGGCGGTGTCGTGCCGGCCGACGCGGCGCAGCAGGCGCACGGCGGGCAGCACCAGCGCGATGGACAGCAGCAGCAGCGTCCACGAGGCGAGCTGGTGCGGCGCGAAAGGGTCGTCTTCCCAGTACGGGTGGTTGAGCAGCACCAGGCACAGGATCGCCTCGAAGGCGAAGAAGCGCGAGAAGCCGTGCGATCCCGGTCGCCGCAGCGCGCCGCGCGATACGTAGACGAGGAAGGCGGTCCCCAGGACGAAGGCCAGCGGGACCACGAGGGCGGCGGACAGCATGGCCGCGATTATGGGCGCCGCTCCCCCGCGCCCGCAGAGCGCGCATGCTGACGGTGGCGCGCCCAGGCGACGCTGCCGATGCACACCGCCAGCCAGGCCAGGCCGGAGCACAGGCCGGCCAGCACGTCGGTGGCGTAGTGCACGCGCAGGAAGACGCGGCTGCAGGCGGTGGTGAAGGCGATCGCCGCCGCCGCTGCGATCGCCGGCACGTGCCAGCGCGGCGGCAGCAGGTTGCACGCGAGGTAGGCCAGCATGCCGTAGGCCACCACCGTGCCGGAAGTGTGGCCGCTCGGGAAGCTGTAGCCGCTGGCGGCGACCAGGCCGTCCTCGTGGAAGGGGCGGGCCCGCGCGAAGACCTGCTTGAGCGTGGTGTTCAGCAGCGCGTTGCCGGCCACCGCCAGCAGCCAGCCGAGCGCGAGGATGCGGTGGCGGCGCAGCCACAGCGCGGCGGCCACGGCGATGCACACCAGCGTGAGCCAGGCCGGGTCGCCCAGGTGGGTGAGCCAGGCGAAGGCCTGCAGCACCGGTGGCGGCGTGTGCTGGCCGATCGCGCGGCTCAGCGCGTCGTCCATGCGGCCCATCGGGTGGCCGTCGCCCAGGCCTTCGGCGATGTCCGCGAACAGCTCGGCCAGGCCCAGGACGCCGGCGAAGCCCATGGCCAGCCCGGCCAGCAGCAGCAGGGGCCGCGGCTCGCGCTGCGCCGACAGGGCGCGCAGCGGCCGGCGCAGGACATGCGCCCCCGCCCCCACCGTCAGGATCAGCGCCAGCAGCGCGGCGCAGAACAGCGGCCAGGCGTGGGCGCCGATCCATCCGGTCAGGGCGATCAGCGTGTCGATGTCAAGCGCCATGGCCCGAGGATGACACGGCCGGCGGCGCGAGCGGCAGGTGCTGCAGGTCGGCACGCTCGAAGCGGCCCGTGGCCTGCGAATGGTCCCAGCGTTCGACGGTGCAGCGGCGCTTGCGGCCCTCGCTCGTGTGGCCGTGGATCAGGTTGACCGAGTTCGGCGTGCCGGCACGCACGCGCGCGGAGACCGCCGTGCCGGCCTGCACCGCCCACATCGGCCGCGCAGTGGGCAGCGGCCGCACGAAGGGCAGGTGGATGTGGCCGCCCAGGACGAGGTCGGCGCCGGCGGCCGACCAGCGCGCCACCGCCTGTGCGTGGCCGTGCAGCAGGTTGCGCGCGTCCTCGGGCCGCGTGACCGCCACCGGCTGGTGCACCAGCACGATGCGCAGTTGCGCGGCGCGCGCCTGTTGCAGGCGCCGTTCGACGCGGGCGATCTGCGCGGCCGACACCTCGCCGTCCTGGTGGCGGTACCAGCGCGTGGTGTTCAGGCCGAGCACCAGGCAGTCCGGCCGCTCGAGCACCGGCTCCAGGTCCGGGCCGAAGGCGCGCCGGTAGCGTGCGTAGGGCGCCAGGCCGCGCAGCGCGAGGTTGAACAGCGGGATGTCGTGGTTGCCCGGAATGGCGAGCGCCGCGGGCACGCCCAGCCGCTGCACGAAGGCGCGCGCAGCCTCGAACTGCGCACGCGTGGCGCGCTGTGTGATATCGCCCGTCAGCAGCACCGCATCGGGCGCCTGCGCATGCACCCAGGCTTCGAGCGCCTGCAGGACCGCCGGCCGCTCGGTGCCGAAATGCGTGTCGGAGATCTGGACCAGGCGCGTCATGGCGCAGTGCCGTCCGGCGGCGGCTTCACGAGCCAGAGCGGCTCGGGCGCGACGCCGAAGGCCAGCGGCATGGCCATCCAGTGCAGCTCGCCGTCGATCGCCACGCGCACGCGCCGCTTCGCGGGGCCGCGCGCCGGCTTCACCTGCAGCGCGCGGAAGGCGAAGCTGATCACCTCGTCCGCCGTGCCGAGCCGCCCGGCCGCGCCGCGCATCAGCAGCCCCAGCATGCCCAGCCGCCCCAGCGGCCTGAGCACGATGGCGCCGAGCGCGCCGCGTGCGACCGCCTGCGCCTCGTCCAGGCCGAGCTGCTCGAACTGCAGCGCGTTGTTGCCGACGAAGAGGGTGGGCGTGCGCAGCTCGCGCACCGTGTCGCGCCAGTCGATGCGCAGGTCCCACATCCGGTGGCTGCGCAGCAGCGTCGCCAGCGCCGAGAGCAGGGCCACGAGCCGGCTGCGGCCGAGCTGCGCCTTGAAGGCCTCGCGGTCTTCCAGCAGCCTGGCGTACAGCCCCATGCTGGCGTTGACCAGGAACAGCCGCTCGTTGACCCGCCCCACCTGCACCGGCTGCGGCCGCGCGCGCAGCAGCAGCGCCAGCGCCTCGCCGGTGGGCGCGGGAATGCCGTGCGTGCGGCTGAAGTAGTTGAAGGTGCCCTGCGGCAGCACGCCGAAGGCGCAGCCGCGCTGGTGCGCCCTCTGGGCCACCGTGTTGATCGTGCCGTCGCCGCCGGCCGCCACGACGATGCCGCCCTCGCGGTGGGCCGCCTGCGCCGCCTCCTCGGCGAGCGCCTGCAGCCGGTCCGGCGCATCCACCACGAACAGGTGCAGCGCCCGGCCCGCGGCGGCGCAGCCGGCCTCGATGGCCTCGCGCGCCTGCGCCGGATCGCCGTCGCCGGAGCCGGGGTTGAAGACGATGAACAGGGGCGGCGCGGCGCCGGGCGTGGCCAGGGACATGGGAGAGCGATGCGAGGGAAGCGGCCCGGCAGTGTCCGTCTCGCACCCTGTGCACCGCGCGGGGACGAGGCCGGCGCCTGGTGTGGGACGGCGCGCCTTCCGGCTGCCGGACGGCGCGGCGGCCATCGGGCCCATAAAATGGCCGGTTCGTCGCGCCCCGCTGGGCTGCGACCCCATCCGGCCCATCCATGCTGACCTTCCAACAGATCATCCTCACACTGCAGTCGTACTGGGACGCCCAGGGCTGCGCGCTGCTGCAGCCCTACGACATGGAGGTGGGCGCCGGCACCTCGCACACTGCCACCTTCCTGCGCGCGCTCGGCCCCGAGCCCTGGAAGGCCGCCTACGTGCAGCCCAGCCGCCGCCCCAAGGACGGCCGCTACGGCGAGAACCCGAACCGCCTGCAGCACTACTACCAGTACCAGGTGGTGCTCAAGCCGGCGCCGTCGAACATCCTGGACCTGTACCTGGGCTCGCTCGAGGCGCTGGGCTTCGACCTGAAGAAGAACGACATCCGCTTCGTCGAGGACGACTGGGAGAACCCCACGCTGGGCGCCTGGGGCCTGGGCTGGGAGGTCTGGCTCAACGGCATGGAGGTGACGCAGTTCACCTACTTCCAGCAGGTCGGCGGCATCGACTGCCGGCCGATCACCGGCGAGATCACCTACGGCCTGGAACGCCTGGCGATGTACCTGCAGGGCGTGGAGAACGTCTACGACCTGAAGTGGACCGACGGATTGACCTACGGCGACGTGTACCTGCAGAACGAGCAGGAGCAGTCGGCCTACAACTTCGAGCATTCCGACGCCGAGTTCCTGTTCACCGCCTTCGCCGCGCACGAGAAGCAGGCCAAGCACCTCGTGGAACGCCAGCTCGCGCTGCCGGCCTACGAGCAGGTGCTCAAGGCGGCCCACACCTTCAACCTGCTGGACGCGCGCGGCGCGATTTCCGTGACCGAGCGCGCCGCCTACATCGGCCGCATCCGCAACCTCGCGCGCGCCGTCGCGCAGAGCTACTACGACAGCCGGGAGCGCCTGGGCTTCCCGATGGCACCCCGCGAATGGGTTGCACAGATGCAGAAGAAGGCCGCCTGAAATGAAGCCCACCCCCAGCCTCGCCCACTGCGTGTGGCTCTGCACCCCCTCGAAGGGGGCGCACCCGGCGGTCCGGCAAAGCCGGCCCCGCGGGTGCCTGCGAACGGGCCTGACTGCGCCGGCCATTGGGATTCATGCGACGCGGGTAGCGCTCAGCGCGATGGATAACTGAGATATGACTTCGAATAATCTGCTCGTCGAACTCTTCGTCGAGGAACTGCCCCCCAAGGCCCTGAAGAAGCTCGGCCAGGCCTTCGGCGACGTGCTGCTGGCCCAACTGCGCGCGCAGGGGCTGGCGGACGCCGCCTCGCTGCTCACGCCCTACGCCTCGCCGCGCCGCCTGGCCGCCCTCGTCACCGGCGTGCTGGCGCGCGCCGCCGACCGCGCGGTGTCGCAGAAGCTGATGCCGGTGTCGGTGGGCCTGGACGGCGCCGGCCAGCCCACGCCCGCACTGCTCAAGAAGCTGGCCGCGCTGGGCGCCGACGCGTCGGCCGTGCCCGGCCTCAAGCGCACGCTGGACGGCAAGGCCGAGGCGCTGTTCTACGAAAGCACGGTGCAGGGCGCCTCGCTGGCCGAGGGGCTGCAGAAGGCGCTGGCCGAGGCGATCGCCAAGCTGCCCATTCCCAAGGTGATGAGCTACCAGCTCGAATCGGACTGCGAACTGCCCGGCTGGACCAGCGTGAGCTTCGTGCGCCCGGCGCACGGCCTGGTGGCGCTGCACGGCGCCGAGGTGGTGCCGGTGCAGGCGCTGGGCCTGCGGGCCGGGCGCGAGACGCACGGCCACCGCTTCGAGGCGGCCAGGGACCCGGTGGTGCTGCGCGACGCCGACCACTACGCGCTGCAGCTGGAGGAAGAGGGCGCGGTGATCGCCGGCTTCGAGCCGCGCCGCGCCGAGATCGCGCGCCAGCTCGCCAATGCGGCGGTGGCGATCGGCGGCGGCGTGGAGCCGATCCTGGACGACGCGCTGCTGGATGAGGTCACGGCGCTGGTCGAGCGGCCCAACGTGCTGGCGTGCCAGTTCGAGCGCGAGTTCCTGGACGTGCCGCAGGAATGCCTCATCCTCACGATGAAGGCCAACCAGAAGTACTTTCCGCTGCTCGACGCCAAGGGCAAGCTGACGAACCGCTTCCTGGTGGTCAGCAACATCCGGCCCGAGGACGCCGGCGCGGTGATCGGCGGCAACGAGCGCGTGGTGCGCCCGCGCCTGGCCGACGCCAAGTTCTTCTTCGACCAGGACCGCAGGAAGACGCTCGAATCGCGCGTCGAATCGCTGGACAAGGTGGTCTACCACAACAAGCTCGGCACCCAGGGCGAGCGCGTGGCGCGCGTGGCGCGCATCGCGCGCGCGATCGGCGAGCGGCTGGGCGGCGACGCGCTGGCGGCGCAGGCCGAGCAGGCCGCGCGCCTGGCCAAGGCCGACCTGGTGAGCGACATGGTCGGCGAATTCCCCGAGCTGCAGGGCACCATGGGCCGCTACTACGCGCTGCACGACGGCCTGGATGCGGCGGTGGCCGATGCCATCGAGGACCACTACAAGCCGCGCTTCGCCGGCGACGAGCTGCCGCGCGGGCAGGCCGGCATCGCGGTGGCGCTGGCCGACAAGCTGGAAACCCTCGCGGGCATGTTCGGCATCGGCAACCTGCCCACCGGCGACCGCGATCCCTTCGCGCTGCGCCGCCATGCGCTGGGCGTGGTGCGCATGCTGATCGAGCGCGACCTGCCGCTGCCTCTGGGCGAGCTGGTGGCGCTCGCGGCCGAGGCGCTGGGCGAGCGCATGACCGAGCCGCAGGCCGGCGCGCAGCTGCTGGACTTCGTCTACGACCGCCTGGCCGGCAGCCTGCGCGAGCAGGGCGCCAGCGCGCAGGAGGTCGAGGCCGTGCTGGCGCCGCGGCCGCAGCGCCTGGGCGAGGTGCCCAAGCTGCTGGCCGCGGTGCGCGCCTTCGCCCAGCTGCCCGAGGCGCCGGCGCTGGCCGCCGCCAACAAGCGCATCGGCAACATCCTGAAGAAGTCGCCCGAGGCCGACCCGCACGTCAACACCGCCCTGCTGCGCGAGCCGGCCGAGGCTGCGCTGCACGAGGCGATGCAGCGCATCGTGCCGCAGGCCGACGCGCAGTTCGCCGCCGGCGACTACACCGCCTCGCTGCGCACCCTGGCGGCGCTGCGCGCGCCGGTCGATGCCTTCTTCGACGGCGTGATGGTCAACGCCGAGGAAGCCGACTTGCGGCTGAACCGCCTGGGTCTGCTGGCTGCGCTGCATGCGGCGATGAACCGCGTGGCGCAGCTCGAGCGCCTGGCGGCGTGAGGCAGACCGGATAATCGGCATCATGAACCGGCAGCAGCAGATCGACGCTTTCCTGCGCGAGGCGCATCGCCTCGCTGTGGGGCGTCTGCGCGCCGATCCCCGCCGCCTGGCGGAGGTCGTGCGAACGCTGGATCGCTGGTGCGCGCAGTCGGGCGCCACGCGCGCCGATCGCTACTGGGATGAATGGCAGGTGCTTCTGGACGCCGGCGTCGATGCCATCGAGGCGGAGGTGTGCGGGGAAGACGATCACGCCGCCGCGCTGCGCAATGTCTCGCCGATGGGCGTGCTCATCACACAGCGCGAACGGGGGGAACTGCTGCGCGCCGCGCGGCATGCCGCAGATGAAGCGCACTGAGGCCGAGCACGTCCTGCGCACGGCCGCCGCCATCGCGCAGGAACAATCCTTCGTGGTCGTCGGCAGCCAGGCCGTTCTCTTTCTGCTGCCGAATGCGCCCGATGCCCTGCTCGTCTCGCGCGAACTCGACCTTTATCCTGCGCTGCACCCTGAAAAGGCGGACCTGATCGACGGTGCCATCGGTGCGCTGTCGAGCTTCGACGACACCTTCGGCTATCACGCCGATGGCGTGGGGCCGGAGACGGCCGTCATGCCTGCCGACTGGATGGATCGGGCCAGCCTGCACTACGTGGGTGAAGTGACGGTGATCTGCCCCGAACTGCATGACCTGGCCGTGTCCAAGTGCGTGGCGGGGCGCGAAAAGGATGCAGAGTTCGTCGAAGTGCTGCTGCGAGAGAAGCTGATCGATCCGGCGACGCTGCGCAGCCGCATCGATGCGCTCGATCCCGGTCGCTGCCCGGTCGCGGCGCTGCATGCCTGGCTGACGAGCCGTATCGCGACGGCCGCAGCATCATCGCAAGGTAGGCCATGAAACTCGTCATCCTCGACCGCAACGGCAGCATCAACGAGCACCGCGAGGACTTCGTCAAGAGCGAGACGGAGTGGACGCCGCTGCCCGGTGCGCTGGAGGCGATCGCCCGGCTCAACCATGCGGGCTGGCACGTGGTGATCGCGTCGAACCAGTCGGGCCTGGGCCGGGGGCTGTTCGACGTCGCCTCGCTCAACGCGATGCACGCCAAGATGCACAAGATGCTCGCCGCGGTGGGCGCGCGGGTCGACGCGGTCTTCTACTGCCCGCACAGCCCCGACGAGAACTGCGACTGCCGCAAGCCCCAGCCGGGGCTGTTCCGGCAGATCGGCGAGCGCTACGGCGTCGACCTGTCCCACGTGCCCACCGCCGGCGACAGCCTGCGCGACCTGCTGGCCGGCGCCGCCGTCGGCTGCGAGCCGCACCTGCTGCTCTCCGGCATGGGCGCGGCCTGCCGCGGCGTCGATCCGCTGCCGCCCGAGTACCCGCCGGGCACCTTCGTGCACGAGGACCTCGCCGCCTTCGTGGAATTCCTTCTCGCGCGCGAAGCCCGCGAGACGCTCAAGCTCGCCGTCTGATGGCCCTCATCCGCTCCATCGTGCATCTTCTGTGGATGCTCGTCACCGTGGTCCCCTGGGCCCTCATCATGCTCGTGGCCTCGATCTGGCGGCGCGGCGAGCCGCTGTACTGGATGGCAGCGCGCTGGCTCGGCTGGGCGATCGACGGCGCGCGCTGGATCCTGGGCATCCGCACCCGCGTCACAGGCATGGAGAACCTGCCGCAGGACAAGCGCGCCGGGGCGGTGCTGCTGGTCAAGCACCAGTCGACCTACGAAACCTTCCTGATGCCCACGCTGATGCCGCATCCGCTGGCTTTCGTGTTCAAGAAGGAACTGCTCTACGTGCCCTTCTTCGGCTGGGCGATGGCGCGGCTGGACATGATCCACATCGACCGCAGCCAGCGCGCCCAGGCCTTCAACAAGGTCGTGGCGCAGGGCAAGCGCCTGCTGGCCGAAGGCGTGTGGATCATCATGTTCCCCGAGGGCACGCGCATTCCGCGCGGCCAGAAGGGCAACTACAAGAGCGGCGGCGCGCGCCTGGCGATCGACACCGGCGCGCCGGTGATCCCGATCGCCGTCACCTCGGCCAAGGTCTGGCCGCGCAAGGCCTTCATCAAGCGCCCGGGCGTGGTCGACGTGTCCATCGGCCCCGCCATCCCGACCGCGGGCCGCAAGGCCGACGAGCTGATGGCCGAGGTCGAGGCCTGGATCGAGGCCGAGATGCGGCGGCTCGATCCCGAGGCCTATCGCTGAGCGCGAAGAGGCGTTCGCGCATGCGCAGCCTTCTTCAGCTGACGCTGGACCTGTTCGACGAGCTGCGGCCCGAGCCGCCGGCGCCGCCGGCGAAGCAGGCCGTGCCCGAGCTCGAGCCCGACGCACCGCCGGCCATCGCGCTGTCCGACGCGATCGCCTCCGCGCGTTTCGCCCATCCGCGTGCCAACCGCGAGGTCACGCTCGGCCACGCCCGGGTCGCCTACGAGTTCGCGCGCGGCAGGCGCCGCACCATCGGCTTCGTGGTCGGCGCAGAGGGCCTGTCGGTGCGCGCCCCGCGCTGGGTGGCGCTGCGCGACGTGGATGCGGCGCTGCAGGAGAAGGCCGACTGGATCGTGCGCAAGCTCGCCGAGGCGCGCGAGCGCCACGCGCGGCTCGAGTCGGCGCGCATCGACTGGAAGGATGGCGCGAGCTTCCCCTTTCTCGGCGAGCCGGTGGTGGTGCGCCTCGACCCGCGCCATGCCTTCGAGGGCGTCGGCGCGGTGCTCGACGCCGCCGCGCACGAGGGCGGGCCGCGCACGCTGCGCCTTTCGCTCGCGCACAACGCCGACGCCGCGCAGATCCGCGACGCGGCGCAGGCCTGGCTCATGCGGCAGGCGCGGCGCATCTTCGCCGAGCGGCTCGACCACTTCGCGCCGCGCCTGGGCGTGGACTGGAACAAGCTGTCGCTGTCCAACGCCTCGACGCGCTGGGGCAGCGCCAGCGCCGACGGCGCGATCCGGCTCAACTGGCGGCTCATCCACTTTCGCCTGCCGGTGATCGACTACGTGGTCGCGCACGAACTGGCGCACCTGCGCGTGATGGACCACAGCCCGCGCTTCTGGGACACCGTGGCCACCGTGGTGCCGGACTATTCCGCGCTGCGCCGGCAGCTCAAGGACGAGGCCGTGCCGCGCTGGTGAGGGGCGTCAGGTCGGTCCTTCGGGCCGCTTGGCACCCAGCGAGAGGATCTCGTTCGCGTTGACGATCGCCAGCGCGATCTCCTCGGTGGTGGTGCGCTTGCTCATCGCCTGGTCGCGGATCAGGTCGTAGGCCTCGGATTCCGACACGTTGTGCGTCTTCATGAGGATGGTCTTGGCGTCCGCGATCCGGCGCGCGCCGAGCAGCTTGGCCTCCACCTTGCGCAGCCGCCGGGCCAGCGAACGGCTTTCCTTGTGCGCCTCGCGCGCCACCACCAGCGCCGACAGCAGCCCGAAGGAGCGCACCGGCGACGGCAGCACCGCCTTGGCGCCGATCTCGAGCACCGCCTCGATGATGGTCGGGTTCTCGTAGGTGACGACGGCGATGATGGCCGGCGCATCCTCGCTGCGGGTCCATTCGAAGCGCTGGTTGATGCTGTCGGGGCGCACCGCCATGAAGGCGATGTCGATGCCCTCCGGCAGCGTCTGCACCGGCGGCCAGAACGCCTGCACCTGGCAGCCGATGCGCTGCAGCTGCTGCGTGAGCTGCCGGCCGTCGCCGTCGTCCGGGTGGATCACCGCGACCTTGAGCGTGCGCAGCTCCTTCACCTGCAGCGGCGTGGCGCGCAGGATGTGGCGTTTGGGCGCGGCGCCGTCCAAGCTCACTGCTCCAGCGCGTCCAGCCTGGCCGTCCAGTCGCCCAGCGAATGGGTGACCAGGTAGGGGTCCGGGTAGACCGGTCGCGTGGCCTGCCGCACGATGGTGAACTGCCCCTTGGCATCGACGCGCCCGATGCGGGGGTACAGGCAGGTGTGGTGGTTGGCCGGGTCGATCTTCACGCGGCCCTGCGGTGCGTCGAACTCGCTGCCCAGGATGTGCGGCAGGATCTCGGCGATGCCGTCGCTGCCGGCCTGCCGGAAGGCGTTGGCGAAGATGTGCATCTGGAAGTACGAGGCCTCCCAGCACAGGTTGGGCACGCAGCCGTCGCCGAAGCGCCGGCGCAGGTGCGCCAGGCAGCGGTGGTTGGCCTCGGCGTCGATCGACTGGAAGTACGGCGCCGCGGTGAAGTGGCCCGTGGCGACGCCGGGGCCCATCTGCGAGATCTCGGCCTCCGAGGTGGTGAGGCTGGCGATCGGCATGGTCTTCGGATCGAAGCCCGCCTCCGCGTAGGCGCGGTAGAGGCTTGCGGTGGAGTCGCCCACCACGGTCGAGAAGATGAAGTCGGGCCGCTTGTCGCGGATGTCGTCCATGATCGCGCGGTAGTCCTTCTCGGTGGCGTCCAGCGCCACGTAGCGCTCGCCGAGCTTCTCGCTGTCCTGGCGCTGCATCACCAGCTCGCTCATGATGCGGTTGGACTCGTAGGGGTAGATGTAGTCCGAGCCGATCAGGTAGACGCGGGCGCCGAAGTTGGCGGTCATGAACTCGGCCAGCTGCACGCTGTTCTGGTTGGGCGCCGCGCCGGTGTAGATCACGTTGCCCGAGTACTCGAAGCCCTCGTACAGCGTGGGATAGAACAGCAGCTTGTTCCATTTCTCGATGACCGGGATCACCGCCTTGCGGCTGCTGGACATGTAGCAGCCGAAGATCACATTGACCCGGTCCTGCACGATCAGCCGCTCGGCCAGCTGGGCGTAGCGCGCAGGGTTCGACTGGGGGTCGTAGCGCACGGCCTCGATCTCGCGGCCGTCCACGCCGCCGGCCGCGTTGATCTCCTCGATGGCGAGCAGCGCGCCCTGCAGCTGCGACAGCCCGATGGTCGAGGTGACGCCGGTTTCCGAATAGAGGATGCCGACGCGAAGAGGGTCCTTGTCAGCCACGCTGAAGTCTCCTGGGTTGTCGAATCATCATAGTCTTCAGTGTGATGCTGCCAGCCGGGCGCTCATGCGCGCCAGCCGCGCCGGCAGGCTGCGCGCATCGTCGGCAATGCAATAGTTGCGCCAGCCGAAGATGCGCCGCACATAGGCATCGGCCGCGCCGTCCACCGCGATGCAGGCGGTGCGCACGCCGGTCTCCCGCGCCTCGGCCACGGCCTGGCGCGCGTCCTCGATCAGGTACCTCGGGTCGTGCACGTCGATGTCGGAAGGGGCGCCGTCGGTCACGAGCAGGATGGCGCGCTGTCCGGCCGGCTCGGCGCGCAGGTGCGACGCGGCGTGGCGCAGCGCGGCACCCATGCGCGTCGAGTAGCGGCCCTGCACCGCGCCGATCATGGCGCGCGACGGCGCCGCGAGCGGCATGCCGAATTCGAGCAGGCGGTAGTAGTACACCTCGGCGCGCGTGTTCGACGAGAAGCCGTGGATCGCCAGCCGGTCGATGGCGCGCGCGTTCGACGCGGCCAGCAGCAGCGCGGCCTGCTTCTCGATGTCGAGCAGCGAGGCGGCCGCGGGGCCGGGGTCGTTCGCCGACGCCGACAGGTCGAGCAGTACCAGCACGCTAGAAGGGCGCGGCCCCTTGCCGGCATGCATGAACAGGCGCGCATCGGGCCGCAGGTGCAGGCGCCGATCGACCAGCACCTCGATGGCGGCGTCCAGGTCGATGTCGTCGCCCTCCCATTGACGGCGCAGGCGGTGCCTGCGGTCGAGCTGGCGGGCGCGGGGCAGGGCCAGCGGGGCGAGGCGTTCGTGGCCGGCGTCCGCCTGCTTGGGGGCTGCCGCGAGACCCTGCCAGCCGGGCAGCTTCTCGATGACCGTGCACCAGCCGGGGCGCAGGCGTTCGAGCCGGCGGTCCCATTCGGGGTAGCTGTAGCGGCCCAGCTCCATGTCGCTCCCGCCCTCGGGCGGCGGGCCACCGTTCCCGGCGGGCGCATCGGCGGGGGGAATCGGCCGCGCGCCCGACTGCTGGAGCGCGATCGCATCATCCGGCGGCGTCGGTGCTTCGCCGAAGTCCCAGAGATAGCTGTTGTCGTCGCGGTAGGAGGCAGGCACGGCATAGTGCTGGGGATCGAAGCGCACGCGCATCTGGCCCAGGTCGTTGGCGAGGATGGAGCCGATGGCGCGGAAGGCATCGTAGCCTTCCGGTCCGGCGCCGGCCATGGTCTCGTCGAACAGCCGGCGGGCCTTGTTGACCCAGTGGTTGTCGTCCTGCCATGCGGGCAGCATCAGCATGCGGTCCATGCGCGCGAGGAGGGCCGCGAAGCTCAGGTCCAGCGGATCGGGCACCGGCGCCAGCGCGTCGACGAACCAGCCGTGCAGCCCGGGAAAATCGCGGCACAGCAGGCGCTCGACGCGCGCGTCTTCGATGGCCGAGACCACCGCGATGCCCATGGGCTTGAGCGTGCGCGCCGGGCGTGCGGGCGCCGAATGGCGCAGGTGCGCCACGGCATGCGCCGTCATCGCGCGGCGCAGGCGCGGGCCGCCCGCCTCGGGCAGCAGCAGCCGCCCCGGCACGAGCACCGCGCGCGCCGGCAACCGTGCCGTGCCCGCGAGCGGCTGCACGTCGACGTCGACACCGGCCAGCCCGCGCGCGAGCAGGCCCAGCGCCGCCAGGTCGCCGTGGTCCCTGCTCATCCGAACTGCGCTTCGACGAATCCCTGCAGCGCGCTCGCCATGTCGGGGTCGTCGGTCAGCGCCCGCGTCATCGTCATCTCGCAGCTCTCGCGCGGCGACACGCCGTCGCGGATCAGCACGCCCGCGTAGACCAGCATGCGGGTCGACACGCCCTCGTCGAGCCCGCGGTGCTTGAGCTCGCGCGAGCAGCGCGCGATGGCCACCAGCTTCGCCGCCAGGTCGCGCCCGACGGCGGCCTCGTGCGCCACGATCTCCGCCTCCAGCGCGCTGTCGGGGTAGTCGAACTCCAGCGCGGCGAAGCGCTGGCGCGTCGAAGGCTTCATGTCCTTCGCGCTGCTCTGGTAGCCGGGGTTGTACGACACCACGAGCTGGAAATCCGGATGCGCGCGCACCAGCTCGCCCTTCTTGTCCAGCGGCAGGATGCGGCGTGCGTCGGTCAGCGGGTGGATCACCACCGTCGTGTCCTGCCGCGCCTCCACCACTTCGTCGAGATAGCAGATGCCGCCGTGGCGCACCGCCAGCGTCAGCGGCCCGTCGTGCCAGGCGGTGCCGTGCGCGTCCAGCAGGTAGCGCCCGACGAGGTCGGAGGCGGTCATGTCCTCGTTGCAGGCCAGCGTGACCAGCGGCCGCCCGAGCGACCAGGCCATGCGCTCCACGAAGCGCGTCTTGCCGCAGCCGGTCGGGCCCTTGAGGATCAGCGGCATCCGGTGGCGGTAGGCCTGCTCGTAGAGCGCCACCTCGTTGCCCGAGGGACGGTAGAAGGGCTCGGTCTCGATGCGGTAGCTGGCGAGCGGGTCGTGCACGGGGGCGTTCATCGTCAACGGTGCGTGGCCGGCTCGTTCGGAATGCCTTCGATCGGGCATTCGGGCGTGCCCACGGTGCTGCGCGTGAACGACTCCACCATCTCGCGCGTGCCCTCGGGGTCGTTGATCCACTTCGTGTAGAAGTTGTAGGGGCAGGCCGCCACGCCCTTGTCGCCGTCGCCCGAGTTGATGGTGCCGGTGTAGCCGCGGTGCACCAGCTTGAACAGGTGGTTCTGCGACTGGCCGTTCTTGCGCGCGTCGCGGATCAGCCCCATCGACAGCTCGGCGTACTGGATGCCCATCTCCTCTTCGCCGCATTCGCCCAGCGTGCGCCCGTCGAAGCCGATCAGCGCCGAGTGGCCGAAGTACGAGTACACGCCGTCGAAGCCGGCCGCGTTGGCCACCGCCACGTAGGTGTTGTTCATGAAGGCCATGGCCTTGGAGACCATGATCTGCTGCTCCTTGGCCGGGTACATGTAGCCCTGGCAGCGGATGATGAGTTCGGCGCCGCGCATCGCGCAGTCGCGCCAGATCTCCGGGTAGTTGCCGTCGTCGCAGATGATCAGGCTCATCTTCATGCCCTTGGGGCCTTCGCTGACGTAGGTGCAGTCGCCCGGATACCAGCCCTCGATCGGCACCCACGGCATGATCTTGCGGTACTTCTGGACGATCTCGCCCCGGTCGTTCATGAGGATCAGGGTGTTGTAGGGCGCCTTGTTCGGGTGCTCCTCGTGGCGTTCGCCGGTCAGCGAGAACACGCCCCAGACCTTGGCCCGGCGGCAGGCGTCGGCGAAGATCTCGGTTTCGTCGCCGGGGATGGTCGAGGCGGTCTCGTACATCTCCTTGGCGTCGTACATGATCCCGTGCGTCGAGTACTCCGGGAAGATCACCAGGTCCATGCCCGGCAGGCCCTTCTTCATGCCGACCAGCATCTCGCCGATCCTGCGGGCGTTGTCCAGCACGTCGGCCCGCGTGTGCAGGCGCGGCATCTTGTAGTTGACGACCGCGACGCCGACGCAATCGTTGCTGCTCGAAATATCACCATGGCGCATGACGGAACTCCTTTCGGGGTGGTTGAGGTTCAGATGGTCAGGAAGGACTTGACCCGGTCCTGGTCGAGGGCGGCGCGCGGCTCGTCGTGCACGATGCGCCCGCGGTCGAGGACCAGGAAACGGTCCGCCAGGTCGAGCGCGAAGCTCAGCACCTGCTCGGAGACGACGACGGCGAAGCCGCGCTCGGCGCGCAGCACGTTCAGCGTGCGCGCGATCTCCTTGATGATCGAAGGCTGGATGCCCTCGGTCGGCTCGTCCAGGATCAGCACTCTGGGATCGGAGATCAGCGCGCGCGCGATCGCCAGCATCTGCTGCTGGCCGCCCGAGAGGTTGCCGGCCTTGCGGTGCTTCATGTCCAGCAGCACCGGGAAGAAGCGGTAGATGTAGTCGGGCACGCTGCGGTGGCCCGAGTGCTGCGCACCGGTCAGGATGTTCTGCTCGACCGTGAGGAAGGGGAACACCATGCGCCCCTGCGGCACGAAGGCCAGGCCCTGCGCCACCCGCCTGTAGCTCGGCTGCCCGGTCAGCTCCACGCCGTCCAACAGGATCCGTCCGCTGCGCACGGGCAGCAGGCCGATCAGCGACTTGAGCAGCGTGGTCTTGCCCATGCCGTTGCGGCCCATCACGGCCATGGATTCGTTGGTGTCGACCTGCAGCGAGATGCCGTGGATGACCTGCGATTCGCCGTAGGCCACGTCGAGTTGCGAGACTTCGAGCATCGTCGTCCTCCTCAATGGCCCAGGTACACGTCGATCACCCGACGGTCGGCCTGCATCTCGGCCGCGCTGCCTTCGCTCAGCAGTCGGCCCTGGTGCAGCACCGTGACCTTGTGCGCGATGCGCTTGACGAAGTCCATGTCGTGCTCGATCACCACCACCGACCGGCCCGAGGCGATGCGGTGCAGCAGCTCGGCCGTGTCCTCGCGCTCGCGCGGGCTCATGCCGGCCACCGGTTCGTCGAGCAGCAGCAGCTCGGGCTCCTGCATCAGCAGCATGCCGATCTCCAGCCACTGCTTCTGGCCGTGGCTGAGCTGGCCCGCGCGGCGGTCCAGCCGGTCGTGCAGGAACACCTGCTGCGCCATCGCACCGATGCGCTCGCGCACCTCGGGCGTGCGGCGGAAGGCCAGCGACTGCAGCAGGCCGTGGCAGCGAGGCAGGGAAATCTCGAAGTTCTCGAACACCGTCAAATCCTCGTAGACCGAGGGCGTCTGGAACTTGCGGCCGACGCCGGCACGCACGATCTGGTGCTCGCTCATGCGCGTGAGGTCGACGCCGTTGAACAGCACGCGGCCGGCGATGGGGCGGGTCTTGCCGCAGATCATGTCCAGCAGGGTGGTCTTGCCCGCGCCGTTCGGCCCGATGATCACGCGCAGCTCGTTGCGGTCGACCGAGAGGCTCAGCCGGTCGACCGCCTTGAAGCCGTCGAAGGACACGGTGAGTTCCTCCACGCGCAGGATGCGCGTGTCCGTCTGCGAGGCCGGCGTGGGTGCGGTGCCTTCGGCATCGCGGTGTGTCTCGTCGAGTGCCATCGTCATGTTCATGGCGCCTCCGGCGCATGGCGCTGCCAAGGCCATCGCACCAGGCCTGCCAGCCCGTTGGGCATGACCCAGACCACGAGGATGAAGATGGCGCCGAGCGCATAGAGCCAGCCTTCGGGAAAGGTTTCCGACAGGTAGGACTTGAGGAAGCCGATCAGCAGCGCGCCGATCACCGCGCCCGGGATCGACAGGCGCCCGCCGACGGCGGCGTAGATCACCATCTCGACCGAGGCGACGGCGCCGATGACACCGGGCGCGATCAGGCCCACCTGCAGGCTGTAGAAGGCGCCGCCGATCGAGGACAGCGCCGCGGCGGCGGCGAACACGAAGGCCTTCATGTGCGCGGTGTCGTAGCCGCTGAAGCGCACCCGGTCCTCGCGGTCGCGGATGGCGATCAGGATCTTGCCGAAGCGGCTGCGCACGATGGCGAGCGAGGCCATCATCGCGAGCGCCAGCACGGCGACCTGCACGAAGTACAGGATGCGCTTGGCCTCGTCGCCGACGATGTCCCAGCCCAGCAGGGTGCGGAAATCCGTGATGCCGTTGGCGCCGCCGGTATCGCCCTGCTGGCCGACCACCACCACGGTGAGCGTGAGCGCCAGCGACAGCGTGACGATGGCGAAGTACACGCCGCTCACGCGCCGGCGGAAGATGGCATAGGAGAACAGGTAGGCCGCCGCCGCCGGCAGCGCAAGGATGCCCAGCAGCGTCCACCACGGCGACAGGAAGGGCAGCCACCATGCCGGCAACTGCTCCACGCTGCTCCAGACCATGAAGTCCGGCAGTTCCGGCGCCGAGGCCTCGAGCTTGAGGAACATGGCCATCATGTAGCCGCCCAGGCCGAAGAACACGCCCTGACCGAGGCTGAGCACGCCGCCGTAGCCCCAGGTGAGCACGATGCCGATGGCCACGAAGCCGAAGGCGAGGTACTTGGCCACCAGGTTCAGGCGGAAGGGGTCGAGCACCGCGGGCAGCAAGGCCGCCAGCAGCAGGGTGACCAGGGCGACCGAGACCGCGTCGGCGCGAAGTTGCGTGCGCTGCATGCTCAGCTCCGCGCCCGCGTGGCGAACAGGCCGTTGGGCCGGAAGTACAGCACCGCGATCACCAGCAGCAGGATGGTGGCCTTGGCCATCGAGCCGCTCATCAGGTACTCGAGCCAGGTCTGAGACTGCGCGATCGCAAAGCCCGACAGCGCGGTGCCCAGCAGGCTCTGCACCCCGCCGAACACCACCACGATGAAGGAGTCGACGATGTAGAGCTGTCCGGTGCCCGGGTTGGTCGAGCCGATCATGGTGAACGCGCAGCCCGCGATGCCGGCCAGGCCCGCGCCGAGCGCGAAGGTGAGCGCGTCCACGCGGTGCGTGTCGATGCCGACCGCGCCGGCGATGGGCCGGTTCTGCGTCACGGCGCGCACCTTCAGGCCCCAGCGCGTGCGGTACAGCAGCAGGTAGACGCCGATGGCCACCAGGGCCGTGAGGCCGACGATGAACAGGCGCGTGAGGGGCAGCTGGATGCCGTCCACGGGCTCCCACGCCCCGGCCAGCCAGGACGGCAGCGGCACGCTGACCTCCTGGGCGCCGAAGACCGAGCGGTAGGTCTGCTGCAGCACCAGGCTCAGCCCCCAGGTGGCCAGCAGCGTGTCCAGCGGGCGGTTGTAGAAGAAGCGGATGAACCCGCGCTCGAGCAGGTAGCCGAAGGCGAAGGTCACGAGAAAGGCGAAAGGGATCGCCGCGAACAGGTACACGCCCATCCACCCCGGCGCGAAGCGCTCGAAGAAGAGGGCGGCCAGGTAGGTCATGTACGCGCCCAGCGCCATCAGCTCGCCGTGCGCCATGTTGATGACGCCCATGAGGCCGAACACGATCGCCAGCCCGATCGCCATCAGCAGCAGGATCGTGAACAGGCTCACGCCGTTGAAGACCTGCATCACCGCGATATCGAAGTTCATCTCGTCACTCGCCTTCGTCGCGGTTCGTCAGAGCTTCGGGAAGGGATTGGGTTCGACCAGCTGGGGCGATTCCCAGACGATGTCGAACTGCCCGTCGGGCCGGGCCTGCCCGACGCGCACCTTCTTCCAGACGTGGTGGTTGGTGTCGTGGATGCGCACCGTGCCTTCGGGCGCGGCCAACTCCAGGCCCGCCGAGGCCGCGATGACCTTGTCCACCTCGAAGGAGCCGGCCTTCTCCACCGCCAGCTTCCACAGGTACACGCTGTTGTAGGCAACCTGCATCGGGTCGCCGATCACGCGCGCCTGCCCGTACCTGGCCTTGAAGGCGGCGACGAATTTCTCGTTGGCCGGCGACCGGATGCTCTGGAAGTAGCCCATGCAGGCGTAGTAGCCGGCCGCATTGTCCTTGCCGATGCCCTCGATCTCGTTCTCGGACACCACGGTGGACAGCAGCACCTGCTTCGCGCCGTCCAGCCCCGCGGCGCGCAGCTGCTTGTAGAACGCGACGTTGGAGCCGCCGACCACCGTGCTGTAGATGCAGTCGGGCCGGGCCGCCTTGATCTTGTTGATGATCGAGGAGAACTCCGTGTGGCCCAGCGGCGCGTATTCCTCGCCCAGCACCTGGCCGCCGGCTTTGGCGATGGTCGGCCGGGCGATCTTGTTGCAGGTGCGCGGGTAGATGTAGTCGGAGCCCACCAGGAAGAAGCGCTTTCCCTTCTCCCGCGCCAGCCATTCCACCGCCGCCACCACCGACTGGGTGGCTTCCTGCGAGGGGTAGAAGACCTGCCTGTCCTGCTCCTGGCCCTCGTAGTAGGTCGGGTAGTAAAGCAGCCCCTTGGCCCGGTTGAGCGCCGGCAGCACGGCCTTGCGCGAGGCCGAGGTGTAGCAGCCGATGATCGCGGCCACCTTGTCGCGCTCGAGCAGCTTGCGGGCCTTCTCGGCAAACACCGGGTTCTCGCTGGCGCCGTCCTCCACCACGGCCTCGATCCGGCGGCCGAGCACGCCGCCGGCGGCATTGATCTCCTCGATCGCCAGCTTCTCGGCATCGACCAGCGAGGCCTCGGCGATGGCGATCGTGCCCGAGAGGGAATGCAGCAGGCCGAGCTTCACGGCTTCCTGCGCGGCGGCCAGCGGGGCGCCGCTGCCGGCGGCGCCGAGCAGGAGCATCGAGCCCCCGGTTGTCACGATCTCGCGGCGGTTGAACTGCGTCATGGATGTCTCCTTGCGTTATGCGTTTCAGGTTCGGAAAGCGATCTGCAACACCTCGCAAGGCGCTGCCAACGAGCCACCGCCACCGACATCGCGTCCCGGCCGCAATCCGCGCAGGCAAAGCTCCGCCACCGGATGCGTGCATCCGTTTCGCGAAAGGCACCTGGCGACCGAGAAAACAAAAAAGCCCGAACCGGTGTTCAACCGATTCGGGCTTTATTGCCCGACACCTGACTGGCAGCACTGGCAGTCGGCGTCGAATGAGGGGTAACGATCTCTCGTTGGGGCGAATTCTTCATCCAGCGCCGCGTGGATGGAAATCCGCCATTGTGCTAATTGGCGTGCGCGCGCCGCTGTGGTATTTGCGCACGCGGCGAGCCGCGAACGGCTCAGCGCGCGAGCGTCACGCCGCCGTCCACGATCAGCGTGGCGCCCGTCACGTAGTCGCCGGCGCGCGAGGCCAGGTAGATCGCCGCACCGGCCATGTCTTCCGGCGTGCCGATGCGTCCGGCCGGAATGCGTCCTGCCACTTCGTCGCCGTGGTCGCGTGCATCCTTGTTCATGTCGGAGGCGAAGGCACCGGGCGCGATCGCGCTGACAGCGATGTGCTCGGGCGCCAGGCGCAGCGCCATGCGGCGCGTGAGGTGGATCAGTCCGGCCTTGCTCGCGGCATAGGAATAGGTCTCCCACGGGTTGACTGCGATGCCGTCGATCGAGGCGACATTGATCACCTTGGCCAGGTGGCCCGTCGCCGCGGCCTTGCGCAGCATCGGCGTGAGCGCCTGGGTCAGGAAGAAGGGCGCCTTCATGTTCAGATCGACCACCTTGTCCCAGCCGCTCTCGGGGAACTCGTCGTAGGGCGCGCCCCAGGCGGCGCCAGCGTTGTTCACCAGGATGTCGAGCGAATCCTCGTGCTTGGTGTAGGCGGCCACCAGCGCGCGCACGCCGTCCAGGGTCGACACGTCGCCCGGCAGCGAGACGCAGCGGCCCAGGGCCGAGAGCTCCTTCGCGGCCTGGTCGCAGGCCTCGGCCTTGCGTGCCGAGATGTACACGCGCGCGCCCTGGGCCAGGTAGCCCTCGGCGATCATGCGGCCGATGCCGCGCGAGCCGCCGGTGATCAGCGCGCTGCGGCCCTCGAGCGAAAACAAGCGGGAAGTGTCCATGGCAGGTCTCCTGGTGCGTTTCAAGACGTGAGGCGAAAAGACGGTGCCGGCCCGTGCGGCCGGCATCGGGCGCAGCTTAGTGCGCGCCGTGCCCGAAAGGCGTCGCCAACGCGCCAGCGGCAGTCGTCATCGCCGGTGGCATGCGGCAATTGCCGGCCCAGTCCGACACTGCCGCGCGGCCGGCGGCGCTATGGTGGGGAACTTCCGCAGCGGCGGAACTCTCCTTCTCCCAGCATCCCCCTTTTCTCTTACCAGCGCATGTCCGACCGTCGATCCTTCCTCGCTTCCAGTGCCGCGACCTTCGCGCTTGCCGCGCTGGGGCTGCCCTCGAGTGCGCAGGCCGTGGCCTCGCTGCGGCTGGGGCGGCCCTCGCCCTTTTCCTTCGATGCGCTGATCGCGCGCGCCGGCACGTTGGCCACGCGGCCCTTCGCGGCAGAGAACACCCTGCCGCGCGAGGTGCTGGAGCGCATCGACTACGAGACCCACGGCAAGATCAGGTTCGACCCCCGCTACGCGCTGTTCCGCGACGGTCCCGGCGCCTTTCCGGTCACCTTCTTCCATCTCGGGCGCTTCTTCCCGACGCCGGTGCACATGCACGTGCTGGAGCGCTCGGGCGACACCAGCGTCGCGCGGGAGGTCCTCTATGACGCCGCCTACTTCGACATGCCGGCCGACAGCCCCGCGCGGCAACTGCCGCCCGGCGCCGGCTTCGCGGGCTTCCGCTTCCAGGAAAGCCGGCTGGGCGATCAATCGCAGCTCGACTGGCGCAACAACGACTGGGTGGCCTTCCTCGGCGCCTCCTACTTCCGCGCGATCGGCGAGCTCTACCAGTACGGCCTGTCGGCGCGCGGCCTGGCGCTGGACGTGGCGGTGCCCGACAAGCCCGAGGAGTTCCCGACCTTCACGCATTTCTGGTTCGAGCCGCCGGCGCCCGACAACACCACGGTCACGGTCTACGCGCTGTTGCAGGGGCCCAGCGTGACCGGCGCCTTCCGCTTCGTCATGCAGCGCCGCAAGGACGTGGTGATGGACGTCGAGCAGCGCCTGTTCCTGCGCCGCGACGTGGAGCGCCTGGGGCTGGTGCCGCTGACCTCGATGTACTGGTACTCCGAAACCATCAAGCCCACCGGCATCGACTGGCGCCCCGAGGTGCACGACTCCGACGGCCTGGCGATGTGGACCGGCGGCGGCGAGCGCATCTGGCGCCCGCTCAACAACCCGGCGCACACGCGCGCTTCGCAGTTCAACGACGCCGCGCCGCGCGGCTTCGGCCTGCTGCAGCGCGACCGCGCCTTCGGCCACTACCAGGACGGCGTGTTCTACGAGAAGCGCCCCAGCCTGTGGGTGGAGCCGCTGGGCAATTGGGGCGAAGGCTCGGTGCAGCTGGTCGAGATCCCGACCGACGACGAGATCCACGACAACATCGCCGCCTTCTGGGTGCCCAAGGCGCCAGCCACCAAGGGCAGCCGCTACCACCTGCGCCATCGGCTGTACTGGAGCGCGGACGAACCCTTCCCCACGCCGCTGGCGCGCTGCATGGCCACGCGTCTGGGCCGTGGCGGGCAGCCGGGCCAGCCGCGGCCGGGGGGCGTGACCAAGTTCATGGTGGAGTTTCTCGGCGGTCCGCTGGACAAGCTCCCGACCGGCACGGCGCCCGAAGCCGTGCTCACCGCCAGCCGCGGCGAGTTCTCCTACGTCTTCACCGAGGCGGTACCCAACGACGTGCCCGGCCACTGGCGCGCACAGTTCGACTTCACGCACGAGGGCGACGAGCCGGTGGACATGCGGCTGTACCTGCGCAACGGCGAAGAGACGCTCTCGGAAACCTGGCTCTACCAGTTCCAGCCCTGGGCTTGAAGGGAGCCCACCGAGTGGGACGGGTTCAGGCCGTGCCGGACGCCGCGAAGCGGTAGACGCCGTCGTCGCCGAGCCGCCGCTGCAACTGCCCCGAGAACCACAGCAGGTGCAGGTGCGCCACCGTCTCGCCCATGGCGAAGGTGGTCTGGTGCAGATCCAGCGCGCGCTTGAAGAGGATCGGCAGTGCCTCGGCGGCCGTGTGGGGCTGCTGCGTGCAGGCCGCGAGCAGCTCCGCCAGCCGGTCGCGGTGGTGCTCCTGCAGTTGCTCGACGCGGCGGTGGATGCCGAAGAAGGGCTTGCCGTGCGCGGGCAGGCCCAGCGTGTCGGCCGGCAGGTCCTTGAAGCGCTCGATGCTGTCCAGGAACAGCCGCAGCGAATTGGCCTGCGGCTCGCCGGCGTGCACGCTCACGTTGGTCGAGATGCGCGGCAGCATCATGTCGCCGCCCAGCAGCAGCCCGGCCGGGCGCCTGTCCTGTGCGGGGGCGGGCAGCGGGCCCGCGGCATCGTCGGTGAACAGCGCGATGTGCTCCGGCGCGTGGCCGTAGCCGCTGATGCAGCGCCATCGGCGCCCGCCGATGGTGAGCACGTCGCCGTCCATCATGCGCACATAGCTGTCGGGCACCGAGGGCACCAGATCGCTGAAGTAGCTGGTGCGCGCGCGCAACTGCGCCACGGCCGGCCCGGCCAGGCCGTGCGAGGCGAAGAAGTCCGCCGCTGCCTCGCCGCCGGCCAGGCTGTCGCCGGCCGCCGAGAGCACGCGTGCGACGTGGTAGTCGGTCGCGCTGATCCACAGCGGCGCATTCCAGCGTTCGCACAGCCAGTGCGCCAGGCCGATGTGGTCGGGGTGCATGTGGGTGACGATCACGCGCAGGATCGGCAGGCCCTCCAGCTGCGTGGCGAACACCTGCTCCCACTGGGCGCGCGCCTCGTCGCGGGAGATGCAGCAGTCGACCACGCTCCAGCCTTCGCGGCCGTCGATCTCGTCGCGCAGCAGCCAGAGGTTGATGTGGTCCAGCGCAAAGGGCAGCGCCATGCGGATCCAGCGCACGCCGGGGGCGATCTCGCGGGTTTCGCCGGGCGCGGGCAGCATGTCGCCGAAGGGGTAGTGGAGTTCGCGTTCGAGGAGATTCATGTACGATTGACGTTTACGTCAACGTCAAGGAGTGAGCGACCATTGTAGGCAGCTGCGGCAATTCGTGCTGTCGCGCCCGCAACGGCCCCGCCCGCGACGTTTCCTCCTCGACCGAAGCGCCGATGTCCGCCCAGACCTTCACCATCAGCGAGCTCGCCCGCGAGTTCGACATCACCACGCGCGCCATCCGCTTCTACGAGGACATGGGCCTGCTCACGCCGGCGCGCGGCGGCGCCGGCGGGCGCCAGCGCATCTACGGCGCGCGCGACCGCGCCCGGCTCACGCTCACGCTGCGCGCCAAGCGCCTGGGCCTGAGCCTGCAGGAGGCGCGCGAGATCCTCGACGCCTACGACGGCCCACGCGACACCGCGGCGCAGCTGCGCAAGTTCCTGGCCGTGCTGGGCGAGCACCGCGCCCGGCTGGAGTCGCAGATGGCCGAGCTGCAGGCCAACCTGGACGAGATCCGCACCCGCGAGGCGCAGGCGCGCACCATGCTCGCCCGCACCCAGAAACCGAAGAACGGGGCGCGCTGAGCGCGTCCGCCTCACCGACAATCCAAGCACCATGCCAAGCAATTCCATCCAAGATCTCTTCGCCCACAACCGTGCCTGGTCCGCGCAGATGGAGCGCGAGCGCCCCGGCTTCTTCACCAGCCTGGTGAAGCAGCAGACGCCCAAGTACATGTGGATCGGCTGCTCCGACAGCCGCGTGCCGGCCAACCAGATCACCGGCCTGGAGCCCGGGGAGGTGTTCGTGCACCGCAACGTGGCCAACGTCGTGGTGCACTCCGACCTCAACGCGCTGTCGGCGATCCAGTTCGCGGTGGAGCACCTGAAGGTCGAACACATCATGGTGGTGGGCCACTACGGCTGCGCCGGCGTGAAGGCCGCGCTCAACGGCGTGCGCATCGGCCTGGCCGACAACTGGATCCGCCACATCCAGGACGTGCGCGACCGCCACCACGTGATGCTCGACACGCTGGCGGAAGAGGTGCGCGCGGATGCGCTGTGCGAACTCAACGTGGCCGAGCAGGTGGTCAACGTGGCCGTCAGCACCGTGATGGTCGACGCCTGGAGCCGCGGCCAGAAGGTCAGCATCCACGGCTGGAGCTTCGGCGTGCACGACGGGCTGCTGCAGGACCTGGCGCTGACCGTGGACGGCTCGAAGCCGCTGGACGCGCTGTACAAGGCCGCGGTGCAGCGCATCCGCTTCAAGTGGGGCAAGCTGTCCGAGGGAGAGCCGGTGGTGATCGAGCCCCGGCGCAAGAATCACAACAACGGCAATACGCAGAACAATGACGACGATCAGGGAGATTCCACCAACCATGTTCCCCCAGCGACTTGACTCGCCGCTCGCCTACGACATCGCCAAGGCGATGCGCGACGGCTTCGACCGTCACTACCGGCTGTTCCGCGCCGAGTCGGCGCGCGCCAAGCACCGCTTCGAAACCGCCGACTGGCACGGCCAGCAGCGCGCGCAGCGCGAGCGCATCGAGTTCTACGACCTGCGCGTGTCCGAGGCGGTGGCCCGGCTGGAAAAGGAGTTCAAGGCCGGCGAGCAGCCGATGGAGGTGTGGCACCAGGTCAAGCTGCACTTCATCGGCCTGCTGGTGGAACACCACCAGCCGGAGCTGGCCGAGAGCTTCTTCAACTCGGTGACCACCAAGATCCTGCACCGCACCTATTTCCAGAACGACTTCATCTTCGTGCGCCCGGCGATCAGCACCGAATACCTGGAGCCGCGCGGCGCGCCCACCTACCGCGCCTACTACCCCTCGCACGACGCGCAGTCGCTGGCCGCCACCGTCGAGCAGATGCTGGACGACTACGCGCTGCTGGGCAGCTACGCGAACAGGCGGCGCGACGCCGAGCGCGTGGCGAAGGTGATCCTGGGGCGCTTCCACCAGGTCAAGCTGCGTGCCAACTTCCAGCTGCAGGTGCTGACCAGCCTGTTCTACCGCAACAAGGGCGCCTACGTGGTCGGCAAGATCATCAACGGCTTCGTCGAGCTGCCCTTCTCGCTGCCGATCCTGCACGACGCCAAGGGGCGCTTCCACGTCGACGCGGCGCTGTTCGGCGAGGAGGACATGCAGATGCTCTTTTCCTTCGCGCGCGCCTACTTCATGGTCGACATGGAGGTGCCTTCGGCCTACGTGCAGTTCCTGCGCACGCTCATGCCGCGCAAGCCGCGCGCCGAGATCTACAACGCGCTGGGCCTGGCCAAGCAGGGCAAGACGCTGTTCTACCGCGACTTCCTCTACCACCTGAGCTACAGCACCGACCGGTTCCGCATCGCGCCGGGCATCAAGGGCATGGTGATGCTGGTGTTCGACCTGCCGTCCTTTCCCTACGTGTTCAAGGTCATCAAGGACTTCTACCCGCCGCAGAAGGACACCACGCGCGAGCAGATCAAGGGCAAGTACCTGCTCGTGAAGCAGCACGACCGCGTGGGCCGCATGGCCGACACGCTGGAGTACAGCGAGGTGGGCTTCCCGCTGGACCGCTTCGAGCCCGAACTGATCGAGGAGATCCAGAAGTTCGCGCCCAGCCAGCTGGAGATCGGCGACCGCGACGGCAACGGGGAGATGGAAGTCGTGCTGAAACACGTCTACATCGAGCGGCGCATGATCCCGCTCAACATCTACCTGCAGGAGGCCTTCGACCTGCTGGAGCAGCCCGAGCACGCCGAGCGCGCGCGCCGCCAGCTCGAGCAGGCGGTGGTCGAGTACGGCAATGCGATCAAGGACATGGTGGCGGCCAACATCTTCCCCGGCGACATGCTGTGGAAGAATTTCGGCGTCACGCGCGGCGGCAAGGTGGTGTTCTACGACTACGACGAGATCGAATACCTCACCGACTGCAACTTCCGCAAGGTCCCCGCGCCGCGCAACGAGGAGGACGAGATGAGCGGCGAGGTCTGGTACTCGGTCGGTCCGAAGGACGTGTTCCCCGAGACCTTCGGCCCCTTCCTGCTGGGCAACGACTCGGTGCGCGAGGCCTTCATGGCGCACCATGCCGACCTGCTCGACGCCGCCTTCTGGCAGCACCACAAGGAGCGCATCCAGGGCGGCCAGATGCTGGACGTGTTCCCCTACGAGGAGGCGCGGCGCTTCGGTCACGACAGCCACGCCACCCATTTCTGAGTCCATGTTTCTTCAAGGAGACTTCACATGAGCGAATCCATCGTCATCCTCGGCGCCGCCCGCACGCCGATGGGCAGCTTCCAGGGCGACTTCGCGGCCCTGGCCGCGCACGACCTCGGCGGCGCGGCGATCAAGGCCGCGGTCGAGCGCGCGGGCGTCAAGCCAGAGGCCGTGGGCGAGGTGCTGTTCGGCAACTGCCTGATGGCCGGCCAGGGCCAGGCGCCCGCGCGCCAGGCTGCCTACAAGGGCGGCCTGCCCGACAGCGCCGGCGCCGTGACGCTCAGCAAGATGTGCGGCTCGGCCATGAAGGCCGCGATGCTGGCGCACGACCTGCTGCTGGCCGGCACGCACGAGGTGATGGTCGCCGGCGGCATGGAGAGCATGACCAACGCGCCCTACCTCATGCTCAAGGGCCGCGGCGGCTACCGCATGGGCCACGACCGCATCTTCGACCACATGATGCTCGACGGCCTGGAAGACGCCTACCAGCCGGGCCGCTCCATGGGCACCTTCGGCGAGGACTGCGCGGCCAAGTACAAGTTCACGCGCGAGCAGCAGGACGCCTTCGCGATCGCCAGCGTCGAGCGTGCGAAGAAGGCGATCGAGACCGGCCTGTTCAGGGACGAGATCGCGCCCGTCACGGTCAAGGGCCGCGGCGGCGAGACCGTGGTCGCCATCGACGAAGGCCCGGGCAAGGTCAAGCTCGACAAGATCCCTTCGCTCAAGCCCGCCTTCAAGAAGGAGGGCGGCACCATCACCGCCGCCTCCAGCTCCTCGATCAACGACGGCGCGGCGGCGCTGGTGCTGGCCACCGAGTCGCACGCGAGGAAGATCGGCGCGAAGCCGATCGCGCGCCTCGTCGGCCACGCCACGCACGCGCAGCAGCCCGAGTGGTTCTCCACCGCGCCGGTGGGCGCGGTGCACAAGCTCTTCGCCAAGACTGGTTGGGGCGTGAAGGACGTGGACCTGTGGGAGGTCAACGAGGCCTTCGCCGTGGTGCCGATGGCGCTGATGCACGAGCTGGACGTCTCGCACGAGATCGTCAACGTGCACGGCGGCGCCTGCGCGCTGGGCCACCCGATCGGCGCCAGCGGCGCGCGCATCATGGTCACGCTGATCCACGCGCTGAAGGCACGCGGCGGCAAGCGCGGCGTGGCCACGCTGTGCATCGGCGGCGGCGAAGGCACCGCCGTGGCACTCGAATTGCTTTGAGCACTCCTTTTTTTCCTGAACCCCCTGATCCCATGCATACCTTTCTTCGCCCCCGCGCCATCGCCGCCCTGCTCGCCGCCGCCTTCGTCGCCCCCGCCGCCTGGAGCCAGGCGCGCGACGAGGCCCTGTTCGCCGCCGCCACCGCCGAGCAGCCGGCCGTCGTCAAGACGCTGGAGCGCCTGGTCAACATCGAGACCGGCACCGGCGACGCCGAGGGCCTGGCCGCGGCCGGCCAGCTCTTCGAGGACGAGCTCAAGGCCCTGGGCTTCACCGTCACGCGCCACAAGTCGGTGGGCCTCGTGGTCGGCGACAACATCGTCGGCACGCTCCAGGGCAAGGGCGGTAAGAAGCTGCTGCTGATGTCCCACATGGACACCGTCTACCCGAAGGGCACGCTGGCCAAGGCGCCGTTCCGCGTCGAGGGCGACAAGGCCTTCGGCCCCGGCATCGCCGACGACAAGGGCGGCAACGCGGTCGTCCTGCACACGCTCAAGCTGCTCAAGGCGCGCGGCTTCCAGGACTTCGGCACGATCACCGTGCTGTTCAACACCGACGAGGAGAAGGGCTCCTTCGGCTCGCGCGACCTGATCCAGGAAGAGGCGGCCAAGGCCGACTACGTGCTGTCCTTCGAGCCCACCAGCGCCGGCAAGGAAGGGCTGTCGCTGGGCACCTCGGGCATCGCCTACGTGCAGGTCAACATCACCGGCAAGGCCTCGCACGCGGGCGCCGCGCCGGAGCTGGGCGTCAACGCGCTGGTGGAGGCCTCCGACCTGGTGCTGCGCACCATGGACATCGACGACAAGGACAAGCACCTGCGCTTCAACTGGACCATCGCCAAGGCCGGCGCGGTGTCGAACATCATTCCCGCCAGCGCCACCCTCAACGCCGACGTGCGCTATGCGCGCAACGAGGACTTCGAGGCCGCGATGAAGACGCTGGAAGAGCGCGCGCAGAAGAAGAAGCTGCCCGACGCCGAGGTGAAGGTGCTCGTCACCCGCGGCCGTCCGGCCTTCAACGCGGGCGAGGGCGGCCGGCGCCTGGTGGACAAGGCGGTGGCCTTCTACAAGGAGGTGGGCGGCGAACTCGGCGTGGTCGAGCGCACCGGCGGCGGTACCGACGCCGCCTACGCCGCGCTGTCGGGCAAGCCGGTGATCGAGAGCCTGGGCCTGCCGGGCTTCGGCTACCACAGCGACACGGCCGAGTACGTGGACATCGGCGCCATCCCGCGCCGCCTGTACATGGCCGGCCGGCTGATCATGGACCTGGCGCAGGAAAAGTAACCCGCCGGTACGACGCGAAGAACGAGGAGACGCCGCATGCTGCTCAACGCCGACCAGGAAGCCATCCGCGACGCGGTGCGCGACTTTGCCCAGGCCGAACTCTGGCCGCATGCCGGCCGCTGGGACAAGGAGCACCACTTCCCGAAGGCCGCGCACCAGGGCCTGGCCGCGCTGGGCGCCTACGGCATCTGCGTGCCCGAGGAGCATGGCGGCGCCGGGCTGGACTACCTCACGCTGGCCCTGGTGCTCGAGGAGATCGCCGCCGGCGACGGCGGCACCAGCACCGCGATCAGCGTGACCAACTGCCCGGTCAATGCGATCCTCATGCGCTACGGCAACGCGCAGCAGAAGAAGCAGTGGCTCCAGCCGCTGGCGCAGGGCCGGATGCTCGGCGCCTTCTGCCTCACCGAGCCGCAGGCCGGCAGCGATGCCTCCAGCCTGCGCACCACCGCCAGGAAGGACGGCGACGGCTACGTGATCGACGGCGTCAAGCAGTTCATCACCAGCGGCAGGAACGGGCAGGTGGCGATCGTCATCGCCGTCACCGACAAGGCGGCCGGCAAGAAGGGCATGAGCGCCTTCCTGGTGCCCACCGACGCGCCGGGCTACACGGTCGCGCGTCTGGAGGACAAGCTGGGCCAGCACTCCAGCGACACCGCGCAGATCAACTTCGACGGCTGCCGCATCCCGGCCGAGAACCTCATCGGCGCGGAAGGCGAGGGCTACAAGATCGCCCTGGGCGCGCTGGAGGGCGGCCGCATCGGCATCGCCGCGCAGAGCGTGGGCATGGCGCGCAGCGCCTTCGAGTTCGCGGTGAACTACGCCAAGGAGCGCCAGGCCTTCGGCGGCAGCATCTTCGAGCAGCAGGCGGTGGGCTTCCGCCTGGCCGACTGCGCCACGCAGATCGAGGCGGCGCGCCAGCTCATCTGGCACGCGGCCGCCCTGCGCGACGCCGGCCGCCCCTGCCTGAAGGAGGCCGCGATGGCCAAGCTCTTCGCCAGCGAGATGGCCGAGCGCGTGTGCAGCGCCGCGATCCAGACGCTGGGCGGCTACGGCTACGTGAACGACTTTCCCCTGGAGCGCATCTACCGCGACGTGCGCGTGTGTCAGATCTACGAGGGCACCTCGGACATCCAGAAGCTGCTGATCCAACGCGCGCTCGCCTGAGGTGCGGCGCGTCTGTCATCGATTCGGATGACAGACGCGCGGCGCGAACCGGCGCAGCATGCGGGCTGTCCTGTCCGGAGGAAGGAGCCCACCATGTCCCCCAGCCGTTCCCTGTGCGCGATGGCCGCGCTGCTCGGCGCTGCCGCGCAGGCGGCCGCGCCCGACCCCGCGGCACTCGGCGCCGGCGAGGCCGCGCGCCGCCTCTGCGCCGGCGAGTTCACCAGCACCCGGCTCGTCGAAGCCACCCTGGCGCGCATCAAGGCGCACGCCGCGCTCAATGCCTTCGTCACGCTGGACGAGGCCGGCGCGCTGGCCGCCGCGCGCGCCGCCGATGCGGCGCACCGGCCCGGCGCGGCCTGCAAGCCGCTGGCCGGCGTGCCGGTCGTGGTCAAGGACAACATCCACGTGCGCGGCCTGCCTTCCACGGCCGGCACGCCGGCCCTGAAGGATTTCGTGCCGGCCGAGGACGCACCGGTGGTCGCCAAGCTGCGCGCGGCCGGCGCGATCGTGGTCGGCAAGACGCACATGCACGAGCTGGCCTTCGGCATCACCGGCTACAACCCCGCCTTCCAGACCGGCCCCGAGGTCGGCGTGCGCAACGCCTACGACACGCGCCGCGTGGCGGGCGGCTCTTCCTCCGGCACCGGCGCCGCGCTGGGCGCGCGGCTGGTCGCGGCCGGGCTGGGCACCGACACCGGCGGCTCGGTGCGCATCCCCTGCGCCTTCAACGGCTGCGCCGCGCTGCGGCCCACCGTGGGCCGCTACCCGGCCGAGGGCATCGCGCCGATCTCGCACACCCGCGACACCGCCGGGCCGATGGCCGTGTCGATGGCCGACGTGGCGCTGCTCGACCGCGTGATCGCCGGCGGCGCCGCCATTGCGCCGGCCGACCTGAAGCGTGTGCGCCTGGGCGTGGTGCCGGCCTTCTTCGCCGACCTCGATGCCGACACGCGCGCCGTCACCGACGCGGCCCTGGCCACGCTGCGCGCCGCGGGGGCCACGCTGGTGGAGGTGGAGATGCCGCAGCTCATGGCGCACAACGACGCCGTCGGCTTTCCGCTCGCGCTGTACGAGGCGCACGACGACATGGTCGCCTACCTCGCGCGCCACCGCACCGGCATCGACCTCGCGCAGCTCGCGGCCGGCATCGCCAGCCCCGACGTGAAGGGGACCTTCGACGGCCTCGTGATCCCGCGCAAGCTGCCCGCGCCGGGCGGCGGCCTGGCCGATGCCGCGCCCGCCTACGAGCGGGCGATGAAGGTCGAGCGCCCCGCGCTGCAGGCGCTGTACCGCGACACCTTCGCGCAGCACCGGCTCGATGCGCTGGTGTTCCCGACCGTGCCGCGCGCCGCGCCCCTGGCCACGCCGGAAGCGAGCAGCCCGGAGAACTTCGGCGCGATCATCCGCAACACCGACCCGGGCAGCAACGCCGGCATCCCCGGCATCCAGCTGCCGGCCGGGCTGGGCGCGCAGACGGGCTTGCCGATCGGCCTGGAGTTCGACGGGCCCGCGGGCAGCGACCGCGCATTGCTGGCGCTGGGCCTGGCGGTCGAGGCCGTGCTGGGCCGCCTGCCGCCACCGGCCCGGTAGCCGCTACGCGGCGTCCGGCGGCGCCAGCGCGGCGAGCGCCGCCCGGCGCTCGATGCCCAGCTTCTCGAAGATGCGCCGCAGGTAGGTGCGCACCGTCGGCGGGCCCAGCGCCAGGCGCCGCGCGATCTGCTTGTCGGTCAGGCCTTCGCGCACCGCCAGCGCCACCTGGCGCTCGCGCTCGCTCAGCAGCCGCCAGCGCGCGGCATCGCCCACGGGCGCCGGCGTCCTGCGCCGCGCCTGCCGCAGCGCGCCGGCGAAGGCCGGCTCGATCAGCGACAGCATCTGCGTGTGGTGCGCGCCGAAATCGCCGCGGCCGCGGCGGCGCCAGATGCGCAGGTCGCCCAGCGCACGGTCGCCGTCGAAGGCGTGCAGGTTCATGCCCCAGTGCAGGCCGTCGCGCGCCAGGAAGTCGTTGAAGAAGGGCGTGCGCATCAGTTCGCGCTGCGGCATCAGCTCGGTCACGCGGGTGGCCCGGCGCTGCGCCTGCAGCTGGAAGGTGATCGGGTCGTGGTGCTGGTGCCACTCGCCGTAGCGGTCGAGGTTGGCCGGGTCCATGTTGAGCGCGACGCGCGCGCCGAAGCAGCCGCGGTCCGCATCCCACACGTAGGAGGCGAACTGGTCGGCCCGCAGCAGGTCCAGCAGCGCCCAGCCCAGGCGCTCGCGGATCTCGCGCTCGCCCAGGTCTTCTGCCAGCAGCGCGAAGATGCCGCGCAGGCCTTGCTGTTCGTGGGCGCTGAGGTACATGGTTGCGTCTCCTGTGACTGGATCGGACGGCTCCCTTGGAGCAAGCGCCATGCCGTTGCGGCATCATTCCGGGGTCTGATCGAAGGATTGTCCATGGCCGTGCGCGACGATGAACAGGTTTTTCCCGACCCGAGGGCGGCTGCATGAAAGCGCCCGCGGATGCCTGCCCCTGCGGCCGCGGCGCGCTGGCCTACGCCGCCTGCTGCGGCCGCTTCCTCGACGACTTCGAGGGGACGCCCGCGCCCGACGCCGAATCGCTGATGCGCTCGCGCTACACCGCCTTCGTGCGCGAGCGCGGCGACTACCTGCTCGCCACCTGGCATCCGTCGACGCGGCCGCCACCGATCGCCTTCGACCCCGGCACGCGCTGGCTGGGCCTGGCGGTACGCGCGCATCGCGCCGTGGATGCGGACCGCGCCGAGGTCGAGTTCGTCGCCCGCTCGCGCGATGCCTCGGGCCGGGCCACGCGCCTGCACGAGCGCAGCCGCTTCGTGCGCGAGGGCGGGCGCTGGTACTACGTGGACGGCGACATGCGCTGAGCGTCCAGAATGAAGCGCCGCATGGAGACATCATGAAGATCGACACCTTCGACGAAGGCCTTGAGCACCGCAACATCCTGCCCTACGACTCCGCCTACGCCGAGGTGTTCGCGCAGGTCCAGCGGCACGTCCAGGCGAATCTCGAGGGCGTGGAGCTCGTGCACATCGGGAGCACGGCCATCCCCGGTTTGAGAGGCAAGCCCATGGTGGACATCGCCGCCATCACGCGCAGGGAGGATCTGCGCGCCGAGCAGGAAGAGTTCGAGAAACTTGGGTTCCATCGGCGCGCCGTGTGGGTCGACAAGGACGAGAAGCCGTACGTCTGCGGCTGCATCCGGCACCACGGCCGCACATTCAACGTCAACATCCACATCTGCCATCGAGGCGATCCGGTGCACAAGGATTCCCTGGCCTTCATGGACATCCTGCGCCGACGGCCGGACCTGCGCAGGAAGTACGAGCAAGCCAAGGACCATGCCCACACGGTGGATCCGGCCAATCCCGAGGTCTACAACCGGGAAAAGGCGGCCGTGATCAAGGAGATACACGCGCAGATCGACAGCCGATTGTTTCCTCCAGCGCGACACTGAGCTGCATCGGAGCGCCTTGATCCTGCGCGCGGCGCCGCCACAATGGGAGACATCCGGTCCTCCCTTCCCATGAACGATCTCGTCGCGCTCCTCATCGCCCAGGGCCCCGCCGTGGTGTTCGCCGCCACGCTCGCGGCGCGGCTGGGCGCACCGGTGCCGGCGGTGCCCTTCCTGGTGGTGGCGGGCGGGCTGTCGGTCGGCGGGCAGGTGTCGGCGGCGGCGGTGGTGCTGGCCGCGCTGCTGGGCAACATCCTCGGCGATGCGGCCTGGTTCCTCGCCGGGCGGCATTGGGGTCCGCGCGTGATGCGGCTGCTGTGCCGCATCTCGCTGTCGGCGGATTCGTGCGTGCAGCGCAGCGAATCGATCCTCGGGCGCTGGGGCGGTGCGTCGCTGGTCGCCGCCAAGTTCGTGCCGGGCGTCTCGGTGGTGGCGCCGCCGATGGCGGGCGCGCTGGGTATGTCGAACGCCCGCTTCCTGGCCTGGGAGACGCTGGCCGCGCTGGTGTGGACTTTCGTCTTCCTGGCCGTCGGCCGCGTCTTCCATGCCGCGATCCAGGACGTGCTCGCGGTGATCGGCAACATCGGGCTGGCGGCCGGTGCGGCCATCGTGCTCGCGCTGGCCGTCTTCCTCGCCTGGCGCTACCGCCTGCGCCGTGAATCGCTGCGTTCGCAGGACATCGGGCGCGTGTCGGTCGATGAACTGCGCCGCCTGCTGGCGCAGGGCGCTGCGCCGGCGCTCATCGACGTGCGCGGTGCGCAGGCGCGGGCGATCGACACGCGCGTCATCCCCGGCGCGGTCGGCGTCGAAGCGCACCGCCTGCCGGCGGCGCTCGGGACGCTGGCGCAGGGGCGCGATCTCGTGCTGTTCTGCGATTGCCCGGAGGATGCCGGCGCCGTGGCCGCCGCGCGTGTGCTCAAGGCCGCCGGCCTGATGCGCGTGCGTGTGCTGGCCGGCGGCCTCACGGCCTGGACGCAGGCGCAGGCGGCCACGCCCGCCGCCGTGCCCGAGCCCCTCGACGCGGCACACGCCGCCTGAAGCCGCGCCGCGCGCCGGGCCCGCTATGCTTGCGGGCTCCCTTCACCGATTCCCCGTCCGACACCCCCATGCCCGATTTCCCCTTCGATGCCGTGCTCTTCGACTGCGACGGCGTGCTCGTCGATTCCGAACCGATCACCAACCGCGTGCTGGCCGAGATGCTCGGTGAGCTGGGCTGGCAGCTCACGGCCGAGGACGCGATGCGCATCTTCACCGGCAAGGCGGTGAAGGACGAGACCGCGCTGATCGAGGCGCAGACCGGCTTCAAGGTCACGCCCGCGTGGCTGCAGGACTTCTGGACGCGGCGCAACGCGGCGCTCGACCGCGAACTGGTGGAGATCGCCGGTGCGCCCGCCGCGGCGCGCGCGCTGCACGCCACGCTGGCGGGGCGCATCGCCTGCGCCTCCGGCGCCGACCGGCACAAGGTCGAGCTGCAGCTCGAGAAGATCGGCCTGCTCGACGCCTTCGAGGGCCGCATCTTCAGCGGCCACGAGACGCCGCGCAGCAAGCCCTTCCCCGACGTCTACCTGGCCGCCGCGAAGGCGCTGGGCGTTGATCCCGCGCGCTGCGCCGTGGTGGAAGACACGGTGACCGGCGCGACCGCGGGCGTCGCCGCCGGTGCCACGGTGTTCGGCTACAGCCCCGGCGGGCTGGGCCACAGCGGCGCAGACCAACTGCGCGCGGCGGGCGTCGTGCAGGTGTTCACCGACATGGCGCAGCTGCCGGCGGTGCTCGCCGGCTATTGCGCGTCCGGCGCCTGAAGCGGCGTCTCGCCGCTGCGGTCCTTGAGCTGCACGCCGGTGCCCTGCAGGCGCTGCGCCTCGCGCGCCAGCCACCAGAAGCGGTGCGCGGCCGCGTCGACGTCCAGGCCCTCGGGGCGGATGTTGGAGATGCAGTTGCGCTGCGCATCGTGGCGGCCGACCGCCGGTGCCCAGGTGAGGTAGGCGCCCAGGCTGTCGGGCGAACTCAGGCCGGGCCGCTCGCCGATCAGCATCGCCGCCAGGCGCGCGCCCAGCAGGGCGCCGATCTCGTCGGCCAGCGCCACGCGCGCCTGCTGCGCCACCACCACCGGGCCGATGCGCCAGCCGGCCGGCGCCTGCGCGCGCAGCGCGGCCAGCAGGGGGCGCGCATGGCGCTCGACCGCCATCGAGGACAGGCCGTCGCCGACCACCAGCAGCAGGTCGCAACCCTTGTCCTGGTGCGCTTGCAGCATCCCGGCGCTGGCCGCGTCGAGCCGTCGGCCCAGGTCGGGCCGCAGCAGGTAGGCGGCGCGGTCGGGCGCGGCGCTGTGCACCGCGAGCGAGGTCCAGCCGTCCTCGGCCAGCTGCTGTTGCAGCACTTCGGTGTCGAGCTGCAGGTGCACCGCGTCGCGCGCCTGCGCATGCGCCAGGCCGAAGCGCAGCAGCTCGGCCGTCGGCAGGCTCGCGCCGGCGCGGCCGAGGGCGATGCGCGCCGGCGTGTGGGCGCGCAGGTCGTCCCAGGGGTCGGGGGTGGCGGGGGGCGTGTCCATGCGCTCAGGCGGGCAGGGCGAGGCGGCGCATCTGCTGCAGGGCCGGGTGCTGCGCATCCATCGGCCGCAGGCGGCCCTGCGCGTCGCTGATCTGCATGCGCTGCAGCCAGTCCTCGAACTCGGGCGCGCGCGCCAGGCCCAGCAGCTCGCGCAGGTACAGCGCGTCGTGGAAGGAGGTGCTCTGGTAGTTGAGCATCACGTCGTCCGCGCCCGGCACGCCCATGAGAAAGGTCAGGCCCGCGGTGCCCAGCAGCGTCATCAGCGTGTCCATGTCGTCCGAGTCGGCCTCGGCGTGGTTGGTGTAGCACACGTCGCAGCCCAGCGGCACGCCCATCAGCTTGCCGCAGAAGTGATCCTCCAGGCCGGCGCGGATGATCTGCTTGCCGTCGTACAGGTACTCGGGGCCGATGAAGCCGACCACGGTGTTGACCAGCAGCGGCCGGAAGGCGCGCGCGACCGCGTAGGCGCGCGCCTCGCAGGTCTGCTGGTCGACGCCGTGGTGCGCGCCGGCCGACAGCGCGCTGCCCTGGCCGGTCTCGAAGTACATCACGTTGTCGCCCAGGGTGCCGCGGCGCAGCGAGAGCGCGGCCGCGTGCGCCTCGCGCAGCAGCGCCAGGTCGATGCCGAAGCTCGCGTTGGCCTTCTGCGTGCCGGCGACCGACTGGAACACCAGGTCCACCGGCGCGCCCTGCGCGATCATCTGCAGGGTGTTCGTCACGTGCGTCAGCACGCAGGACTGGGTGGGGATCGCCAGCCGCGCGATCACTTCGTCGAGCGCGTGCACCAGCCGCGCCAGCGCCGGCACGCTGTCGCCGGCCGGGTTGATGCCGATCACCGCGTCGCCCGCGCCGTAGAGCAGGCCGTCGATCATGGAGGCGGCGATGCCGCGCGGCTCGTCGGTCGGGTGGTTGGGCTGCAGCCGCACCGCCAGGTGGCCCGGCAGCCCGATGGTGTCGCGAAAGCGCGTGACCACGCGGCACTTGCGCGCCACGCGCACCAGGTCCTGGTTGCGCATGAGCTTGCTCACCGCGGCCGCCATCTCGGGCGTGATGCCGGGCGCGATGCGCGCCAGCGTCTCGCCGTCGGCCGCATCCGAGAGCAGCCAGTCGCGGAAGTCGCCCACGGTGAGGTGCGCGACCGGCGCGAAGGCGGCGGCATCGTGCGTGTCGACGATCAGCCGCGTGACCTCGTCGGCTTCGTAGGGGATCAGCGCCTCGTCGAGGAAGCGTGCCAGCGGCACCTCCGCCAGGCACAGGCGCGCGGCCATGCGCTCCACCGCCGTGGCCGCCGCGATGCCTGCGAGCGCGTCGCCCGAGCGCAGGGGCGTGGCCTTGGCCATCAGCTCGCGCAGGTCGGCGAACTGCCAGGCGGTGGCGCCGAGGAGGTGGCGGTAGCGCATGCGTCCATTGTGCAGGCCGAAGCCGCATGCCGTCGACCATGCCCCTTGCTGCCCGCGGCCCCCGCCCCTAGAATCCGCAACGCTCCGGGGTGCACGTAGTGGCGTGCTGAGACGGCGGACCTGACCGCCGGAACCGCGAACTTGATCTGGTTAGTACCAGCGTAAGAAGAGCTGCAGTTTGGATAACGTCCGTGCGTCCCTGGTGGCGCGCGGCCGTGCATCCGGCCGATGGCGGAGCACCCGTTCAACCCTGAAAGGAGTGCCCCGCATGAATGCCATCGACAAGTTCGCCCACCTCCTCGCGCTCACGCGCGAACCCTTCCCCGCTTCCGCCAAGGGCGCCATCGCCGGCAGCCGGCCCGACCTGCGCGTGCCGGTGCGCGACGTGACGCTCACCAACGGCGAGGTGGTGTCGCTGTACGACACCTCCGGCCCCTACACCGACCCCGCGGTGGAGATCGACGTGCGCCGCGGCCTGCCCGGCGTGCGCGAGGCCTGGATCGCCGAGCGCGGCGACACCGAGCACTACGAGGGGCGCTCGCGCCAGGCGCTGGACGACGGCGCGAAGCACGAGGACCGCGAGGCCGAACGCATCGCGCAGCTGCGCGCCGAGGCCGCCGCGCTGCAGCGCCGGCCGCTGCGCGCCAGGGCCGGCGCCAACGTCACGCAGATGCACTACGCGCGCCGCGGCATCGTCACGCCCGAGATGGAATACGTGGCGCTGCGCGAGAACGGCCGGCGCGAATGGATGGCCGAGTACCTGGCCGACGCCGAACGCGCCAAGCGCGTCGCCGGCAACCCGATGGGTGCGAGCATCCCGAAACTCATCACCCCGGAGTTCGTGCGCGACGAGGTGGCGCGCGGGCGCGCCATCATCCCGGCCAACATCAACCACCCCGAGGTGGAGCCGATGGCGATCGGGCGCAACTTCAAGGTCAAGATCAACGCCAACATCGGCAACTCGGCCGTCACCTCCAGCATCGAGGAAGAGGTGGAAAAGCTGGTGTGGGCGATCCGCTGGGGCGCGGACAACGTGATGGACCTGTCCACCGGCAAGAACATCCACACCACCCGCGACTGGATCGTGCGCAACAGCCCGGTGCCTATCGGCACCGTGCCGATCTACCAGGCGCTGGAGAAGGTGGGCGGCGTGGCCGAGGACCTGAACTGGGCGATCTACCGCGACACGCTGATCGAGCAGGCCGAGCAGGGCGTGGACTACTTCACCATCCATGCCGGGCTGCGGCTGCCCTTCATCCACCTCACGGCCGGGCGCATGACCGGCATCGTCTCGCGCGGCGGCTCGATCATGGCCAAGTGGTGCATCGCGCACCACCAGGAGAGCTTCCTGTACACGCACTTCGAGGAGATCTGCGAGATCATGAAGGCCTACGACGTGAGCTTCTCGCTGGGCGACGGCCTGCGTCCCGGCTGCGGCGCCGACGCCAACGACGAGGCGCAGTTCGCCGAGCTGCGCACCCTGGGCGAGTTGACGCAGATCGCCTGGAAGCACGACGTGCAGACCATGATCGAGGGCCCCGGCCACGTGCCCATGCACATGATCCAGGCCAACATGGACGAGCAGCTCAAGCACTGCCACGAGGCGCCCTTCTACACGCTGGGCCCGCTGACCATCGACATCGCGCCGGGCTACGACCACATTGCCAGCGCCATCGGCGCCGCGATGATCGGCTGGGCCGGCACCGCGATGCTGTGCTACGTCACGCCCAAGGAGCACCTGGGCCTGCCCGACCGCGAGGACGTGAAGCAGGGCATCGTCGCCTACAAGATCGCCGCGCACGCCGCCGACGTCGCCAAGGGCCACCCCGGCGCCCGCGCGCGCGACGATGCCTTGAGCAAGGCGCGATTCGAGTTCCGCTGGCAGGACCAGTTCAACCTGGGCCTGGACCCGGACACCGCGCGCGAGTTCCACGACGAGACCCTGCCCAAGGACTCGGCCAAGGTGGCGCATTTCTGCTCCATGTGCGGCCCCAAGTTCTGCTCGATGAAGATCACGCAGGAGGTGCGCGAGTACGCGGCGAAGAAGGGCGTGGACGAGGCCGCGGCGGCGGCCGAGGGCATGGCGCAGAAGTCGAAGGAGTTCATGGCCGCAGGCGGGGAGATGTACATCCCGATCCGCAGCGCCGGCTGACGCACGGCGCGCCGCTTCCGCCGTTACCATGGCACGGCCGCCATGCGGCAATGCGCCATGTCCCAGATCGGCAAGCCCCCTTGCGACGACGCCGTCATCGCCCACGGCGGCGATGCCGCGCCGTGCGGCGCCGCCGCCCGGCGCGGCGTGCTCGCGGCGGCGATCCTGGGCTCGAGCATGGCCTTCATCGACGGCACCGTGGTCAACGTCGCGCTGCCGGCGATCCAGCAGGACCTGCGGGCCACCGCCTTCGAGGCGCAGTGGGTGGTGGAGTCGTACGCGCTGTTCCTCGCGGCGCTGCTGCTGGTCGGCGGCTCGCTCGGCGACCGCTTCGGGCGGCGCCGGGTCTTCGCCATCGGCGTGGGCGTGTTCGCGCTGGCGTCGGCGGGCTGCGCGCTGGCGCGCGACGTGCACGAACTCATCGCCGCGCGCGCGGTGCAGGGCATCGGCGCGGCGCTGCTGGTGCCCGGCAGCCTGGCGCTCATCAGCGCCGCCTTCCCCGAGAAGGAGCGCGGGCAGGCGATCGGCACCTGGTCGGGCTTCAGCGGCATCGCCGCGGCGATCGGGCCGGTGCTCGGCGGATGGCTGGTCGACCGCCATTCGTGGATCTGGGCCTTCCTGGTCAACCTGCCGATGGCCGCCGCCGTGCTCTGGATCGTGTGGCGCCACGTGCCCGAGAGCCGCAGCCGCGAGGCGGGCCGGCTCGACCTGGCGGGCGCGGCGCTGGCCACGCTGGCGCTCGCGGGCATCGTCTATGCCTTCATCGAGGCCCCGGTGCGGCAGTGGCAGGCGCCGGTGGTGCTCGCGGCGCTGGCGGCGGGCATCCTGGCCACACTGCTGTTCTTCGCCGTCGAGGCGCGGGTGCGCGCGCCGATGCTGCCGCTGGCGCTGCTGCGCGTGCGCAACTTCGGCGGCGCCAACCTGCTGACGCTGCTGCTGTACGCCGGGCTGGGCGGCGGGCTCTATTTCTTTCCGCTGGCGCTGATCCAGGTGCAGGGCTTTTCGGCCACCGCCGCCGGCGCGGCGCTGCTGCCCTTCATCCTGATCATGTTCGCCTTCTCGCGCTGGGCCGGTCGGCTGGTGGACCGCTTCGGCTCGCGCGGCCCGCTGGTGGTGGGGCCGGCGATCGCCGCCGCGGGCTTCGCGCTGTTCGCGCTGCCGGGCGCCGGTGCGGGCTACTGGTCCGGCTACTTTCCGGCGGTGGTGGTGCTGGGCGTCGGCATGACGGTCACCGTGGCGCCGCTCACCACCACGGTGATGAACGCCGTCGGCCCCGAGGCTGCGGGCATCGCCTCGGGCGTCAACAACGCGGTCTCGCGCACCGCGGCCGTGCTGGCGATCGCGGTGTTCGGCGTGGTCATGGCCTGGGCCTTCGATGCCGCGCTCGCCGCGGCGCTGCGCGAGGCTGCCGCACCGCCGGAGGCCGTGGCCTTCCTGCAGGCGCAGCGCCACCGGCTCGCCGCGGCCGACATGCCGCCGGGGCTGGACGCCGCGATGGCGCAGGCGCTGCAGCAGGGCGTGCACCGGGCCTACATCGCGGGCTTTCGCTGGGTGATGGGCATCAGCGCGGCGCTGGCGCTGCTCAGTGCGCTGAGCGCCTGGTTCTGGATCGGGGGCCGCCGCGCGCCGGCCGGGCCGCGCACGGCCTGAGCGGCTCGTCCTACGCACGCACGCGCTGCCTGCGCTATCGTCGGGCCATGACCCAACCCACGCCCTATGCTGCGGAGCAGCCCGCGCGCGAGGCCATCGACGCGCTGCGCGGCGCCGCGGTGATCGAATTCGGCACCAACTGGTGCGGCATCTGCAAGGCGGCGCAGCCGCTGATCGGCGAGGCCTTCGCGCGGCATCCCGGCGTGCGGCACCTGAAGGTGGAAGACGGCAGCGGCCGGCCGCTGGGGCGCTCCTTCGGCGTCAAGCTGTGGCCCACGCTGGTGTTCCTGCAGGACGGCCGCGAGGTCGCACGCGTGGTGCGGCCGCAGGACAGCGACACCGTCGCGCAGGCACTGGCGCAGATCGATCCGGCCGGCGCGGGTTAGTCCCGAGGCGCGGCCGCGTGGCGGCCCGACAATTTCCGCATGCAAGCCATGTGGCGCGCCCCGCCCCTCGCCAGCCGGCAGACGCTCGATCTGCGGGCCGTGTCGCTGCTGCTGGACGCGCCGCGCGACCTGGCGCCGGCGCGCGCGATGCTGCACTTCCTCAACACGCTGCTGCCGGTGGAGTTCATCACGCTGGTGTCGCACCTGGACGAGGTGCCGACACAACTGGAGGGCCATGCCTTCCATGCCCAGACGCGCAACGTCACGCGCGACTGCTTCGCGCAGTACCGGCGGCACTTCTACGGCTTCGACGACGCGATCCGCATCGCGCAGCGCCTGCGCACAGGCCAGGGGGCGGGCGACGAGGTCACCGGCCTGCACGTGCGCGTCGGCGACATCCCCGACCCCGGCTGGCGCCAGCAGATCTACGAGCGCGAACACCTGACCGACCGGCTGTCGCTGCTGTACACGCCGCTGCCGCGCACCGCGTTCTCGATCAACCTCTACCGCGGCGAGGCCATGGGCCATTTCGCGCCGCAGGAGATCGAGCGCGTGCTGGCCGTGGCGCCGCTGCTGCGGCAGGTGCATCGCAACGCGGTCGGCAACGCCGACACCGTGCCCGACATGGCCACGCGCATCGCGCTCGCGCGCGCCCGGCTGGCCGCGCACCACGAGGCTGCGGCACTGACCGTGCGCGAGCTCGACGTGTGCGCGCGCATCGCCTGCGGCATGACGGCCGACGGCATCGCGGCCGACCTGGACATCGCGCCCTCCAGCGTGACCACGCTGCGCAAGCGCGCCTACACCCGCCTGGGCGTGCACGATCGCGCCGCGCTGGCGCGGCTGGCGGCCTGAGCCGCGTCCCTTCCTCTCTCCGTCGTCGATACCCGACCGTGTCCCCCGCGCAGGGGACGACGGCCGTGCCGGCGCGCGCCACCATCCGCGCACCACGATCCGAAGGAGACAAGAGCGCATGTTCATCCGCAACTGCTGGTACGTCGCGGCCTGGGAGCACGAGATCCCGGCCGACGGCCTGTTCCACCGCACCGTCATCGGCGAGCCGCTGCTGCTGTACCGCACCGCCGCCGGCGACGTCGTCGCGCTGGAAGACCGCTGCTGCCACCGCCACGCGCCGCTGTCCAAGGGGCGCCGCGAAGGCGACTGCGTGCGCTGCGGCTACCACGGCCTGAAGTTCGACGCGCAGGGCGTGTGCGTCGAGGTGCCGGGCATGGCGAGCGTGCCGCCCAGGGCCCGCGTGCGCCGCTACCCGGTGGTGCTGCGCAACCGCTGGGTCTTCGTCTGGATGGGCGATACGGCCCTGGCCGACACCGCGCTGCTGCCGGACAACCACTCCTGCGGCGATCCGCAGTGGCGCCACATCCCCGGCTACCTGCACTACGACACGCCCTACCTGCTGATCTGCGACAACCTGCTGGACTTCTCGCACCTGAGCTACGTGCACGAGAACACGCTGGGCGGTTCCACCGCGATCGCGCAGGCGCGGCCGCAGATCGAGAAGGTTCCCAACGGCCTGCGCGTGACCCGCAAGGTGCACGACGTGCCGCCCCCGGCCTACTGGGCGCGCGCGCGCGACTTCGGCGGTGCCAACGTCGACCGCTGGTTCATCTACGACTTCGTGCTGCCCGGCACGCTGCTCATGCACTCGGGCGGCCGGCCCGCCGGCGACGCCGAGGGCGACATGCGCCGCGCCGTGCAGCTGCACAGCTGCCAGACGCTCACGCCCGAGACCGAGACCACCACGCACTACTTCTTCCAGCAGTCGCACCCGGCGGCGCTGGGCGACGAGACGCTGACGCGCACCATCTACGACGGGCTGATCGTCGCTTTCAACGAGGACCGCGACATGATCACCGCGCAGGCCCGCAACATCGAGCGCAACCCGCAGGCGCCGATGATGCCGCTGGCCATGGATGCGGCGCTGCTGCAGTTCCGCCGGCTGATCGACCAGGCGCTCGCCGCCGAGCGCGGCTGAGGCCGGCGCCCGCCCCCCACACCCCAAGGAGACGAGACCATGTTCAGAACCCTGATGGCGGCCGCCTGCCTGGCCGCGCTGCCGCTGGCCGCCGCGGCGCAGGCGGCGCCCGCCGATGCCTATCCCACGCGCCCCGTGCGGCTGGTGGTGCCCTATCCGGCCGGCGGCGCCACCGACAGCGTGGCGCGGCTGCTGGGCGAACGCCTGTCCAGGCGCTGGGGCCAGCCCGTGGTGGTGGACAACAAGCCCGGCGCCGCCGGCGCGCTCGGCGCCACCGACGCGGCGCGCGCCGCGCCCGACGGCCACACGCTGATGATGACCATCACCGACACGCAGATCAACAACGTGGCGCTGTTCAAGTCGCTGGCCTACGACCCGCGGCGCGACTTCGTACCGGTCACGCAGGTGGTGCGCAGCCCGGCGCTGATCTCGGCCAGCGCCGGGCTGGGCGTGAGGAGCATGGACGCGCTGCGCCAGCTCGCCGCGCGCCAGCCCGGCCGCCTGAGCTACGCCTCCTGGGGCATCGGCGGGCTGGGCCACCTGGCTGCCGAGACGCTCAACCGCGAGTTCAAGGCCGGCATGGTCCACGTGCCGCAGAAGGGCGAAGGGCCGGTGGTGAACGACCTGCTCTCGGGCACGGTGAGCATCGGCCTGTCGTCGGTCGCCAGTGCGCGCCAGCACGCGCTGGCCGGCAAGATCGTGCCGCTGGCGGTGCTCGGCCGCGAGCGCTCCAGCGCGCTGCCGCAGGTGCCGACCCTGCACGAACTGGGCTTCACCGACCCGCTGTTCGACAGCAACGTGTGGTTGGCGGTGCTGGCACCGGCCAGGACGCCGCCGGCCCTGGTGCAGCGCCTGGCGGCGGACATCCGCGCCGTGGCCGCGCAGCCGGAGGTCTCGGCCCAGCTCGTGGAGCGCGGCTTCGAGCTGATGAACACCACGCCGGAGCAGTTCGCCGCCGCCTATGCCTCGGAGTTCGAGCTGATCACGCAGCGCATCCAGGCCTTCGGGATCGAGGCGCAATGAATCGCTAGCGGTCTTCCTGCGCCCGCCGGAACGCCCCCGGCGCCATCCCGGTCCACTGCCGGAACGCCCGCACGAAGCTCTTCTCGTTACGAAAGCCCACCTCCAGTGCGATCTGCTTGATCGGCTGCGTGGTGCGCCGCAGCCGCTCCACGGCGAGCTCGTGGCGCACCTCGTCCTTCAGCCCTTGCAGCGTGCGGCCCTCCTCGTGCAGTTGCCGGTGCAGGGTGCGGCTGGACACGTGCAGCAGCGCGGCCAGCGATTCGGCATTCGTCGCTTCCGCCGGCCGGGTGCGCAGGAGCTCGCGCACGCGCTGCGCCAGCAGCCGGTCGCGCCGGTATTGCAGCACCGTCAGCGGCAGGGCGCGCTTGAGCATGGCCTGCAGCGCGCGCTCGTCGCGCTGCAGCGGCAGCGAGAGGTAGCGCGCGTCGAAGGCGAAGCCGGCGCGCGGGGCGCCGAAGCGCACATGCTCGCCGAACATCAGCGGATACGCATCCGCATGCGGCGGCGCGCCGAAAGGAAAGAAGGCCTCGCGCAGCGAGATGCGCGAGTCGATGGCCCAGCAGGCGTAGCCGTGCAGGAAGCGCAGGCTGGACACCAGGCAGAACTCGCGGAAGGCGCCCAGGTCGCGCTGCTCCTCGATGCTCACCACCGCCGTGCCGTCGGGCCGCAGCTCGAAGCGCAGCAGAATGTCCTCCACCAGCAGCCGGTGGTGGCGGCACCAGCGCTTGATCGCCACGCCCAGGTCGGGCGCGCCGAGCGAGGCGCGGCACAGCAGGCCGTAGCTGCCCCAGGGCAGGCGGCGCGTGAACCAGCCCAGCGCCTCGTCGTCCAGCGCCTGCATGGCGTGCTCGTTCAGCGCCTCGAACTGCGCGGCCGTGACCCGGGCGCCCGGTCGCCAGAGCTCACGCGGCGTGATCTGTGCCGCGCGCAGCGCCGCGCCGGGGTCCTGGCCGTAGCGGGCATAGCCTTTCACGATCGCCTGCACGAAGGCCATGGGCGTGGCGGCGCGGGCGGGTTTCAGGAAGATGGGGGCGGTCATGGTGGCGGCCGATCGGTGGCGGAATTTGCAACCATTGTGGCGCCAATTGCGGCCGCTGCGGGCGTAAGCTGCGCGCTGGACCCCGCCATTCAAGGATTCAAGGAGACACGCGCCATGCAGCTACCCGGCCTCGATTTCGACCTGGGCGACACCATCGATTCCCTGCGCGATGCGATCGCGGACTTCGCCACCCACGAGATCACCCCGCGCGCTGCCGACATCGACCGCGACAACCTGTTTCCCCCGGACCTGTGGCAGAAGCTCGGCAGCCTCGGCCTGCACGGCATGACGGTGAAGGAGGAATACGGCGGCACCGAGCTGGGCTACCTGGCCCACATCGTGGCGATGGAAGAGGTTTCGCGCGCCTCGGCCTCGGTGGGCCTGTCCTACGGCGCGCACTCCAACCTGTGCGTGAACCAGATCCACCGCAACGGCAGCGAGGCGCAGAAGAAGAAGTACCTGCCGAAGCTGGTGAGCGGCGAGCACGTGGGCGCGCTGGCGATGAGCGAGCCCAACGCCGGCTCCGACGTGGTGAGCATGAAGCTCAAGGCCGAGAAGAAGGGCGACCGCTACGTGCTCAACGGCGGCAAGATGTGGATCACCAACGGCGGCGACGCCGACGTGCTGGTGATCTACGCCAAGACCGAGCCCGAGATGGGCGCGCGCGGCATGACCGCCTTCATCGTCGAGAAGGGTTTCAAGGGCTTCTCGGCCGGCACCAAGCTGGACAAGCTGGGCATGCGCGGCAGCAACACCTACCCGCTGTTCTTCGACAGCTGCGAGGTGCCCGAGGAGAACGTGCTGGGCGGCGAGGGCAACGGCGCCAAGGTGCTGATGAGCGGGCTGGACTACGAGCGCGCGGTGCTTTCCGGCGGTCCGCTGGGCATCATGGCCGCGTGCATGGATGCGGTGATCCCCTACATCCACGAGCGCAAGCAGTTCGGCCAGAGCATCGGCGAGTTCCAGCTGATGCAGGGCAAGGTGGCCGACATGTACTCGACCTGGCAGGCCACGCGCGCCTACGTGTACGCGGTGGGCAAGGCCTGCGACCGCGCCGACCACGCGCGCACCTTCCGCAAGGACGCGGCCGGCGCCATCCTCTATTCGGCCGAGAAGGCGACCTGGATGGCCGGCGAGGCGATCCAGGCGCTGGGCGGCGTGGGCTACACCCGGGAGTTCCCGGTCGAGCGGCTGTGGCGCGACGCCAAGCTGTACGAGATCGGCGCCGGCACCAGCGAGATCCGGCGCATGCTGATCGGACGCGAGCTGTTCGCCGAGACGGCCTGAGATTTCTTCCCCTCCCGCGACGAGGGGGCATCGCGACAGGAGACAACCCATGAGCGAAAGCTACGCGCGCGGCGCGACCGACGTGCCGCTGATCGAGCAGACCATCGGCGACTTCTTCGACGACATGGTGGCCCGTCAGCCCGACCGCGAGGCGCTGGTCAGCCGGCACGAAGGGCAGCGCTTCACCTACCGCGCGCTGCAGGCGACGGCGAACCGCCTCGCCAGCGCGCTGCTGAAGACGGGGCTCCTGCCCGGCGACCGCGTGGGCATCTGGTCGCACAACAACGTCGCCTGGGTGCTGATGCAGATCGCCACCGCCAAGGCGGGGCTGATCCTGGTCAACATCAACCCGGCCTACCGCACCGCGGAGGTGGAGTACGCGCTCAACAAGGTCGGCTGCCGCGCGCTGGTGGCCATGCCGCGCTTCAAGACCAGCGAGTACCTGGGCATGCTGCGCGAGCTGGGCCCGGCGAAGCTGCCGCAGCTCGAGCGCATCTACTGGATCGATCCGTCGGACGGGGGCGCGGACGAGCCGGGCGCGACGCGCTTTTCGGAACTGCTGGCCAGCGGCGACGCGCAGGATGCCCGCGTGGCCGACGTGCAGCAGCGGCTCGCCGCCACCGACCCGATCAACATCCAGTTCACCAGCGGCACCACGGGCTTCCCCAAGGGCGCGACCCTGACCCACCGCAACATCCTGAACAACGGCTTGTTCATCGGCGAGTGCATGAAGCTCGGGCCCGAGGACCGGCTGTGCATCCCGGTGCCGCTGTACCACTGCTTCGGCATGGTGCTGGGCAACCTGGCCTGCCTGACGCACGGCGCGGCCATCGTCTACCCCAACGACGGCTTCGACCCGCTCACGGTGCTGGAGACGGTGCAGGCCGAGAAGTGCACCGGCCTGCACGGCGTGCCCACCATGTTCATCGCCGAGCTGGACCATCCGCGTTTCAAGGAGTTCGACCTCGCCACGCTGCGCACCGGCATCATGGCCGGCTCGCCCTGCCCGATCGAGGTGATGAAGCGCGTGGTGGACGAGATGAACCTGCGCGAGATCACCATCGCCTACGGCATGACCGAGACCAGCCCGGTGAGCTGCCAGAGCAGCACCGACACGCCGCTGGACAAGCGCGTCGCCACCGTCGGCACGGTGCAGCCGCACCTGGAGATCCGGATCGTCGACCCCGAGAGCGGCGCCGTGGTGCCGCGCGGCGAGCGCGGCGAGTTCTGCACCCGCGGCTACTCGGTGATGCACGGCTACTGGGGCGAGCCGGAGAAGACCCGCGAGGCCATCGACGCCGAGGGCTGGATGCACACCGGCGACCTCGCCACCATGGACGACGAGGGCTACGTCAACATCGTCGGGCGCATCAAGGACATGGTGATCCGCGGCGGCGAGAACATCTACCCGCGCGAGATCGAGGAGTTCCTCTACCGCCACCCCAAGGTGCAGGACGTGCAGGTGGTCGGCCTGCCCGACAGGAAGTACGGCGAGGAGCTGTGCGCCTGGATCATCGCCCGGCCGGGCCAGACGGTGACGGAGGACGAGATCCGCGACTTCTGCAAGGGCCAGATCGCGCACTACAAGGTGCCGAAGTACATCCGCTTCGTGGAGGCCTTCCCGATGACGGTGACCGGCAAGATCCAGAAGTTCAGGATCCGCGAGGCGATGAGCGAGCAGCTCGGCCTGCAGGCCGACAGAACGGCGTGAGATGAACCACGGGCCCGACTCAGTGTCCCGGCGTCGGCGCATCCAGGCCCGCGGCATGCCGCGCGACCGCCAGGCGCCGGCGCAGCGAGACTTCCGACAGGTCCAGCTCGGCGACCAGGCTGCGCAGCGATTCGTCGTTGATCCGGTGCGCATGGCGCTCGGCGTACAGGGCGTCGCGCTCGACCTTCAGACACTGCAGGCGCAGCTCCAGCTCGACCACGTAGCGCAGCCGGCGCTGGTGCACCGACTCGGGCGAATCGGCCTGGGCCTCGGGCGTGGTGGCGGATGCGGCGTCCTCGTCCAGCAGGTCGATGCGCTTGCGGTAGTCCTGCGTCAGGCGGCCCGCGGCCTCCTGGTACTGCGCGAGCCATTGCGCATCGGCCGCCTGCGCCTGGCTCTTGTCCAGCGCCATGCCGGCGATCGCCGCCTGGCAGGCGGCCAGGCGCGCGGCGCGCTCCTCGCGCACGGCCAGCGGCTCGCCGCTGGGCGGCAGGCGGCGCAGCACCAGCGGCAGGCCGATGCTGCCGACCACCAGCGTGAACAGGATCGTGCCGGTGGCCAGGAAGATCAGCAGGTCGCGCGACGGGAAGGGCGCGCCGCCGTGCAGCACCATCGGCACCGACAGGGCACCGGCCAGGGTCACCGCGCCGCGGATGCCGGCCAGCGTGGTCGCCAGGGTCAGCAGCGGCGAGGGCGTCTCGGCCATCTTGCCCTGCGCGTGGACCTTGCGAAGGCTGCCGCGCACGCCGATGCTCAGCCAGAACCAGCGCAGCGCCAGCAGGGCGGTGGAGATCGCCACCACGTAGCCCGCCAGGATCCACCAATCCCGTCCGGCCTGCTCCAGCGTGACGCCGATGATCGACGGCAGCTGCAGGCCCAGCAGCAGGAAGATCGCGCCGTTGAAGGCCGACTCCACCATGGCCCAGGTGCCTTCGGTCTGCATGCGCTCGGCCACGAATTCGCTGCGTTCCAGGTCGGCGAAGTTGGTCGTGATGCCGGCCGCCACCGCCGCCAGGATGCCCGACACGCCCAGGCGTTCGCCCAGCAGGTAGGCCGCGAAGGGCAGCAGCACCAGCAGCAGCACCATCTGCGTGGCCGCGACGTCGCCCACGCGGCGCGTGACCGCGTCGCGCGCGCGGGCGAAGCCCCAGCCGATCAGCGTGCCCACGCCCAGCCCGCCCAGCGCGATCCACAGGAACTCCTTGGCCACCTCGGTCCAGGAGAACAGGCCCGTGAGCGTGGCCGCCACCGCGAACTTCAGCGCCACCAGGCCCGAGGCGTCGTTGAGCAGCGATTCGCCCTCCAGCACGTGCATGGTCTTGGGCGGCATGCCCAGGTTGCGCGTGATCGCGGAGACGGCCACCGCGTCGGTGGGCGAGACCACCGCGGCCAGCGCGAAGGCCACCGTGAGCGGCATCTCGGGGATCATCCAGTGGATCAGGTAGCCCAACCCGATCACGGTGAACAGCACCAGACCGAGCGCCAGCTTCAGGATCGGGCGGTACAGCGCGAAGAACTCGCGCTTCGGGATGCGCCAGCCGTCGGCGAACAGCAGCGGCGGGATGAACAGCAAGAGGAACAGCTCGGGGTCGAAGGCGATGTGCAGGCCCTGCTGCGGCCAGGACAGCAGCGCGCCCAGCGCGATCTGGATCAGCGGCAGCGGAATGGCGCGCAGGTAGCGCGCGGCGATGCCGGTGAGCGCGCCCAGCATCAGCACCAGGAGCACGGTCTCGACGGTATGCATGCAAGGATTTCTTCGGCAGCGGCGGTGGATCGGTTCCGCCCGCTGCCGGTGCGGAACACGACAAGAGGATAGCAATGAGCAAATTGGACACCCGACTCAACGCCCGTTCGGCCGAGTTCCAGGCCAACGCCACGGCGATGCGCGCGCTGGTCGACGACCTGCGGGTGCAGTTCGCCAAGGTGGAACAGGGCGGTGGCGAGGCGGCGCGCGCCAAGCACACGGCACGCGGCAAATTGCTGCCGCGCGACCGCGTGGCGCAGCTGCTCGATCCCGGTTCGCCCTTCCTGGAGATCGCGCCGCTGGCCGCGCACGGCATGTACAAGGGCGACGCGCCCGGCGCCGGCCTGATCGCGGGCATCGGCCGCGTCAACGGCGTGGACTGCATGGTGGTGTGCAACGACGCCACCGTGAAGGGCGGCACCTACTACCCGGTGACGGTGAAGAAGCACCTGCGCGCGCAGGAGATCGCCGAGCAGAACCGCCTGCCCTGCGTCTACCTGGTCGACTCGGGCGGGGCCAACCTGCCCAACCAGGACGAGGTTTTTCCCGACCGCGACCACTTCGGCCGCATCTTCTACAACCAGGCCAACATGAGCGCGCAGGGCATCGCGCAGATCGCGGTGGTCATGGGCTCGTGCACCGCCGGCGGCGCCTACGTGCCGGCGATGAGCGACGAATCCATCATCGTCAAGGAGCAGGGCACCATCTTCCTGGGCGGCCCGCCGCTGGTGAAGGCGGCCACCGGCGAGGTGGTGACGGCCGAGGACCTGGGCGGCGGCGACGTGCACACCCGCCTGTCGGGCGTGGCCGACCACCTGGCACAGAACGACCTGCACGCGCTGGCGCTGGCGCGCAGCGCGGTGGGCAACCTCAATGCAACACCAGCCGTTCGGGCTGAGCCTGTCGAAGCCGCGCGCGCGCCGGCCTTCGCTTCTGAAGAACTCTACGGCGTGATCCCCACCGACACCCGCAAGCCCTTCGACGTGCGCGAGATCATCGCCCGCATCGTCGACGGCAGCGAGTTCCACGAGTTCAAGGCCCGCTTCGGCGCCACGCTGGTGTGCGGCTTCGCGCAGATCGAAGGGATGCCGGTGGGCATCGTGGCCAACAACGGCATCCTGTTCTCCGAATCGGCGCAGAAGGGTGCGCACTTCATCGAGCTGTGCGGCCAACGCAAGATTCCGCTGGTGTTCCTGCAGAACATCACCGGCTTCATGGTGGGCCGCAAGTACGAGAACGAGGGCATCGCGCGCCACGGCGCCAAGATGGTGACCGCGGTGGCGACGGTGAACGTGCCCAAGTTCACCGTGATCATCGGCGGCAGCTTCGGCGCCGGCAATTACGGCATGTGCGGGCGCGCGTACTCGCCGCGCTTCCTGTGGATGTGGCCCAACGCGCGCATCAGCGTGATGGGCGGCGAGCAGGCCGCCAGCGTGCTGGCCACCGTCAAGCGCGACGGCATCGAGCTCAAGGGCGGCCAGTGGAGCGCGGAGGAAGAGGAAGCCTTCAAGGCCCCGATCCGGCAGCAGTACGAGCACCAGGGCCACCCCTACTACGCCACCGCGCGGCTGTGGGACGACGGCATCATCGACCCGGCCGACACGCGCCGGGTGCTGGCGCTGGGGCTGGCGGCGGCGCGGCATGCCCCGATCCCCGCGCCGCGCTTCGGCGTGTTCCGCATGTAATGTGCATAATGTGTATGCAATAGCTGTTTTATGCACATCATGCGCACCAACATCGACATCGACGACGAGTTGCTGGCCAAGGCCATGCAGGCGGGGCCTTTCACCACCAAGAAGGAAACGGTGGAGGCCGGCCTGCGCCTGCTGGCGCGCCAGGCGGCCTACCGCGAAATCCTCAAATGGAAGGGCAAGCTCAAGTGGGAGGGCGACGAGTCCATCGACTGGACTCGAGCCCCCGAGAACGAGTCCGAGACGCCTGCCGCGCCGCTGTCGGTGCAGGCGCCGCGCGCTCGCTACAAGGCGACGAAAACCACCGCATCCGGCGGCGGTGGCAAGAAGGCGGCGCGCGGTGCTGGTCGTTGACTCCAGCGTCTGGATCGACTTCTTCGCCGACCGGCCCACGGCCGCGTGCGACGAACTCGACCGCCTGCTGGCCGACGGCCACACCCGCCTGGTGGTGCCCGACCTGGTGCTCTACGAAGTGCTGCGCGGCTTCCGGCACGAGCGCGCGCTGCGCCAGGCCCGCCTGCTGCTCCAGACCCTCAGCGTCGAGCCCTGCGGCGGCGAAGACCTGGCACTGGCCGCCGCCGAGCATTACCGCCACCTGCGCGCGCGCGGCATCACGGTGCGCAGCGCCATCGACGTGATGGTCGCAAGCTTCTGCATCGAGCACGACTACCTGCTGCTGCACAGCGACCGCGACTTCGACGCCATCGCCGCGCACCGCGGCCTGCGCGTGTGGGGGAGCTGACCGTGCCAAGTTGGACGCAGCACTTCACCCACCATCGCGGCCAGGTCACGGCGCCCGGCCAGCCCTGCCCCGTACTCTGATCTCCATGCCGCAACAGGAGCAACGCACGCCATGACGTCCTTCACCACCCTCGAACTGCAGATCGACGGCGCCGTCGCCCGCATCTGGCTCAACCGCCCCGAGATGCGCAACGCCATCGACGATGTGTTCATCGGCGAACTGGGCGATGCCTTCGCGCAGGCCGAAGCCGCCCCGGGCGTGCGCGCCGTGGTGCTGGGCGGGCGCGGGCCGGCCTTCTGCGCCGGCGCGAACCTCAACTGGATGAAGCGGGCCGCCGAGTTCACGTCCAAGCAGAACCTGCAGGACGCCGCCGGCCTGCCGCGCATGCTGCGCACCCTGCACGCCAGCCGCCTGCCGGTGATCGCCCGCGTGCAGGGCGACGTGTACGCCGGCGGCATGGGCCTGGTGTCGGTGTGCGACGTGGCCATCGCGGCCGAGGGCGCGAACTTCTGCCTGTCCGAGGTGAAGATCGGCCTGATCCCCGCCACCATCAGCCCCTACGTCATCCGTGCGATGGGCGCGCGGGCGGCGCAGCGGTATTTCCTGACCGGCGAGCGCTTCTCCGCCGCCGAGGCGCACCGCATCGGCTTCGTGCACGAGGTGGTGCCGGCCGAGGCGCTGGACGCGAAGGTGGACGAGGTGTTGAAGAACATCGCCGCCGCCGCGCCAGGCGCGGTGAGCGAGTGCAAGCGGCTGCTGCGCGACGTGACGGGCGAGCGCATCGACGACGCACTCTCCGACGAGACGGTGCGCCGCATCGCCCAACTGCGCGCCAGCGAGGAGGGGCAGGAGGGCCTGCGTTCCTTCCTCGAGAAGCGCAAGCCGAATTGGGTCTCGCGCTGACCCGCACCGACCATGCTCGACGCCGTCCTCCAGTGGCTGCACCGCATCGGCCTGCACCCGCAGCCGGCGCTGGCGGATGCCGCCGACGCGGCCAGCCGCCACGCCAGCCAGGCGCTGGGCCAGATGGACATGCCCTCGCTGCTGGCGCTGGCCGGCGCGCTGGGCTGGGCCAGCGGCTTCCGGCTCTATGCGGTGGTGTTCCTGGTGGGCGCGATGGGCGCGGCCGGCTGGATCGTGCTGCCACCGGGCCTGCACCTGCTGGCGCACCCGGTGGTGCTGGCGGCCAGCGGCCTGATGCTGCTGGTGGAGTTCTTCGCCGACAAGATCCCCTGGCTCGACAGCGCGTGGGACGCGGTCAACAGCGTCATCCGCATCCCCGGCGGCGCGCTGCTGGCGGCGGCCGTGTTCGGCGGCGACAACGCCCTGTGGGGGTTGGTGGCAGGGCTGCTGGGCGGGTCGCTGGCCGCCACCTCCTTCGCCACCAAGGCCACCACGCGTGCCGCACTCAACACCTCGCCCGAGCCGTTCAGCAACTGGCTCGCCTCGCTGTTCGAGGACGGGCTGGTGGTCGGCATCGTGTGGCTGGCCACGCAGCATCCGCTGGCCTTCGGCATCGCCCTGCTCGTGATGGTGCTGCTGTCGGCCGTGCTGCTGGTGGTGCTGTGGAAGTTCCTGCGCGCGGTGCTGCGCAAGTTGCGTGCGTTTTTCGGCGGGAACGCTTCGGCGGCCCCGCAAGCCTGAATCCAAGGAGAACGATGTGTTCAAGAAGATCCTGATCACCGCGGAGACGCACCATGTTTAAGAAGATCCTCATTGCCAACCGCGGAGAGATCGCCTGCCGCGTCGCCGCCACTGCCCGCCGCATGGCGGTGCGCACGGTCGCCGTGTACTCCGATGCCGACGCGCACGCCAACCACGTGCGCGCCTGCGACGAGTCCATCTACCTCGGCGGCAGCGCGCCCAAGGACAGCTACCTGCGCTGGGAGAAGATCCTGGAGGCCGCCAAGGCCACCGGCGCGCAGGCCATCCATCCGGGCTACGGCTTCCTCAGCGAGAACGAGGCCTTCGCCAAGGCCTGCGCCGACGCCGGCATCGTGTTCATCGGCCCGCCGCCCTCGGCCATCCAGGCGATGGGCCTGAAGGCCGAGTCCAAGCAGCTGATGGAAAAGGCCGGCGTGCCGCTGGTGCCCGGCTACCACGGCGCCGACCAAAACCCCGAACTGCTGCAGCGCGAGGCCGACCGCATCGGCTACCCGGTGCTCATCAAGGCCAGCGCCGGCGGCGGCGGCAAGGGCATGCGCATCGTCGAGAAGGCCGAGGACTTCGCCGGCGCGTTGGCCTCCTGCCAGCGCGAGGCGATCAACAGCTTCGGCAGCGACGCGGTGCTGGTCGAGAAGTATGTGCAGCGCCCGCGCCACATCGAGATCCAGGTCTTCGGCGACACCCAGGGCCACTACGTGCACCTGTTCGAGCGCGACTGCTCGGTGCAGCGGCGCCACCAGAAGGTGCTGGAGGAAGCGCCCGCGCCGGGCATGACCGAGGCGATGCGCAAGGAAATGGGCGACGCCGCGGTGGCCGCGGCGCACGCGGTCAACTACGTGGGCGCCGGCACGGTGGAGTTCATCGTGGAGCAGCGCGACGACGGCACGATGAACTTCTTCTTCATGGAGATGAACACGCGGCTGCAGGTGGAACACCCGGTGACGGAGGCGATCACCGGCCTGGACCTCGTCGAATGGCAGTTGCGCGTGGCGGCCGGCGAGCCGCTGCCGCTGAAGCAGGACCAGCTGCAGATCCACGGCCATGCCATCGAGGCGCGCATTTGCGCCGAGAACCCCGACAACGGCTTCCTGCCGGCCACCGGCACCCTGCACGTGTACCGCAAGCCGCAGGCCACCGCCTTCCAGCGCAGCCGGGTTCGCATCGACGACGGCGTGCGCCAGGGCGGCGAGATCTCGCCCTTCTACGACTCGATGATCGCCAAGCTGATCGTGCACGGCACGACGCGCGCCGAGGCGCTGGCGCGGCTGGACGCGGCGCTGGCGCAGGTGCACATCGTGGGCGTGGCGACCAACGTGCAGTTCCTGCGCCAGGTGTTGGCCACCGGGTCCTTCGCCAACGCCAGGCTCGACACCGCGCTGATCGAACGCGAGCGCGCGGTGCTGTTCGACCGCGAACCGCTGGGCCTGGCGACCGCGGCGGCCGCGGCCGTCACGCACATCCTGCTCGGCGAGTCGGGCAGGGCGGCGCGCGAGCCCTTCGCGCGGCGCGACGGCTGGCGCGGCTGGGGCGAGTACGTGCGGCACTTCGACTTCGAGTTCCACGGCGAGGCGCACAGCGCCCGGCTGACCTGCCAGCAGGGCGGCAGCCTGTGGCTGGCGGTGGACGGCGCCGCCGGGCCGCTGCAGATCGGCCGCTTTCCCACGGGCGAGCTCGAGTTCGCCTTCGCCGGCCAGCGCCTGACGGTGCAGGTCGACGAGGACCAGGGCACCCTGCACGTGTTCGCGCCGCAGGGGGCGACGAAGATCGTCGTGGTCGATCGCCTCGCGCATGCCGGCGACACGCACGCGGAGGGCGGCCGGCTCACCGCGCCGATGCCGGGCAAGGTCGTGTCCTTCGCCGTGCAGGCCGGCGACAAGGTGAACAAGGGCCAGCCGCTGGCGGTGATGGAGGCGATGAAGATGGAGCACACCATCGCGGCGCCGGCCGACGGCACGGTGGAGGAGCTGCTGTACGCGCCGGGCGACCAGGTGGCGGAGGGCGCGGAGCTGCTGCGCCTGGCGGCATAGCGCGCGAAGGTCTCTTAGGATGACGGGTTTCCGTCTTCCAGAGAAAGGCCTTCCCCCATGCGCATCGCCGTCTGCCTCACCGACAACAAGCCCGAACCCTGGGTGCAGGGGCTGCGGGCCGCCCTGCCCGATGCGCAGGTGGAGGCATGGACGCCTGGCAGCCCCACCGCCTACGACCACGCGGTGGTGTGGGCGCCGCCGCAGCGGTTGATCGACGAGCAGCCCGGCCTGCAGGCGATGTTCAACATCGGCGCCGGCGTCGACGCGATCACCCGGCTGGCGCTGCCGCCCTCGCTGAAGGTGGTGCGGCTCGACGACGCCGGCATGTCGGTGCAGATGGCCGAATACGTGTGCCACGCGCTGATCCGCCATTTCCGCGAGTTCGACGTCTACGAGGCCGAGGCGCGCGCCGGCCGCTGGAGCTTCCGCAAGCCGCTGGACCGCCAGGACTTCCCGGTCGGCATCATGGGCCTGGGCGTGCTGGGCGAGCGCGTGGCGCGGGCGGTGGCGCAGTTCGAGTTCCCGGTGCTGGGCTGGAGCCGCAGCCCGAAGGCCATCGAGGGCGTGCGCAGCTTCGCGGGCGAGGCGCAGATGGCCGGGTTCCTGGCCGCCACGCGCGTGCTGGTCAACCTGCTGCCGCTCACCCAGGTCACGCGCGGCATCCTGAACCGCGAGACGCTGTCGATGCTGCGCCCCGGCGGCTACCTGATCCACATCGCGCGCGGCGGGCACCTGGTCGAGGAGGACCTGATCCCGCTCATCGACGGTGGCCACCTGGCCGGCGCCACGCTGGACGTGTTCCACACCGAGCCGCTGCCGGCCGAGCATCCCTTCTGGCGGCATCCGAAGATCGCCGTCACGCCGCACGCCTCGGCGCGCACGCTGCGCGCGGACTCGATCGCGCAGATCGCCGGCAAGATCCGGGCGCTCGCGCGCGGCGAGCCGATCCGCGGCGTGGTGGATCCGGCGCAGGGCTATTGATCCGCGTCGCACCCGAAGCACCGGACCGCATCGAGGCCTGTGCGGATTCGCAGACACCGGATCGCCCGCATGTCCGGATTTCCGCACTGGCGCCTCCTGGCCGCGCCGTGCGCGGGAAAAAGCCGAGTCAGATCAACATTCCATCCTTCCGTGTTAACCCCTAGGTGAGCCGGCACGGCTGTTGCACCTGTCCGCCCGCGCCGAGAAGACACAGAAGAGACGAGAGGGCTTCGTTTCTCGGTCGCCTCAACTCATCGAAGGAGACATCATGAAGGTTCATGCGGAATGCGGTGGAATACGCAGAGGGGTCAGCCTCGCGCTGATAGGCGTCGGCAGCGCGGTGCTGGTTGCCTGCGGCGGCGGCGATGGCGGGCGCGTTGGATTTCCCTTTCCGGGGCCCGGCCCGGGCGGCCCGCCGGAGACGCCTCATGCGGTACAGCTGGAGGTCTTGTCGAGCAGGCCCGAGCACGTCAGTGGGGGAGACGCCCTGATCGCCGCAAGGCACACAGGGTCCGAAGCCATCGCCTGGCGAGTCAACGGGGCGGACGCCACGGTCGCCCTGGCGCAGGATCCGGATGATCCCTCCCGGCTGATCGGCCTCGTCACCGGATTGAAGCTGGGGGACAACCTCGTCGAGGCAAGCGCCGGCGAGGCCGTTGCCCAGCTCGCATTGACCAACTATCCCGTCACCGGACCGATGCTGTCCGGTCCGCATCTCTCGCCGTTCATCTGCCAGACGCAGGACTTCGTCCTGCCGGACGGCTCCATGCTGGGCGCTGCGGAGGATGCCGACTGCTCGGCGTCGACCCGGGTCCACTACATGTATCGGTCCACGGCGGACGGCGCGCTCAAGCCCATGGTCGACACGACGAGCCTGCCGGGCGACGTGGCGATGACCGCGACTGCATCGGGGGCCACGGTCCCCTTCGTCGTTCGCGTGGAAACGGGCACCATGAACCGCGGCATCTATCAGAATGCGATCCTTCACGATCCCGTGAACGATCCGCCGCCGGGGCCCGCCTCGCCGCCTCCGGGCTGGAACAAGCGCTTGCTCGCCGTCCATGGCACCGGCTGTGTCGGCGGGTGGTACGTGCAGGGCGCGCAACTGGGCATCAGCCTGTTGAGCGGCGACAGCCTGACGCGGCTGGGCGAAGGCTACGCCATCTTCAACAACACCCTGAACCATCCGACGAATTCCTGCAATGCGGTTCTTGCGGGCGAGAGCGCGCTCATGGGCAAGGAGCACTTCATCGAGACTTTCGGCGTGCCGCGCTACACCATCAGCACGGGTGCTTCCGGCGGTGCCTACACGAGCCTGCAGCTTGCCGACGCCTACCCGGGCCTGTTCGACGGTGTATTCATCAATGCCACCTACCCGGATGCGCTGGCGATCGCCAACGCCGGACTGGACGCCAGGCTGTTGAGCCGCTACTACCTGGCCGACAACGGCGCAGGGTTCTCGGAATCGCAGATCGTGGCCGTATCCGGCCACAAGAACGCGCGAGCCTGGTACGACCTGGCACTGCAGTCGGGCCGGACCGATCCGGTGCCCGGCCGCATCGATCCGATTCCGCCGAGCGACCTGCCCATATTCGGCGGCGTGCCGTACCAGTCGGCCGTCTGGAACGCAGCGGTCCCTGTCGGCCTGCGCTACGACCCGGTAGCCAACCCCACGGGGGCCAGGCCGACGGTCTTCGATGTGGCCAGGAATGTCTATGGCATCAACAGAGCCACGGGCTTCGCGTTGCGCCCGTTCGACAATGTGGGGGTGCAGTATGGGCTGGAGCAGCTCAACGCAGGCTTGATCTCCACGGTGCAGTTCCTCGATCTGAACGAGAAGATCGGGGGCTACGACCAGGACGCCAACTATCTCCCTGTCCGGTCCGAAGGAGACACGGGCGCAATTCTCCGTGCGCACCAATCAGGTCTTCATCTCAATGGCAATGGCGGTCTGGCTTCCATTCCCGTCTTCGACATATCCGGCATCTACGACGACGACTACTTCTATCACTACCAGTGGTTCCACTTCGCAGTGCGCGAGCGCATGACCCAGGCCAACGGCGATGCGCACAATCACGTGATGTGGCGTGGCGGCGCGCCCATCACGGCAGCCATCGGCGCGGGGGGGACGCCTGAGGAACTGGCCGTGAGTGCTCTCGCGGCCAGCCAGGGCTGGCAGGTCTTCATCGATTGGATGAATGCCTACAAGGCGGACGGTTCGGCGAGTCCGCAGCGTGACAAGGTCGTCGGCCACAAGCCGGCGGCTGCGACCGACGGCTGCTTCACGCGGTCGACCACGCCGCAGTTCATCGCCGAGGCCCAGACGCTCAGCCACGAACCCGATTCGCAATGCAACCAGCTATGGCCTTCGTACGCGTTCCCGCGCATGCAGGCAGGCGGCCCGCTGGCGGCGAACAAGCTCAAGTGCGCGCTCAAGCCGATCAGCGCTGCGGACTATGCGGTCGGCCTTTCCGAGCAGGAACTGGCGCGTCTCCGTGCGATCTTCCCGACCGGCGTGTGCGACTGGACCAGGCCCGGCATCGGGCAGGCATTGACCGTGCCCTATGCATCGTTCGGTCCTGCGCCTGCCAATCTCGTGTTCGACATCGCCGAGCCATGAAGCAGAAAAGCCGCCGGGATGGCCGGCGGCTTTTGCCTGGAGAGGCAGGCTCAGTCGGCGTAGGCGCCAGCGGCCTTGAACACCGGGCCGAAGCGCGCCACCTCCGGCTGCACGAACTTCTTGTGCTCGGTTGGAGGATGGAAGACAGCAGGCCAATAGCAACCGACGTGCCACGCGGAGGCATCGGCGCAAGGTGTTGAAACGCAAGGGGCCCTGTGTTCGCAGCGCCTGGTTTTCCCGCGCCATGCAGGATGGAAAACCGCACGGCCCACCATCGCCGTGGCTGGAAATCCGCATGGCAGGCGTGCCGTCGCAACCGGTCCATCAGACAGCGGAAAGCCTGCCCGGGATGCCGGCATCCGGCGCAAAATGGCGGCGCTGGACGGACAGGCTGTACCTGCCGTGCACCGACAGCCGGATTCGCTTCGGGCGCCCTTGCCGCAACAAGACACCCGGCGCATGCCGATCGGCAAGAAGGCAGGTATTCACTCCGCCCGAGAAGCAAGGTGATGAAAAGACCCGCATCCCGCCGCTGCCTCATGTTCGTCCTGTGTGGCGCCGTACTGTGCGGGATGGTCTGGGCCAGCTACGAGATTGCGCAGTGGGTGAACATCCGTTCGCTGCGCGATGCGGCCCTGCATCGCGTGGATCTGTATGGCGCCAGCCTGCGAGCGGAGATGGAGCGGTTCGAGTACCTGCCTGCCGTGGTCTCCCTGAACCAGGAGGTGGTCGCACTTCTCCAGGAACCGGATGCAGAGAGGAACCGCGACACCGTCAACCGCTACCTGCAGACAGTCAATGGGCTGGCAGGGGCATCCGCGATCTACGTGATGGATCACACGGGGCTCACGCTTGCCGCCAGCAACTGGGATCAGCCGACAAGCTTCGTGCACATGAATTTCGCCTACCGGCCGTACTTCCAGGACGCTGCCAAGGGAATGCAGGGCCGGTTCTACGGCATCGGAACGGTCAGCCGGGAGGCCGGCTACTACTTCACCCATCCGGTCATGGTGGACGGTGCCGTCATCGGGGTGGCGGCCGTCAAGGTGAACCTGGAGCGACTCGATCAGGCGTGGAGCCATGACGGCGAGAAGATCGCCGTGGCCGACGGCAATGGTGTGCTCTTCCTGTCCTCGGAGCCGAACTGGAAATATCGCACGCTGCGCAGTCTCTCCCATGAAACCATGGGGCGCCTGGCCGAAACGCGACAGTACTCCGAGGCCGGCCTCCTGTCCCCTCTGGGCCTTCGCGAGGTGCGGTCCCTGGAGGGCGGCGCCGCGGTGGTGCAGATCATGGCCGAGCCGATCCAGCATCTGCACCCTCGAACCTTCGTCGAGTACGTGGCGCAGGGAACCCGGGTTTTCGGCACAGACTGGCGTCTGCTGATCTTCTCGGAGCTGACGCCTGTGCGGGCCTCCGCGCGCATCACGGCAGCCGTCGCCGCACTCAGCGCGATTCTCGTTGCGCTGCTGGTGCTGTATTTCCAGCAGCGCCGGCGATACGTGGCGCAACTGGTGGCCGCCGGCACTGCGCTCGAACGCGCGAACGACGAACTCGAGCGCAAGGTGTCGAATCGGACGCAGGCGCTGCGCGTGGCCAATGCGCAGCTTCAGGAGGAAATCGTCGAGCGCAGGCGGGCGGAGGATGCGTTGCGCGCCACCCTGGACGATCTCGTTCATACCGCGCGCATGGCGGTGCTGGGGCAGATGTCCGCGGGCATCACGCACGAGCTGAACCAGCCGCTGGCCGCCCTGCGAACCTTGTCCGGAAACGCCATCGTATTCCTGGAGAGGAAGCGGCCTGCCGAGGCCGAGTCCAACCTGCGGATGATCACCCAGCTCGTCGATCACATGGGAAAGATCACGGCGCAACTGAAGCGATTCGCGCACAAGTCCTCGCAGGACCTTCACCCTGTCGAAGTCGAATCGGCCATCGCGGATGCACTCTTCCTGCTGGACCAGGGAAAGCGCCTCACGTCCGTTCGGATCGAGCAGCGCTTTCCGGGTGGGAGGCTCGCTGTGCTCGGCGACGCCAATCGGCTCGAGCAGGTGTTCGTGAATCTGCTGACCAACGCCCTGGATGCATTGGCCGGGACACCGGTGCCGCACATCCTCCTGGCCGGATCGGTACGCGACGGCATGGTCTGGATCGAGGTTCATGACAATGGCAAAGGAATACCCGACAAGGTCATGCCGCGCCTGTTCGAGCCGTTCTTCTCGACCAAGGAGCAGGGGTCCGGTCTGGGCCTCGGTCTCGCGATCTCGTCGGACATCGTCCGCCAGTTGGGCGGCACGCTGGCAGCGGGCCGAAGCCCCGTGCTCGGCGGCGCCCTTTTCACCGTGCAGCTGCGAGCTGCGGAATGCGAAGTTGCCCATGCCTGATCTACCTGCCGTGTTCTATGTCGAGGACGACCCGTCCGTTCGGCTGGGCAGCACGCAAGCCTTGCAGCTGGCGGGCTTCGACGTGCGCGCGTTCAGCTCCGCCGAGCAGGTCGCGCCGCACCTCACGCCCGGGCTGCAGGGCGTGCTGGTGACCGACGTCAAGCTCCCCGGCATCGACGGACTTCAACTCCTCGAGCGCGTACGGCTCGTCGACCGGGATATTCCGGTCATCCTCGTGACGGGCCATGGGGACATCTCCATGGCCGTTCAGGCCATGCGCTCCGGCGCCTACGACTTCCTGGAGAAGCCCTTCTCGCCGGAGCAGCTGAGCGACGTGGTGGGCCGCGCGATCGAGAAGCGCAGCCTGAGCCTGGAGGTGGATTCGCTGCGCACCCGTCTGTCCGGCCTGAATGCGATCGATGCCAAGATCCTGGGGCGGTCCAGCGCCATCAACGATCTGCGCCGGGTGATCCTGGACATCGCATCGACGAATGCGGACGTGCTGATCACCGGCGAGACCGGGACGGGGAAGGAGCTGATCGCGCGTTGTCTTCACGACCACGGCAAGCGCAAGGCCGGCGTGTTCGCCGCCCTGAACTGCGGCGGCATGCCCGAGCTTCTCTTCGAGAGCGAAGTGTTCGGCCACGAAGCCGGATCGTTCACCGGCGCGGCCAAGAGGCGCATCGGCAAGATCGAACATGCCAACGGCGGCACGCTTTTCCTCGACGAGATCGAGACGATGCCTGCGAGCATGCAGGTCAAGTTGCTTCGCACGCTGCAGGAGCGGCAGTTCGAGCGGCTGGGATCCAACGAACTGCTTCCCATGAATTGCCGGGTGATCGCGGCGACCAAGACCGAACTTCTCAATGCATCGCCGGACAGGCCGTTTCGCAGCGACCTCTATTACCGGTTGAGTGTCGTGTGCCTGCATATCCCGCCGCTGCGTGACCGGCGCGAGGACATTCCGGCGCTCTTCAGCCACTTCCTGATGCAGGCAGCCTCTCGCTACGAGAGGCCGGTGCCCGAGGTCACCGGCGCTGCGATGCAGCAACTGATGTCGCATCACTGGCCAGGCAATGTGCGGGAGTTGAAGAATGCGGCTGATCGCATGGTGCTCGGCCTGGCGGTCTTCGACAGGGGTGGTGATCGGGCGATGGCCGGCTGGGCGCTCGAAGAGCAGGTCGCCATGTTCGAGCGGCACCTGATCGAGGAGGCCATGGCCGCGGGAGGTGGCCGCGTGGCCGCTGCCAGCGAATTGCTGCGCATCCCGAAAAAGACGCTGTACGACAAGCTCAAGCGTCACGGTATCGCGACCGACGAATACCGCCAGGGATAGGCGCCGGCATTCGATCGCCCGATCCTGCGTACAGGCCGCGGCTGCGCGCGCGAGGCGGGATGCGCTCGTGCTGCCCATCGCAAGTGCCATGACGACGCGTCCCGGTCGACCCGACCGTGGGAAAACCCGGGCTTGCCCAAAATCTTCACACTCATGAAAATAAATTCATGACAGTGAAAATGGCATGGCGGGTGATCGAGATCCTGGAGCTCTTCGCGCAGGAGAAGCAGCCGCTGGCGCTGTCCGAGATGGCGCGCCTGCTGGAGATGCCGATCTCGAGCTGCCTGGGCCTGATCCGCACGCTGGAAGAGCGCGGCTACATCTACGAGACCGGCCGCCGCCAGGGCTACTACCCCACCGGCCGGCTGCTGGCGATGGCGCAGCAGATCGCGGCGCACGACCCGGTGCTCGACCGCGTCAAGCCGGCCCTGCTGGAGCTGCGCGACACGGCGCGCGAGACGGTGGTGTTCGGCAAGCTGCGCGACCTTGCGCACGTGGTCTATCTCGAGGTGGCCGACGCGCCGCAGCGCATCCGCTATGCCGCCGAGGCCGGCGAAACGCGCCCGTCCTATGCCAATTCGCTCGGCCGCGCGCTGCTGTCCACGCTGGAGCCGGCGGCGCGCCGCCAGGCGCTGCAGGGGATGAAGCTGGCGAAGCTCACCGAAGCCACGCTGACCGGCGTGGCCGCGATCGCCGCCGAGATCGAGAGCGCGGCCGCGCGCGGCTGGTACGGCAACCTGGGCGAGAGCATCGCCGACCTGGCCGGCATCGCCTGGCCGGTGCGCATCGGCGGGCAGGCCTACGCGATGTCCATCGCCGGCCCGCGCTACCGCGTGGAGCCGCGCATCGAGGCGCTGGCCGCGATGCTGCGCGCCGCCTGCGGTGCGATCGAGGACCGGGACCGCGCGGCCTTCGCCGCGGCCGCCGGCAAGGCACGTTGAGCGCACGCCGCGCTCGTTTTCCGGGAGACGACATGAGGCACTTTCATCGGCATTCTTCCCGTCGCCGGCTGCTGCTGGCCGCGGCCGCGCTGGGCAGCCTGGCCGCCGCGCCGGCCTGGGCCGGCGACGACTACCCGAACCGCCCGGTGCGCATCGTCGTGCCTTTCGCACCCGGCGGCGCCACCGACGTGGTGGCGCGGCTGCTGTCGCAGAAGCTCTCGGAGGCGCTGAAGCAGCCGGTGGTGATCGACAACCGCCCGGGCGCCAACGGCATCATCGGCACCGACGCGGTCGCCCGCGCGGCGCCCGACGGCTACACGCTGCTGCTCAACACCGCCGGCGCCCAGACCCTCAGCCCGGTGCTCTACAAGGCGAGCTACGAGCCGTTGAACAGCTTCGCGCCGATCGGCCTGATCGCCAACATCGGCTTCGTGATGGTGGCGCACCCCTCGGTGCCGGCGAACACGCTGCAGGCGTTCGTGGCGCTGGCCAAGGCCGGCGCGAAGCCGCTGAGCATGTCCTCGGGCAGCAGCATGATCGGCCTCATCGGCGAGCAGTTCAAGGCCACCATCGGCGCGCCCGGCATCGTCAACGCCCAGTACAAGGGCACCGGCCCGCAGCTGCAGGCCGTGGTGGCCGGCGAGGTGGACCTGACCATCGACCCCTTCGTCGGCCTGCAGATGATCCGCAGCGGCAAGGTCAAGCCGCTGGCCGTGCTGTCGGCCAGGCGCTCGCCGGCGCTGCCCGACGTGCCCACCATGCAGGAGGCCGGCATCGAGGGCATGAACTTCAACTCCTGGGCCGGCCTGCTGGCGCCCGCCGGCACGCCGCCGGCGATCGTGCAGCGCCTGCATGCGGAGCTGACCCGCATCGTGGCCATGCCGGAGGTGCGCGAGCAGCTGCAGCGCATCGACTACGAGCCGGTGGGCAGCACGCCCGAACAGTTCGCCGCCACCATCGCCGAGGATGCGGCGCGCTGGGCGCGCATCGTCAAGACCAGCCACTTCAAGCCTGCATCATGACCACTGCCACATCCCGCTACTTCGTGCGCGAAGCCGAGATCGAGAGCTACCACCCCGCCAACCACACCGGCACGCTCAACAAGCGCCTGATCGGCCCCGAGACCGTGGGCGCGCGCCAGCTCGAGGTGCTGGTGGGCCGCATCGAGCCCGGCCGCGGCGCGCTGCCGCATGCGCACCCCGAGATCGAGCAGGTCTGCTACCTGCTGGAAGGCCAGGCCGTGGCGGAAGTCGGCGGCCAGCGCCAGGCGATGGCGCCGGGCGACTGCTGCTTCTTCCCGGCCGGCGCGATGCACACCTTCACCGTGGTCGGCGACGCGCCGGCGCGCGTGCTGGTGATCTACAGCCCGCCCTACGAGGAATCGCCCGAGCGCGTGGTGCGCTGAGCCTTCATCCATCGAACAAGGAGACGAGACATGCACAAGACGAGCAACCGCCGCCGCTTCATGGCCCTGGGCCTGGCACTGGGCGCCGCCCCCTGGGCGCGCGCGCAGACGCCGGCCTGGCCGCAGCAGCCGATCCGCATCGTGGTGCCTTTCGCCGCCGGCAGCGGCACCGACGCCGTGGCGCGCATCACCGCGCAGGCGCTGGGCGAGGCGCTCAAGGCCTCGGTGGTGGTGGACAACCGCGCCGGCGCCAACGGCGTGATCGCCGCCGAGCATGTGGCCAAGGCGGCGCCCGACGGCTACACGCTGTTCATGACCACCAACACCACGCACTCGGCCAACCCCAGCCTGATGAAGCGCCTGCCCTACGACCCGGTGAAGGACTTTGCGCCGATCAGCCGCATGGGCAACCTGCCCTTCATGCTGGTGGCCAACAACGAGCTGCCCGCGAAGAACGTGGAGGAACTGCTGGCCTGGGCCCGCGCCAACCCCGGCAAGCTCACCTACGCCAGCGGCAACAGCACCGGCATCGTCAGCGGCGCCACGCTCTCGCGCATGACCGGCATCCCGATGCTGCACGTGCCCTACAAGAGCACGCCGCCCGCCATCGCCGACGTGATCGGCGGGCAGGTGTCGATGATGTTCGTCGACCTCGCGGCGGGCCTGGCCACGGTCAAGGCCGGCAAGATGCGCGCGCTGGCCGTGACCACGCAGGAGCGCACCAAGCTGTTTCCGGAACTGCCGCCGCTGGCCGACGCGCCGGGGCTCAAGGGCTTCGACATCACCTCGTGGAACGGCGTGTTCGCGCCCGCCGGCACGCCGCGCGAGATCGTCGTGCGGCTCAACCAGGCGCTGGCCGGGATGGCCGACAGCGCCGCCTTCCGCGCGCGCGTCGCGCAGCTGGGCTTCGACGCCTTCGGCAGCACGCCGGAGGCGCTGGGCCAATTCGTCGTCGCCGAGCTGGACAAGTGGAAGAAGCTGATCCAGGACGCCGGCATCCAGCCCGAATGAGCGAGGTCGACGCGCACACGCCGGCCGGCCCGCTGCAGGGCCTGCGCATCCTGGACCTCAGCGCGGTGGTGATGGGGCCCTACGCCACGCAGACGCTGGGCGACCTGGGCGCTGACGTGATCAAGGTCGAGCCGCCGGGCGGCGACAACCTGCGCGCCGTCGGCCCGATGCGCCACGCCGGCATGGGCGCGATGGCGATGCACCTGAACCGCAACAAGCGCTCCATCGTGCTGGACCTCAAGCAGCCCGAGGGCCGCGCGGCCTGCCTGCGCCTGGCCGCGGGCTGCGACGCGCTGATCTACAACACGCGCCCGCAGGCCATGGCGCGCCTGGGGCTGGGCTACGAGGCGGTGGCCGCGGTCAGGCCGGAGATCGTCTACGTCGGCGCCTTCGGCTACGGCGAGGACGGCCCCTACGCCGGCCGCCCCGCCTACGACGACCTGATCCAGGGCGCCGCCGGCATCCCGATGCTGTTCGCGCAGCAGGGCGCCGATGCGCCGCGCTACGCGCCGGTGACGCTGGCCGACCGCGTCGTCGGCCTGCAGGCCGCGATCGCGCTGCTGGCCGCGGTGATGCACGCGCGGCGCACCGGCCGCGGGCAGGCGGTGGAGGTGCCGATGTTCGAGGCGCTGGCGCAGTTCGTGATGGGCGACCACCTGGGCGGCCACAGCTTCGAGCCGCCGCTGGGCCCCACCGGCTACGCGCGCCTGCTGGCCGAGCACCGCCGGCCCTACGCCACCGCCGACGGCTACCTGGCGGTGCTGATCTACAACGACAAGCACTGGCAGGCCTTCTTCGAGGTCATCGGCCGTGCGGAACTGCGCGACGCGCCGATGTTCCGCGACCACACCGCGCGCGCCGCGCACATCGACGCGGTGTACGCCTTCGTCGCCGAGGTCATGGCCACGCGCGGCAGCGAGGAATGGGCGGCCCTGCTCAGCGCGGCCGACATTCCGGTCGCGCGCCTGCACACCACCGACAGCCTGCTGCAGGACGCGCACCTGCGTGCCGTCGGCTTCTTCCGCGAGTACGAGCACCCCACCGAGGGCCGGGTGCGCACCCCCGCGCCCGTCGGCCGCTACGGTGCCACGCCCACGGCCATCCGCCGGCCCGCGCCGCGCGTCGGCGAGCACAGCGAGGAGCTGCTGCGCGAGGCCGGCTACGCCGAGCAGGATATCGCGCGCCTGCTGCGCGAGGGCGTCGCGCGCCGGCCCGATCCATCGACCGCCTTCCAGGACACGCCATGAACTTCTCCCTTTCCGACGACCAGCGCGCGCTGGTCGATGCCATCGACCGCCTGTGCCAGGACTTCCCGATCGAGTACTGGCGCGCGCAGGACGAGAAGGCCGAGTTCCCGCACGCATTCCACCGCGCCGTGGCCGCCAGCGGCTGGCTGGGCATCGCCATGCCCGAGGCGCAGGGCGGCGCCGCGCTGGGCATCACCGAGGCGGCGCTGATGATGCGCACCATCAGCGCCAGCGGTGCCGGCATGTCGGGCGCCTCGGCGGTGCACATGAACATCTTCGGCCTCAACCCGGTGGTGGTGTTCGGCAGCGAGGCGCAGCGCCAGCGCTTCCTGCCGCCGCTGATCGAGGGGCGCGAGAAGGCCTGCTTCGCCGTCACCGAGCCCGACGCCGGCCTGGACACCACGCGCCTGAAGACCCAGGCCGTGCGCCAGCCCGGCGGCGGCTACCTGCTGCACGGGCGCAAGATCTGGATCTCCACCGCCCAGGTGGCCGACCGCATGCTGATCCTGACGCGCACCACGCCGCTGGAGGACGTGAAGAAGCCCACGCAGGGTCTCACGCTGTTCTACACCGCGCTGGACCGGAGCCGCGTGGAGGTGCGCGAGATCCACAAGCTGGGCCGTGCGGCGGTCGATTCGAACATGCTCTTCATCGACGGCCTCGAGGTGCCGGAGGAAGACCGCATCGGCGAGGAGGGGCGCGGCTTCGAATACATCCTGCACGGGCTGAACCCCGAGCGCATCCTGATCGCCGCCGAGGCCGTGGGGCTGGGCCGCGCCGCGCTGCGCATCGCCGCGCAGTACGCCGGCGAGCGCGTGGTCTTCGGCCGCCCGATCGGGCAGAACCAGGGCGTCGCGCATCCGCTGGCGCGCGCCTGGATGAACCTCGAGGCGGCCGAGCTGATGATGCTCAAGGCCGCCACGCTGTACGACGCCGGCCAGCCCTGCGGCACCGAGGCCAACGCCGCCAAGTACCTGGCGGCCGAGGCGGCGCACGACGCCTGCCAGAACGCCATCCTCACGCTGGGCGGCATGGGCTACGCGAAGGAATACCATGTGGAGCGGCTGCTGCGCGAGAGCTACATTCCGCGCATCGCGCCGGTGAGCCCGCAGATGATCCTGAACTTCATCGCGGAGAAGGCGCTGGGCTTGCCGAAATCGTACTGATGGGTTCATGAGCGCATCCTTCGTCACCCGCCACCTGATCATCCGCGGCCGCGTGCAGGGCGTGGGCTACCGCTGGTCCATGGTGCAGGCGGCCCGCCGGCACGGCGTGCGCGGCTGGGTGCGCAACCGTCTCGACGGCAGCGTGGAGGCGCTGGCCGTCGGCCCGGCCGATGCCGTGGAGGCCCTCGTTCAATGGGCGCGCCAGGGACCGGACGGGGCGCGCGTGGATGAGGTGGCGGTGCAGGACGCGCCGGCTCCCGCCGATCCGCCGGAAGGCTTCGTGCAGCGCGAGACGGCGTAGCTCAGTCCACGCGGATGTTCTTGGCCTTGACGATGCGGCTGTAGATCTCCGCGTCGCGGCGCACCAGCGCGGCCATGTCGGCGCGGCTCAGGCCCAGCGGCTCGCTGCTCAGGTCGCGGATGCGCTTCTGCAGGTCCGGGTCGTTGCTCGCCTCCACCATCAGGCTGTTGAACCGGTCGGCCACGGCGGCCGGGATCGCCGCCGGCGCCCACAGGCCGTGCCAGGACATCATCGTGAGCCCCGGCACCACCTCGGAGAGCGTGGGCACGTCGGGCATGGCGGGATGGCGGCTGGGGCCCGAGTAGGCCAGCGCCCGCGCCCGGCCGCCGCCGATCAGCGGGTAGCCGGTGGCGATCGGCTCCATCAGCGTGTCGACCTGGCCGCCCACCAGGTCGGCGATGGGGCTCGCGCGGTAGGGCACGTGCAGCATGTCGGTGCCGGTCTCGTCCTTCAGCCACTCCACGATGAGGTGCGAGGGGCTGCCGGCGCCGTAGGACGCATGCGAGAGCGTGCCCGGTCTGGCCTTGGCCGCGGCCACCAGTTCCTTGACCGACTGGGCGGGGAACTGCGGGTTCGTGATCAGCACCAGCCCCTGCCGCATCGTGGTGGCCACCGGCACCAGGTCCTTCTCCGGATCGAAGGGCAGCTTGCTGTAGATGTAGGGGTTGATGGTGAACGCGGTGGACAGGTTGTAGAGGTAGGTGTAGCCGTCGGGCGCGGCCTTCGCCACCGTGTCGGAGGCCAGGTTGCCGGCGCTGCCGGGCCGGTTGTCGATCACCACCGGCACCCCGAGCTTCCTGCCGACGTAGTCGCCGTACAGGCGGGCGAAGATGTCCGGCGGCGTGCCGGGGGCGAAGCCCACTACGACGCGGATCGGCTTGTTCGGCCAGGCCGCGCCCTGGGCGGCGGCGAGGCCGCACGCCAGGCCCATGAAAAGGCCGATCCACCATTGAATTCTCGATCGCATGGCATGTCTCCTGTCGCGGGCTCCGGCCCGCTTTCGTCTGTCAAAGTTTTCTCGCCTGGCATTGAAATGAATCGATGGCTCGGCTCCTTTCAGGCGCGGGGTCGCTGCCTTGCGCAGGCAGCCATCTCAGTGCGCCATGACGCTGCGCGTCTTCCGCGACGCATGAAGCGGGCGCGGCCGAGTACCAGGCAGGTGTCGGGACGCGTGCCGAGGGCACCGGGTAGCCCCCTCCGCGAATGTCCCCCGGCCTGCGGCCTCCTCCTTTATTTCGCTGCGGGGGCCACCCGGTGCCCTCGGCACGGGACACGCCGCGTGGTGCCGGCCGATCAGGCGCAGCGCCGATGGATCACGTCGATGGCGTGCCCTGCGCAGCGAAATAAAGGAGGAGGCCGAAGGCCGGGGGACATTCGCGGAGCAGGGCACGCCGTCGGCGTGAGCCCGTCCCCACCGACCCGCATGTGCCAAGTCACCCAGGCCGCATCGGTTCGAAAAGTTCAGTTTCATCCTGGTGCTCCCACACGCTATGGGGGTGGGCTTCATTTCAATCGACCTGGGCGCCGGAGCGCCGGACCGCCTCGCCCCATTTCTCGATCTCGGCGGCCGCGAACGTGGCGATCCGGTCGGCGCTCATCTCGGACAGCTCCACGCCCTGGAGTGCGAGCTTCTCGCGCACGCCGGGCTGGGCCAGCACCTGGCGCGTGGCCTCGCGCAGGCGGTCGCGCTGCGCATCGGGCACGCCGGCCGGGGCGTACAGCATGAACCAGGCGACGAGGTCGAAATCCGGTACGCCCTGCTCGACCAGCGTCGGCACCTCGGGCGCGGCGGCGCTGCGCTTCGCGCCGGACACGCCCAGTGCGCGCAGCTTGCCGGCGCGGATGTGCGGCAGCACCGCGGCCGGGTGGTAGAACATGAACTGCACGTTGCCCGCCACCAGCTCGGTCAGCGCCTGCGCGCCGTCGCGGTAGGGCACGTGCACGAAGCTTTTGCCCAGGCGCACGTTGAGCAGCTCGCCGGCCAGGTGGCCCGAGGTGCCGTTGCCGGCGGAGGCGAAGTTCACGTCCTGGCCCGCAGCGTTGCCCAGGTCGGCCACGCGCTGCCAGGGCGAGGCGGTGGGCACCACCAGCAGCGTGGGCGTGGCGCCCACGAAGCCCAGCGGCACGAAGTCGCGCAGCGGCTGGTAGTTCAGGCGCTTGAACAGCGAGGGATTGATGGCGTGCGTGCCCACCGTGCCCAGCATCAGGGTCTGGCCGTCGGCCGCGGCCTTGGCCACCTGCTCGCTGCCGATGGCGCCGCCCGCACCGGGCTTGTTCTCCACGATCACGGTCTGGCCGAGCTGCCGGCCCAGGGCGTCGGCCAGGATACGGCCCACGATGTCGGTGGAGGTGCCGGCGCCGAAGGGCACCACCAGCTTGACGGGCCGCGCGTTCGTCTGCGCCAGCGCGGCGCCGGCGGCCAGCAGGGCACCGGCAAGCAGCAGGCGCCGCTTCATGTCGCAGCTCCGAAGCCGGCGGGCACGTCGCCCTCGTACTGGAGTTCGCGCGTGGCCTGGTAGGACAGCGCGAAGCCGCTGGGCGTTTCCGCTTCCTCCGCCAGGTGCGCGATCAGCCCCGCCGTGCGCGCGAGGATGGGCACGCCCTTGAGCGAGGCGACGGGAAAGCCCACGCCCAGCAGCACCGCCGGGATCGCGGCCGAGACGTTCATGCGCAGCGCCCTGCCCACGACGTCGGGAATGGCACGCTCCAGCGCCTGCGCGATGCGCACGTAGCGCAGGTCGGCGCCGGCTTCGGCGGCCACTGCGATCAGGCGGTCCACGCGCGGGTCGCTGGCCTTGTGCAGCGGGTGGCCGTAGCCGGGGATGGCGCGGCCGCCCTCCTTGAGCGCGCGCAGGGTGGCGGCGGCCGCATCGTCCAGCGACTCGCCCGCATCGACGCGCGCCGCGATGTCGGCGAACAGCCGGCCCGCCGTCTCGGACGCGCCCAGGATCACCGAGCCGCAGCCCAGGATGCCGGCCGCCACCGCGCCCTGCAGCGCGTCGGGCGCGGCGGCGTAGGTCATGCGGCTGGCCTGCACGCTGGGCACCAGGCCGTGCTCGGCGATCGCCACCAGCGTGGCGTTGAGCACCGCGCTCGCGGCCGCATCGGGCCGCTTGCCGGTCAGCAGCAGGAAGAAGTAGTCCGCGAAGGACAGGTGGCCGATCAGGTCGCGGCACAGGTCCTGCCCGCGCACGACGATGGTGTGTTCGTCCGACGTGCAGATGGCGGTGCGCGGGACGGTGGATTTGCCGATCTTCATGGGAGGTGTGGGAGGTATGGGAGGGTGGGGGCTCAGGCGCCCTGGGGTTGGAGGTGGAAGTCGTAGTGCGCGGACCAGTAGGGCGTGTCCATCGCGCGGCCGTCGGGCGCCCGGCCGGCCGGGTGCGATTCGAAGTCCACGACCAGGCTGGGCCGCACGCCGAACACCGCGTCCGATTCGATGTAGGGGCTGCCGGCCACGAACAGGTGGGTGGTGACCGGCACGTGCCCGGGCGCCGACACCTTCATGTGGATGTGGCCGGGCCGGTTGGGGTGGCGCCCCATGCCGGCCAGCATGCGGCCCACCGGGCCGTCCACCGGCACCGGGTAGTACGAGGGCTTGATGGACCAGAACCAGTAGCGGCCCTCGGCATCGGTGCGGATGCGCGCGCGTGCCGCCATGCCCGCGCCCTCGACCTGCATGTCGTACACGCCCTCGCCGTCGCCGGACCAGATGTCGAGCAGCGCGCCCTGCAGCGGCCGGCCGTCGGTGTCGGTGATGCGGCCGCTGTAGAAGGCCGGCTCGCCCTTGGTGCCCTGCGCGATGTCGGCGCCGCACGGCTGCTCGGGCGCGCCTTCCCAGTAGTAGGGGCCCTGCACCGTGGCCTCGGTGGCGTCGGTCGCGCGGTGGCGGCCCGGCGCCTGCGCGGCGGCGCGCAGCTGGTCGAGCATCACCACCATCATGGAGGCGCCCAGCGTGTCCGACAGCAGGATGAACTCCTGCCGCTTGTCGTCGCAGGCCTGGCCCACGGCGGTGAGGAACCCGATGCCGGCCATCCATTCGTCGGGCTTCAGGTCCACGTCGCGCACGAAGGCATGCAGATGGGTGATCAGCGATCGCATGATCTGCGCGAAGCGCGGGTCGCCCGCGCCGTCCAGGCGCTGCAGCGCGGCCTGGGTCAGTTCGTCTTCGTTCGAGGGGGTCATGGGGCGTGTCTCCGGTGTTCTTGTGGGGATGCGTGTCAGGCGGCTGGTCGCAGCCGCCTTCGCAGCGGCTCGACGATGGCCTCGTTGTCCGCGCCCAGCGTGGGCGGGGCCGTGACCTGCAGCGCGCGCGCGCCGTCGAAGCTCACCGGCGAGCGGATGGTGCGCCACTCGCCGCCGGCCGGGTGCGGCGCGCTCACCTCGAGCTGCAGGTGGCGCGCCTGCGGGTCCTGCATCGCCTCCTCGGTGTCGTACATGGGCGCGTGCGGCACGTCCTCGGTCTCCAGCCGCGCGCACCAGGCGGCGCGGTCGCGCTCGCGGAACAGGCCGTCGAGCAGCGCGATCAGGTCGTCCTGGTGGGCGATGCGGCCTTCGCGCGTGGCGAAGCGCGGGTCCTGGAACAGGTCCGGGCGCTCGATGGCGTTGGCCAGGCCCTGCCAGAACTTCTCGGGCGAGGACATGTGCAGCGCGATCCACTTGCCGTCGGCGCACTCGAGCACGTAGGACTGCGACACGCTGGGCCGGCTGAAGGGGCCCATGATCTCGCCCTCGGAGAAGTAGTGCGTGAAGGCGTCCAGGTTGAAGTGGCACATGGCCTCCAGCATCGACACCTCCACCTTGCGGCCGACGCCGGTGCGCCCGCGCTCCACCAGCGCGCCCAGGATGCCGTAGGCGGCGTAGAAGCCGGTCAGGGCGTCGGCCACCGCCGGGCCCACCACGCGCGGGTTGGCCGGGTTGACCAGCAGCTTGAGGAAGGCGCTGGCCGCCTGCGCCACCGTGTCGTAGGCCGGGCGCGCGGCGGCCGGGCCGGTGGGGCCGAAGCCGCTGATGGCGCAGTACACCAGCCGGGGATTCAGTTCGCGCAGCCGCGCCTCGCCCGCGCCCAGCCGCTCGGCCGCGCCGGGGCGGAAGTTCTGGATGTAGGCGTCCGCGTCCTTCACCAGCTCGTCGAACACCGCCGCGTCCTCCGGCAGCTTGGGGTTGAGCGTGATGCTGCGCTTGTTGCGGTTGTAGGTCTGGAAGTGCGGGCTGTAGAGCCCGCCGCGGAACGCGCGGAACGGGTCGCCCGTGCCCGGCTGCTCGATCTTGATGACCTCGGCCCCCAGGTCGGCCAGGAACATGCCGGCCGCCGGCCCGGTGATGAAGGTGCCCTGTTCGAGCACCCTGATGCCGCTGAGGACCTTGTGCACCGCGTCGTCTCCTGTGTTGCGTCGTGCCCCGGTGTCGGGGATGGGGCGAACTCTAGTCAGGCGCGACGATTTTCAGAAATGATGGTTTTTCATCGTTACCATCGACCCTATCGATCATTTGGCGGCTTCCGGAGGCAGGCATGGAACTGCGGCACCTGCGCTACTTCATCGCCCTGGCGGGCTCGCTCAACTTCACCCGCGCGGCCGAGCGGCTGCACGTGACGCAGTCCACGCTGTCGCACCAGATCAGGCAGCTGGAGGACGAGGTGGGCACGCGGCTGTTCGACCGCATCGGCAAGCGCGTGGCGCTCACCCAGGCCGGCGACGAGTTCCTGCACCACGCCCTCAAGGCGCTGCACGAGATCGACCTGGGCCTGGGCGCGCTGCGCCAGGACGCGCAGGAGGCGGCGGGCGAGCTGCGCATCGGCTCGACCCACACCTTCAACCTGGGCTTCATCCCCGACTGCATCGCCAGCTTCCGGCAGCGCCATCCGCAGGTGCGCGTGGTGGTGGAGGAACTGGCCGCCGACCTGATCGCCGCGCGGCTGCAGCAGGGCACGCTGGACCTGGGCATCGCCTACCGGCCCGGCGCGCCCGGGCCGCTGCAGTTCGAGCCGCTCTACCACGAGGAGATGGTGCTGGTGGTGGCGCCGGGCCACCCGCTGGCGCGGCGCAAGCGGGTGCGCATGGTGGAGCTGCACCGCCTGCCCATGGTGCTGCTGCCCGCCAGCTTCGCCACGCGGCAGATGCTCGACGAGTGCTTCCGCTCCTGCGGCGCCGAGCCCCAGGTGGTGGCCGAGATCAACACCCTGGCGCCCATCATGGACCTGGTGGCCAAGACCGAGCTCGCCGCCATCGTGGCCGCCAACGTGGTGCTCCCGCAGTCGGGCCTGGTCGTCGTGCGCCTGGAAAGCCCGACGCCCGTGCGCACGCCGGGCATGCTGTGGTCGCCCCAGGCGCGCGAGTCGGCGCCGACGCGCGCCTTCTCCGCCATCGTGCGCAAGGTGGCGTTCCGCACCAGCCTGCTGGAGCGCACGGACGCGAAGACGTAGCCGGCGGCGCGGCTGGCACGATTTGCAACCCCGCTGGCAAGCATTGCACCGTGGGCATCCGGGCCTGCGGTGCACGCGCCCGGCCTGGCTGGCCGACAATGGGTCCACCCATCCGCCACGAGAGACAAGACACGCCATGAAGCTCCCCACCCGCGTCAAGCTCGTCGACGTCGGGCCGCGCGACGGCCTGCAGAACGAGAAGCAGCCCGTGCCCGCCGCGGTCAAGATCGAACTGGTCCATCGCCTGCAGGAAGCCGGCCTGAAGGAGATCGAGGTCACGAGCTACGTCAGCCCCAAGTGGGTGCCGCAGATGGCCGACAACCACGAGGTCATGGCCGGCATCGCGCGCCAGGACGGCGTGCGCTACTCGGTGCTCACGCCCAACCTGAAGGGCTTCGAGGCCGCGCTGGCCGACCGGCCCGACGAGATCGTGGTCTTCGGCGCCGCCAGCGAGGCCTTCAGCCAGAAGAACATCAACTGCTCCATCGCCGAGAGCATCGAGCGCTTCGCGCCGGTGGTCGAGGCCGCGCGCGCGGCCGGCATCGCCGTGCGCGGCGCCATGAGCTGCACCGTGGGCTGCCCCTACGAAGGCGAGATCGCGCCCGAGCGCGTGGGCATGCTCGCCGGGCTCATGAAGGGCATCGGCGTGCAGCGCGTGGACGTGGCCGACACCATCGGCGTGGGCACGCCGGTCAAGGTCCGGCGCGCCATCGAGGCGACGCTGGCGCACTTCGGCGTCGACGCGGTCTCGGGCCACTTCCACGACACCTACGGCCAGGCGCTGTCCAACACCTATGCCGCGCTGGAAATGGGCGTCTGGAACTTCCAGTCCTCCACGGCCGGCCTGGGCGGCTGCCCCTACGCCAGGGGCGCGACCGGCAACGTGGCGACCGAGGACGTGGTGTACATGCTGCACGGCATGGGCATCGACACCGGCATCGACCTGGACGCGCTCATCGACGCCGGCGTGTTCATCAGCCAGGCGCTGGGGCGCGAGCCGCATTCGCGCGTGTCCAAGGCCATCCGCAGCAAGCGGGCGGGGTAGGGGGCGTCATGGCCATCTCCATCGAGGCCGCCAGGCAGGTCCTGCAGTCCCAGCCCTTCAGCCAACTTCTCGGTGCCGAGCTCGTCCGGTTCTCCGACGAAGGCGTCGAACTGCGCCTGCCCGTCTCCGAACGGATCAAGCAGCAGCACGGGTTCGTGCACGGGGGCGTCGTTTCCTACGCCGCGGACAACGCGCTCACTTTCGCGGGCGGCTTCGCGCTGGGATCGGCGGTCGTCACCTCCGAGTTCAAGATCAACTACGTGCGGCCGGCCATCGGTGATGCGCTCATCGCGCGGGCCGGCGTGGTGCATGCGGGCAAGACGCAGGCGGTGTGCCGCTGCGAGGTCTTCAGCCTGGCCGAAGGCGGCGAGGTCCTGTGCGCCGTGGCGCAGGGCACCATCGCCGCGATCGGCCGCCGCGATGACGCCTGATTCGAGCACTTTTCCCATTCCAGACGAACGCTTCTGTCCATGTGCGGCTCCGAACTCCACCCTCTCCCCGAACCCGTGCAGCGCGTCGCGCGCCTGCTGCAGGCCGCCGGCCACCCGCATGCGCCGCGCATGCTCGACGACGCCGCGCGCACCGCGCAGCAGGCCGCCGATGCGCTGGGCATCGCGGTGGGCCAGATCGCCAAGAGCATCGTCTTTCGGCGCAGGAGCGACGACGCGGCGGTGCTGGTCGTGACCTCGGGCGACCTGCGCGTGCACGAGAAGAAGGTCGATGCGCTGGTCGGCAAGACCGGCCGCGCCGACGCCGACTTCGTGAAGGCCAAGACGGGCTTCTCGATCGGCGGCGTCTCGCCCTTCGCACATGCCGTGCCGCCGGTGATGCTGATCGACCGCGAGCTGTTCCGCTTCGACGAGATCTGGGCCGCCGCCGGGCATCCGCATGCGGTGGTGCGCCTGTCGCCGCAGGACCTCGAACGCCTGACCGGTGCGCCGGTGGCGGACGTGGTGTGAGCGCCGTGCAGGCACTCGCCGACCGTGCCGCGGCGGCGCGCACGCTGACGCAGGACCTGCCTTCGCCGTGCATCTCGGTGTGCCGCATGGACCGCCTCAGCGGCTTCTGCGAGGGCTGCCTGCGCACCATCGAGGAGATCGCCGGCTGGAGCCGCATGGACGACACGACGAAACGCAAGGTCTGGCGCGCGATCGAGCTGCGCGCGCGGGCGGGCCCGTGGAAAGCACCCGGAGACACGCCATGAAGCACATCGACTTCTACCTCGACTTCATCTCGCCCTACGCCTACCTCGCCTTCGAGAAGCTGCCCGAGGCGCTCGAAGGCCTGAGCTACAGCGTGGCCTACAAGCCGGTGCTGCTGGGCGCGGTGCTCAAGCACCACGGCCAGATGGGGCCGGCCGAGATTCCCGCCAAGCGCAGCTGGACCTACCGCCACGTGCTGTGGCTCGGCCACGCCCACGGCATCCCGATCGAGATGCCGGCCTCGCACCCCTACAACCCGCTCGCGCACCTGCGCCTGGCCTTCGGCACCACGGCGAACGGCGAGGTGAGCCGCTACACGGCCGAGACGATCTTCCGCGACGTGTGGCGCGGCGGTGCCGAGGCCACCGATCCCGCGCGCCTCGAGGCGCTTGCGGCGCGGCTGACGGCGGTGCGCGACGGCCAGGGCGACGAGGCCAGGGCGCAGCTGCGCGCCGGCACCGACGAGGCGGTCGCGCGCGGCGTGTTCGGCACGCCGGCCTTCGTGGTGGACGACCGCCTGTTCTGGGGCTTCGACGGCCTGGCGATGCTGCGCGCCTGCCTGCAGGGCGACGGCTGGTTCGACGGCCCGGGCTGGCACAACGCAGACCAGCGCCCCTCGCTGCTGAAGTCCGGCCGCTGAGCCGCCGGCCTCCTCTTTCCTGCATCCCGAAAAGGCCGCCCCGGGTTTGCCCTTGGTTCGTCAGCGCCGGTTCAGTTTGGCGCAAGGCTCGGGTCAGTCGCCCCTCCAAGAATGCGACACGGTCCGATGCGGACCGCACGCAAATTTCAACCAGGAGACGATCAATGGCAGCCACATTGGATTCGAAGGGAGTGCCGCATCCGGCACCCAGGCCCATGACGGCCGAGGAGAAGAAGGTCATCTTTGCCTCTTCCCTCGGCACCGTGTTCGAGTGGTACGACTTCTATCTGTACGGTTCGCTGGCGGCGATCATCGCGCGCCAGTTCTTCAGCGGGCTGGATGCGGGCGCGGCCTTCATCTTCGCGCTGCTGGCCTTTGCCGCGGGCTTCCTGGTGCGGCCCTTCGGCGCCATCGTGTTCGGCCGCCTGGGCGACATGATCGGGCGCAAGTACACCTTCCTGGTCACCATCCTGATCATGGGCCTGTCGACCTTCATCGTCGGCCTGCTGCCCACCTACGCCACCATCGGCGTGGCCGCGCCGGTGATCCTGATCGCGCTGCGCATGCTGCAGGGCCTGGCTCTGGGCGGCGAGTACGGCGGTGCCGCCACCTACGTGGCCGAGCACGCGCCGCACGGCCGCCGCGGCGCCTACACCTCGTGGATCCAGACCACGGCCACGCTCGGGCTGTTCCTCAGCCTGATCGTCATCCTGGGCGTGCGCACCGGGCTGGGCGAGGAGGCCTTTGCCGCCTGGGGCTGGCGCATTCCCTTCCTGGTGTCGATCGTGCTGCTCGGCATTTCGGTGTGGATCCGGCTGAGCCTGAACGAGTCGCCGGCCTTCCAGAAGATGAAGTCCGAAGGCAAGACCTCCAAGGCGCCGCTGTCGGAATCCTTCGGCGAGTGGAAGAACCTCAAGATCGTGATCCTGGCGCTGATCGGCCTGACGGCCGGGCAGGCGGTGGTCTGGTACACGGGCCAGTTCTACGCGCTGTTCTTCCTCACGCAGCAGCTCAAGGTCGACGCCACCTCCGCCAACCTGATGATCGCCGCCGCGCTGCTGATCGGCACGCCCTTCTTCATCGTCTTCGGCGCGCTGTCCGACAAGATCGGGCGCAAGCCGATCATCATGGCCGGCTGCCTGCTGGCGGTGGTGACCTACTTCCCGGTCTTCAAGATGCTGACCGAGGCCGCCAACCCCGACCTGGCCCGCGCCCAGGCCACGGCCGGCGTGACCGTCACGGCCGACCCCGCCACCTGCTCGTTCCAGGGCAACCCGGTGGCGCGCGAGATCGACTTCCGCAGCTCGTGCGACATCGCCAAGCGCTACCTGGTGCAGAACTCGGTGAGCTACGAGAACGTGGCCGGCCCGGCCGGCTCGCCGGCGGTGATCAAGATCGGCGACAAGACCGTGACGGCGCCCACCGGCAACGTGGTCAACCTGAAGTTCGACGAGGCGTCGGCCCAGTCGATCGCGGCCTTCAAGAAGGAAGTCGCCGACGACCTGCGCACCGCCGGCTACCCGGCCAAGGCCGACCCGGCGAAGATGAACAAGGTCCTGATGATCCTGATCCTCTCGTACCTCGTGCTGCTGGTCACCATGGTCTACGGCCCGATCGCCGCCATGCTGGTGGAGCTGTTCCCCACGCGCATCCGCTACACCTCGATGAGCCTGCCGTACCACATCGGCAACGGCTGGTTCGGCGGCCTGCTGCCCACCACCGCCTTCGCCATCGTGGCCAGCACCGGCAACATGTACAACGGCCTGTGGTACCCGATCATCATCGCCGGCATGACGCTGGTGGTCGGCACGCTGTTCATCCGCGAGACGAAGGACGTGGACATCTACGCCAACGACTAGGCCCACCCCCAGGCTGCGCGCACTGCGTGTCGCTTCGCCGACCCCCTTCGAGGGGGCGGCACCGGCGGACCGGCGAAGCCGGTTCCGCGGTGCCTCCCGAACGGGCGTCGCCGATGCTCGCCCTCGGGTGGCGTGCGCTGTCGGTCACACCGTAGCTTGGTGAGAGAGGTTCGGCGGGGACTCCCTGCCGAACCCGGCAATGTTCAACAAAGGGGCCTCGTGCCATCCTCCGTGGCACGAGGCCTTTTTCTTGAACAACCCCACACACACTCAGGAGGCTCACACGATGTGGAAGATCGCCGTCGGATTCGTTCTCTTCGCGGCCCTGTCGCTGTTCATCATCATGAAGGCCGGCGACAAGGTCGACATGGGCGGCGAGCAGCACAGCGGAGACATCCATGCGCCCGAACCGGCGCCCGCACCGGCACAGGAAGGCGCGAAGTAGAGCCCCCAAAGGCCGGCGCGCCTGGAAGGGGGTGTCCGAGCTACACGCAGTGAGCGAGGCTGGGGGTCAGCGCTTGAACCGGCCTTCGCTGATGATCGACAGGTCGGCGAAATCCAGGCCCGAGTGGTCCTGCGGCGAATAGCTGATCTCGAGCCCGCCGCCCAGGTCGAAGCCGCGGATGGTCTCCAGCGCCGCGATCACCCGCGCGCGCGTGGGCTTGGGGCCGGCGCGCTTGAGCGCTTCGACCAGCACCTTGGCCGAGGCGAAGCCTTCCAGCGCGGCCGGCGAGAGTTCGTTCTGTCCCTTGGCGCGGGCCAGGGCCAGCGCCTCGCCGACCATCGGGTGGCCGGCCGCGCGTTCGCCCGGAAAGACCTGCGTCACGATCACGCCCCGGCTGGCGTCGCCGAGCTGCGTGATGAAGCCCGAGGAGGCGTTGTTCGACAGCGTGACCACCTGCGCCGCCGAACCGGCCGCGCGCAGCGCCTTCACGCCTTCGGTCACCGCCGTGCCCGAGCCGATCCACAGCACCGCCTGTGCGTTCGAGGCCACGATCTTCGGCACGATGTCCGTGTAGTCGGGCTTCTCGCGGTCGGCCGGCACCACGACTGCCGGCTCGCCCTTGGCCTTGGCGAAGCCGGTCATCGCGCCTTCCAGCGCGTCGCGGCCGAAGGAATCCGTGACGTGCACGACCGCGATGCGCGACATGCCCACCGTGCTCAGGTGCTGCACCGCCTTCTCGGCCTCGCGCTGGTAGGTCGGGCGCACGTTGAACACGTGCTTTTGCAGCGGCTTGTGCAGCACCATCGCCCCGGTGGAGGGGCCGATGAGCGCCACCCCGTGCTTGTCGAGCAGCGGGATGATGGCCTGCGTGTGCGGCGTGCCGCGGCTCATGAAGAAGGCCACCACCTTGCGCTCCTCGATCAGCACGCGGGCGTTCTCGCCGGCGCGCTTCACGTCGAAGGCGTCGTCCATGCGCAGCACCTCGATGCGCTCGCCGTGGATGCCGCCCTGCGCGTTCACCGTGTCGATGATCAGCTTGGCGCCGCCGATGGTTTCGTTCACGCTGGCGGCCACCGAGCCGGACATGCCGGCCGTCTGTCCGATCAGGATCTGGGCGGCCGCGCCGAGCGGGCTCAATGCCAGGGCGGCCGCCATGCAGAAGGTGTGCAGTGCATTCATCGGTCGATGGCTGGATGCCAGAGTTGAAAGAAAGATGCACATTTGTTACTAAAAGTGAAAAAACACCCATCCGGAGAAACCCCTGTACCGCCCTGTGCCTTGTGATGCATTGCACAAGCACGGCTTTCGCAGCGTTCCTAGAATGCTTGCCCCACCCCCCAAGGCACGCATGACACAGGGCTCCATCCGGATTCGCGGCGCACGCCAGCACAACCTCCAGAACCTCGACCTCGACATCCGCACCGGCGAGATGACCGTGGTCACCGGGCCCAGCGGCTCGGGCAAGTCGAGCCTCGTGTTCGACACCCTCTACGCGGAGGGCCAGCGGCGCTATGTCGAGACCTTCTCGGCCTACGCGCGCCAGTTCCTCGACCGCATGGACAAGCCGGCCGTCGACCGCGTGGAAGGCGTGCCGCCGGCCATCGCCATCGACCAGACCAACCCGGTGCGCTCCTCGCGCTCCACGGTCGGCACGATGACCGAGCTGAACGACCACCTGAAGCTGCTCTACGCGCGCGCGGCGCAGCTGTTCGACCGCGAGACCGCGCTGCCGGTGCGGCACGACACGCCGGACACCATCTATGCCGAGCTGCAAGGCCGCGCACAGGCCGAGGGGGATCCGCGGCTGGTCGTCACCTTCCCGGTGGAACTGCCGGCCAGCGCCACGGCCGAGGAAGTCACGCAGTGGCTGTCGGCCAGCGGCTTCACGCGCGTGCAGGCCGAGCGCGAGGTGGCCACGCCCACCGGCGCGCGCAAGGTGCTCGACGTGGTGGCCGACCGCTTCCGCATCTCGAACACCGAGCGTTCGCGCGCGATCGAGGCGATCGAGATGGCGCTCAAGCGCGGCACCGGGCGCGTCACGGTCTACGTGCTGCCGGCCGACGACAGCCAGGCGGCGCAGCGCTGGCGCTTCTCGACCGGCCTGCACTGCCCGGAGAGCGACATCCGCTACGCCGATCCGATCCCCTCGATGTTCTCCTTCAACTCGGCGGTGGGCGCCTGCGAGACCTGCCGCGGCTTCGGCCGCGTGATCGGGGTCGACTACGGGCTGGTGATCCCCAACGACAAGCTCACGCTGCGCGCCGGCGCGATCAAGCCGATCCAGACGCCGGCGTGGAAGGAATGCCAGGACGACCTGATGCGCCACGCCGAAGGCGCCGGCATCCCGCGCGACACGCCCTGGAACAAGCTCACCGACGAGCAGAAGCACTGGGTCATCGAGGGCACGCCCAACTACAAGGAAGGCAACTGGAACAAGCAGTGGTACGGCATCCGGCGCTTCTTCGGCTACCTGGAGAGCAAGGCCTACAAGATGCACATCCGCGTGCTCCTGTCCAAGTACCGCAGCTACACGCCGTGCCCGGCCTGCGGCGGCGCGCGGCTCAAGCTGGAAAGCCTGCTGTGGCGCATCGGCGGCAAGGCCGATGCCGACGCGGCGCTCGCGCCGGACAAGCGCTTCATGCCGGTCGGCGCCAAGTGGTCGCGCGAGCAGCTCGAAGCCCTGCCGGGCCTGAGCCTGCACGACCTGATGCTGATGCCGATCGAGCGGCTGCGGCAGTTCTTCGACCGCGTGGAGCGCCACGGCAACGGCAGCACCGGCGAGGGCGAGGCGCAGGCGCTCAAGCTGCTGTTCGAGGAGATCACCACGCGGCTGCGCTACCTGCACGACGTCGGCATCGGCTACCTCACGCTCGACCGCCAGAGCCGCACGCTGTCCGGCGGCGAGGTGCAGCGCATCAACCTCACCACCGCCCTGGGCACCTCGCTGGTGAACACGCTGTTCGTGCTGGACGAGCCCAGCATCGGGCTGCACCCGCGCGACATGGACCGCATCACCGAGGCGATGCGCCGCCTGCGCGATGCCGGCAACACCCTGGTGGTGGTCGAGCACGACCCGGCCGTGATGCTGGCGGCCGACCGCGTGATCGACATGGGCCCCGGCCCCGGCGCGCGCGGCGGGCGCATCGTGTTCGACGGCAGCACCGAGCAGCTGCGCGGCGCCGACACGCTCACCGGCGAGTACCTGAGCGGGCGCCGGCAGATCGGCATGGGCTTCAAGCGCGCGGTTTCGGACGGCACGCCGCGCCTGATCCTCGAAGGCGCGCGCGAGCACAACCTGAAGGACATCCAGGTCGAGATCCCGCTGCAGCGCCTGGTGGCCGTCACCGGCGTCAGCGGCTCGGGCAAGTCCACGCTGATCCAGGACGTGCTGGCGCCGGCGCTGATGCGCCACTTCGGCAAGCCCACCGAGGGCGCGGGCGCGCACGACCGGCTGCTCGGCGCCGACCACCTGTCGGACGTGGTCTTCGTCGACCAGTCGCCCATCGGCAAGACCGCGCGCTCCAACCCCGCCAGCTACGTCGGCGCCTGGGACGCGGTGCGCGAGATCTTCGCCGTCGCGCCGCTGTCGAAGCAGCGCGGCTACACGGCCTCCAAGTTCAGCTTCAACTCCGGCGACGGGCGCTGCCCGACCTGCGGCGGCTCGGGTTTCGAGCACGTGGAGATGCAGTTCCTGTCGGACGTGTACCTGCGCTGCCCCGACTGCGACGGCAAGCGCTACCGGCCCGAGATCCTGGAAGTGCGCGTCGAGCGCAAGGACCGCAGCTTCAGCGTGGCCGACGTGCTGGAACTCACCGTGGCCGAGGCCGCCTCGTACTTCGACGCCGACCGCGACGTGCTGCGCGTGCTGCAGCCGATCGTGGACGTGGGCCTGGACTACGTGAAGCTGGGCCAGCCCGTGCCCACGCTCTCCGGCGGCGAGGCGCAGCGGCTGAAGCTCGCCGGCTTCCTGGCCGAGGCCGCCAACGGCGCCAGCAAGTCGCGCCAGCCGCTGGCGAAGAAGGGCACGCTGTTCCTCTTCGACGAGCCCACCACCGGCCTGCACTTCGACGATATCGCGCGCCTCATGCGCGCGCTGCGCAAGCTGCTGGAGGCCGGCCACTCGCTGGTCGTGATCGAGCACAACCTCGACGTGATCCGCGCCAGCGACTGGCTGATCGACCTCGGCCCCGAGGGCGGGGAGGGCGGCGGCCAGGTGGTGGCGCAGGGCACGCCCGAGCAGGTGCGCGGCCTGGCCGGCTCGCACACCGGCGTCGCGCTGGCCGCCTACGAAGGGGCGCTGGGCCCGTCGCTGCGCGCGAAGGAAGACCTCGCGGCCTATCGCGTGCACACGCCCCCGGCCGTGGGCCGCGACGCGATCGAGATCGTCCATGCGCGCGAGCACAACCTCAAGAACCTGAGCGTGAACATCCCGCGCGGCAAGTTCAGCGTGGTCACCGGCGTCAGCGGCTCGGGCAAGTCCACGCTGGCCTTCGACATCCTGTTCAACGAGGGGCAGCGGCGCTACCTCGAATCGCTCAACGCCTACGCGCGCAGCATCGTGCAGCCGGCCGGCCGCCCCGAGGTGGACGCGGTCTACGGCATCCCGCCCACGGTGGCGATCGAGCAGCGCCTGTCGCGCGGCGGGCGCAAGAGCACCGTGGGCACCACCACCGAGGTGTGGCACTTCTTGCGCCTGCTGTACGTCAAGCTCGGCACGCAGCACTGCGTGCGCGACGGCGCCGCGGTGCAGCCGCAGACACCCGACAGCATCGCCGCGCAGCTGCTGAAGCACTTCCGCGGCCAGCACATCGGCCTGCTGGCGCCGCTGGTGACCAACCGCAAGGGCGTCTACACCGAGCTGGCCGACTGGGCGCGCCCGCGCGGCTACACCCATCTGCGGGTGGACGGCGAGTTCCTGCCGACCACGGGCTTTCCGCGCATCGACCGCTTCAAGGAGCACACCATCGAGCTGCCGGTGGCCAGCCTGGACGTGCTGCCTTCCGAGGAGACCGCGCTGCGCCAGGCGCTGGCCAAGGCGCTGGAGCACGGCAAGGGCGTGGTGCACGTGCTGTCCGAGCTCACCGGGCTGAAGGCCGCCATGCTGGCCGGCGTCTCCACCGCGGCCATCGGCCGCGCGCAGGTCTTCTCCACCCTGCGCGCCTGCCCGGTGTGCAGTACCAGCTATGCCGAGCTCGATCCGCGCCTGTTTTCCTACAACAGCAAGCACGGCTGGTGCCCGGATTGCGTGGGCACCGGCGTGCGGCTCACCAAGGAGCAGCGCAAGGTCTACGACGACTCGGTGCGCAACGACGACAACCGCGGCCGCGAGCAGACCTTCGCCGAGCCCGAGGTGGAGGACGTGGGCGAGACCGCCTGCCCCACCTGCCAGGGCACGCGGCTCAACCCCACCGCGCGCGCGGTGCGCTTCGCCGGCGTGGGCATCGCCGACATCGCGCGCCTGTCGGTCACCGACATCCGCCGCTGGGTCGAGACGCTGGCGCTGTCCGGCCGCGAGGCCGACATCGCGCGCGACCTGATTCCGGAGATCCGCAGCCGCCTGGAGTTCCTGGAGGAAGTCGGCCTGGGCTACCTCACGCTGGACCGCGGCGCCCCCACGCTGTCGGGCGGCGAGGCGCAGCGCATCCGCCTGGCGGCGCAGCTGGGCAGCAACCTGCAGGGCGTGTGCTACGTGCTGGACGAGCCCACCATCGGCCTGCACGCGCGCGACAACCGCATCCTGCTCGATGCGCTGCACAAGCTGGGCGACAAGGGCAACACGCTGGTGGTGGTGGAGCACGACGAGGACACCATCCGCCGCGCCGACCACATCATCGACATCGGCCCCAGCGCCGGCAAGCGCGGCGGCCGGCTGGTGGCGCAGGGCTCGGTGGCCGACATCGAGCGGGCGGCGGATTCGCAGACCGGCCGCTACCTGCGCGACGCGATCCGCCATCCGCTGCATGCGCGGCGCGAGTCCTCTCCCAAGGGCGCTGGCCAGTGGCTCACCGTGCGCGGCGCGAACCTGCACAACCTGCAGGACGCGACCGTCTCGATCCCCCTGCAGCGCCTGGTGGTCGTTACCGGCGTCAGCGGCTCCGGCAAGTCCACCCTGGCGCGCGACGTGCTGCTGGCCAACGTGCAGGCGGTGGTGCAGCAGCGCAGCACGAAGGCCGGCCGCGACGCCGATGCGGCCGGCAAGCGGCCCGCCTGGAGCGGCTGCGCCGGCGTGACCGGCTACGAGACCGTCGACCGCGTGCTCGAGGTCGACCAGACGCCCATCGGCAAGACGCCGCGCAGCTGCCCCGCCACCTACATCGGCTTCTGGGACACCATCCGCCGCCTGTTCGCCGACACGCTCGAAGCCAAGGCGCGCGGCTACGGCCCGGGACGCTTCTCCTTCAACACCGGCGAGGGCCGCTGCCCCACCTGCGAGGGCGCGGGCGTGCGCACCATCGAGATGAGCTTCCTGCCCGACGTCAAGGTGCCCTGCGAAAGCTGCCACGGCGCGCGCTTCAGCCCCGAGACGCTGGCCGTCACCTGGCGCGGCAAGAGCATCGGCGACGTGCTGCAGATGGAGGTGGACGAGGCGGTGGCGTTCTTCGCCAGCATGCCGGTCATCAGCCACCCGCTGCAGCTGCTCAAGGACGTGGGCCTGGGCTATCTCACGCTGGGCCAGCCCTCGCCCACGCTGTCGGGCGGCGAGGCGCAGCGCATCAAGCTGGTGACCGAGCTGTCCAAGGTGCGCGACGACGTCACGCGGCGCGGCAACAAGGCGCCGCACACGCTCTACGTGCTGGACGAGCCCACCGTCGGCCTGCACATGGCCGACGTGGAGAAGCTGATCCACGTGCTGCACCGCCTGGTCAACGGCGGCCACAGCGTGGTCGTGATCGAGCACGACCTGGACCTGATCGCCGAGGCCGACTGGATCGTCGACCTGGGCCCCGAGGGCGGCAACGGCGGCGGCCGCGTGGTGGCCTCGGCGCCGCCGGAGGAGGTGGTGCGCCTGGGCACGCACACCGGCGTGGCGCTGGCGCCGGTGCTCGGCGAGGCCGAGCCGCCGCGCAAGACGGGAACGCTGGCATGACGCGCTTCGTCGACGTGCCCGCGCTGGTGCGCCTGCTGGGCGAGGTCGGCATCGCCCCCTTCCTGGAGGCGCTGGCCGAGGCCCTGCGCGAGGACTTCCGGCGCTGGCCCGAGTTCGAGAAGTCGCCGCGCGTCGCCAGCCATTCGCCGCAGGGCGTGATCGAGCTGATGCCGGTGGCCGGCGCCGGCGACTACGCCTTCAAGTACGTCAACGGCCATCCGCGCAACCCGGCGCGCGGCCTGCCCACGGTGATGGCCTTCGGCGTGCTGGCCGAGGTCGAGACCGGCTACCCGGTGCTGCTGTCGGAGCTGACGCTGACCACCGCGCTGCGCACCGCCGCCACCTCCGCCGTGGCGGCGCAGGCGCTGGCGCGGCCCGGCGCGCGCCGCATGGCGATGATCGGCAACGGCGCGCAGAGCGAGTTCCAGGCCCTGGCCTTCGAGGTGCTGGCGGGCATCGAGGAGCTGTGCCTGTTCGATCCCGACCCGCGCGCGACCGACCGCCTGGCCGCGCACCTGGCGCAGTGCAGCGCGCTGCGCATCGTGCGCGCCGGCTCGGTCGCCGAGGCGGTGCGCGGCGCCGACATCGTGACCACCGCCACCGCCGCCAAGACCCGCGCCGCGGTGCTCGTGCCCGAGATGATCGAGCCCGGCATGCACCTCAATGCCGTCGGTGGCGACTGCCCCGGCAAGACCGAGCTGCACCCCGGGGTGCTGCGCGGCGCGCGCGTGGTGGTGGAGTACGAGCCGCAGACCCGCATCGAGGGCGAGATCCAGCAGCTGCCGCCCGAGGCGCCGGTGCTGGAGCTGTGGCGCGTGCTGGCCGGCGAGCTGCCGGGCCGCACGCGCGACGACGAGGTCACCGTGTTCGATTCGGTCGGCTTCGCGCTGGAGGACTACAGCGCCTTGCGCACCGTGCACCGGCTCGCGGCCGAACATGGCATCGGCGAGGACATCGCGCTGGTGCCGGCGCTGGACGATCCCAAGAACCTGTTCGGCCTGCTGGCCGGCGCCGTCCGCGCCAAGATCTGATGCGCACCCTCTACAACGACCGCCATGCCGAGCACCGGGGCCGGGTGGAGATGTTCCGCGGCGAACTCGTGCCCTGCGTCGAAGTGCCGGCGCGCGTGGACGACGTGCTGCGCGAACTCCGGCGGCGCGGCCTGGGCCCGGTCGAACCGCCCGATGCGGCTTTCGACGCGGCGTTGCTGGCGAAGGTGCATGCGCCGCGCTATCTCGAATTCCTGGCCGGCGCCTGGGACGAGTGGGTCGCCCTCGACCCGGCCAACGCCCGGCACGACGCGCTGCCCTCGTACTGGCCCACGCGCGGCATGCGCACCGACGTGCTGCCGCGCAGCTTTCCGGCGCGCCTGGGCCTGTTCTGCTTCGATGCCGGCACGCCGCTGACGGCCGGCAGCTGGTCCGCCGCGCGCCACGGGGCCGCCTGCGCCTGGACCGCGGCGCAGCGGGTGCTGGGCGGCGAGCGCAGCGCCTTCGCGCTCACGCGTCCGCCGGGCCACCATGCGGGGCCGGACTTCTTCGGCGGCTACTGCTTCCTGAACAACGCCGCCGTGGCTGCGCAGGCGCTGCGCGACGGCGGCGCCGCGCGCGTGGCGGTGCTGGACGTGGACTACCACCACGGCAACGGCACGCAGGCCATTTTCTACGAACGCGCCGACGTGCACGTCGCCAGCCTGCACGCCGACCCGGCCACGGACTATCCCTACTACCTCGGGCATGCCGACGAACGCGGCGCAGGGGCGGGGGAGGGTTTCAACCACAACCTGCCGCTGCCGCGCGGCACCGGTTTCACGGCCTGGCGCGCGGCCCTGGGCACTGCGCTCGCGCGCATCGCGCAGCAGGGCGCCGAGGCGCTCGTGGTGTCGCTGGGCATGGACACCTTCGAGGGCGACCCGATCGCGGGCTTCGGGCTGCGCAGCGAGGACTACCTGCGCATGGGCGAGGACATCGCGCGTGCCGGGCTGCCGACCGTCTTCGTGTTCGAAGGCGGGTACGCGGTGGAGGCGCTGGGGGTGAACGCAGTGAACGCGCTCGAGGGCTTCGTGCAGGCGGCCTGACGTAGGCCGGCATGCCGCCGCGCTGTCGTCTGCGCGACGCGCCTGGGGCTAACCCCCTTGTCCGTGCCGGCGCCCGTTGGCTCAATGGACGTTTTTTCTCACACAGACAGGAGACGCCCCATGTTCAGACGTACCGCGCTCGCCGCCGCCCTGCTCGGCGCGCTGCTGCCGCTGGCCGGCCATGCGCAGGCCTTCCCGACCAAGCCCGTCAAGCTGGTGATCGCCTTCCCTGCTGGCGGCCCGACGGACATCACCATGCGCCAGCTCGCCGAGAACGCCGGCAAGATCCTGGGCCAGCCGGTGATCGTGGAAAACAAGCCTGGCGCTGGCGGCACGCTGCCCGTGCAGCAGCTGCAGACCGCGCAGCCTGACGGCTACACCGTCGCGCAGACCCCGCTGGGGGTGTTTCGCATCGGCTACACCACCAAGATCAACTGGGACCCGATCAAGGACATCAGCTATGTCCTGAACGTGACCGGCTACGCCTTCGGCATCGTGGTGCCCAGCGACAGCCCGCTCAAGACCTGGGCCGACTTCGTCGCCTACGCCAAGGCCAACCCCGGCAAGCTGACCTACGGCTCCACCGGCACCCTGACCAGTCCGCACCTGACCACCGAACGCATCGCGCAGCAGGCGGGCATCGAACTGCAGCACGTGCCCTACAAGGGCAGCGCCGACCTGATGCAGGCGCTGCTCGGCGGCCACCTGATGGCCGCGGCCGACTCCACCGGCTTCGCGCCGCAGGTGGAGGCCGGCAAGCTGCGCGTGCTCAACACCTGGGGCGAGACGCGCCTGGAGAAGTTCCCCGACGCGCCGACGCTCAAGGAGCTGGGCATCGACATCGTGCAGAACTCGCCCTTCGGCATCGGCGCGCCGCGCGGTACCCCGCCCGAGGTGGTGAAGAAGCTGCACGACGCCTTCAAGCAGGCGATGGAAGACCCCAGCTACGTCGCCGCGCTGGCCCGCTACGACATGCTGCCCAACTACATGAGCACCGCCGACTACACCAAGTTCGCGCAGGACACCATGGCGCGCGAGAAGGCGCTGATCGAGCGGCTGGGACTGGCCAAGCCGCAGTAGGGTCTACGAGGGGTTGCGCAGCTTGCGGATCTGCGCCTCCTCCGGCTGCAGCTTCGCGCCGTCGAGGTAGGTGCCGGCCGGCATCGCGCCCTTGCCGTCCTGCACCGCGGTGCGGCCCACGAAGATGCCCAGCGTCGACTGGTTGTCCTGCGGCCGGAACACCACCGGCCCGAAGGGCGAGGTGAATTCCAGGCCCTTGAAGGCGGCGACCAGCTGCTCGGTGTCGGTCGAGCCGGCCTTGCGCAGGCCCGCGGCGATCGCCTGCACCGTCGCGTAGCCGACCACGGAATTCAGGCGCGGGTAGTCGTCGTACTTCTTGCGGTAGGCCGCCAGGAAGGCCTTGTGCTCGGGCGTGTCGATGTTCGCGTAGGGATAGCCGGTCACGATCCAGTTGGCGGGCGCGTCGTCGCGCAGCGGGTCGAGGTACTCGGGCTCGCCGGTCAGCAGGCTCACCACCTGGCGGTTCTCGAACAGGCCGCGCGTCTTGCCCTCGCGCGCGAACCGGGTGAGGTCGCTGCCGAACAGCACGTTGAAGATCGCGTCGGGCTTGGCGTCGCCGATCGCCTGCACCACCGCGCCCGCGTCGATCTTGCCGAAGGGCGGCGCCTGCTCGGTCACGAACTCGATGTCCGGCTGCGCCTTCTTCATCGTCTCCTTGAAGGCCGCGACCGCGGCCTGGCCGTACTCGTAGTTGGGGTAGACCAGCGCCCAGCGCTTCTTGTTCAGCTTCGCGGCCTCGGCCACCACCGAGGCCGACAGCGCATAGGTGCCCGAGCGCAGGCGGTAGGTGTAGCGGTTGCCGTTGTCCCACACCACCTTGTCGCTCAGCGGGCCGGAGGCCAGGAAGAAGACCTTGCGCTGCTTCGCGAAGTCGGTCAGCGCCAGCCCCACGTGCGACAGCGTGACACCGGCGAGCAGGTCCACCTTCTCGCGCGTCAGCAGCTCCTCGGCCATGCGCACGCCGTCGCCGGCATTGGCGTTGTCGTCGCGGAAGACCGTCTCGAGCTTGCGCCCGAGCACGCCGCCGGCGGCATTGATCTCTTCCTGCGCCAGCAGCCATCCCTGCCGGTAGGGGCCCATGAGCTGGGGCAGGGCCTTGTAGCTGTTGACCTCGCCGATCCGGATGGCGTTCTGCGCGCCGGCATTCGCCGCGGCAAGCGCCAGGCCGGCGGCCAGCAGGGGGAGGGCGGTGGAGCGGAGGGCGTTCTTCATGGCGGGTTTCCTGTGGCTGGGCAAAGAAGCGGTGGCGGAAGGAATCGGAGCGTGCGGCGCGGGCTCAGTCGGCCGCGGCCATCTCCTCGACGAGGCGGCGCATCTTGATCGACGAGGCGTCCAGGCCGAGCCGGGTGCGCGACCATTCGCGCGGCTTGTCCTCGTTGCGCTGGATGGCTTCCAGCACGCGCTTGTCCTCGTCGAAGGCCAGGCGCAGGCTGGCCCTGAGCCGCTCGTCCACGGCGGGATCGGCGGGCGAGTTCTTCAGGCACAGCCAGTGCTGCACGCAGCTGCGCTGGTCCACCGGCGTGATGAAGTGGCAGGCGTACATCTGGATGCAGTCCTCGCGCCTGCCTTCGGGCGCACCGGTGCCGGTCTTCGCCGATCCGAAGTCGATCACCGCCACGCTGGGCGCGTGGTAGTGGTAGTAGTGCCAGCGGTCGACGTTGCCGCCGAAATCCTTGAGGCCCTCGAACACCGGGATCAGCGGGCCGTCGATGACCCAGCGCCAGGTCACGACCTTGTTGCCCTGGCGCTCGTGCTCGACGCGCGTTTCCTCGCGGCCCGTGCTCGCCAGCGTGCTCGTGTGCACATAGACCACGTGCGTGGGGTCGCACAGGTTGTCCGCCAGGCTCAGGTAGTTGGCCCGCACCGGCAGCGCGTCGCCCTCGACCACGCTGTAGGCCGGGTCGTCGTACTGCGCGAGCCGGAACACCTGGCTGCGGTCGGCGCGCTCGGGCCGGCCCATCCAGACCCAGACCATGCCCATGCTTTCCGCCGCGGGAAAACTGCGCACCTGGGCACTGGAGGGCGGGCGCTGCATGCCGGGGGCGCGCACGCAGGCGCCGCTGCAGTCGAAGGTCAGGCCGTGGTAGCCGCACTCCACCGCGTCGCCGTGCAGCCGGCCCAGCGACAGCGGCGCCAGGCGGTGCGGGCAGGCGTCTTCCAGCGCGGCGACCTCGCCGCCCTCGGTGCGGTAGAGCACCAGGTCTTCCTCGAGCACGCGGCGCGTGGCGAGCGTGCGGCCGATGTCGCGCGACCAGGCGACGGGGTACCAGGCGTTGTAGGCGTAGCGGTTCATCGCGGATTCCTTCCGTGTCGAGCGGTGCTGCCGCAAGGCGAAGCATGCAGCGTGCCAGTTGTTAATTAAGTGTTTTCTCCATTTTTATGGAGAGATTACTTAACAATGGCGCGCACTCAATCGGGTTTGCACTAGGACGGCGCACTGCGGCGCCTCATCACGGTGCTTTCACGAAACTGTCAAACGACTGCGCGAGCATGCGGCCGCCGGCCTGCAACTTTTTGTTGCTGCGGCCCGGCGTCTCCCCATCTCACAGGCGCGCCCGTCGCGCGGAACCGAAACATGCCCAAGTCTTCCTGCGAGCGCGCCCGGCCGGGGCGCTGGTCTCTTCTTGCCGCCGCGAGTGCGGCTGTCCTGTTGGCCGCTTGCGGCGGCGGAGGGGGCGGCACTGCGCTGCCCTTCCTGCCCCCGCCGGCACCGGCGCCTGCGCCCGAGCCGCCCCCGGAACCGACGCCCACGAGCCTGTCGCTGAGCCTGGTCGGCCGCTACGAGACCGGCATCTTCGAGCGCAGCGCCGCCGAGATCCCGGCCTGGGACGCCGAGAGCCGCCGCGCCTTCGTGGTCAACGCGCAGAAGGGCGCGCTCGACGTGCTGGACCTGAGCGACCCGGCGCAGCCGCGCCACGTGGCCGAGATCCGCACGCACGACATCCGTGCCGGCGCCGAGGCGAACAGCGTGGCCGTGAGCCACGGCATCGTCGCGGTGGCGGTGCAGGCCGCGGTGAAGACCGACACCGGCTTCGTCGCCTTCTACCGCGCGTCGGATCTTTCGCTGATCAGCCACGTGGACGTGGGCGCGCTGCCCGACATGCTGACCTTCACGCCCGACGGCAAGACGGTGCTGGTGGCCAACGAGGGCGAACCCAGCGACGACTACCAGGTGGACCCGGAGGGCTCGATCAGCCTCATCGACCTGAGCGACCCGGCCGCGCCGACCGTGCGCACCGCCGACTTCCGCGCCTGGAACGGCAGGGAGGCCGAGCTGCGCGCGCAGGGCGTGCGCATCTTCGGCCCCGGCGCGTCGGCGGCGCAGGATTTCGAGCCCGAGTACATCGCGGTGTCCGACGACGGCCAGACCGCCTGGGCCACGCTGCAGGAGAACAACGCGCTGGCCAGGATCGACATCGCGGCCGCCCGCGTGACCGACATCCTGCCGCTGGGCTTCAAGGACCACGGCGCGGCAGCCAATGCCCTGGACGTCACCGACACCGACGGCAAGATCGACATCCGCACCTGGCCGGGCGTGCGCGGCCTGTACATGCCCGACGCCATCGCCGCCTACAGCGCCGGCGGCAAGACCTACCTGGTGACCGCCAACGAGGGTGACGCCCGCGCCTGGGGCGAGGGCAACGCCGCCTACTGGGGCGGCGACGCCAGCCAGGGCTTCGTCGAGGAATTCCGCATCAAGCACCTGGTGCACAACAGCGGCTTCGACCGCCGCGCCGGCGAGGACCTGCCGCCGCAACTGCGCGCCCTGGCCGCCGGCGGCGTGCTCAACCCCGACGTGTTCGGCTACTGCGGCGCCACCTGGGACCTGGCCAGCGGCACGGCCGCGGCCGGCGACTGCCGCGAGGACGACCTGCTGGGCCGCCTGAACGTCACCTGGACGCTGGGCTACCGCCAGAAGCCCGACGGCAGCCCCGAGCTGCTGCAGCTCAACGGCCGGGACGTGCTGGTCTACGACGCGCTGTACGCCTACGGCGGCCGCTCCTTCTCGATCTGGGACGAGGACGGCCAGCTGGTGTGGGATTCCGGCGACCAGTTCGAGCAGAAGCTCGCCGAGCTGCTGCCCGACCACTTCAACTCGGACCATGCCGAAACCGCCTTCGACGACCGCAGCGACAACAAGGGCCCCGAACCCGAGGGCCTGGCGCTGGGTCGCATCGGCGAGAAGACCTTCGCCTTCATCGGCCTGGAGCGCATCGGCGGCGTGATGGTCTACGACGTGACGGACCCGCGCGCACCGGCCTACGTGACCTACATCAACAGCCGGGATTTCTCGGTGGCCAAGCCGGGCGACAGCGCGGAGAACCTGAAGAAGGCCGGCGACCTGGGGCCGGAAGGGCTGGCCTTCGTGCCCGCCGCGCAGTCGCCGACCGGGCTGCCGCTGCTGATCGTGGGGCACGAGGTGTCCGGCACCACGGCGGTCTATCAGATCCAGCCGGAGTATTGAGCCGGATCCGGGGTGCCTGCGGGCCTGTCGGCCGCGGGCACGGCGTTCAAATCCCCAGCAGCGACACCGCCTTGGTGTTGAGGTAGGCCTCCATCGCCTCCGGGCCGCCCTCGGAGCCGTAGCCCGAATCCTTGATGCCGCCGAAAGGCATCTCGGCCGAGGGCGTGGCCGGCTGGTTGATCCACAGCATGCCCACCTCCACGCGCTGGGCCAGCAGGTGCGCGTTCTTGATCGAGCGCGTGAAGGCGTAGCCCGCCAGGCCGAAGGGCAGGCGGTTGGCCTCGGCGATCGCGTCTTCCAGCTGGTCGAAGCCGCGGATCGCCGCCACCGGGCCGAAGGGCTCGTCGTTGAACACCGAGGCTTCCAGCGGCACGTCGGCCAGCACGGTGGGCGCGAAGAAGTTGCCGGCCGTGCCCACGCGCTCGCCGCCGACGGCGACCGTCGCGCCCTTGGCCTGCGCGTCCTCCACCACCTTGGCCATCGCCGCGATGCGCCGCGCATTGGCCAGCGGGCCCAGCGTGGTGCCTTCGGCCAGGCCGTCGCCCAGCTTGAGCCCCTGCGCGTGCTTGACCAGCGCCTGGGTGAACGCTTCCTTCAGGCTGTTGTGCACCAGGAAGCGCGTGGGCGAGATGCACACCTGCCCGGCGTTGCGGAACTTGGCGGCGCCCGCGGCCTTCACGGCCAGCGCCACGTCGGCATCTTCGGCCACGATCACCGGGGCGTGGCCGCCCAGTTCCATGGTCACGCGCTTCATGTGCGCGCCGGCCAGCGCGGCGAGCTGCTTGCCCACCGGCGTGGAGCCGGTGAAGGTGACCTTGCGGATGATCGGGTGCGGGATCAGGTAGCTGGAGATCTCTGCCGGATCGCCGAACACCAGGCCCACCGTGCCAGGGGGCACGCCGGCGTCCACGAAGGTCTGCAGCAGCGCGGCGGGCGAGGCCGGGGTTTCCTCCGGGGCCTTGGCCAGGAAGGAGCAGCCGGTGGCCAGCGCGGCGCCGAGCTTGCGCACGATCTGGTTGATCGGGAAGTTCCAGGGCGTGAAGGCGGCCACGGGGCCCACCGGCTCCTTGATCACCAGCTGCTGCGCCGCCAGGTTGCGCGAGGGCACGATGCGCCCGTACACGCGGCGGCCTTCGTCGGCGAACCACTCGATGATGTCCGCGCCGGCGAGCACTTCCACGCGCGCCTCGGCCAGGGGTTTGCCCTGTTCCTGGGTGAGCAGGCGGGCGATGTCGTTCGCGCGCTCGCGCAGCAGGCCGGCGGCGCGGCGCATGGTGGCCGCACGCTCGTGGGCGGACACGTTGCGCCAGGCCTCGAAGCCCTTCTGGGCGGCGGCCAGCGCGCGGTCCAGGTCGGCGATGCTCGCGTGCGCCACCTTGCCGATGGGCTGGCCGGTGGCCGGGTTGAGCACGTCCTGCGTCTTGCCGCCGGTGGCGTCGACCCATTCGTTGGCGATCAGCAGGCGGGTGTCGGGGTAGCTGGAGGTGGTCATGCGGTGTCTTCCTTGAGGAGGATGGCTTGGAGAAGGAAAGAAAAAATGCAGGCGCGGTGGCCGTCGCGCACGGCGCGGGCGCCGGACGGCCGATGCTACCGCCATCCGGGCAGGGTCGCCGGGGCGCGGATAATCCGCCCACCCCGATCCGTTCCGCACCGCCCATGCCTGCCCGCCGCGCCGCCGCCTCCTCCGCTCCTGCCGACGCCGAGCAGGGCGCCTCGCGCGAGGCGATCCTCGCCGCGGCGCGCGCCGAGTTCGCGGCCAAGGGGCTGGCGGGTGCGCGCGTCAACGAGATCGCGGCGCAGGCGGGCGTCAACAAGCAGCTCATCTATTACTACTTCGGCAGCAAGGAAGGGCTGTACCGCACGGCGCTGGAGACGGTCTACACCGAGATCCGCTCGCTCGAGCGCGAACTGCACCTGGGCGACATGCAGCCGGCCGAGGCGATGGCGGCGCTGATCGGCTTCTCCTTCGACTACCTGGCGCGGCACCCGGACTTCATCGGCCTGCTCAACCACGAGAACGCGCAGGGCGCGGCCTTCGTGCGCGACTCGCCCGCGATCCGCCAGACCAACTCGCCGCTGATCGACCTCATCGCCAAGACCCTGCGGCGCGGCATCAAGGCACGGGTGTTCCGCAACGGCGTCGATCCGGTGGAGCTGTACATCTCGGTGGCGGGCATGTCGTACTTCTTCTTCTCCAACCGCCTCACGCTGGCCTCGATCTTCGCGCGCGACCTGGGCAGCGCGAGCGCGGTGCAGGCCTACCGGCGGCACGTGGTGTCCTTTGCGATGGCCGGGCTGCGCACGGGCTGAGGCCGCCGCAAGAAAAAGCCCCTCGCTTGTAAAGCCGTTGACATACGGCGCCGCGTGGCCTTCCTAGACTGGCCCGCGGTTCGGCATCGCGCTCAGGCGCCGGTGGCGCGCCGCGCCAAACCCCGCATGTCACGGATCACGCAATGCGCCTGGACCTTGTCGATCAGCCCTTCGTCGTGGAGCTGCATCAGCACGTTGGACGTCATGACCCGGCTCAGCCCGGCGATGTTGGCCATCTCCTGGTGCGTGAAGCCGATGCCGATGCGCAGGCCCTGCGGCGCCGGCTGGCCGTAGGTCTGGGCGAGCTGCACCAGGTGGTGCGCGATGCGTTGCGCGGCCGTGGCCTGGCTCAGCAGCAGGTTCTGGCTGGCCAGGATGCGCAGCTTGACGTTGCCCAGCCAGAGCACCTGGCGCAGGCAGTGCGCGTCGCTTTCCATGACCTGCAGCAGGCGCGCGCAGCTCACCTGCCGCGCCACCACCTCCGACGACGCCACCGCGGTCAGCGAATGGCGGCCGTCGAGGAAGGCGCTGCATTCGCCCACCATGCCGTGCGTGCCGACGATGGCCATGTGCTTCTCGTGCCCCGCGGCCGACAGCAGCACCAGCCGCACGCGGCCTTCCAGCACCACCAGCACGTGCGCCACCGGCTCGCCCTGCGAGAACAGCGTCTGCTCCTTGCGGAATCGCACCATCGGCGCGTCGGGCGCGGTCAGGGCGCGCCAGTCGAAATGCGGCAGCTCGATCCAGGCGGACGGGGAGGCGGCTGTCGCGTCGGCATCTCGATTCATCGCGGCGCAGCCCCGCGCACGCGCAAGGCTTCTACATGAAACATCCATTCTCGTCCTACCGAAAGCTCTTTCCCATCCTCGAGCGCACCGCGCAGCTGTCGAGCTGCTCGCAGAGCGCGCTCAGCCTGCCCGTGAAGCAGGCGATCGAGGACTACCTCGCGGTCTGGACGCAGCGCGGTGCCGACTGGGGCTACTGGATGGCGCAGGTGGACGCCGCCCGCGCGGAATTCGCACGCATGATCCATGCCGCGCCGCAAGACATCGCGGTGCTGGGCAGCGTCTCGGACGCCGCCTCCGCCGTCGCCTCGGCGCTGCGTTTCGAGGGCGAGCGCCGCGAGATCGTCACCACGCCGCTGGACTTTCCCTCGCTGTGCCACGTCTGGCTGGCGCAGCAGCCGCGCGGCGCCCGGGTGCGCTTCGTCGAGGCGCAGGCCGGCGCCAGCGACAGCACGCAGCGCATCGCCGGCGCGCTCGATGCACGCACCGCGCTGGTGTCGGTGTCGCAGGCCGGCTACTACGACGGGCAGCTGGTCGACATCGCCGCCACCGGCCGCGCGGCGCGCGACCAGGGCGCGCTGCAGTTCGTCGATGCCTACCAGTCCGCCGGCGCGGTGGCGATCGACGTGCGCGCGCAGGCGGTGGACCTGCTGGCCGCCGGCGCGCAGAAATACCTGCTGGGCATTCCCGGCATCGCCTTTCTCTACGTGCGGCCGGAACTGGCGTCTCGGCTCACGCCCACCGTGACCGGCTGGTTCGGCCGCGTGAATCCCTTCGCCTTCGACCCGCGCACGCTGGACTTCGCCGACGGCGCCGCGCGCTTCAACACCGGCACGCCGCCCATGCTGTGCGCCAGCGCCGCGCGTGCCAGCATCGGCCTGCTCAACGAGATCGGCGTCGCGGCGATCGAGGACTACCTGGCGCAGCTCTCCGCCGTCGCGATCGAGGAAGCCGGCCGCCTGGGCCTGGAAGTCGCCAGCCCCACCGCACCCGGCGCCAAGGGCGCGAACACCGCGATCCGCGTGCCCGGCGCCGCGCAGCTCGAGGAGAAGATGTTCGAGGCCGGCTACGTGGTCTCGGCGCGCAACGACGTGATCCGCATCGCGCCGCACTTCTACAACACCGCCGACGAAGTGGTCGGCGCCCTGCGCGCGCTGGCGCGGCTCGTGAAATGAACGCGCCGCAGATGGAAACGCACAGCGCGTCGGCGGACTGCGCGGTGCCTGCCGCGCAGGCGCTGGCCTTCCTGGCCGACGGCCTGCAGCTCGGCACCTGGGCGCTGGGCGCGTGGCAGACCGAGGCGGCGGGCGAGGGCGTGGTGCGCGGCCATTCGCTGTTCGACGGCGCGCCGAGCTTCGTGCGCCCGGTGGCCGATGCGGCGCAAGGGACTGTCACCTACCACGTCGGCGGCGCGCCCGACGCGCTGCGCCCGCGCATCCGCGCCGTGGTCGAGGCGCTGGGCGAAGCGGCCTGCCGCGTGCACCTGCAGGCCGAGCGCACCACCGACATGGACGACGCGCGCTGGCTGCGCCTGGTGCGCTGCCACGAACTCGAAGTGCTGCTGATCCAGGCCCGCCTGGCTCATCGAACCACCCTGAAATGAACCCACCCCCGTCCCTCGCGCACTTCGTGTCGCTCGACTCCCCCCTCGAGGGGGCGCACCCAGCGGACTGGCAAAGCCAGTTCCGCGGGTGCCTGCGAACGGGCCTGGCTACGCCGGCCCTTGGGCTTCGTGGGCTGCGGATGGTGCATCGCCGCAATGGAAAACTGCAAAGGAAGACATGATGAACAGACGCCGAATCGGCCGCGCGCTCGCCGCGGCCCTGATCGCCCCCGCGCTGCCCTGGCCGCTCACGGCCGGCGCGCGGGTGTCCAACACGCCCATCCGGGTGCTGGTGGGCTTTCCGCCCGGCGGCGCGACCGACGTGGTCGCGCGCGCCATCCTCGACCGCCTCGGTCAGGTGATGGGCGGGCAGCTCTTCATCGTCGAGAACCGGCCCGGCGCCGGCGGGCAGATCGCCGCGCAGCTGCTCAAGGCCGCGCCGCCGGACGGCCAGACGATCATGCTGTCGATCGACCACACGCAGGTGATCGTGCCGCTGACCATCGCCGCTGCCGGCTACGACGCCGAGAAGGACTTCACCGCGCTGGCCGGCGTGGCCCACTACTACAACGTGCTGGCCGTGAGCGCCGCCACCGGCGTGAAAAGCATGGACGAGCTCGGCGCCTGGCTGAAGGCCCACCCGAACGAGGCGAACTACGGCGTACCCGCCGCCGGCAGCGTGCCGCAGTTCATCGGCCACATCGTCGGCAACGCCTTCGGCGTGAGCATGAACTCGGTGCCCTACCGTGGCGGCGCGCCGATGGTGCAGGACCTGCTCGCCGGGCAGGTGCCGATCGGCATCGCATCGATGACCGAGCTGATCGAGCACCACCGCGCCGGCAAGCTGCGCATCCTGGCCAGTTCCGGCCCGGCGCGCAGCCAGGTCGCGCCGGACATCCCCACCTTCCAGGAGCTGGGCCTCGCCGGCATCGACAAGAACCCCTGGCTGGCCTTCTTCGGCCCGCGCGGCCTGCCGCCGGCCTTCGTCGAGCGCTTCGACGCGGCGGTGAAGACCGTGCTGGCCGAGCCCGAGCTGCAGGCGCGGTTGGCGAAGATGGGCAACGAGGTCGTTGCCGCGCCGGCGAGCGAGGTCCGGCAGTGGGTGGCCGATGCCTCGCGCCACTGGGGCCAGGTGATCCGCGACTCGGGGTTCCGGCCGCAATGAGCGGGCGGGACCGCACCGGCGAACGGCGTTTCATCCACAGCGGCTCGCGCTGGGAGGAGATGGCCGGCTACGCACGCGCCGTGGTCGACGGCGAATGGATCTTCGTCTCCGGCACCGTGGGACAGGACTTCGCCACCGGCGAGTTCCCGCCCACCGCACTGCAGCAGTGCGAGCGCGCGCTGGACACCATCGAGGCCGCGCTCGCGCAGGCACGGGCCGGTCTGGCCGACGTGCTGCGCGTGCGCGTGTACCTGGTCGACCGCGCCGACGTGGCCGCGGTCAGCGAGGTGCTGTGCCGCCGCTTTGCCGGCCACACGCCGGCCAACACCACCGTGTGCTGCGCGCTCGCGGTGGAACAGGCCCTGGTGGAACTCGAGGTGACCGCGCGGCGGCGCGCACCGCTTCCTTGAATTCATGTTGACTGGACCCGCGATGAAACTCCTGGACCAACTGGCGCAGGCCCTGCGCACCCGATCGATCCGCACCATCGACCTGACGCACACCCTGAGCGAGGACTTTCCCGCGCTGCAGCTGCCGCCGCAGTTCGGGCAGGTCGCCGCCTTCCGCAAGGAGCGCATCTCCCGCTACGACGAGGCCGGCCCCGGCTGGTACTGGAACAACTTCTCCTGCGGCGAGCACACCGGCACGCACTTCGACGCGCCCGCGCACTGGGTAAGCGGCAAGGACCACCCCGACAACACGGTGGACACCATCGCGCCGGAGCAGTTCGTCGCCCCGGCCGTGGTGGTGGACGCGAGCGCCGAAGCGGCCCAGGACGAGGACTGGCTGCTCACGCCCGAGTTCCTGCAGGCCTGGGAGGCGCGGCACGGGCGCATCCCCGAAGGCGCCTGGGTATTGCTGCGCACCGACTGGTCGCAGCGCCTGCGCGACCCGGCGGCCTTCGTGAACATGAAGCAGGACGGCGCCCACACGCCGGGGCCGACGCAGGCGGCGGTGGAGTGGCTGATCCACGAGCGCCGCGTGCACGGCTTCGGCGTGGAGACCATCAACACCGATGCCGGCCAGTCCTACGCGTGGCCGGTGGCCTACCCTTGCCACACGCTGATGCACGGCGCCAACCGCTACGGCCTGCAGTGCCTGCGCAACCTCGACCAGCTGCCGCCCACCGGGGCGCTGATCCTGGCCGCGCCGCTGAAGATCGAGGCCGGCTCCGGCAGTCCCCTGCGCGTGCTGGCGCTGGTCGAAGACTGAAGGAGACTGAATGAAGGCGCCGTCCCATTTTCGGGGCGGCGCTCTTTTTTTGGGGTGCGTTTCAACCAAACGGTTGACGCCATCGACAAGACCTTCTAAGCTCATTTCCAGATCATCGACAACGAGTCCTTTCATGCCGACTTCGCCCTCGCCACGCACGCCGCACACGGCGGTGCCCCTGCTCGATCCGGCCGCGCTGCCGGCGCGCTTCGACTCCGAGGCGGCGCTGGACGATTTCCTCGCGCGGCCGACGCAGGCGCTGATCGACGACCTGGCGCAGGTGGACGGCGACCTCATGATCCTCGGCGTGGCGGGCAAGATGGGCCCCACGATGGCGCGGCTGGCGAAGAACGCCGCCCCGCACAAGCGGGTGATCGGCGTGGCGCGCTTCAGCGACCCGGCGGTGCGCGAGCGGCTGGAGGACTGGGGCATCGAGACGCTGGCCGCCGACCTGCTGGACCGCGCCGCCATCGAGGCGCTGCCGCAGGTGCCGAACATCGTGTTCGCCGCCGGCCACAAGTTCGGCGCCACCGACAGGCAGGCGCTGACCTGGGCCATGAACACCCACGTGCCGGCCCTGGTGGCCGACACCTTCCGCACTTCGTGCATCGTGAGTTTTTCCACCGGCAACGTCTACCCGCTCACGCCGGTGGGGCAGCAGGGCGCCAGCGAGCGCACGCCGCCGGCGCCGGTGGGCGAGTACGCGCAGTCGTGCATCGGCCGCGAGCGCATGTTCGAGTACTTCGGCGCGCAGCACGGCACGCCGGGGCGGCTGTTCCGCCTCAACTACGCGATCGACATGCGCTACGGCGTGCTGGCCGACATCGCCGGCAAGCTGCACCGCGGCGAGCCGGTGGACCTGCGCATGGGCCACGTCAACGTGATCTGGCAGGGCGATGCCAACGCGCAGGTGCTGCGCTGCCTGCGCCACTGCACCACGCCGCCGTCGCCCATCAACTGCACCGGGCCGGAAACCCTGTCGGTGCGCTGGCTGGCCCAGGCGCTGGCCGCGCGCATGGGCGTGACCGCGCAGCTCACCGGCGAGGAGGGGCCGACCGCGCTGCTGTCCGACACCACCGCCGCGTCGCGGCTGTTCGGCTACCCGCTGGTGCCGCTGGGGGCGATGCTCGACTGGGTCGCCGACTGGGTGAAGAACGACCGGCCGAGCTTCAACAAGCCGACCAAGTTCGAGGTGCGCGATGGCCGCTTCTGAGCCGCTGGCGCCGGTGCGGCTGGACGCGGCGGACGTGTTCGCCGGCGTCGCGCTGTCGGACGGCGCGCAGTGGAACCAGACCGCCGACGACTGGCAGCTCTTCGTCACCCATGGCGACGTGCGCGGCCTGCGCACCGGCCGCAGCGAACTGGTGGCCAGCGCCGCCACGCTGCCTTTCGAGGGCGGCATGGGCTGGCTCTCGATGGTGCTGGTGGCGCCGGAATGGCGGCACCGCGGCCTGGCGACGCGCCTGCTCGACGACGGCGTGCAGCGGCTGCAGGCGGCCGGCCTGACGCCGGTGCTCGATGCGACGCCGGCCGGCGAGGCCGTGTATCGCCGCCTGGGTTTTGCGCGCGGCTTCGAGTTCGAGCGCTGGGAAGGCGAGTTGCCCGACGTCGCGGCGCCGGCCGCGCCCGGCATCCGCGAAGCCGGGGCGAACGATCTCGACGCCATCGCCGCCCTCGACCACGAAGCCACCGGCCTGGACCGCCGCTTCCTGCTGCGCCACTTCCTGGCGCGCCAGGGCACCCGTGCCTGGCTGGACGGCGAAGGCTTCGTGCTCGCGCGCCAGGGCCGGCGCGCGCTGCAGATCGGTCCGCTGGTGGCGCGCGGCGCGCAGCAGGCGCTGGCGCTGCTGCGTGCGGCCTTCGCGCGCTTGCGCGGCCGCGTGTTCCTCGACCTGCCGGCGCGTTGGTGTACCGTGGCGGACTGGCTGGCCGCGCAGGGCTTTCGCCCCCAGCGGCCTTTCGCGCGCATGGCGCTGGCGCCGGTCCTTCCCGCGCGCGTGCGCGATCCCGGCGAACGGCTGTTCGTGCTCGCCGGTCCCGAATTCGGATGACAGCATGACCGACACACCCCTGGACACGGACGCCGTGCGCGCGCTGCTGGCGCGCGGCCTGGCCATTCCCGCGCACCCGCTGGCGCTGGACGCGCAGCGCCGCCTCGACGAACGCCGCCAGCGTGCGCTGGCGCGCTACTACCTCGACGCCGGCGCCGGCGGCCTGGCCGTGGGCGTGCACACCACGCAGTTCGCGATCCGCGAGGCCGGCCTGTACGAGCGCGTGCTGCGCCTGGCCGCCGACACCGCGCGCGACTGGGTCGAGCCCGCGCGCGACGTGGCCCTGGTGGCCGGCCTGTGCGGCCGCACCGCGCAGGCGGTGCAGGAGGCGCGGCTGGCGCGCGGCCTGGGCTACCACGCCGGCCTGCTGAGCCTGGCCGCGCTCAAGGGCGAGAGCGAGGACGCGCTGATCGCCCACTGCGAGGCGGTGGCCGCCGAGATGCCGGTCATCGGCTTCTACCTGCAGCGCGCGGTCGGCGGCATGGACCTGGGCGCTTCCTTCTGGCAGCGCTTCGCCGCGATCGACAACGTGGTCGCGATCAAGGTCGCGCCCTTCGACCGCTACCGCACGCTCGAGGTGGTGCGCGGCGTGGTGGCCGCGCGCGCCGAGGACCGCGTGACGCTGTACACCGGCAACGACGACCACATCGTGCTGGACCTGCTCACGCCTTTCACCGTGCCGCGCGACGGCAGGCCCGTGACCGTGCGCTTGCGCGGCGGCCTGCTGGGCCACTGGTCGGTATGGACCCGCAGCGCGGTGCAGCTGCTCGCGCGCTGCCAGGCCGCGGTGCGCGAGGGCGGGGCGATCGATGCGGGCCTGCTCGCGCTCGACAGCCGCGTGACCGACTGCAACAGCGCCTTCTTCGACGTCGCCAACGATTTCCACGGCTGCATCGCCGGCTGCCACGAGATACTGCGCCGCCAGGGCCTGCTGGAAGGCATCTGGTGCCTGGACCCCGCGGAGGGTCTGGGCCCTGGGCAGAAGGAGGCGATCGACCGCGTCTGCGCCGCGCATGCCGACCTGGCCGACGACGCCTTCGTCGCCGCAAACTTGACACGCTGGCTGGCTTGACCCCTGCACGGAATCCGCCGATGACGAAGCTCTCGAAATCGATCGCCCACTACCTGCCGGCCATCGGCCTGTTCGTCGCCTTCATCGCGCTGTGGCAGCTCGCGGTGTCGGTGTTCGACATCCGCGAATACCTGCTGCCCGGCCCCTGGGTGGTGCTGCAGGCGATGGCGAGCGACGAGATCCCCTGGCTCTCGCACGCGTGGATCACCGGCGTGGAGATCGTCGGCGCCTTCCTGCTCGCCGGCGTGGCCGGCGTGGTGCTGGGCATGGCGATCGCGTGGTCGGCCGGCATCGCGCGCGCGCTCACGCCCTTCCTGGTGTTCGTCAACACGCTGCCCAAGGTGGCGATCGCGCCGCTGTTCCTCATGTGGCTGGGCTACGGCATCGTGCCCAACATGCTGATCGGCGCGCTGATCGGCTTCTTCCCGGTGGTCATCAACACCGCCGTGGGGCTGACCCAGATCGACCAGGACCTGGTGGACCTCGGCCGCGTGTTCAGCGCGCCGAAGTGGAAGGTGTTCCTGAAGATCCGCATTCCCAATGCCTACCCCTACATCCTCAGCGCGCTCAAGGTCACGGCCACCTCGGCCGTGGTGGGCGCGATCGTCGGCGAGTTCGTCGCCTCGCAGCGGGGGCTGGGCTATGTGATCATCACCACGCAGAGCAGCATGAACACGCCGGCCGCCTTCGCCGCGCTGGTGTGGATCTCCATCCTCGGCCTGCTGCTGTACGGCCTGGTCGCGGGCCTGTCGCGGCTGCTCGCACCCTGGGCCGAAGACCAGACGGCCTGAACCTCGTTCCACCCATCCCTCGTCCTCGAAAGGAAGCCACCATGAAAGCCAGGATCGCCGTTTCCGCTGCCTGTGCAGCGCTGCTTCTCGCCCCTGCCGGCGCGTCGGCGCAGGCGCGCGAGAAGTTCACGCTGGCCCTGAACTGGTTCGCCGTCGGCGACCATGCCGCCTACTGGGTCGCGCTCGACAAGGGCTACTACGCGCAGCGCGGGCTCGACGTGTCGATCGAGTCGTCCAAGGGCTCGGGCGACGCCATCGCCAAGGTCGACACCGGCCGCGCCGACGTGGGCCTGGCCGACGCGGTGCCGATCATCTCGGCCACCTCGCGCGGGGCGCGGGTGAAGATCGTGGGCATCGTGTTCGACAAGACGCCCATGACCTTCTTCAGCCGCGCCGACGCGCCGCTGCGCACGCCCGCCGACCTGGAAGGCAAGACCGTCGGCGCCCCGGCCGGCGACAGCCAGCGGCTGGCCTTCCCGGCCTTCGCGCGGCTCAACAAGATCGATCCGAACAAGGTCAGCTGGGTGAACATCGAGCCCACCGCCAAGGTCGCCTCCATCGCCGAGAAGCGCATGGACGGCGTGGCCGACTACACCACCGGCCAGCCCTTCTACGACAAGGCCATGGGCGCCGGCCAGGCGGTGCGGCTGCAGTGGGCCGACCACGGCTTCGACCTGTACGCCATGTCGATCATGGCCAGCGAGAAGACCATGAAGGACAAGCCCAAACAGCTCAAGGACTTCCTGGAAGCCTCCTACATGGGCTGGCGCGACGTGATGAACGACCCCGACGAGGCGCTGGCGATCTACAAGAAGCGCGTGCCCGAGATCGACACCGCCATCATCAAGGCCAACATGCTGATGGGCTTCGACCTGATGCGCACCCGGAACTACGCCGACAACGGCATCGGCGCCATCGACGAGAAGAAGATGTGCGGCTCGGTGGACATCGTCAACACCTACATGGGCCTGCCCAAGAAGGTGGACTGCCAGGCGGTCTACGCGAAGGACTTCTTCACCAAGGTGGCGATGCCGCTCGAGGTGAAGTGAGAGGCCCGCACGAAGCCACCCGGACCATGCCCGCGACCCCATCCCCCGCCGCCGCACGCACGCTGATCGAAGTCGACCATGCCGGCATGGTCTACCAGGCCGACAGCGGCCCGGTGGAGGCCCTGCGCGACATCTCGCTGACGGTGCACGAGGGCGAGTTCGTCGCGCTGGTGGGGCCCAGCGGCTGCGGCAAGTCCACGCTGATGCGCGCCATCGCCGGCCTGCGGCCGGTGACGAGCGGGTGCATTCGGGTGGACGGCGCACCGGTGGAGCGGCCGATTCCGAAGGTGGGCATGGTGTTCCAGGCGGCGCTGCTGCTCAAGTGGCGCTCCGTGCTCGACAACGTGCTGCTGCCGGCCGAGCTCTCCGGGCTGGACCGCGAGAAGTACCGCGAGCGCGCGCACGCGCTGCTGAAGATGGTGGGCCTGGGCGACTTCGCGAACAAGCGGCCGGGCGAACTCTCCGGCGGCATGCAGCAGCGCGCCTCGCTGTGCCGCGCGCTCATCCTCGACCCGCCCATCCTGCTGATGGACGAGCCCTTCGGCGCGCTGGACGCGATGACCCGCGACGACATGAACCTGGAGCTGCTGCGCATCTGGGGCGAGGAACAGGCCGCGCACGGCGGCGTGCGCAAGACCATCGTGTTCGTCACGCACTCCATCCCCGAGGCGGTGTTCCTGGCCGACCGCGTGGTGGTGATGTCGGCGCGCCCGGGCCGGGTGGCGAACATCCACCCGGTGCAGATCGCGCGCCCGCGCACCCCGGAAACGCGCGCCGCGCCCGAGCTGGGGCGCCTCGCGTTCGACATCTACACCGAACTGTCCGGCAGCGCCGGCCGCGGCGAAGGCCGCGCCGGGCCGCACTGGTAGGCGCCATGACCGATGCGCCCCGCCTGCGCGTGTGCGCCGTCGACGGCTTCGAGTCGCCGTACCGGCTGCGCCTGCCCTTCCGCTTCGGCGCGGTCACGATCACCGAGGGCCGCCAGGCCATCGTGCGCGTGCGCGTGCGCCACGAGAACGGGCGCGAGGCCGAGGGCTACGCTGCCGAGGCCCTGGCCGCCAAGTGGTTCGACAAGAACCCCGCACTGTCGGACGCGCAGAACCAGGACCAGCTGCGCCGCGCGCTCGAACTGGCGCGCGACGCCTACCTTGCGGCCGGCGCGCACACCGCCTTCGGCCTGTACGCCGACCACTACCGCGCGCTGCTCGACGCCGGCGCCGCGCAGGGCCTGCCGCCGCTGGTCGCCAGCTACGGCCCGGCGCTGCTGGACCGCGCGGTGCTCGACGCGCTGTGCCGCATCGAGGGCCTCGGCTTCGCCGAGGCGGTGCGCGCCAACCGGCCGGGGATGCAGGCGCACGCGGTCGTGCCCGACCTGGCCGGCTTCGCCTTCGACGCCTTCCTGCCCTCGCTGGCGCCGGCCGCGCGCCTGCACGTGCGCCACACCGTCGGCCTGCTCGATCCTCTCGTGGCCGCCGACCAGCCGCCCGGCACGCGTGTCGGCGACGGCCTGCCGGAAACGCTGGAGGAAGTCGTCGCCGTCTACGGCAACCGCTACTTCAAGCTCAAGGTGTCGGGCGACCGCGCGGCCGATCTCGACCGCCTGCGCCGCATCGCCGCGGTGCTCGACGCGCAGGCTGGCGCGTACCGCATCACGCTCGACGGCAACGAGCAGTACGGCGACGCCGACGCGGCCGCCGCACTGTGGCACGCCATGGCGGCCGACCCCGCGCTGCGCCGGCTGTGCGACGCCACGCTGCTGATCGAGCAGCCGATCCGCCGCCAGGCCGCACTGGCCGAGCCGGTCACGGCGCTGGCGCGCTGCCGGCCGGTGATCATCGACGAGTCCGACGGCGAGCTCGAGGCCTTCCCGCAGGCGCGCGCGCTGGGCTATGCGGGCGTGTCCTCCAAGGCCTGCAAGGGTTTCTACAAGTCGCTGATCAACCTCGCGCGCTGCCGGCAGTGGAACAACGGTGGCGCACCCGGCTTCTTCCTGTCGGCCGAAGACCTGACCACCCAGCCCGGCCTGGCCGTGCAGCAGGACCTGGCGCTGGTGAGCCTGCTCGGCATCGAGCACGTGGAGCGCAACGCCCACCACTTCATCGACGGCTTCGACGGCCGCCCCGAGGCGGAGGCCGACCACTGCCTGCGTGCCCACCCGGACCTCTACCACCGGCAGGACTGGCGCGTGCGCCTGCGCATCGCCGACGGCATGCTCGCGATCGGCTCGCTGTCGGCGCCGGGCTTCGGCTCGGCGGTGGTGCCGGTGCTGGCCGATACCGCGCCGATGCCGCCTTCGGCGTGGACCGGCGCATGAGCTTCGACTACGAGTCGCACGACGGGCTGGCGCTGGCCGCGCTGGTGCGCGCCGGCGAGGTGAGCGCGCACGAGGTGCTGGAGGCGGCGCTGTCGCGCATCGACGCGCGCAATCCGGCGCTCAACGCGGTGGTCGAACGCCTGGACGACGCCGCGCGCGCTGCCGTCGCGGCCGGCCTGCCGCCCGGCCCCTTCCAGGGCGTGCCCTTCCTGGTCAAGCAGCTCGTCGCCGCCGTGGCCGGCACCGCCACCACCGCCGGCTCGCGCCTGTGCGCGGACGCCGTGGCCGCGGCCGACAGCGAAGTCGTGGTGCGCCTGCGGCGCGCCGGCCTGGTCATCGTCGGCAAGACCGCCACCTCCGAGTTCGGCCTGTCGCCGGCCACCGAATCGCTGCTGTACGGCGTCACGCGCAATCCGTGGGGTGCCGACGTCTCGCCCGGCGGTTCCAGCGGCGGCGCGGCCGCGGCCGTGGCCGCCGGCCTGGTGCCGCTGGCGCACGCCTCGGACGGCGGCGGCTCGATCCGCATCCCCGCGTCGTGCTGCGGCCTGTTCGGCCTCAAGCCCACGCGCGCGCGCAGCACCGCCGGCCCCGAAGGCGGCGAGGGCCTGGCCGGCCTGGCGCACCAGCACGTGGTGAGCCGCAGCGTGCGCGACAGCGCGGCGCTGCTGGATGCGATCGCCGGCCCGATGCCGGGCGACCCCTACGCCGCCGCACCGCCGCCGCGGCCCTTTCTCGACGAGGTGGCGCGCGACCCGGGCCGCCTGCGCATCGCCTTCTCGGCCGTCGCGCCCAATGGCGCCGTGGTCGACGCGGCCTGCCGCGACGCGGTGCAGGACGCCGCGCGCCTGTGCGAAACGCTGGGACATACGGTCGAGGAGGCCGCACCGGCCTTCGACGCCGAGAGCGTCGCGCGCGGCTTCGAGACCGTCTTCGCCGTCCACACCCTGGCCAACATCGAGCGGGCCGCGGGCGGCGCGATGCCGGATGAGGAGCTCGTCGAGCCGCTCACCCGCGCGCTCGCGCAGCGCGGCCAGGCCGTGGGCGCCAGCGCCTACGTGCGCACGCTGCACGCGCTGCACCGGCAGTCGCGGCACATCGCGGACTTCCTCGAACGCTACGACGTCTGGCTCACGCCCACGCTGGCCCAGACGCCGCGCCCGCCGGGCTGGTTCGACATCCGCTCCGGCGACGTCGACGCCTGGCTCGCCCGGCTGCAGGCCTTCCTGCCCTTCACCTACCTGTTCAACGTGACCGGCCAGCCGGCCGCCTCGGTGCCGCTGCACTGGACGCCGGACGGCGTGCCCATCGGCTGCCAGATCGCCGCCCGCTATGGTCAAGAGGGTCTGCTGCTGCGCCTGGCGGCCCAGCTCGAGCAGGCCCGCCCCTGGTTCCGGCGCCGTCCCGCGCCATAGGCGAGAATCCGCACTTTCGAGGGGCCGTGCAGGCCCACGGACCCCACCTGTTCATGCGAGAGGGAGCGGCGCGGCAGTGACAGAACGAGCATCCACCGCGGGGCGCGGCGGCCGGAAGGCGCCCAAGGCGGCCCCGGCGGCCGTCAGCGGCGGACCCACGCGCCGCGGCGTGCCGCGCGAGCGCGCCGAGCAGCTCGAGGGCCGCATCCTCGACGCCGCGGTCTTCGAGTTCGCCGAGCACGGCTTCGCCGGCGCGCGCATCGAGCGCATCAGCCAGCGCGCCGGCACCGTGGACCGCATGCTGTACTACTACTTCGGCAACAAGGAGCGCCTGTACCAGGCGGTGCTGGAGAAGATCTACGCCGACATGATCTCCGCGCAGCGCAACTTCGTGCGGCCCGAGGACCCGGTCGAAGGCATGCGCCAGCTCGTCGAGCATTCGTGGGACCACTACGTCGCCCATCCCGACCTGGTGCGCCTGCTCATGAACGAGAACCTGCTGCGCGGCAGGCACATCCGCCAGTCGGCGCAGGTCGAGCGCACCTCCTTCCCGCTGGTGGAAACCGTGTCGGCGCTGCTGGAAAGCGGCCAGGCGAAGGGCGTGTTCCGCGACGACGTCTCGTCCGAGCACGTGCTCATGACGATCATGTCGCTGGGCTTCTTCTACGTGTCGAACCAGTACACCTGCTCGCGCTGGATCGGCGCCGACCTGATGACCCGCACGCGGCGCAACGCCTGGCGGGCGCACATCTGCGATGTGGTGCTGGACTACCTGGCGCCGCCGCCCGCCGCGGCGAAAAAGAAGGCCACCCCGCGCGCCAAGGCCAAGGCGGCCTGAGCGCGCTGCCGGCTCAGCGCGCCGCCAGCACCGCCCGCGCCACCTCGGCAAACCCCGCCCCGCGCTCGCCGCGCGTCACGTAGCGCGGCAGCTGCGACAGGTGCGGCACGAAGCGCGCGATGTTCGCCACGCCGATGCTGTGGTCGAAGGCCTGGAACATGAGCTGGTCGTTGGTGGAGTCGCCCACGTAGGCCCAGCGGTCGCGCTCGGCATCGAGGTCGCGGCCCCACAGTTCGCGCACGATCCAGCGCGCGCCTTCGAGCTTGTTGTGCTCGCCGTACCAGCCGTTGACGTGGATGCTGCTCACCGTGGCGTGCATGCCTTCGTGGCGCATGCACATCACCACCTTGTCGATCTGCGCATCGCTCAGCTGCGCGAATTCGCTGTGGTCGATGGCGATGTCGCACTCGCGGCCGTCGGAGTCGGTGGCGCGGCGCGCACCGGGGATGCTGTGCTCGATTTCTTCGAGCACTGCCTGCATGCGCGCGAAGTTGGCGGCGCGCGTGGCCGCGTCCTGCTGGTAGCGCCGGGCGATGCGGCCGTCGGCCCCGCGCACCAGCGCCACGGCGCCGTTCTCGGGCACGATCGCATCCAGCGGCCAGGCTGCGGCGAAGGGCAGGCTCCAGCCGACGGGCCGGCCGGTGATCGCCACCACGTGCAGTCCGGCCGCCTTCAGGTCGGCCAGCGCCTGCAGCGCCTCGGGCGCGATCGCGCCCTCGCTGGTCAGCGTGTCGTCGATGTCGGTGAACAGGCCGACGAGCCCGCGCCGCGCCGGCGCAGGCCATCGGTCGAGGGGCAGCATCGCCGTCATCCTGCGGTCTGCAGCGCCAGCCCGGCGTGTTCGCGCAGCGGATGGAAGTGGATCTTCGGAAAGCGCTCCTGCGCCAGCCGCACGTCGTAGGGCGAGGTGCACAGGTAGGCCAGGGTGTCGGCCGCGTCGCGCGCCATGCGCGCGGGGTAGGCGTCGGTGAAGGCGCGCAGTTCGGCCGGCGTGTCGGCCGTGATCCAGCGCGCGCCGGTGTACTGGCAGCTTTCCAGCCGCACGTCGCAGTCGTACTCGGCCTTCAGGCGGTGCTGCACCACCTCGAACTGCAGTTGCCCCACCGCGCCCAGCAGCATCGCGCCGCCGGCCTCGGGGCGGAAGACCTGGATCGCCCCCTCTTCGCCGAGCTGCGCCAGGCCCTGCTGCAGCTGCTTGGTGCGCAGCGGGTTCTTCAGGATCACGGTCATGAACATCTCGGGCGCGAAGAAAGGCAGGCCGGTGAACTGCAGGCTGGCGCCGTCGGTGATGGTGTCGCCCAGCTGCACGCCGCCGTGCGTGGTGAAGCCGACGATGTCGCCCGCGTAGGCTTCCTCCACCGCCTCGCGCCGCTGGCTCATGAAGGTGACCACGCTGGTCGGGCGCAGCTCCTTGGCGGTGCGCTGCACCTTGAGCTTCATGCCCGGCGTGTACTTGCCCGAGGCCATGCGCACGAAGGCGATGCGGTCGCGGTGGTTGGCGTCCATGTTGGCCTGCACCTTGAACACCACGCCGGCGAAGTCCTTGTCCTCGGGCCGGATCTCCTTGACCACCGGCTGGCGGTTGACCAGCGTGGTGCTGATGCGCGGCTGCGGCGACGGCGCCAGGTCCACCAGCGCGTCGAGCACCTCCATCACCCCGAAGTTGTTGACCCCCGAACCGAAGAACACCGGCGTCTGCTTGCCGGCCAGGAAGGCCGCGTGGTCCCATTCGGGCGAGGCGCCGGTGGCCAGCTCCATGCTCTCCATCGCGGTCTCGAACTCGTGGCCGAAGCGCCGCGCGAGCACCTCGCGCTCGGCCAGCGGGATGGCCTCGAAATCCTGCGGCCGGCGCTCGCTGCCGGCCTCGAACACCGTCATCGCCTGCGTGCGCAGGTTGACGATGCCGCCGAAGCCCTTGCCCTGGCCCACCGGCCAGGTCATCGGCACGCAGGGCATGCCCAGCTCGCGCTCCACCTCGTCCAGGATGTCCAGCGGCTCGCGCACCTCGCGGTCCATCTTGTTGACGAAGGTGATGATCGGCGTGTCGCGCTGGCGGCACACTTCGATCAGCCGCCGCGTCTGCGATTCCACGCCGTTGGCCGCGTCGATCACCATCAGCGCCGAGTCCACGGCGGTGAGCACGCGGTAGGTGTCCTCGGAGAAGTCCTTGTGGCCCGGCGTGTCCAGCAGGTTGATCACGTGGTCGCGGTAGGCCATCTGCATCACCGACGAGGCGACCGAGATGCCGCGCTGCTTCTCGATCTCCATCCAGTCCGAGGTGGCATGGCGGCTGGCCTTGCGCGCCTTGACCGAGCCGGCGATCTGGATCGCGCCGGAGAACAGCAGCAGCTTCTCGGTGAGCGTGGTCTTGCCCGCGTCGGGGTGGGAGATGATCGCGAAGGTGCGGCGGCGGCGGGTTTCGGCGGCGAAGGACACGGTAGGGGCCTGGTCGGCAAGCAAACCTGCGATTTTCGCAGGTTGGCACCAGTTGCGTAAAATGCGCCCATTCCGAGGAGCGTTGCAGCGCCCGACGGCGTGAGGCTCGGAATCCCCTTCGCAACGACGCTCGACCGCTGGTTCACGCGCGGTGAGTTCCTTCCCCTCGCATCCGGCGGCTTTTTTGAGCTGTTTTTGGAGTTTTCATGAGCGCTGTTCTCAAATCCGCTTCGTCCGCCGACCAGGCCATCGCCGACATCTCGCTGGCCGGCTGGGGCCGCAAGGAAATCCGCATCGCCGAAACCGAGATGCCCGGCCTGATGGCGATCCGCGAGGAATACGCCAGCAGCCAGCCGCTCAAGGGCGCGCGCATCACCGGCTCGCTGCACATGACGATCCAGACCGCGGTGCTGATCGAGACGCTGCAGGCGCTGGGCGCGACGGTGCGCTGGGCCTCGTGCAACATCTTCTCGACCCAGGACCACGCCGCCGCCGCCATCGCCGCCGCCGGCACGCCGGTGTTCGCGATCAAGGGCGAGTCGCTGGCCGACTACTGGGACTACACGCACCGCATCTTCGACTTCGGCCCCAAGGGCGCGGCCGGCGAAGGCCCCAACATGATCCTGGACGACGGCGGCGACGCCACGCTGCTGATGCACCTGGGCCAGAAAGCCGAGACGGACCTGTCGGTGCTCGCCAGCCCGACCAGCGAGGAGGAGCGCATCCTCTACGCCGCCATCAAGGCCAAGCTGGCCGAGGACGGCACCTGGTACAGCCGCAAGTCGGCCGAGATCGTCGGCGTGACCGAGGAGACCACCACCGGCGTGCACCGCCTCAACGAGATGAGCGCCAAGGGCACGCTGCTGTTCCGCGCGATCAACGTCAACGACTCGGTGACCAAGAGCAAGTTCGACAACCTCTACGGCTGCCGCGAATCGCTGGTGGACGGCATCAAGCGCGCCACCGACGTGATGATCGCCGGCAAGGTCGCGGTGGTGGCCGGCTACGGCGACGTGGGCAAGGGCTCGGCCCAGGCGCTGCGCGCGCTGTCGGCGCAGGTGTGGGTGACCGAGATCGACCCCATCAACGCGCTGCAGGCCGCGATGGAAGGCTACCGCGTGGTGACCATGGAGTACGCGGCCGACAAGGCCGACATCTTCGTCACCACCACCGGCAACAAGGACGTCATCACCCATGACCACATGGCGGCGATGAAGGACCAGGCGATCGTCTGCAACATCGGCCACTTCGACAACGAGATCGAGGTCGCCTCGCTGGAGCAGTACCAGTGGGAAGAGATCAAGCCGCAGGTGGACCACATCATCTTCCCCGACGGCAAGCGCATCATCCTGCTGGCCAAGGGCCGGCTGGTGAACCTGGGCTGCGGCACGGGCCACCCGAGCTACGTGATGTCGTCGAGCTTCGCCAACCAGACCATCGCGCAGATCGAGCTGTTCACCAAGCCCGAGGCCTACCAGCCGGGCAAGGTGTACGTGCTGCCCAAGCATCTCGACGAGAAGGTCGCGCGGCTGCAGCTGTCCAAGCTCGGCGCGCAGCTCACGGTGCTGACCGACGCGCAGGCCGCCTACATCGGTGTGGACAAGAACGGGCCCTACAAGCCCGACACCTACAGGTACTGAGCACACCCCCAGGCTTCGCGCACTGCGTGTCGCTTCGCCAGCCCCCTTGCAGGGGGCGACGCCAGCGGCCCGGCGAAGCCGGTTCCGCGGCGTCCCTGGCAGGGCGCTGGGGGTGGAGTGAATACCTATGCGAGCAGACCAGTTACTCGTCGAACGCGGCCTCGCGGCGTCCCGCTCGCAGGCCGCGCGCCTGATCGCGGGCGGCCTGCGCTGGTTCGACGGCGCCGCGTGGCGCGCCGTGGCCAAGAACGGCGACAACCTGCCGGAGACCGCCGAGCTGGAACTTGCGGACACCGCCGAGACGCGATACGTCTCGCGCGGCGGGCTCAAGCTCGAAGGGGCGCTGATGGCCAGCGGCGTCGATGTGCGCGGCAAGCGCTGCCTCGACGTCGGCCAGTCCACCGGCGGCTTCACCGACTGCCTGCTGCAGCACGGCGCGGCGCAGGTGGTCGGCGTGGATGTCGGCCATGGCCAGCTGCACCCGCGGCTGCGCGCCGATGCGCGGGTGCGGGCGATCGAGAAGGTCAACGCGCGTGCGCTGTCGGCCGCCGAGGTGGGGGATGCCTTCGACGTCGTCGTGGGCGACCTGTCCTTCATCTCGCTCACGCTGGTGCTGCCGGCGCTGGTGCCGCTGCTGGCGGCGCAGGGCGAGCTGCTGATGCTGGTCAAGCCCCAGTTCGAGCTGCAGCCCGCGCAGATCGGCAAGGGCGGCCTCGTGCGCGATCCGGCGCTGCATGCGCAGGTCGAGCAGCGGCTGCGCATGGCCTGTGCGGCGCTGGGGCTGCGCGTGCAGCATTGGTTCGACAGCCCGATCGCCGGCGGCGACGGCAACCGCGAGTTCTTCATTCATGCCAATCAACAACATGCGTCAGGAGAGGCCCGTGCAGCTTCCGTTGAGCTTTGAATTCTTTCCGCCCAAGACGCCGGAGGGCACGGTCAAGCTGCGCGCCGCGCGCCAGCAGCTCTACGCCTTCAGGCCCGAGTTCTGCTCGGTGACCTACGGCGCCGGCGGCTCCACGCAGGCCGGCACCTTCTCGGCGGTGCGCGAGATCCTGGGCGAGGGCGTCGATGCCGCGAGCCATTTCTCGTGCATCGGCGCGACGCGGCAGACCGTGCGCACGCAACTGGCCGAGCTGAAGGCGATGGGCGTGCGGCGCCTGGTCGCGCTGCGCGGCGACCTGCCCAGCGGCTACGGCGCCGGCGGCGAGTTCCAGTACGCCAGCGACCTGGTTGCCTTCATCCGCGCGGAGACCGGGCGCGACTTCCACCTCGAAGTGGCCTGCTACCCCGAGGTGCATCCGCAGTCGCGCTCGCCGCAGGACGACCTGCAGGCCTTCGCGGCCAAGGTGCGCGCCGGCGCCGACTCGGCGATCACGCAGTACTTCTTCAGCCCCGAGGCGTACTTCCGCTTCGTCGACGAGGCGCGCGCGCTGGGGCTGGACGTGCCGATCGTGCCGGGCATCATGCCGATCACCAGCTCGACGCAGCTCATGCGCTTTTCCGACGCCTGCGGCGCCGAGATCCCGCGCTGGGTGCGGCTGCGGCTGCAGGGCTACGGCGACGACACGGCCTCGATCAAGGCCTTCGGCCTGGACGTGGTGGCGCAGCTGTGCGAGCGCCTGCGCGCCGGCGGCGCCCCCGCGCTGCACTTCTACACGATGAACCAGTCGGTTGCGACCGTGGGCGTGCTCGAGCGCCTCGGCTGGAGCGCATGAAGGGATGGCGCGTGCGCCTGGCCCTTGCGGCGGGCGCGGTGCTGCTGTCGGCCTGCACCACGCAGCCGCCGACGCAACCCCCTGCGCCCGAGCCGGCGCCGCGCGCCAAGGCGCCCGAGCACCGCCCCCTGCGGCCGCTGACGCCGCAGGCGGACGTGCCGCCGGGCGCCGCGCCGCGCTCGCAGGTGGCCTCGGTGCGCTACGACCTTGCCGTCGGCGGCCCGGACGACCTGCCGCCGGACGACGGCGTGCCGGGCGATCCGGGCGAGATCCATCAGCGCGGCGGCGCCTCCTGGTACGGCATCCAGTTCCACCAGCGCCGCACCGCCAACGGCGAGCGCTTCGACATGGGCGCGATGACCGCCGCGCACAAGACGCTGCCCTTCGGCACGCGGGTGTGCGTGCGCAGCCTGGTCAACGGGCGCGAGGTGCTGGTGCGCATCAACGATCGCGGTCCCTATGCGGCGGGGCGGATCATCGATCTCAGCCGCGCCGCCGCCGAATCGATCGACATGCTGGGGGTGGGCATCAAGCAGGTGGCGCTGACGATCGTGCCGCCCGATGGCGGCCGCTGCGCCGGCGAGGCGGTCGAGGTGGTGGAGGAGGCATCGGCCGCCGAGCCCGCGCCCCGCGCGGAGCGCTCCGCCAAGCGCCGCGCGCCGGCCCCGAAGCGGCGCCGGCGCTGAGCCCGCGCCCCTCAGCCGCCGCGTTCGAGCGTGAAGCTCGCGTGGCGGTCCTGCGCCAGCAACTGCGCCATCTGCGCCAACGCCGGCTGCAGCCGGTCGTGCAGGGTGTGGGGCGGGTTGAGCACGAACATGCCGCTGGCCGGCAGCCCGGGGCGCTGCGTCTGGCCGGCGGCGTCCGTGCGCAGCTTGCTCGACTTCACCGTCAGCGCCGCGTGCAGCCAGGGCTTGCCGGCCCGGGTCGCGATCGACTTGAGCCGCCGCGGCAGCCCGTGCGCCTCGGGCCGCGGGATGATCGGGTACCAGATCGCATAGGTGCCGGTCGCGAAGCGCGCCAGCGCCTCGGCGACGAAGGCCGCGACGCGGGCGTAGTCGTGCTTGATCTCGTAGCTCGGGTCGCACAGCACCAGCGCGCGGCGCGAGGGCGGCGGCAGGAACTTCACGGCGCTGCCGAAGCCGTCATCGCGCAGCACCGCGATCTGCCGGCCGGCCTCGAGCTGCGCGATGTTGGCGTCGAGCGTGCGTGCGTCGGTGGGGTGCAGCTCGAACAGCTTCAGGCGGTCCTGCGGGCGCAGCAGGTGGTGGGCGATGAAGGGCGAGCCGGGGTAGATGCGCGCGCCGCCCTTCGGATTGAAGGCGTGCACCACCTCCAGGTAGCGCGCCAGCGCGGGCGCCGCGTCCGGCGGCGGCGCGGCCAGCAGCCGCAGCACGCCCTCGGCCGCCTCGCCGCTGGTGCCGGCATAGTCGCCGTCCAGCCGGTACAGGCCGGCGCCGGCGTGCGTGTCCACCACGGTGAAGGCGGTGTCCTTCTCGCCCAGGTGGTCGAGCATGGCGATCAGCACCGTGTGCTTGAGAACGTCGGCGTGGTTGCCGGCGTGGAAGGCATGGCGGTAGCTGAACATGGGGCGATGTTAACGGGCCCTTGCCGGCAGATGCCGAAATTTCATATAATCAAAGGCTTCGCAGCGATTCAGTGGCCCCGCGGCGGAGCATTCGACTCCCACCTAAGAGGTTCCCTTCAGAGGAACACCGACCGTGGAAAAGGGCCCGCCAAACCGTTTTCCCCCAAGGAAGCCTCATGTCTACGTTCAGCGCAAAACCCGCTGACGTGAAGCACGAGTGGTTTGTGATTGACGCGACCGACAAGGTCCTCGGACGGGTAGCCAGCGAAGTTGCCCTCCGTCTGCGCGGCAAGCACAAGGCCATTTACACGCCTCACGTCGACACCGGCGATTTCATCGTCATCATCAACGCAGCCAAGCTGCGCGTCACCGGCGCCAAGTCGCTCGACAAGGTGTACTACCGCCACTCCGGCTACCCGGGCGGCATCACGGCGACGAGCTTTCGCGACATGCAGTCCAAGCACCCCGGCCGCGCGCTGGAAAAGGCCGTCAAGGGCATGCTGCCCAAGGGCCCGCTCGGCTACGCCATGATCAAGAAGCTCAAGGTGTATGGCGGCGCGGAGCATCCGCACACCGCCCAACAGCCCAAAGCGCTGGAAATCTGAGGAGCCGCGAGATGATTGGTGAATGGAACAATGGCACCGGCCGTCGCAAGTCCAGCGTCGCCCGCGTGTTTCTGAAAAAAGGCAGTGGCAAGATCACGGTCAACGGCAAGCCGATCGAAGAATTCTTCGGCCGCCAGACCTCGATCATGATTGCCAAGCAGCCGCTGGTGCTGACCGACAATGTCGAAGCCTTCGACATCCAGGTCAACGTCCACGGCGGCGGCGAATCCGGCCAGGCCGGCGCCACCCGCCACGGCATCACCCGTGCCCTGATCGACTACGACGCGAACCTCAAGCCGGTGCTGAGCCAGGCCGGTTTCGTCACCCGCGACGCCCGCGAAGTCGAGCGCAAGAAGGTCGGCCTGCACTCCGCACGCCGCCGCAAGCAGTTCAGCAAGCGCTGATCCGCTGCCGGAAATTGCCAGAAAGGCCGCCCTCGGGCGGCTTTTTTCATTCTGTTTGGCCCCACATGCGTTGGGTACACACGACTGCCGCCTGCCGGAAACGCCGGCTTGCAGTAGCATTCCATCCCTGGGCCGGTCTTCGGCCCCGCAAGGAGTAAGTTCGATGAGCGCCGTTGCCGACAACGTCCAGACCCAGATGCCCGAGCCGATCGTCTTCACCGACAGCGCGGCCGCCAAGGTGGCCGACCTGATCGCGGAGGAGGGCAACCCCGACCTCAAGCTGCGCGTGTTCGTGCAGGGCGGCGGCTGCTCGGGCTTCCAGTACGGCTTCACCTTCGACGAGATCACCAACGACGACGACACGACCATGACCAAGAACGGCGTGTCGCTGCTGATCGACGCCATGAGCTACCAGTACCTGGTCGGCGCGGAGATCGACTACAAGGAAGACCTGCAGGGCGCCCAGTTCGTGATCAAGAACCCCAACGCGACCAGCACCTGCGGCTGCGGTTCGAGCTTCTCGGCCTGATGCGCCGCGCCGGCGCCGTTTCGCCCATCCAAGCCGCCTCCGGGCGGCTTTTTTCATCGCCGGGCCGCCCCGGGATGAAAAAGCCCCTTCGGGGGACAGCGACCCGCGAAGCGGCGGAGCGTGGGGGCCATTTTGCTGTCCAGCCGGCATGACGACCGGGGCGCGTGAGATCGATCCGGCGCACCGGCGCCTGCTGTGGCTGGTCGCCATCGGCTTCTTCCTGCAGACGCTGGACGCGACGATCATCAACACGGCCCTGCCCGCCATGGCGGCCAGCCTGGGCGAGAGCCCGCTGCGCATGCAGTCGGTGGTGGTGGGCTATTCGCTCACCATGGCGATGCTGATCCCGGCCTCGGGCTGGATGGCCGACCGCTTCGGCACGCGGCGCGTGTTCATGGCGGCGATCGTTCTGTTCGGCCTCGGCTCGCTGCTGTGCGCCGTCTCGCGCGACCTGGGCATGCTGGTCGCCGCCCGTGTGGTGCAGGGCGTCGGCGGGGCGCTGCTGCTGCCGGTGGGGCGGCTGGCGGTGCTGCGCACCTTTCCGCGCGCGGCCTTCCTGCAGGCGATGAGCTTCGTCGCCATTCCCGGCCTGATCGGGCCGCTGCTGGGGCCGACGCTGGGCGGCTGGCTGGTGCAGTACGCCTCCTGGCACTGGATCTTCCTGATCAACCTGCCGGTGGCGCTCGCCGGCTGCCTGGCCACGCTGCGCTACATGCCCGACGTGCGCGGGGCTGCGCGCACGCGCTTCGACCTGACGGGCTACGGGCTGCTGGCTTTCGGCATGGTCGCCATCTCGCTGGGCATCGACGGGCTGGCCGGGCTGGGCCTGCGCCAAGCCGGCACGGTGGTGCTGCTGGTGGCCGGCTTCGCCAGCCTGGTGGTGTACTGGCTGCACGCGGCGCGCCATCCGGCGCCGCTGTTCGCGCCGGCGCTGTTCCGGGTGCGCACGCTGTCGGTGGGGCTGCTGGGCAACCTGTTCTGTCGCCTGGGCAGCGGGGCGATGCCCTTCCTGATCCCGCTGTCGCTGCAGGTGTCGCTGGGCTACGCGCCGCTGCAGGCGGGGCTGATGATGCTGCCGATCGCGCTGGCCGGCATGGCGATGAAGCGCTTCACCACGCCGTTGATCACGCGTTTCGGCTACCGCCGGGTGCTGGTGGTCAACACGGTGCTGGTCGGCCTGTCGATGGCGAGCTTCGCGCTGGCGACGCCGGGCGAGCCGGTCTGGCTGCGCATGGTGCAGCTGGCGCTGTTCGGCGCCCTCAACTCGCTGCAGTTCACTGCCATGAACACCATCACCCTGAAGGACCTGGACAGCGGCGAGGCCAGCAGCGGCAACAGCCTGCTGTCGATGGTCCAGATGCTGGCGATGAGCCTGGGCGTCGCGGCGGCGGGGGCGGTGCTGGCCGGCTTCACCGGCGCGCTGGCGGACCACGGCGCCGCGGCCGTGGTGGAGGCCTTCCGGGCCACCTTCGTGACGGTCGGGCTCATCACCATCGTCTCGGCGGCGGTGTTCTGGCAACTGCCCGCCGAGGCGCGGGCGGCCCAGCCGGCGCAGCCGGAGGTGTCGGGGCAGGGCTGAGCGCCGCGTCTAGGCGGGATGGACCGCGCCCAGCACCCGGTCGCCGCGGGCGCCGGTGACGCTGGCCAGGCTGCCGCTCTCGCGCCGCACGGTGCGGCGGGCCAGCCAGGCGAAGGCCGCGGCCTCCACCTGCTGGGGCGGCAGGCCGTGCGCGGCGGAGGAACTCACCGCCACGCCCGGCAGGCGCGCCGCCAGGCGGGCCAGCAGGTGCCCGTTGAGCGCGCCGCCGCCGCACACGATCAGGCGTTTGCTCTCTTTTCCATAGCGCTCGATGCCTGCCACGCAGGCGCTGACGGTCAGCTCGGCCAATGTCGCCTGCACGTCGGCCGGCGCCGCCTGGGCCGCCGCGCGCAGATGGGCGGCCAGCCAGGTGGGGTTGAACAGATCGCGGCCGGTGCTCTTGGGCGCCGGCTTGGCGAAGTACGGCTCGGCCAGCAGGCGGGCCAGCAGCTCCGGCAGCACCGTGCCACCGGCCGCCCAGGCGCCGTCGGCGTCGAAGGGCTGGCCGCGGTGGCTCTGGCACCAGTGGTCCAGCAGGGCGTTGCCCGGCCCGCAGTCGAAGCCGAGCACGGCGCCTTCGCCTGCCGGCAGCAGGCTCAGGTTGGAGATGCCGCCCAGGTTGAGCACCGCCACGGTCTCGTCGCCGCGAGCGAACAGGGCATGGTGGAAGGCCGGCACCAGCGGGGCGCCCTGGCCGCCGGCCGCCAGGTCGCGGGAGCGGAAGTCGGCCACCACGTCGATGCCGGCGAGTTCCGCCAGCAGGGCCGGGTTGTTGACCTGCAGCGTGTAGCCGGTCTCGTCGAACTCGCCGGGCCGGTGCCGCACGGTCTGGCCGTGCGCGCCGATGGCGCGGACGTCCGCCGCCGCCACGCCGGCCTCGCCGAGCAGGCGTCGCACCACGTCGGCGTAGACGCGTGCCAGGCCGTTGGCGGCCAGGGCGGCGCGATGCAGCTCGTTGGCGCCGTCGGCGGTGTTCAGGGCCAGGAGTTCGGCGCGCAGGGCGACCGGAAAGGGCCGGCTGGCATGGGCCCGCACCGCGATACCGTCTGCCGCGACATCGGCCAGCACGCCGTCGACCCCGTCGAGCGAGGTGCCGGACATGAGGCCGATGAAGAGCTCAGCCATGCGCGGAGGGCGCGAAAGGGGATGTCAGTCGGCGCTGGCCTGGACGACGGAGAAGGCGGCGGCCAGCTCGGTGCGGGTGGCCAGGGCCTGGCGCTCGAAGGCGGCGCGCGAGGTGGGCGAGAGCGGCGGCACGCCTTCGCTGTGCTGTGCGATCGTGGTCGGATCGCGGTACTCGCCGTTCACGCGGAACTCGAAGTGCAGGTGCGGCCCGGTGGCCCAGCCGGTGGCGCCGACGGCACCGATGGTCTGGCCCTGGCTCACGCTCTGGCCGGCCTTGACGTCGATGCGGCTCATGTGCGCATAGGCCGTTTCCTGGCCGTTGCGGTGCTGCACGATCACGATGTTGCCGTAGCCGTTCTGCCGGCCGGCGAAGTTGACCACGCCGTCGCCCACGGTGCGGATCGGGGTGCCGGTGGGCGCCGCGAAATCGATGCCGTTGTGCTGGCGCCAGCTGTTGAGGATCGGGTGCATGCGCATCGCGAAGCCGCTGGACACGCGCGAGAACTCGACCGGTGAGCTCAGGTAGGCGCGGCGCAGGCTCTCGCCGCTGGGACGGTAGTAGCCGCCCTTCTGGCCGGGCTCCTGGAACCACATCGCCTGCCAGGTCTTGCTGCCGCTCTCGAACTCGGCCGACAGCACGCGGCCGCTGCGCAGCACCTGCCCGTCGGCCTCGAAGGTTTCGTAGACGACGGCGAAGCGGTCGCCCTTGCGCAACTGGCGGAAGTCGACGTCGCCGGAGAAGATGTCGGCCAGCTGGCTGGCCACCGCGTCGGGGATGCGGGCCTCGTCGGTGGCGGCGAACAGGGAGGTGCGCACCACGCCGCTGGCCAGCCGCGTGCCGGGCGTCAGCGCGTCGGCCTCGGTGCGGGCGACGAAGCCGGCCGGCAGCTTTTCGATGACCAGGCGCTGGAAGCCACCGTTGGCGGTGGGGATCCAGCGCGCGATGAGCTTCTGCAGGGAGTCGTTCTGGCCGACCTCGGCCGTCACGGTGCGGCCGACCCGGTTGAACAGCGCGGCGCGCGCCTCGGCATGGCCGCGCACGAAGGCGGCGGCGGCCGGGTCGTGGATGCCCAGGCGCTTGAGCAGCGCCTCGGCGGTGTCGCTCGAGCGGGTGTGCTCGGTGCGGAACAGCGTGAAGCTGTAGGCATCGAGCGCATCGGTCTGTGCGTCGATCGGCAGCGGGCTGACGGCCTCCAGCACCTGCCGTATCGGCAGGTCGGCGGCGTCCGGGCCCAGCGAGGCGACGGCAAAGGCGCCGCCGCCCGCGGTCAGCAGGACGGCGGCGATGGCCGTGGTGATGTGCCTGGGATAGGCCTTGAAGGTGGCGGCCACGCGAGAAGCAACAGCTTCTTCCGCGGCAAGGATGCCGTTGATCAGTTTCGACAACTTCGAAAATCCAGCTCTCGGTTTCGGCAACTCCGTTCTTCAGGCGTCTTTGCCGGGACGCCGGGGCACGCAGAACGGGGCGGAAAAAAGCGCCGCTTAGAATCCGGCGCTTGGAAAAGTCGGGCTGAGTATAGCTGCGGCTGTGAAAAAGTTGCCAAAAAAGTCCGCATGAATCCCCCTGCTGTTACATCTGAAAGACCGAGCGCCGCTGTCAGACAAGCGCTCGACATCTCGCTGCGCGGCGCCGACGAGCTCCTGCCCCAGGACGAATGGGTGAAAAAGCTCCAGCGCGCCGAGGCCACCGGCCGGCCGCTGCGCATCAAGCTGGGGCTGGACCCGACGGCGCCGGACATCCACCTGGGCCACACCGTGGTGCTGAACAAGATGCGCCAGCTCCAGGACCTGGGGCACACGGTGATCTTCCTGATCGGGGACTTCACCTCCACCATCGGCGACCCCTCCGGGCGCAACAGCACCCGCCCGCCGCTCACCCGCGAGCAGATCGAAGCCAACGCCCAGACCTACTACCGCCAGGCCAGCCTGGTGCTCGACCCGGCGAAGACCGAGATCCGCTACAACTCCGAATGGAGCGACCCGCTGGGCGCGCGCGGCATGATCGAGCTGGCGGCCAAGTACACGGTGGCCCGGATGATGGAGCGCGACGACTTCCACAAGCGTTTCAAGGCCGGGCAGTCGATCTCGGTGCACGAGTTCCTCTACCCGCTGATGCAGGGCTACGACTCGGTGGCGCTGAAGTCCGACCTGGAACTCGGCGGCACGGATCAGAAGTTCAACCTGCTCGTCGGTCGCCATCTCCAGCAGGAATACGGCCAGGAACCGCAGTGCATACTCACTATGCCGCTGCTAGAGGGGCTCGACGGCGTCGAGAAGATGTCCAAGAGCAAGGGCAACTACGTGGGCATCAGCGAGGACGCCAACAGCATGTTCGCCAAGGTGCTGTCGATCTCCGACGCGCTGATGTGGCGCTGGTACCTGCTGCTGAGCTTCCGCTCGCTGGCCGAGATCGAGGCCCTGAAGGCGGAGGTGGCGGCCGGGCGCAATCCCAAGGACGCCAAGGTGATGCTGGCCAAGGAGATCACCACGCGCTTTCACAGCGCGCAGGCGGCAGAGGCCGCCGAGCAGGACTTCATCCACCGCAGCAAGGGCGGCGTGCCCGACGAGATCCCGGAAATCCGGCTGGCCGGCGCGCCGCTGGGCATTGCCCACCTGCTCAAGCAGGCGGGGCTGGCCTCGTCCACGTCCGATGGCAACCGCCTCATCGACGGCGGCGGCGTGCGGGTGGATTCCAGCGTGGTCAGCGACAAGGGGCTGAAGCTGCCCGCCGGCAGCTACGTGGTGCAGGTCGGCAAGCGCAAGTTCGCGCGCGTGCACCTGGGCGCCTGAGCATCCACGCCCCCTGAACCCCAGGGCCGCACAGCCAGGCCCGTTCGGGAGCACCCGCGGAGCCGGCTTCGCCGGGCCGCCGGGTGCGCCCCCTCGAGGGGGTGCAGAGCCACACGCAGTGGGCGAGGCTGGGGTGGGCCTACCTCACCTCGATCGTCACGCGCCGGTTGCGCGGCTCGTCCACCTCGTCGGCCGTCGGCACCGCCAGCTCGCGTTCTCCACGCCCCACGGCCTCGATGCGCGTGGCCGGAAAGCCCTGCTCGATCAGGATCTGGCGCATCTCCTGTGCCCGTGCACGGGAGAGTTCGTCGTTGCGCGGGCCGCTGCCGATCGTGTCGGTATGCCCGGTCACCACGATGTCGCCGCCCGGCCGCGCCAGCGCTGCGGCGAGCATCTCGTTCACCGTCTCGCGCGAGCTCGCGGTCAGCGTCGTGCCGCCCAGCTCGAAATAGAGCGTGTAGCGCTGCGGCCTGGCAGGCGCCAGATCGAACAGTGCCTGGTTCTCGGTGCGCAGCCTGCTCGGATCGGCATCGTCCACGCGCGGTGCCGCGGTGCTGCCGGCCGGGGCGGTGGCTCGCCGGAAGGGCTGGCTGAGCACCTGCTCGCCGCCCTTGGTGCGCACCACCACGGCCGAGGGGCTGCCGTCTTCCTGGGGCAGCAGCACGACGCGGGTGACCGGCGTCGAGCAGCCGGCCAGCACCGCTGCCGCCGCCAGGGCGGCCAGGATCGGCGGACGGCGCCTCATGGCAGCGGGTCCGCCTGCACGATGAAGTCGGTGCCCCGGATGCCGATGGTCGCGGTCTGCGTATCGACGCGCACGGCGTCGGGGTTGGTCTTGCCGATCAGCCCGGTGATCATGCGCAGCGAGCCGCGCAGCAGCGACACCAGCAGGCCACCGTCCTGCGTGGTGGCGTCGAAGTGGAACTGCTTGATGTCCAGCCGCGACGACGGGCCCACCACGATGGCCGTGCCGTCGCGCAGCACGACGCTGGCGGCGGAGTCGGCACCGGTCTCGATCCGGTCGACCTCGCCGACCCGGTCGCCCGAGCGCGCCAGCCGCGTCGTGCCGTCGGTACCGAACAACTGCACGTCGCCCCGCACCGACTTCACGATGCCGGCGTGCATCTCGCCCGCGGGCGTCTGGGCGAGCGCCGGCGCACCGGCTGCGAAGAGGGCGCCGCACAGCAGGAGGCGTCGCGCGAGATCGTTCAAGGTTCTGTGGGTCATTGCAGGCTTCTTCCCTTCCTGGCGTGCACCAGAATGGGCCGAATGTTACGCGAGAGCCTCGCGCCCCATAATCCCGGCCGGTCATGTCATCCGCCTCCGCTCCCCCGTCCGCGCCTGCCCGCATGACGCCGCAGGCGTTGCTGCGCCTGTCGATCGCCGTGGCGTTGCTCACCATCGTGCTCAAGGGCGCGGCGGGCTACGTGACCAATTCCATGGGCCTCATCTCGGATGCGATGGAGTCCTTCGTGAACCTCGCCAGCGCCACCTTCGCGCTGGCCATGGTGACCATCGCCGCGCGTCCCGCGGACGATGGCCACCCCTACGGCCACCACAAGGCCGAGTACTTCTCCTCGGGCTTCGAGGGCATCCTGATCATCGGTGCCGCGCTGGCGATCGGCTGGGCCGCGGTGCTGCGGCTGATCACGCCGCAGCCGCTGGAACAGCTCGGCTGGGGCCTGACGCTGTCGGTGCTCAGCGCGCTGTGCAACGCGGCGCTGGCGATGGTGCTGCTGAAGGCGGCGCGTGCGCGCCGCTCGATCGCGCTGGAGGCCGACGCGCGCCACCTGTTCACCGACGTGTGGACCTCGGCCGGCGTGGTGATCGGCGTCATCCTCGTGGGCTGGACCGGCTGGCTGTGGCTCGATCCGCTGCTGGCGCTGGCCGTGGCGCTGAACATCGTGCGCGAGGGCGTGCGGCTGGTCTGGCGCTCGGCGCAGGGGCTGATGGACGAGGCGCTGGAGCCCGAGGTGCTGGCCGCGCTGATGGCCACGCTCGGGCGCTTCACCGCCGGCGTGCCCGAGGGCGCGCAGATGCGCTTCGACGACATCGCCACGCGCCGCGCCGGCCAGCGCCGCTTCGCCGACCTGCACATGCACGTGCCGGGCGACTGGCCGCTGTCGCGCGCCGCGGCGCTGCGCGATGCGCTCGAGCAGGCGCTGATGGACGCCGTGCCGGGCCTGCGCGTGACCATTCAATTGCTGCCGCTGGGCATGGAGGCACGCGCGGTGCAGATGAGGGAGGACGAGGCATGAAGGCGCTGCTGCAGCGTGTGCGCGAGGCGCGGGTGGAGATCGAGGGACGCTGCGCCGGCCGCATCGGCGCCGGCCTGCTGGTGCTGGTGTGCGCCGAGCGCGGCGACAGCGAGGCCGCGGCCGAGCGGCTGCTGGCCAAGATCCTGAAGCTGCGCATCTTCGCCGACGAGGCCGGGAAGATGAACCGCAGCGTGCAGGACGTGGGCGGCGGGCTGCTGATCGTGAGCCAGTTCACGCTGGCCGCCGACACGCGCGGCGGCAACCGGCCCAGCTTCACGCAGGCGGCCGCGCCGGAGGACGGGCGGCGCCTGTACGAGCACTTCGTGGCCTGCGCGCGCGCGGCGCATCCCGAGGTCGCCACCGGCGTGTTCGCGGCGGAGATGCAGGTGCACCTGGTCAACGACGGGCCGGTGACGATCCCCCTGGAAATCTAGGAACGGTAGGGATTGCGGATCCCCAGCCCCGCCAGGATCTCGATCTCGCGCGCTTCCATCGCCTCGGCATCGGCCTCGCCGGTCTCGTGGTCCCAGCCCTGCGCGTGCAGCGCGCCGTGCACCAGCAGATGGGCATAGCGGTCGGCCAGCGTCCGGCGCTGTTCCTTCGCCTCGCGCGCGACGACCGGCGCGCACAGCACCAGGTCGGCCATCACCACCGGCTGCTGCGCATAGTCGAAGGTCAGCACGTTGGTCGCGTAGTCTCGCCCGCGGAACTCGCGGTTCAGCCGCTGCCCTTCCTCGGCATCGACGATGCGCACCGTGATCTCGCCGGGCCGGGCCAGCGCATGGCGGATCCAGCGCGCCACCCGGTGCCGCGGCAGCGCCGCGCGGTGGCGCGCCGCATCGCGCAGCGGCGCGAACTGCAGCGACAGCGACAGCGGGGCCAGCGCCATGCTCAGGCGCCGCCGCGCTTGCGGGCGCCGTCGTAGGCGTCGACGATGCGCGCCACCAGCGGATGGCGCACCACGTCGCCGCTGTTGAAGCGCGTGATCGCGATGCCCTGCACGCGCTTGAGCACGCGCTCGGCGTCGATCAGGCCGCTGAGCTGTTCCTTGGGCAGGTCGATCTGGCTCACGTCGCCGGTCACCACCGCCTTGGCGCCGAAGCCGATGCGCGTGAGGAACATCTTCATCTGCTCGGGCGTGGTGTTCTGCGCTTCGTCGAGGATCACGAAGGCGTTGTTCAGCGTGCGCCCGCGCATGAAGGCCAGCGGCGCGATCTCCAGCGCATTGCGCTCGAAGGCCTTGTTGACCTTCTCGAAGCCCATCAGGTCGTACAGCGCGTCGTACAGCGGGCGCAGGTACGGGTCCACCTTCTGCGTCAGGTCGCCGGGCAGGAAGCCCAGGCGCTCGCCGGCCTCCACCGCCGGGCGCGTGAGCACGATGCGCTGCACCGCGTTGCGCTCGAGCGCGTCGACCGCGCAGGCCACCGCCAGGTAGGTCTTGCCGGTGCCGGCCGGGCCGATGCCGAAGGTGATGTCGTGGCTGGCGATGTTGTCCAGGTACACGCTCTGGTTGGGCGTGCGCGCGCGCAGGTTGGTACGGCGCGTGGCCAGCAGCTTGGCGCCGTCCTCGTCCTCGGCCATCGCGGCGTCGCCGGCCAGCGTGAGCTGCACCACCGCCGGGTCGATCGGCCGCTGTGCGATCTCGTACAGCGCCTGCAGCGTCTCCATGGCCCGCTGCGCCTTGAGCTTGGGCCCTTCGATCTTGAACTGCTCGTGGCGGTGGGCGATCTTGACGTCCAGCGCGTCCTCGATGCGGCGCAGGTTGGCGTCGAGCGGGCCGCACAGATGGGTCAGGCGCGTGTTGTTGGGTGGGGCGAAGGTGTGTCGGAGAAGCAAGGGGAAGGCTCGCAGTCGGTCGGGAGTCCTGGATGATAGGGGCGCGCGGGGAGTCGCGGCCGGGTCTCGTCGGCAGCGAAGAGCGGCATGGAGTGCGCGCACGGCGTGATGGCGGGCCAAAGGGCTCCTGCGGCACAATTCATGTTTCCAACAGTAACGTCCTTGGGGAGGGGCCATGGGGAGCTTTCGCCGGTTGAGTGTGATCGTCGGTGCGGCGCTGTGTGTACTGACGGCATGTGGTGGATCAGGCACCCCAGGTGGCATCGGTGGCTCGCTCGCAACCGCCAAGGACGCAGGCGCCCAGGCCGCGGGCAGCGCGGCGAGTGCCAGCCCCGAGACGGCGGTTGCGCGTACCCCGGAGCCGCAACGCATCGAGTCCAGGATCAGCGTCGGCAGCCAGGGCCGCGATGTCGATCCCTTCAAGGACCGCGATCCCCGGATCACGCCGGTCGTGGCCCAGGTGGCGCTGCCTCCCCCGCCTGCCGAGCCTGCGCCGGCGTTCTCCGAGAAGAGCCTTTCCAGCACGATCGGCGTGCCGCTGAAGGTCGGCATTGCCCGGCCCGTCAGCGAAACCGCCCTCAACGAAACGGTTGCCGCGATGCTCGCATGGACTGCGGCGCCCAACGGCGGAAAGGTCGCAGCACTGCGCTTCGTCTCGTCGGGGGCGCAGGGCGTGCGTGTCGGACTGAAGGTCCGGAGCCTGCCATTCGGCGCCCTCGTTCGCTTCCATGCCGACGGCGCGGACAAGGTCTACGAGATCCCGGGGCAGGAGGTGCTCGCCACGATCCAGCGCAACCTCGATGCCGGCGATGCGCAAGACGAGGCACGGATCTTCTGGTCTCCCAACCTCGGCGGCGAAGCCATCACCCTGGAGATCGAGATCCCGCAGGACGCGTCGACGCGGGCCGTCGACATCGCCGTGCCGCAGCTGTCCCACGTCCTGGTCGACATCCGGAAGCCGGATTCGATCCAGAAGATCGGCGAAGGGGGAAACTGCAACCTCGACGTGCCTTGCACGACGACGTACAACGAGCTGAGCAAGTCGGTCGCCCTCATGGATTTCATCAAGGATGGCAGCAACTACGTGTGCACCGGCACGCTGCTCAACGACCGCATGTCCAGCGGCATTCCGTACTTCCTCAGCGCGAAGCACTGCATCCCGACGCAAACCGTGGCGTCGTCGCTGTACACCTTGTGGTTCTATACCTCGTCGTCGTGCAATAGCGGTAGCGTGAGCCCGGCGGCTGCCCGCCTGACCACGGGCGCGACCCTCCTGTACGCCAGCCCCGACGTCGCTGTAGGCGCCGCGCTTCAGGGCGATACCTCGTTCATGCGATTGAACTCGGCACCGCCCGCGGGCGCCTTGTACGCAGGGTCGAGCCAGATGGGGGTCGACATGGGGACCAGCGTCTACGGCGTGCATCACCCGGCTGGCGACGTGCAGAAGTACAGCACCGGCATGTTCACGGGATTGAGCCGCTGCACCAGTGCGTCGTGCCTGACCCCTTCGTCCTCGAACGCCAATTTCCTGCGCGTGCACTGGACGCAGGGCGTCACCGAAGGCGGCAGCAGCGGCTCGGGGCTGTTCACCCGCATCAACGGCAGGGACTACCTGGTGGGGCAGCTCATGGGAGGCTGGGCATCGTGCAGCGCGCCCGCCGAACCCGACTTCTTCGGCCGCTTCGATGCGGTCTACGACGCCCTGGCCCCCTGGCTGGGCGCCACGTCGGGCACGGCGCGCGTGCCGATCTACCGCCTCTACAACAGGAACACCGGCACGCACTTCTATACCTCCAGCCCCCTGGAGCGGGACATGGCGGTCCACAAGTACCCGCAGTTCAGCTATGAAGGGGTCGGCTTCTACGCCTACGCGGCGACCGGCACGGTCGCCGATACGGTCTACCGCTTCCACAACACGCGCACGGGCGCCCATTTCTTCACCATCAGTTTGGCGGAGCGCAATGCCGTGCAATCGAGCTACCCCTGGTTCAGCTACGAGGGAATCAGCTGGTACGCCAGCACGGCGCCGCAGGGCCAATCGGCGCCGATGCACCGCTTCTACAACACCCGCACCCAGACGCACTTCTACACCCTCAGCGCGGCCGAGCGCGACATGGTGATCGCCAACTATCCCGAGTACGTCTACGAAGGGCTGGGCTACCACGCCTGGACTTCGCCGTGAGGCCGGCAGCGCCGGCGGCGCTGCGGCATGATGCAGCCCCATGATCGGAAAACTCACCGGCGTCCTCGCCGAGCGCAACCCGCCCCAGGTGGTGATCGACTGCAACGGCGTCGGCTACGAGGTCGACGTGCCGATGAGCACCTTCTACAACCTGCCGGCCGCCGGCGAGCGCGTGTCGCTGCTCACGCATTTCGTGGTGCGCGAGGACGCGCAGGTGCTCTTCGGCTTCGGCACCGCCGAGGAGCGCAGCGCCTTCCGGCAGTTGATCAAGATCTCCGGCGTCGGGCCGCGCACCGCACTGGGCCTGCTCAGCGGCATGAGCGTGGGTGAATTGGCGCAGGCGGTGGCGCGGCAGGAGCCCGGGCGGCTGGTGAAGATCCCGGGCATCGGCAAGAAGACGGCCGAGCGGCTGCTGCTGGAGCTCAAGGGCAAGCTGGGCGACGCCGTGGCCGCGCCCGGCGGCGCGGCGCAGCCGGCCAGCGATGCGCAGGCCGACATCCTGCAGGCGCTGCTGGCGCTGGGCTACAGCGACCGCGAGGCCGCCGCGGCGCTGAAGGCGCTGCCGGCGGACGTGGGGGTGAGCGAGGGCATCAGGCTGGCGCTCAAGGCGCTGGCCAAGTAAGGGCTCAGGGCGCGCGACGCGGTGGTGATTGTTCGCGCTGCGGAAACGGCGTGGTTCCTTTCCGTGCCTGTTTTTTGAGCAATCCGGCGGCATCATTCAGTCATGGCGCCGCGAGATGCAGCGCCATGAAACGAAGGGCCGATGCCTGCCGTTTCACCAAGTCACGTTGTTGCTCAAAACCCGAAAGGAATCACCATGAAGACCTCGAAGATCGTTGCCGCTGCCGCCCTGTCCCTGTTCGCCGCCGCCGGCGCCGTGCATGCGGAGGAATAC
>Ga0160469_100083_pt1 | contig 152836 bp, 125 predicted proteins | sample HID1972M_E11MG_FD_108246 | JGI IMG/M metagenome (GOLD analysis project Ga0160469, IMG submission 108246) | Enriched pill bug-associated microbial communities from UW Madison campus, WI, USA - HID1972M_E11 MG | ecosystem: Host-associated > Arthropoda: Insects > Digestive system > Unclassified ...
GACGACGCCCTGGGCAGCTTCAACGGCGGCGACGGCGGCACCACGGCCAGCGTGATCGCCAACGATGTGGTCAACGGCACGCCGGCCGTGATCGGCACGAACGCGACGCTCACGCCCGGCACCAGCCCCAACCCGGGTCTGACGATGAACCCGGACGGCACCATCACGGTGGCCCCGGGCACGCCGGCGGGCAGCTACAGCTATCCGTACACGCTCTGCGCCGCCGCAGCCCCGGCGGTGTGCGACACGGCCACGGCGACGGTCGTGGTGACCGCGCCCACGATCGACGCGGTGAACGACACGGCCACGACCACGGCCAACACGCCGGTGACCACCCCGGTGCTGGGCAATGACACCCATGTCGGCGGCACCATCGATCCGGGCTCGGTGGCCGTCACCTCGCCCTCGCCCAACGGCACCACCACGGTGGACCCGGCCACCGGCGCCATCACCTTCACGCCCAGCCCGGGCTTCTCGGGTACGACCAGCTACACCTACCAGGTGTGCCTGGCGGCACCCAACGCGTCGGTGTGCGACACCGCGGTCGTGGGCGTGACCGTGGGCGCGACCATCGACGCGACGGATGACGTCTTCAACGTCGCCAACGGCGCGTCCGGTGGCACGACGTCCAGCGTGATCGTCAACGACAGCACCAACGGCACGCCGGCGGTGATCGGCACGAACGTGACGCTCACGCCCGGCACGGCACCGACGCTGCCTTCGGGTGGCTTGACGATGAACCCGGACGGCACCATCACCGTGGCGCCGGCCACACCCACGGGCAGCTACAGCTATCCCTACACGATCTGCACGCTGCCGGCGACCACGCCGGCCACCTGCGACACGGCGACGGCGACCGTGGTGGTCGGCGTCCCACCCATCGACGCAGTGAACGACACGGGCAGCGTGGCCAACGGCGCGCTGGGCGGCGTGGCGGTGCCCGACGTGCTGGTCAACGACACGCTCAACGGCAATCCCGCCACCCTGGGCAACGTGACGCTGAGCCAGGAGAGCACGAGCCATCCCGGCGTGACGCTGGACCCGGCCACCGGCGCGGTGAACGTGGCGCCGGGCACGCCGGCGGGCAGCTACACGCTGGATTACCGCATCTGCGAACAGCTCAACCCGAGCAACTGCGACACCGCCACGGTGACGGTGAGCGTGGCGGCCAGCGCGGTGATCGATGCGGTGGATGACAACTACGCCAGCGCACCCGTCAACGGCGGCGACGGCGGTACCACGGCCAGCGTGATCGCCAACGACACCACCAACGGCACGCCGGCGGTGATCGGCACGAACGTGACGCTGACGCCGGGCACCAGCCCGAACCCGGGCCTGACGATGAACCCGGACGGCACCATCACGGTGGCGCCGGGCACGCCTGCGGGCTCGTACACCTATCCGTACACGATCTGCACGCTGCCGGCGACCACGCCGGCCACCTGCGACACCGCCACCGCGACGGTGGTGGTGGCCGCGCCGACGATCGACGCGGCGAACGACACGGCCACGACGACGGCCGGCACGCCGGTGACCACGCCGGTGCTGGGCAACGACACGCATGTCGGCGGCACCATCGATCCGGCCTCGGTGACGGTGACCACGCCCTCGCCCAATGGCACCACCACGGTGGATCCGACCACCGGCGCCATCACCTTCACGCCCAACCCGGGCTTCTCGGGCTCGACCAGCTACACCTACCAGGTGTGCCTGGCCGCGCCCAACGCCATCGTGTGCGACACCGCCGTGGTGAACGTGACCGTGGGCGCCACCATCGACGCGGTGGATGACAACTACGCCGGTGCACCCCTCAACGGCGGCGACGGCGGCACGACGCCCAGCGTGGTCGCCAACGACACCACCAACGGCACGCCGGCGGTGGTCGGCACGAACGTGACGCTGACGCCCGGCGCCAGCCCGAACCCGGGCCTGACGATGAACCCGGACGGCACCATCACGGTGGCGCCCGGTACGCCAGCAGGTAGCTACAGCTACCCCTACACCATCTGCACGCTGCCGGCGACCACACCGGCCACCTGCGACACCGCGAGCGCGACGGTGGCGGTGACCGCACCCACGATCGATGCGGGAAATGACGTGGCCACGACGACGGCCGGCACGCCGGTGACCACGCCGGTGTTGGGCAACGACACCCATGTCGGCGGCACCATCGATCCGGCCTCGGTGACGGTGACCACGCCTTCGCCCAATGGCGCCACCACGGTGGATCCGACCACCGGCGCCATCACCTTCACGCCCAACCCGGGCTTCTCGGGCCCGACCAGCTACACCTACCAGGTGTGCCTGGCCGCGCCCAATGCGTCGGTGTGCGACACCGCGGTCGTGAACGTGACCGTGGGCGCGACCATCGATGCGACGGACGATGCCTTCAATGTCGCCAACGGCGCCTCCGGCGGCACGACGCCCAGCGTGATCGTCAACGACGTCACCAACGGCACGCCGGCGGTGATCGGCGCCAATGCGTCGCTCACGCCGGGCACCAGTCCGAACCCGGGCCTGACGATGAACCCGGATGGCACCATCACCGTGGCGCCTGGCACCCCGGCGGGCAGCTACACCTACCCCTACACGATCTGCACGCTGCCGGCGACCACGCCGGCCACCTGTGACACCGCCAACGCGGTGGTGACGGTGGGCGCCGCGCCGATCGACGCGGTGAACGACACGGGCAGCGTGGCCAACGGCGCGCTGGGCGGCGTGGCGGTGCCCGACGTGCTGGTCAACGACACGCTCAACGGCAACCCGGCCACCCTGGGCAACGTGACGCTTTCGCAGGTGAGCACGAGCCACCCCGGCGTGACGCTGGACCCGGCGACGGGTGCAGTGAATGTGGCACCCGGCACCCCGGCGGGCAGCTACACGCTCGACTACCGCATCTGCGAACAGCTCAACCCGGGCAACTGCGACACGGCGACGGTGACGGTGAGCGTGGCGGCCAGCGCGGTGATCGACGCGGTGGACGACAACTACACCGCCACGCCCATCAATGGCGGCAGCGGCGGATCCACCCCCGTGGTGTCGGTCAACGACACCGTCAACGGCGCGCCGGCGGTGATCGGCAGCAACGTGACGCTGAACCCCGGTGCGCCGTCGCCGATGCCGGGCGCCGGCGGCATCACGATGGATGCCAACGGTGTGATCACGGTGGAGCCCGGCACCCCGGCCGGCACCTACACCTACGGCTACCAGATCTGCGCGCTGCCCGCGACCTCGCCGCCCACCTGCGACACGGCGACGGCGACGGTGCTCGTGGTCGCGCCCACCATCGACGCAGCGAACGACACGGCCACGACGACGGCCGGCACGCCGGTGACCACGCCGGTGCTGGGCAACGACACCCATGTCGGCGGCACCATCGATCCGGGTTCCGTGGCCGTCACCTCGCCCTCGCCCGACGGCACCACCACCGTGGACCCGGCGACAGGCGCCATCACCTTCACGCCCAACCCGGGCTTCTCGGGCCCGACCAGCTACACCTACCAGGTGTGCCTGGCCGCGCCCAACGCGTCGGTGTGCGACACCGCCGTGGCGAACGTGACCGTGGGTGCCACCGTCGACGCGGTGGACGACGCCCTGGGCAGCTTCAACGGCGGCGACGGCGGCACCACGGCCAGCGTGATCGCCAACGATGTGGTCAACGGCACGCCCGCAGTGATCGGCACCAACGCGACGCTCACGCCCGGCGCCAGCCCGAACCCGGGCCTGACGATGAACCCGGACGGCACCATCACGGTGGCACCAGGCACGCCGGCGGGCAGCTACAGCTACCCGTACACGCTCTGCGCCGCGGCCGCGCCCACGGTGTGCGACACGGCCACCGCCACGGTGGTGGTGGACGCGCCCACCATCGCCGCGCAGCCCGACACGGCCGACACCTCGGCCAACACGCCCGTGACCACGCCGGTGCTGGGCAACGACAGCCACGTCGGCGGCACCATCGACCCCGGCTCGGTGACAGTGACCGCACCCTCGCCCGACGGCACCACCACGGTGGACCCGGCGACCGGGGCCATCACCTTCACGCCCGACCCGGGCTTCACCGGCTCGACCGACTACACCTACCAGGTGTGCCTGGCCGCGCCCAACCAGGCTGTCTGCAGCACCGCCGTGGTCACGGTGAACGTCGGCCGCGTCGAAGTGCGCAAGGCGCTGACCGGCGAAAGCGGCAGCCAGCCCGGCCTGGCCGAGGCCGGCGAGCAGCTGCGCTACACGATCACCGTCGCCAACAGCGGCGGCGCCGAGGTCGCCAACTACGCGCTGGTGGACGTGCTCGGCCCCGGCCTGAGCTTCGTCAGCGCCAGCCACGGCGGCGCCGCCAGCGGCCAGACCACGACCTGGACCGGCCTGACGATCCCCGCCAACGGCAGCCTGTCGGTGGAACTGGTCGCGCGGGTGAACCGGCCCGTCGACAGCGACAGCGTGCGCAACCTGGCACGCGCCGCCAACGAGCCCGACCCGTCCTGCCCCGGCATCGCCTGCGTGGAGATCCCGACGGCCGCCTACGTCACGCCGCAGAAGCTGCTGACCGGCGAGGCCGGCGGCGTCGAGCCCGGCCTGGCCGAATTCGGCGAGACGCTGAACTACACCATCGCGCTGACCAACACCGGCGGCACGGCCTTCCGCCACTACCGCTTCACCGAGCACGTGCCCGCGGGCGCGACGCTCACCGGCGTGAGCGGCGCGGCGGGCTTCTCCGGCCCGGTGGCCGGCCCGGCCACGGTCGCCCTGACGGTGGCCGAGGTGCCGGCGCGCGGCACCGCCACGGTGGGCGTGAGCTTCCGCGTCGCAGAGGCGCCGCCGGCCGGCCTGGCCGAGATCGTGAACCTGATCGACGGCGGCGACATCGACCCGGCCTGCGGCGCCGCCTGCACCGTGCGCACGCCGCTGGAGCAGCCCACGCAGCTGAGCCTCGTCAAGAGCGCCGCGGTGCGCGAGGCACGCATCGGCGACCTGGTGCGCTACACGGTGCGCGTGGTGAACGTCGGCAGCGCCGACGTGGTCGACGGCCGCATCGTCGACACGCCGCCGCAGGGCTTCACCTACGTCGCCGGCTCGATGGCGGTGGCCGACCGCGACAACGCCTTCGTCCTGGGCCCGGCCCAGTACCCGCTGACCATCGACGGCATCGACGTGCCGGTGGGCCAGGAGGCCGTGATCACCTACATGCTGCGCGTGGGCGCCGGCGTGCGCCACGGCGTGCACGCCAACCAGGCCCGCGCGCTCGACCGGCACGGCCGCACGGCTTCCAACATCGCCTCGGCGCAGGTGACGGTGGTGGCCGACCCGCTGCTCGACGAGTCGCTCATCCTGGGCACGGTGTTCGACGACCGCGACGGCGACGGCTGGCAGGACCCGGCCAGCCTCACCGGCGTGCGCGTGCAGGGCGGCTTCGCGCCGGGCGCCTACGTGGCCGGCTCGACCGCGGTGGACCGCGGCCAGGGCCCGCAGCCCGAGCCCGATGCCAGCGCGCCGCTGCTGCACGGCATCGCCCTGGGCCGCATCGAGGGCCGCCAGTCCGAGGCCGACCTGCCCGAGAACCACCAGGTGGTGATCCGCCAGCGCCTGAGCGCGCTGGACTTCACCGACGACTTCGTGCTGACCAGCGCGCAGGGCGTCACCCTGCGCATGGACGCGGCGGGCCATACCCGCATCGAGAAGAGCGGCGACGCCGCCAAGGGCCTCAACGGCGCCGAGCCCAGCGTCACCCGCACGGTGGCGCAGAGCGAGGGCGGCTACGTGGTCGACTACGTGATCCGCAACCTGGGCATCGACGAGCGCGGCATCCCCGGCGTGCGCATCGCCTCGGTGGAGGGCCTGCTGATCGAGACCGACCCCTACGGCCGCTACCACCTGCTGGGCATCGAGGGCGGCAAGGAAGCCTTCGGCCGCAACTTCGTGCTCAAGGTCGATCCCTCGACGCTGCCCGCCGGCGCCGAGTTCACCACCGCCAACCCGCTGCTGCGCCGCATCACGCCCGGCCTGCCGGTGCGCTTCGACTTCGGCGTCAGGTTGCCGGTGGAACGGATCGGCGGCACCACCGCCGACGCCGACATCGTGCTCGGCGAGCTGCTGTTCGCGCCCGGCAAGGCCGCGCTGGAGCCGGCGCACGAGGCCGCCATCGAGCGCATCGCCGCCAAGGTCGACGAATTCGGCGGGCAGGGCGAGCTGGTGATCGCCGCCGACGGCGAAACCCAGGGCCTGGCGCTGGCGCGCGCGACCGCGGTGCGCGGCGCCGTGCTGCCGCGCCTGCAGCCGGCCAGCGCGCAGGCGCTGCGCGTCGTGGTCCGCACCGAGGTGAACGACCCCGGCTCGCTGCTGGTCGGCCAGGCGCAGGGCGCCACGCTGCTGGGCACGGTGCTCTTCGACACCGACCGGGCCGTGGTCAAGCCGGCCTTCGGCCCGCTGCTGCGGCAGATCGCCCGCCAGCTCGAAGCCGCCGGCGGCGGCCTGGTGCGGATCGTCGGCCACGCCGACCGCCGCGCCGGCGCGGCGCACAACGAGGCGCTGGGCATGCGCCGCGCACGCGCGGTCTACGACGCCCTGGCCAGGGAACTCTCACCGGACGTGCGCGCCAAGGTGCGCGTCGACGTCCAGGGCACGGCGCTCGGCCCGACGCCCGCCGCCATGAAGGAAGGGCGCTGATTGTGAAGATGAAGATTCTCGACTACGCGATGCTCACGCTGCTGTGGGGCGCGGCACCGATCGCCCTGGGCCAGCCGGCGCCCGCCGAAGGCGCGCCCACCCCGCCGCCGACCTGCACGCAGGACGCCTGCCGCACCGAGGGCGGCGGCCTGCTGTTCCAGCTGCACACCCGCGGGGCGCGCGACGCCGCCGCCATCGGCACCGGCGACCAGGCCCTGCAGCCCGACCGCCGCGTCACGGTGGAAGCCCCATCCGCCGCGCAGCCCGGCCGCGCCACGGCCGCCGGCAAGTTCTCGGTGCAGCTGCCCAACGGCGGCATCATCTGGGCCACCGAAGACCCGACCCTGGGCCAGCCCGAGCTGGGCATCTCCGCGCCGGCCGAAGTGGGCTTCGAGAGCGGCCGGCTCGCCAAGCCCGTGCAGTTCTATCTGCGCAGCAACTACCCGGGCTTCGTGCAGCGCTTCGAGCTGACGATCTACCGCGCCAGCGACACCGCCATGCTCGAGCCGCTGGCCGCGCTGCCCATGCCGGTGGCGGCCGTCAGCCGCACCGAGTGGAGCGGCGAGCTGAAGTCGCGCTTTCCGCTGCGCGCCGGCGACGAGCTCATGTACGTGCTGCGCGTCTACGGCGCCGACGGCGAGGTGGACGAGACCCAGCCGCGCACCCTGCAGCTGGTGCGCCCCGAGGACGCCGAGCGCAGCAGCACCCTGCTGCGCGACGAGGTCGAGCGCGGCTTGGGCGCCGCGCTGAGCACGCAGCAGGCGCAGGCCCAACGCCTGATCGAGAACGTCTTTTCCAGCAACGACCTGCGCCAGCAGAACATCCCGATCTACGGCTCGCGCATCCGCATCCAGGGCCGCAACCTGCCGGCGGATTCCACGCTGGAGATCAACGGCGAGAGCTATCCCACCGACCTGGAGCGCAAGTTCGTCGCCGAATTCCTCTCGCCCATCGGCACGCACCGCTTCGACATCGTGGTGCGCACCGGCGAGCGCATCGTGCTGCGCCACGCCATGAACGTGGAAGTGACCGGCAAGTACCTGTTCGGCGTGGGCCTGGCGGACCTCACCGTGTTCCAGAACAGCGCCGGCGGCCCGGGCCGCGAGATGGCGCTGGCCGGGCGCGAGAAGGACGTGCTCACCAACGGCCGGCTGGCCTTCTACGGCAAGGCCAAGATCGACGGCAAGTACCTCGTCACCGCCCAGGCCGACACGCAGGAGCGCGGCATCACCGACCTGTTCTCGGGCTTCTTCCGGGCCGACCCGAAGGACGTCTTCCGCCGCCTCGACCCCGACCAGTACTACCCCACCTACGGCGACGACTCCACCACCGTGCGCGACGTGGACACGCAGGGCCGCTTCTACGCGCGCGTCGACTGGGACAAGAACCAGGCCCTGTGGGGCAACTTCTACACCGGCTTCACCGGCACGGAGTACGCACAGTACGTGCGCTCGCTGTACGGCGCCGCGCTCAAGTGGCGCTCGGCCGGCACCAACCCCTGGGGCGAGCCCCGCACCCAGGTGCGCGCCTTCGCCTCCGAGGCGCAGACCGCGCCCGGCCACAGCGAATTCATCGGCACCGGCGGCAGCCTCTACTACCTGCGCCACACCGACATCCTGCCCGGCTCCGAGATCGTGGTGGTCGAGGTGCGCAATCCCGCCACCGGCCGCGTGGAGGAGCGCCGCTCGCTGCAGCGCGGCGTGGACTACGAGATCAGCGAGCTGCAGGGCCGCATCCTGCTGGTGCGCCCGCTCATGCAGCTCGTGGGCCAGGGCCTGGGCAGCATCACCCGCGACGCCCCCGCCACCGGCTACGAGCAGCGCCTGCTGGTCGACTACGAATGGCTCCCGCGCGACCACGACGGCGGCAACCTCACGGCCGGCCTGCGCGGCAGGCAGTGGGTCAACGACCACGTCGGCATCGGCGGCACCTACGTCAACGAGCGCCGCGCCGGCGAGGACTACGAACTCAAGGGCGTCGACCTCACGCTGCAGGCCGGCCGCGGCACCTGGCTGCGCGTGGAGCACAGCAAGAGCCGCTCCACCGGCGCCCCCGTGTTCTTCTCCACCAACGGTGGCTTCAGCTTCTCGCAGCTCAACCTCAGCGCGGGCCCGCGCGCCGGCAGCGCCACCGCGCTGGAGGCGCAGGCCAACCTGCAGGAGATGGGCTGGACCGAACGCAACTGGAGCTTCGGCGCCTGGTGGCGCGACGTGGACGCGGGCTTTTCCGTCGCGCGCGAGGACCTGGGCGTGGACCGCCGCGAATACGGCGTCGAGATGCGCGGCCAGCTCAGCGACACCGTGGAGCTGTTCGGCCAGCACAGCCGCGCCACGCGCGGCGCGGAGCGCCTGGACCAGACGCAGCTCACCGCCCAGTGGCGCCCCACCGAGGACGACACCGTCACCGCCGAGGTGCGCCGCATCACCCAGCGGCATCTGGACGGCGCCGCGGTCAACGGCACCCTGGGCGCCGTCAAGTACGCGCGCCGCATGTCGCCCAGCCTCGACCTCTACGGCATCGCGCAGTTCACGCTCGACGACGACGGCGGCCGCTACGCGAAGAACGACGCGCTGACGCTGGGCGCGCGCTACACCTTCGCCAACCAGTCCATCGTCGGCGCCGAGGTCACGCACGGCGACCGCGGCGACGCCGCGCAGATCCGGGCCGAGTACAAGCTCAGCCCCGAGCACACGGTCTACGGCGCCTTCACGCACACCACCGACACCAGCGAGTACGACTCGCTGTTCAACTCGCGCCTGCAAAGCGGCTGGACGCTCGGCCAGCGCTGGCGCGTGGGCGAGCGCGCCAGCCTCTTCAACGAGAGCCAGTACCTCAAGGAGCCCCGGGGCTCGGGCATCCTGCACACCTTCGGCATGGACTTCTATCCGGCCGTGGGCTGGAGCACCGGCTTCACGCTGCAGCGCGGCGACGTCGAAGGCGCCGCCGGCACCGTGCACCGCCGCGCCGTGAGCGTCAGCGCCACCCGCACCTCGCCCGACACCGAGTGGAGCAGCAAGCTCGAATGGCGCGAGGATTCGGGCGCCGAGCAGCGCCGCCAGTGGGTCAGCACCAACCGCGTGAACCACAAGCTCGACGAGGACTGGCGCGTCTCGGCGCGCTTCAACTACGCCCACACGCGCGACGACCTGAACGCCAACGCGGGCGCCAAGTTCGTCGAGGGCGGGCTGGGCTTCGCCTGGCGCCCGCACGACAACACCCGCTACGCGCTGCTGGGCCGCTACACCTACCTCTACGACCAGGCGACGCTGGGGCAGATCGGCGACGTGGACTACGACCAGAAGTCGCACATCGTCTCGCTCGAGGGCATCTACCGGTACGACCGGCAATGGGAGTTCGCCGCCAAGCTCGCGCACCGCGAGGGCCGCGCGCGCGCCGGCCGCGGCGCCGGGCCCTGGTTCGACTCGGCCGCCAGCTTCGCGGCCGTGCAGGCGCGCTACAGCCTGCCGCAGCAGTGGCACGCGCTGGCCGAGCTGCGCGCGCTCCAGGTCAAGGACGGCGGCCTGCGCAAGGGCTGGCTGGTCGGCCTCGATCGCGACATCACCAAGAACCTGCGCGTGGGCGTGGGCTACAACTTCACCAACTTCAGCGACGACCTGACCAAGTTCGGCTACACGTACCGCGGCTGGTTCCTGAACCTGGTCGGGACCTACTGACATGCCACATCCATCCACGAGAATTCACGGCCCTCTTCCCGAGGCAGCGAGCAGAAGATCCGTTGCGTCCCTGCGCATGCTCGCGGCCGCCGCCGCGGCGCTGTGCCTCAGCGGACCGGCATGGGCGGCGCCCGGCAACCCGGGCGTGCCGAGCGCGCCCATTCTGCTGTACCACGAGGATTTCGAGAACGGCACGGGTGTCACCAATCTCCCGGCCTACGTCTCGGACACGGGCATCCAGTACACCGCCGACGTGCCCTGGCTGAGCACGGCCGACTGCAATGGATTCATTGCCAGCTACCCGACGCCACGGCCGGCGGGCTACTGTTCTGCGCTGAGCCAGTGGGACCTGGCGGTGCGCAAAATCAATGCGCTCGGGCTGCTGAACTCGCCGCAGAACCCGATGACGAACCGAGCGCTTTCCACCAACACGACAGGCAACGTATCGACCCAAGGCCTTGTCATGTTCCGTACCGTCCAGCAAGTGCCCTTGTCGACGGCATCGGGGCGTTTCGTCACGTTCTCGGTGGATGCAGCAGCTACGGCGTGCAACCTGATTCAACCGCTCCTGAGGTTCTACCTGGATGACAACGGCACGGCAGCCGGTGGGGAAACCCCTGTTTCGAACGCAGCGATCAATCCATGCACGGACCCCAGAAGGCAGAGCGTGATGGTGGATGGTTCGGAAGTGCGCTATGGATCATTTCCGGCAGACTCTTCGATCCTGTTCACTGGCGCATCCATGGGCGTGGTGCTGCGCAACGACGCCGGCGGTACTGGAAGCCAAGGCAACGACGGCGCGATCGACAACATCCGTATCCTCGACGTGACGCCCCAGCTGGACAAGGCCTTCGTGCCGGTGCTGACGGCGACGGGACAGCCGTCGCGGCTGACCTTCACCGTCACCAACACCAGCGAACTGGCGGCCAAGCCCGGCTTCAGCTTCACCGACAACCTGCCGGCGGGAATGACCATCGCATCGACGCCGGACTTCCAGTCCACGTGCGCGCCGGCCAGCATCACCGCCGGCGGGACCGCGGGGGCGACCAGCGTGTCGTTCCAGGGCTCGCTGGCGGCGGGCCAGGTCTCCTGCACCTTCAGCATCAACGTCAGCGCGGCCGCGGAAGGCACCTTCACCAATGCGCCGGGCACCAACGTGATCAATCCCGTGGGGCTGAACCCCCCGGCGGAAGCCACGCTGACCGTGCGCAATGCCCGCCTGACGCTGAACAAGGCCATCGCCGCGCCGGGCCGCTTCAACGCGGCCACCGATCAGTTCACGATGGAGATCCGGCAGGACACGGCCACCGGCAACGTGGTCAATGCCACGGCCGCGTCGACGACCACCGGTTCCGGCACCACCGTCAATGGCGGCAGCGGAACCACCGGCGCGACCGTCCTGGCCGCCGGCACGACCTACCACCTGATGGAAGCCGCTGCCGGCACCACGGACCTGGCCGCCTACCTGCGCACCATCACCTGCACCGACGCGGCCAGCCTGCAGACGGGATTGCCCGCCAACCAGCCGCTGGGTACCTCGTTCCCGATCGTCCCGGTCGCAGGCGCCAGCATCGCCTGCACGATCACCAACACGCCGAACCGCGGCCAGATCACCATCGTGAAGAACGCGGTCCCCCAGGATCCGCAGGACTTCGCCTTCACCACCAGCGGAGCGGGCCTGTCGAACTTCAGCCTGGACGACGACGGCGATCCCGCCCTGCCCAACAGCCAGACGTTCCCGGCGCTGGTGCCGGGCAGCTACACGGTCTCCGAATCCGCGCTGGCCGGCTGGAGGCTGACGGCGCTGAGCTGTAGCGGCGATACCGATGGCGGCACCACCGTCAACCTCGCGGCGGGCACCGCCACCATCGACCTGGATGCCAACGAGCACATCACCTGCACCTTCACCAATACCAAGGCCGCCAGCCTGCAGCTGCGCAAGCAGTGGGTGAACGCGGCGCTCAACGATGCGGTGAACATCCCGGCCACCTCCGGCTTCACGGCCAACACCACGCCCCTGGTGTCGGTGGCCGACGCCGCGACGGACACCGACACGGGGGTGGCGGTCAACGTGTTTCCGGGCGACGTCGGCACGCTGCCGGCCGAGCAGTTCACCACCGGCACCGCCAGCCACTACACCAGCACGCTGGCCTGCACCGGAGGCGGCACCCTGTCCGGCAGCGACGCCACGGTGGCCAACACGCTGACCATCCAGCCCGCCGATGCAGGCGCGACCATCGTCTGCACCTACATCAACGCCCGCCCGCTGGCCGACCTGCAGGTGGTCAAGACGGCCTCGCCCGCCGGCGCGGTGCAGTCCGGGCAGACCGTGGTCTACACCATCACCGCCACCAACCACGGCCCCGGCGCGGCGAACGGCGCGCAGATCCACGACGGTCCCGTGTCGGGCCTGAGCTGTCCGCGCCCGAGCACCACGCCCAGCTGCGTGGCCACCGGCGGGGCGGTGTGTCCCGCCTCGCTGGCCGGCCTGTTCACGGCCCCCGGCGTGACGGTGAGCACGTTGCCGGCGGGCGGCGCGCTGACCCTCACCGTGGAGTGCCTGGTCGACTGACCTGCAGGCTGGCCAAAAAACTTCAGGTCTGTGGGCGCATCGCCGGCGCGAACGGCACGGCTTTCACCGACACTTCAGCCTGCCAGGAGGCGGCGGCCGGTGCGACATCGCCCGGGCCGCGGGAAGCCGCCACGATCGCGAGACCCTTGTGAAGAAAACGCTGCGCTACTTGCTCTGGGGGCTGCTGGCCCTCCTGCTGACCACCCTCGCCGCACTGGTGCTGATCGTGAAGCTGGTGCTGGCGCCCTCGGCGGGCGAATGGTCGGCGCGCATGCAGGCAGGGCCGATCGGGGTCGAGGTGGGCGTGCCCACCGCCATCCGGCTGGCCACCTCGCACTGGGTCGCGCCGCGGCTGCATGGCCGCAGCATCGACACGCGCCACGGCCCGGTGCGCTTCGCCTGGAACGAGGCCGGCCGCACGCTCGAAGCGCACTGCGCGCCCTGCGGCGCCACGGTGCCGGCGCTGGGGGCCCAGCCGCTGCAGCTCGCGCACCTGCGCATCACCCTGCGCCGCGAAGGCGATGCCATGGCCGGCCGCCTGGAGGCCGCGCCGGCCGTCGCCTCGGCCCAGGCGCCCGCCGGCACCGTGCTGCGCGGCCAGTGGAGCGGACAGCTCTCGCAGCGCGCGCTGCGCATCGACCTCGACATGGCCGACAGCCCCATCGCGCACTGGTACGCCGTCTTCGTGCCGGCGCTGCCCGAGCTGCAGCGCGCGCAGATCGACGGCACGCTGGGCCTGCGCGTGCAGGCCACCCAGCCCTCGGGCGAATTCTCGGTGCGCCCGCGCATCGCGCAGTTCAGCGTCGGCGGCCTGGGCACCGAGGCCATGCTCGGCGCGCGCACCGCCTGCGGCGCGCCCAGCCGCCTCGGCCGCGACAGCTGGCTCGCGCGGGCCGTGATCGCGGCCGAGGACCAGCGCTTCTTCCAGCATCCGGGCTACGACCTGGTCGAGCTCACGGCCGCGCTGGAAGGCAACCAGAAGGAAGGTGTGCGCGAGCGTGGCGCCAGCACCCTCACGCAGCAGCTCGCCAAGATGCTGGTGACCGGCGGCGAGCGCACCGTGGAGCGCAAGCTGCGCGAGCTGCTCTATGCGGTGGAGATGGAGCAGACGCTGGGCAAGGCCCGCATCCTGCAGCTGTACCTGGACAACGCGCCCTGGGGGCCGGGCACCCTGTGCGGCGCCGAGGCCGCGGCGCGCCACTACTTCAAGCGCAGTGCCGCGCGGCTGGAGCCGGCACAGGCGGTCTGGCTGGCGTCCATGCTGCACGCGCCGGTGCTGGCCGCCGAGCGCTGGGCGCGCGAGGGCAGCCTCGATGCCAAGCGCCTGCAGTGGGTCGCCGAGGGCGTGCGCGGCATCAACCGGCGCCAGCGCGAAGCCCTCCTCAAGAGTGTCGAGACCGCCCGCTACCCGCCGCCTTGACCTGAAGCCCCTGTCGGCGGCGCAGCCAAGCCATCGGTGCCACGATGCGGCGATGAAGAACGCCAATCCCAGCCCCACCTTCACCCCGGTCGCGCAGCCGCGCGGCATCGACCACATCGTGGCCGGCGTGTCCGCCAGCGACGGCGACGGCGTGAAGCTCACGCGCGTGCTGCACCAGCCGCTGCAGCAGCGCCTGGACCCCTTTCTCATGCTCGACGCCTTCGGCAGCGACAACCCGGGCGACTACATCGGCGGCTTTCCCGACCATCCGCACCGCGGCTTCGAGACCGTGACCTACATGATCGCCGGGCGCATGCGCCACCGCGACAGCGCCGGCCACGAGGGCCTGCTGCAAAACGGCGGCGTGCAGTGGATGACGGCCGGCCGCGGCCTGGTGCACAGCGAGCTGCCCGAGCAGGAACACGGGCTGATGGAAGGCTTCCAGCTCTGGCTCAACCTGCCCGCCGCGGACAAGATGCGCGAGCCCTGGTACCGCGACATCCAGAGCGCAGAGATCCCCGAGTACGAGACGCCCGCCGGCGTCCACGTGCGCGTCATCGCCGGCCAGAGCCACGGCGTGGCCGGCGCGGTGCAGCGCGAGCACACCGAGCCCCTGTACCTGGACATCACCCTGCCGCCCGGCGCCGAGTTCGCGCAGCCCCTGCCGGACGACCGCAACGCGCTGGTCTACGTGTTCCGCGAATCGCTGTGGATCGCCGGCAGCGAGGTGCCCACGCGGCGCATGGCGATCCTGGCCAACGCGCCCGGCAGCGACGGCGTGGTGCTGCGCGCCGGCGGCACCAACCACAGCCCCGCGCGGGCGCTGCTGATCGCCGGCAAGCCGCTGCGCGAGCCCATCGCGCAGTACGGCCCCTTCGTGATGAACACGCGCGACGAGCTGGCGCAGGCGGTCGACGACTTCCGCAACGGCCGCATCGGCTGAGCGGCCCCCGGCGGGGTCTTGAAGCGCCCGCGGGGCGCCCCTATTTCCGATACCGGAAGCGCCGCAGGCCTTCGCGCCGCGGCGCGACGTCCGTGTTTTTTTGCCTGAATGGAGGACTTCGCCATGTACCGATCCCTGTTCCCGCGCGACCTGTTCGCCGAACTGGACCGCCTGCAGCGCGACATGCAGCAGGCCCTCGACCTGTCTCCCACCATCCGCGGCGTCGGCCGGGGCGGCTTTCCGGCGGTGAACGTCGGCGGCACACCCGAGTCGGTGGAGATCTACGCCTTCGCCCCGGGGCTCAACCCGGCCGGCATCGAGGTGCAGATCGACCGCGGTGTGCTGAGCATTGCCGGCGAGCGCCAAGGCGTGCGGCCCGAGGCCGACGCCAAGGCCACGGTGCACATCGACGAACGTTTCGCCGGCCGCTTCCGCCGCGTCGCCAGCCTGCCGGACGATGTCGACCCCGACACCGTCAGCGCCGACTACCGCGACGGCGTGCTGCACATCAGCGCCAGGCGCCGCGCTTCGGCCCAGCCGCGCCGCATCGCCGTCCAGTGAACGAACTTCATCGGAAAGGAGCACCCACCATGACCACCCACACCGTCGCCACGCGCACGCGCGAGAACGCGCCCGCCGACGCCGCACTGATGCCCCCGGTCGACGTGATCGAGGACGGCACCGGCATCACGCTGTACGCCGATCTGCCCGGCGTGGCCAAGGACAAGCTGCACCTGCAGGTGGAAGGCGACACGCTCACCATCGAGGGCGAGCTCGGCCTCGCGCTGCCCGAGGGCATGCAGGCCAGCCACGTCGAGGTCGGGCTCGGCCGCTATCGCCGCGTGTTCACGCTCAGCAAGGAGCTGGACACCGCGCAGGTGGCCGCCGAGATGAACCACGGCGTGCTCAAGCTGCGCATTCCGAAGGCCGAGCACGCGCAGCCGCGCCGCATCGACGTGCGTGCCGGCTGACAGCGCGCCGCCGGCCGCACGGGGCCGGCGGCGCTTCACCCTTCTTTACCGACGCATACGCAGCGCTCACGGTGGAGAAACAGAGCCCTTCCACACTGCCCTCACCTGCTGCCCTGTCTGCAGGGTTCACGAACCAGGAAAGGAAGGACTCACATGATTTCTCTTCGCCAACGCATGCTCTGGGCCGGTCTGCTGGCCTCCGCCACCTTCGCTGCCTCCGCGCAGACGCCGGCCGCCGCGCCGGTGCCACCGGCTGCCGAAGCGCAGGTCGGTGCGCCCGCGACGACGGCCCAGCCGCAGCACAAGCGCATGGACCGCGCCGACCTGGCCAAGCGCTTCGAGCGCATGAAGGAAATGCGCGCCAAGCGCCAGGCCGAGCTGAAGGACAAGCTGGCGCTCACGCCGGCCCAGGAACAGGCCTGGGCGCAGTACAACGCCGCGCTGCAACCGCCGGCGGGTGAGCGCGCACCGCAGCAGCGCCTGAAGCGCGAGGACTTCGCCAAGATGACCACGCCGCAGCGCCTGGAGCACATGCAGGCCCGCCAGGCCGAGCGCACGGCGCGCTTCGCGCAGCGCGCGGACGCCACGCGCGACTTCTACGCAGCGCTCACGCCCGAGCAGCAGAAGACCTTCGACGAGCAGACGGTGCGCACCGGCCAGCGCTTCCATCATCGCGGCCATCGCCACGGTGACGCGAAGCCGGCGCCCGCGCAAAGCTGATCGGCGATCTCTAGCCCGAAAAAAGGCCTGCAGCGCCATGGCGCTGCAGGCCTTTTTTCACAAGAGCCAGCGTCGCGAAGCCCGTTCGGGGAACCCCGCGGAACCGGCGCTGCCGGGCCGCTGGGTTGCCCCCTCGAGGGGGACTCGGCTACACGCAGTGAGCAGGAAACGGGGGTGGACGCATCAGTTGGGCGTACCGGTGCGGGTCGTCGGATTGGTCGGCACGTCGGGCCGCTCGCCCTTCTCGCCGAACTGCGGCGTGCGCTTCAGCCCTTCCTGCCTGACTTCCTCGCGCGTGCGCTCGCTCACCTGCGGCGTGGCGTTGGGCTGGTGGTTGATGGTCGTGCTCGCCTGGCTGCCCGGCGTGTTGCTGTTGGCCGGATCCCGGTTCTGCGCCGCCGCCTCTGCCCGCACGTTGGCGCGCGCGTTCGGCATGCTGTTGTCCGGGCGCTGGGTGGGGTTGGGCTCGCCGGCCGGCGTCTGCGTGCTGGCCTGGCCGCCGGTGTTGGGCTGCGTGGCGGGCACTTCGGCGGTCTGTGCCGAGGCGACACCGGCCAGTGCGAACAGGCCGGCCGCCACGGCGGCGGAAATGCTGCGTTGCTTCATGATGGGATCCTTTGCTGGGTTGAAACGAAATGAAGACGCTCCAGGAGGAGCGCATGGTTTCACCGTAGAAGGCCTATCGGTCCCGCCATGTGGGGTCGCGAGACGGCTGCCTGTAGGAGCAGGCCCGCGCGCGGCGAAGGCATCGCGCAGAAGGTGGCGCGTTCCTACAGCCCGCGTGCCTGCGCGGGCTTACAACTGGAGACCTTGTCGTTCCTCGATTTCCCCGCCCAGGCCACACAGTGACCTCCACGCCGACTTCCCTCAAAGTGATGACCGTGAACACCCACAAGGGCTTCACCGCGCTCAACCGCAGGTTCATCCTGCCCGAGCTGCGCGATGCCGTGCGCACGGTGGGTGCGGACGTGGTCTTCCTGCAGGAGGTGCTGGGCACGCATTCGCGCCATTCGCGCAAGATCGACAACTGGCCCGAGGCGCCGCACTACGAATTCCTTGCCGACACCATGTGGCCGCAGTTCGCCTACGGCCGCAACGCGGTCTATCCGCGCGGGCACCACGGCAATGCGCTGCTGTCCAAGTTTCCGATCGTGCATTACCGCAACCACGACGTGTCGGTGTCCGGCCCCGAGAAGCGCGGCCTGCTGCACTGCGTGCTGCGCCTGCCGGGCCGTCCGGTGGACGTGCATGCGATCTGTGCGCACCTCGGCCTGGCCGAGTCGCACCGGCAGCGGCAGCTCGAATTGCTGTGCAAGATCGTGCGCGACGAAGTGCCGCCGGATGCGCCGCTGATCGTGGCGGGCGACTTCAACGACTGGCGCAACCGCGCGCATGGCGTGCTCGAGAAGAACGCCTGCCTGCACGAGGTGTTCGTGCATGCCAACGGCAGCGCCGCCAAGACCTTTCCGGCCCGCTTTCCGCTGTTGCCGCTGGACCGCATCTACGTGCGCAACGCGAGCGTGCACGCGCCCGTCGTCCTGCCGCGCCGGCCGTGGTCGCACCTGTCCGACCATGCGCCGCTGGTGGCGGAGATCGAGCTGTGAGCGCCGGGCATTCGAGGAGGGAAGCCATATGAACCAGGGCCGCTGGACGCCGGGCAATCACCTGGACCTGCTGGAAAACGGCGAGGAATTCTTCCCGCGCGTGTTCGAGGCCATCCGCGGCGCCGAGCGCGAGGTGATCGTCGAGACCTTCATCCTGTTCGAGGACAAGGTCGGCCGCGAACTGCACGCGGCCATGCGCGCGGCCGCCCAGCGCGGCGTGCGGGTGGACCTCATGGTCGACGGCTTCGGCTCGCCCGACCTGTCGGCCGAGTTCATCGAAGGCCTCACGCAGGCCGGCGTCAAGGTGCGCGTGTTCGACCCCGGCAAGCGCCTGTTCGGCCAGCGCCTGAACGTGTTCCGCCGCATGCACCGCAAGATCGTGGTGGTCGACGGCCAGCGCGCTTTCGTCGGCGGCATCAACTATTCGGCCGACCACCTGCTCGACTTCGGCCCCAAGGCCAAGCAGGACTACGCCGTGGAGATCACCGGGCCGGTGGTGACGCAGATCCACCGCTTCGTGCTGCAGGCCATCGCGGTCGGCGGCAAGGGGCCACGCTGGTACCGCCGGCGCGTGCAGGTCGCCGAACAGGCGCCTCTTGCGGCCACCGGCCAGGCCGAGGTGCTGTTCGTCACCCGCGACAACCGCCGCCACACCAACGACATCGAGCGCCACTATCTCGCCGCCATCCGCACCGCCCGCCGGCGCCTGGTGATCGCCAACGCCTACTTCTTCCCCGGCTACCGGCTCATCAAGGCGCTGCGCCGCGCCGCGCGCCGCGGGGTGGACGTGCGCCTGATCCTGCAGGGCGAGCCCGACATGCCGATCGTGAAGACGGCCGCCAGCATGCTCTACCACCACCTGCTGCGCGCCGGCGTGCGCATCTACGAGTACTGCGACCGCCCGCTGCACGGCAAGGTCGCCGTGATGGACGATCGCTGGAGCACCGTGGGTTCGAGCAACCTCGACCCGCTGTCGCTGTCGCTGAACCTCGAAGCCAACGTGATCGTGCGCGACGCGGCGTTCAACCGCACGCTCGCGCAGCAGCTCGATCACCTGATGCAGCACAGCTGCAAGCAGATCGAGGCCGCCGACCTGGAGGCGTGGAGCGGCTGGCGTCTGGTGCGCAGCTTCTTCGTCTTCCACTTCCTGCGCTGGTACCCGGCCTGGGCCGGCTGGCTGCCGCGTCACGTGCCGCGCCTGCGCCCGGCCGAGGCGGTGGACCTGCCGCCCGCCGAGACCGAAGGCGGCGCCACGCAGACGGACGCTGCATGAGCGGTGCCTCCACCACCGTGCGCACTGCGGCGGACAAGCCGCGCGGCGGCGCATGGTGGCCGCGCGTCAAGCGCATCGCGTTCTGGGCCTTCCTGGCGCTCGTCGCCTGGCTGATCGTCCACCAGGCGCGCACCGTCGACTGGGCCGAGGTGTTCGACGCCGTGCGCAAGCTGCCCGCCCCCACCCTGCTGGCCGCGGGCGCGCTGGCCGCCTGCAGCTTCGCGCTGTACAGCACCTACGACCTGCTCGGGCGCCACCTCACCGGCCACAGGCTGGGTGCCGGCACCGTGATGGGCGTGACCTTCATCAGCTACGCCTTCAACCTCAACCTCGGCTCGCTGATCGGCGGCGTCGCCTTCCGCTACCGGCTGTACGCCCGCCTCGGGCTGGACAACGACACCATCACCCGCGTGCTGGGCTTCAGCATGCTCACCAACTGGTTCGGCTACCTGGTGGCCGCCGGCGTGGCCTTCAGCGTGTGGCCGATGAACCTGCCGCCGGACTGGAAGATCGACGGCGGCGGCCTGCGCCTGCTGGGCATCGGCCTGCTCGTGCTGGCCGCGGCCTACCTGGCGCTGTGCGCCATCGCCGGCGAACACACCTGGCGCCTGCGCGGGCACGAACTGCGCACGCCCACGCTGCGCATGGCGCTGCTGCAGCTGGTGATGTCGGTGGCCAACTGGTCGCTCATCGGCGGCATCATCTGGACCCTGCTGCAGGGCCAGGTGGCCTACCCGCACGTGCTGGCGGTGCTGCTGGTCGCGGCAGTGGCGGGCGTGATCACGCACGTGCCGGCCGGCCTGGGCGTGCTGGAGGCGGTGTTCGTCGCGCTGCTTTCGCACGAAGTCTCGCAGGGGCGGCTGCTCGGCGCGCTGCTGGCCTACCGCGCGCTCTACTACCTGCTGCCGCTGGCGCTGGCGACCGTCTTCTACCTCGTCGCCGAGATGCGTGCCAAGCGGTTGGGTCAGAAGCGCAAGGCGTAGCGCAGCCGCACGAAATTCTCGCCCGGGTTGGGCTTGCGGATGCCGGCGTTGGAGAAGTGCTGCAGCCGCAGCGACACCTCGTGCGCGCCGCGCGCGCCGAAGCTGCGGCCCACGCCGAGCACTTCGGTGAACTGGAACCGGGTGCTGAAACGCCGCGTCGGCGTCTCGTAGTGTCCGTCCAGCACGCCGGCCCCCACGCCCGCCTCGGCGAACCACGGCGAGCGCCCCTCGTCGAAGCGGTAGCGCCAGGCGGCGATCGCGCCCAGCTGGGCATAACTGCGGCGGCCGCCGCCCGCCGCCGGCGCGCGCCACTGGCTGGCGTACAGGTCGGCATGGAGGGACAGGGCGCCGCCGCGCACCGGCTGGCGCGGCGTCCACGGCAGCATCACGCCGAGGGCCAGCACGTCGGTGCCGCCACCGCCGTGCGGTGCATGGCCGCCCTCGGCGTACACGCCGACGTCGCGGTCTTCGAAGGCATGGGCGGCCATAGCCAGGGACAGCAGCCACGCGAGCGCCACTGCCCGAACGCCTGCAGATCTGTTGTTCATGGGTCTGGATCGTGCGAGTCGGTCGACGGCCGATGATCGACCCGCGGCACGGCGCCGCGGCGTAGGACGCCTACGCGGCGGCGCCGTCGCTTTCCAGCAGAGCGGATGTCGGCACCAGCGTCAGCAGCGTGATCTCGGAGGGCGCGCCGAAGCGCTTGGGCGGCCCCCAGTAGCCGGTGCCGCGGCTCACGTAGACCCACATCGCCTGCAGGCGGTGCAGCCCGGCGGTGAAGGGCTGCTGCAGCGGCACGAACAGGTTCCACGGAAAGAACTGTCCGCCGTGCGTGTGGCCCGAGATCTGCAGATGGAAGCCTGCTTCTGCAGCAGCAGGGGCGCTGCGCGGCTGGTGCGCCAGCAGCAGCCGCGTGTGCACCAGCGGCGGGGCGTTCTCCAGCGCGCGCTTCGGGTCGCTGGCGTGCGAGGCGTCGAACAGGCCCGCGGTGTAGTCGGTCACGCCGGCCACCACGATGGCGCTTTCCAGCACCTCCTCGTCGGTCTGCGCGCCCTGCACGTTGCGCGTCTGCAGCACCACGTGCTCGTTGAGCAGCACGCGCAGCCCCAGGCGCCGCAGCTCGTCGATCCAGGCATGCGCGCCGACGTAGTACTCGTGGTTGCCGGTCACCACGAACACGCCGTGCTTGGCGCGCAGCGCGGCCAGCGGCGCGACATGCTCGCGCAGGTCGGCCACCGGGCCGTCGACCAGGTCGCCGGTGATCGCCACCATGTCGGCGCGCAGCCGGTTGACCGTGTCGACGATGCGCTGCAGATAGCGGCGGCGGATCGTCGGCCCCACGTGGATGTCGCTGAGCTGCGCGATCGTGAAGCCCGCGAGCTGCGAGGGCAGCCCGGCGATGGGCACCTGCACCCGCTTCACGCGCGCCGTGCGGCGCGCGTTGACGAAGCCGGCCACGGTCACCAGCGTGGCCACCACCGGCACCGCGACGGCGCTGGCCTGCTGCCAGCGCGCGAGATCGATGGCGGCACCCGCCAGCGTGCCGATCCAGCCGCCCAGCAGCGCGACGTCGCGCACCAGCGTGAGCAGGAACAGCGAGGAGAACCAGCCCATGCCGAGCAGCCCGACCCAGCGCAGCACGGGGCCCAGCCCCCGCGCGCGGCTGGCGCGCGCGACGAAAGGCAGCGGCATCGCCACGGCCGACACCACCAGCGCGCACGCCAGCACCGGCCAGGCCGCCGTGGCGGCCGCCAGCGCCGGCAGCAGCCGCAGGCCGATGTAGACATGCAGCAGCGTGGTCAGGACAGTGAGCGGGGCGAGGGGCATGGCAGGAGTATGCTGCAGCGCAGCAAAACGCGCTTGGCGCCAGCACGCGCGCCCCGAAAAAGATTCGGGCCGAGTGCCAACTCCTGATCGTTCCCGGCGGCAGACGTTCCCTGCCGCGCCGCCCGGCCTATTCGCCCTTGGCCAGCGCCTGGGCGTGCGTCTGCGGCGGATCCAGCAGCGACGCCATGTCGAAATTCGACGGCCAGAGGAAATGCGCGCGCGCGGGCACGCCGCGCATCACCGTGATCGACTGCGTGAGCGTCAGTCCGCCCAGCGTGGCTTCCACGTCGTAGGTGCCGGGGTCGAGCCGGGCCAGCAGGAAGGGGCCCTCGGACTGGGCCTCCAGCACCACCTGGCCGTGGTACTTGTCGCGCACCCGCACCTTGGCCTGCACCGGGAACTGGCCGCGCGGGCCCTGGCTGATGCCGAATTCCAGCGTGGCCGCCCAGCGCGGCGCCACCTGCTGCATGAACGCCATCTCGGCCTTGTCCTTGCCGCCGCACATGTACTCGATGCCCTGCGGCGCCATCAGGATCGGCGGGTTGGCGATCGCCCATGCCGGCGCGGCCGCGGCGCACAGCAGCGCGGTGGCCCACCCTGCGATGCGGCGGGTTGAGGGGCGGGTGGTCATGGTGCGGGTCCTTTCACGATCGATGCGGCAGCGGGCGGGGCGGCCCGGGGGGTTCGTCGTCCCCCCAAGCAAGGCGCGCGCCATTTGACGCAAACACTATGACGCGCGTGTGCAAAGCTCGACAAGCGCGCTTTCACCGAAGAAGGAGGCCGCCCGCATGCGCTATAAGGGCGCGGCGCGGCGCCGCACCGCTACGCGTCGTGCCAGTGGGCGCTGCACACCGCCGCCGCGATCTCGCGCCCCGCCTGCACCAGGGCGGGGCCCAGTTCGTCGTACAGGAAGGCGCCGCGCAGGTGATGCACCGAGCCGCCGATGGTCAGGCCGAAGGGCTCCTTGCCGGCGCCGATGTCCACCGGCACGCCGATCGCCGCGATCTCCGGCTCCCATTCGCCGATCGAGTCGACGAAACCGTGCTCCAGATACTGCGCCGCCGCGCGCCCCAGCCCGGCGCGCAGCGCAGGCCAGGCCGCCGGATCGCCGGCCTCGAGCTGCGGCCACAGGCGTTCGCGCTCGGCCAGCGGGGCGACGCTGAGCACCGCGCGCCCCATCGCGGTGGCGGCGATCGGCAGGCGCGTGCCCACGTCCAGGCCCAGCGTGAGCCGCGCGCTGCTGCGGCAGTGGGCCACGTAGACCATCGACAGGCCGTGGCGCGCGCCCAGCGACACCGCCGCCTGCGCCCGCTCGGCCAGCGCCTGCATCACCGGCCGGGCGGCGCGGCCGACGTCGAAGGTGCTGAGCATCGTGAAGCCCAGCGCCAGCACCGCGGGGCTCAGGCCGTATTCGCCGGCCGCCGGCCGGTGCCGCAGGTAGCCCAGCTCGGTCAGCGTGAACGCCAGGCGCGACACGGTGGCGTGCGGCAGGCCGGTGCGCCGCACCAGTTCGTGGTGCGGCAGCCAGCGCTCCTGCGGCCGGAAGCAGCGCAGCAGCTCGAGCCCGCGCGCCAGCGCGGTGACGAAGCGGCGGTCCGCGCGGGCATCGGGGGCGGGCGAATTGACGCGTGTGCGACTCATGACGGGCACTATTTCCGCACCGCGGACTATCCGGTCCCCTGGTATTCCCTGATGGGTGCCGCTGGTGCATTTACAGGTGCCGAAACCGGTCCATAGACTGCCGCGGCCATCGCCGAACGATGGGTCCGCAGCGCGGAATATCGATCGAAAAGCAAGAGCCCGGGCGGCGCCGCCGCCCACGAAGGAGACAACGCATGCATTCGAATCACAGGCCGGCCGTGCCCGGCGTCCACCTGCTCGCCATCGCCGCCGCCGCGGCCCTGCTGGCCTCCTGCGGGGGCGGTGGAGGCGGCGGGGGCGGCATCTTCTTTCCGCCGCCACCGCCCGGCGCCCAGGCGCTGGAGATCCGCACCGTGTCCAACCGCGCCGACCTGGTGAGCGGCGACGACGCCATGATCGAGATCGTGCTGCCCGAAGGCGCCGACCCGGCCGGGCTCACGGTCGAGGCCGATGGCCGCGACGTGAGCGCCTCCTTCGCGCCCAGGGCCGATGGACGCATCACCGGCCTGGTGACCGGCCTGGCCGCCGGCGAGAACCTCATCACCGCCCGGGCCGACAAGGCCAGCGCCGCCCAGCTGACCGTGACCAATGCCGGCCGCGGCGGCCCGGTGTATTCCGGCGAGCAGGTCACGCCCTTCTTCTGCGCCACGCCCACGCCGCAGGGCGCCACGGCCGACACCCCGGCCACCAACGCCAGCGGCCTGTCGACCGCGGCGACCGACGCCCAGTGCAACATCGCGAGCGAATACAAGCTGTACTACCGCAGCACCGACGCCGGCTGCAGCACCGCCCTGCCCGACCCGAGCCCGACCGTCGCCTTCAACAACCCCTCGCCGCCCACCAGCGCCGCGCCGCCGGCCAACCCCTGCTTCAAGCCCTACGACCCCGACGCGGCGGCGCCGGCCGACCTGGCCACCACGACCACCGACACCGGCGCCACCGTGCCCTACGTGGTGCGCGTGGAGCGCGGCACCCTGAACCGCGGCATCTACGACATCGCCGTGCTCCACGACCCGGCCCGGCCCTGGGACGACGGCACCGCGCCGCAGGCGCAATGGAACGGCAAGGTCTACTACCAGTTCGGCGCCAGCACCGGCCAGCCGCGGCGCCAGATCCGCCCCGCCACCGCCTGGTCGGGCGCCGGCGCGCAACTCGGCCTGGGCTACATGGTCGTGGCCAACAGCATGACCGACTCGGCTATCAACTCCAACCGCGTGATGATGGCCGAGACCGTGATGATGATGAAGGAGCACATCGCCGACCGCTACGGCCCGATCATGTTCACCATGGGCACCGGCTGCTCGGGCGGCTCGATCAACTCGAACATGAACGCCTCCATCGCGCCCGGGCAACTCGACGGCTTCACCATCTCCTGCGCGTACCCCGATTCCGAGACCACCACCCTCGAGGTCAACGACTGCGTGCTGCTCACCGAGGCCTACCAGAAGCCCGAATGGGCCACGCTGATGACCGGCGGCGCCTACTCGCCGGAGCAGGTCAACGCCAAGAAGGCCGCCATCAACGGCCACCCCGACCAGACCGGCTGCCACGGCTGGTACAACGCCTTCGGCAGCAACGGCAAGCCCGGCAACTACACCGCCCGCGTGGTGATCAACCACGACGGCGTCATCGCCGCGCCCGGTGCGCCCACCAACAACTGCCAGCTCCCGCCCGCGCTGATATGGGACCCGGCCACCAACCCGAGCGGCGCGCGCTGCAGCGCCTGGGACTGGGCCGCGCCCATCTGGGGCAAGGCCGCCGACGGCGTGCGCGCCCGCGACACGCGCGACAACACCGGCGTGCAGTACGGCCTGAAGGCGCTGCTGGACGACACCCTCACCGGCGAGGAATTCGTCACCCTCAACGAGATCGTCGGCGGCACCAGCAAGGATTCGGAGCCGCAGCCCGAACGCTCGGTCGCCGACCTCGACGCGCTGGCCACCGCCTACCGCGCCGGCATCGTGCTCAGCGGCCGCCAGCTCGCCAAGACCGCGGTCATCGACATGCGCGGCTGGGACGACAGCGGCCTCATCACCCAGCCCGGCACCATCAATCCGTCGAGCATCCCGATCCACTATGTGTGGCGCAGCTTCTCCATTCGCGACCGCCTCGACAAGGAGTTCGGCGACCACGACAACCAGGTGCTGTGGCGCTTCGGCCGCGGCGGCCTGGCCTCGCCCGTGCTCGCGCCCGAGGCCTTCACGACCATGGACACCTGGCTGACCAGCCTGAAGGCCGACACCGGCAGCGACCCGATCGAGCAGAAGGTGCGCCGCACCAAGCCTGCGGCCGCGCACGACTTCTGCCTGCTGTCTTCCGACGAGGCGCAGAGCACGAGGATCACCGACCCGGCCGTGTGCGATGCCGATCCGTTCCTCAAGCCTTCGTCGTCACCGCGCCAGGTGGCCGGCGGGCCGCTGACCGAGAACATCCTCAAGTGCGCGCTGCGGCCCATCGACGCGGCGGAGTACGGCGGGCGGCTGGACGGCGGCCAGCTTGCGCGGCTGGCGGCGGTGTTCCCCGATGGGGTGTGCGACTGGACCAAGCCGGGGATCGGGCAGGAGGCAGCGGTGAGTCCGCTGGACTTCAGCGCGGGGCCGGGAGGGATGCCGTTTGGGGAGGCGCCGGTGTCCAGGGCGCGGTGATCGGCACTGATCGTTGATGACGAGGGGCCGCTGGATGCGGCCCTGCTTGTTTCATGGGGGGAGAGGACGCCACGGTAGTGTGGTCGAAGGCAGAATGCGGCATCGAAAAACGATCGATCCTTGTTTCGCCTGCATAGCGAAATTCGCAAAGGACAGCACCTGTTTGCGCGATACGAGATCGAAGCAATCTGAAGAGCCGCAGAGCCTTGCTGCTCCGTCCGAGGGACGTCGCTGTATGGCTGGCATGCAGCGGTTGCTGCCTCTCGAGGAGGCCGGAGGACCGGATTGCAGCGATTGCTGCCGTTGCTGCCTTCAAAGCGAACGCGTGGTCTGGGCCAGTCTGCGGTCACTGAGGCCTGCGTAGCTCGCGTGGCTCGAACGACCGCATCTGACAGCGCTGCTGTCATCCCAGTCATCGTCGCTCGACCATCTTGAGAATCTGGCGCTTCAACGTCCGCTGTCAGCTCGGGCGAACTGGTCCGCGCTCTTGCCCACATCCTTCCCAAACCCCAACGTTAACAGTGCGGCGATTAACAACGCTCTGTATTGCAGCGCGGGTGGCGTCTCGCCATCTGAAGCGGTGCTTCAGCACGGCACGATGCAGCCGCTCAGCCTCTCTTGCAGAAATATGAAGCACAACTTCCCGTTTTTCATCCGCAATCGTGTTAGGATTTCAGGAAGCTGAACTTCCGGAAGTTTTGATGAACGCGATCCTGCACTCTGAACCTACCTCCGTCCTCTCGCGCCTGCAGCAGCTCGGCTTGACCGAAGCGGCGTTGCTGCGCGCAGTCATGGCCGGCTACATCGCTAAGTCGAACTGCACTGAGAACCATCCCCCTCTGTTCCCGCCCATTGCGGCGTGGAGCGAAGCCGTTCGTACGCTGCGTGACGTGCTGAAGCCAGAGGGTTGGACGCGCTTTAATGACCAGAACTCGCCGAAGACCGTGAGCCCAGACGGCTCGATCTCGATCATCGTGTCTACTGGCAATGAAGCAACGGGCATCCCGCATGCGGATCCTGCCACGACCTCTTCGAAGGGGCCGAACACCGCGGGCGCGATCGAGATCAACCGGAGCTTGCAACTGTACCTTCCTGGTATGGAGCTGCCCGTGCCGCTACAAGACGAAGACGAAAAGGTGACTACCTGGATCTTGCTGACACACCACGCCAAGAACGAGTTGCGTGCGGAACTGTCGTTGCCGCTGAACGTCGGTAGTGACGGCCGCGTTTCTGTGTGGCAGGAACGGATCATCTTGCGGGCTCAGCCGCTCGATGGTGAGCAGGTGGTGATCACGCCACCCGTCCAGCCTGACATTGATGTTGCGGTTCGGCGGAAGGCATGAGCTACGGCGCAGAGTTCAACCCGAACCGCCTAGGCCTTGCTCGACGACGTCGGGGACTCACTAAGAGAAAGTTGGCCGAGCTCATCGGCGCAGACGTGCGGGCGGTTACCGCCTACGAGAGCGGGGAGTACAAGCCTGAAAGAGAAAGGCTCCTCGCTCTCGCTGAGAAACTGCACTTCCCAGTGCAGTTTTTTGTTGGCACGGACGTACAGGAGGTGACTCCTGACATAGTCAGCTTTCGATCGATGTCGAAGATGACCGCCGGTCAACGAGACGCGGCTCTGGGCGCTGGCGCGGTCGCGCTTATGCTGAACGAGTGGATCGAGCAGCGCTTTGAGCTGCCCGCGGCGCAGCTGCCCGACCTAAGCCACGAGTCCAGCCCTGCTGCGGCTGCAGCTGCATTGCGCCGCATCTGGGATCTCGGCGAGTTGCCGATCAAGAACATGGCCCACCTGCTAGAAGCGCGCGGTGTGCGGGTGTTCTCGCTGTCACTAGACACGGCCCACGTGGACGCTTACTCCATGTGGCATGCATCTACGCCGTTCGTGTTCCTCAACACGATGAAGTCCTGCGAACGCAGCCGCTTCGATGCGGCCCATGAACTTGGCCACTTGGTCCTTCATCGTCATGCGGGCCCGAAGGTCAAAGATGCCGAGCGTCAAGCCAACGAGTTCGCATCGGCGTTTCTCATGCCGGAAGGAAGCGTTCTAGCCAATGCGCCGGTCATGGCCACCGTGGACCAACTGATCTCCCACAAGGTGCTCTGGACAGTCTCTGTCGCAGCGCTTGCCTACAGGCTGAAAGACTTGAAGCTTGTGAACGAGTGGCACTATCGATCGCTGTGCATCGAGATTGCGCAACGTGGTTACCAGAAGTCAGAGCCAAATAGCGCCCCCCGGGAGACTTCACAGGTCTTCCAGAAGGTGTTCGCGGCGCTGCGAGAGGATGGCCTGACGCGCACTGATATCGCGGATCAACTTGCCGTGCACGTCAACGAGCTCGACGAGTTGGTCTTCGGCTTGGCACTGACCGGGCTGGCCGGTGATGCGCACGCGCAGAGCCGCCCGCGACGGCCGGTTCTGCAAGTGATCGAAGGTGGGCGCGAGTGAACATGCCTCAGTCGAGGTGGGCGCACGCCTACGAAGACATGTCTGAACTGACCAGCCTGAAATCGCTTGTGGTCGCGTTTGTCGGCCACATCGCCGCGGAGTCGGCAAGGTAGACAGGTTCACCGTCGAAAGAGCTTTTCTAGAACGCCATGCCAGACACGCCAGCATCGCCGGGGATCAAAAAACCGTATCGCATCCTGTGTCTTGACGGGGGTGGCGCGAAGGGCTTCTACACGCTCGGGGTGCTTCGAGAAATTGAGGGCCTGGTCAAACAGCCGCTGTGCGAGCGCTTCGACCTCATTTTTGGCACCAGCACGGGAGCCATCATTGCGGCGCTTCTCGCTCTGGGCAACGACGTTGAGACAGTCCACCAGCTATACAAGGCACATGTGCCGACCGTCATGCAGGCACGATCGCCAGCCGACAAGAGCCGCGCGCTGCAAAAGCTGGCCGACGAAATCTTCGGCGATACCAAGTTCGATGCGGTGAAGACGGGCATCGGAATCGTCGCGACCAAGTGGGTCGTCGAAAAGCCGATGGTGTTCAAAGCCCATGTCGGCCAAGCCCACGGCCGCATGGGAACCTTCGCGCCTGGCTTCGGCTGCACCATTTCAGACGCTGTGCAGGCCTCGTGTTCGGCTTATCCATTCTTTCTGCGGAAGATCGTCCACACCGCTGCAGGCGATGACGTAGAGCTCATCGACGGCGGCTACTGCGCCAATAATCCGACCCTCTACGCACTTGCCGATGCAGTCGGCCCCTTGCAGCTTGCCCGTGATGACATTCGCTTGGTGAGCCTTGGAGTCGGGGTGTACCCCGACCCCAAGCCGAGGTTCAAACTCGGCGATCCGATCAACTCGGTAAAGATGATCATTGCCAAGAACCTGATGCCCGTTCAGCTGCTGCAGAAGACCCTAGAGATCAACACCCAGTCTATGGACCAGCTCAGGGCGATCCTCTTCAAGGACTTGCCGACCATTCGCATCAGTGACATTTTCGAGCAGCCGGAAATGGCGACTGACCTGCTCGAACATGACCTCGCCAAGCTCAATATCTTGCGACAGCGAGGCAGCGAATCTTTCGCCAGCCGGGAGCAGGCGCTGCGCGAATTTTTACTGTAGGAAGGGCAGGAGGAAGATGGCAATCCCAGAAGCGCAGCTGGTCACCTGGTCGCATCAGGGCTCGGTCACTCAGTCGGCCAGCACCTATCAATCGATCAAACAGACTTTGGAGTCCGTGCACGCCAGCTACGCGGGGAGAAGCTTCCGCGTCTACTTGCAAGGGTCATATGGCAACGACACCAACATCTACGCGGAGAGCGACGTTGATGTCGTCATCGAGCTCTCCACCACGTTCTATCATGACGTTGAGACGCTGGAGCCAAGCCAGCAGCAGAGCTTCCACGCCAACTATCCCAAGGCGACCTACAGCCTGTACGAATTCAAGAACGAGGTCTTGGCGCACCTGCGAAGCGTGTATGGGCAGGGCGTCAAGGCCGGCGACAAGGCGATCTTCATCCCGGGCAGCGGGAACCGTCGGGATGCCGACGTGATCGTGGCGGCCGAATACAGGAAATATCAGGGCGGCTCGGGCAGCACCTACACGCAAGGAATTTGCTTCTGGAATTCCAAGGGTGTGCAGATCATCAACTACCCGAAGCTGCATTCAGCTAATGCCACCAGGAAGCACCAAGCCACCGGCAGCTGGTACAAGCCGACCGTGCGGGTGATGAAGAACCTGCGCCGGAAGCTTGTCGCCGATGGTCGACTGGAGGATGGCATCGCGCCGTCATACTTCATTGAGGGCTTGATCTATAACGTACCGAACGACAAGTTCGGCTACAACTTCGATTCCACGATGGTGGACTCGATCAACTTCCTGCTTACCGCTGATCGAAGCAAGTTCGAAGTGGTGAACGAGCAGTACTATCTTTTGCATCCGACCTCGCCGGTGACATGGCGAGCTGAGAAGTGCACGGCGTTTTTGAATGCCGCGCGCGATCTTTGGCAGAACTGGTGAAGCTCCAGTTTGCGTATGCGCATGTCTTCGGGCATGCGCTGGCGCAGTGGCTTGGCCGCCGGGATGATCCTGTCCATGATTGCAGCTCCGTCGATGAGCGAGGCGAGATTGCCTCGCCGTCAACGGTGGCAGCAACGTGGAATCAAGCACCTCGGCGTCTCGCGGAGCGCCTACCGCGAGAGCGGTTCAGTCCTTCGCCGCGAAACAGTCACAGGCCCGCGCATGCCGAGCGGTAGCAACGGGCGCGGAGCGCCAATTCAACAACTGCACAAACAAACAGCCGTTCGCTCAATTTGGCGACGGGTTGTCCCTGAATGACCGGCTCCGGATGTACAGCAGACCGATGCGCTTGTCGAACGTGAATGGCCGGTTTCGCGAGCGGCGGTCGCTCTGCTCAGAAAGCTCAAGGTCAGCAGCCAGTCTGAAGTAGCCGTTCAACGCATTGCTGCGGTGACTATTCTTGGCATATATCAGACCAAGCCCTATAGCTGCATGTCCGATGTACGGGCGGACAAAAAAAGAGCGCCAGAAAACACTGGCGCTCTTCTTCACTTGGCTGGCGCGGGCTTCACTTCCCCGGTCAGACAGCGGAATCGCAACTCACACATCAATATTCGCCGCCCTCAACGCATTCGTCTCGATGAACTCCCGGCGCGGCTCCACCTCGTCGCCCATCAGCATCGTGAACACCCGGTCCGCCTCGATGGCATCGTCGATCTGCACCCGCAGCAGCCGGCGCACGTTGGGGTCCATGGTCGTTTCCCACAGCTGCTCCGGGTTCATCTCGCCCAGGCCCTTGTAGCGCTGGCGGGAGGTGGCGCGCTCGGCTTCGCCCAGCAGCCATTGCATCGCCTGGCGGAAGTCCGACACCTTCTCTTCCTTGGCCTTCTCGCCCTCGCCGCGGCGCACGATGGCGCCTTCGCCCAGCAGGCCGCGGAAGGTGTTGGCGGCTTCCGCCAGCGCCGCGTAGTCGGCGCCGTGCACGAAGTCCTGCGTGATCACGCTGCTCTTGATGTTGCCGTGGTGGCGGCGGCTGATGCGCAGCAGCGGCTTGTCGGTGCGGGTGTCGAATTCGCTCGCCACCTCGGCGGGCACGCCGGTGGTGTTGAGTTCGCGCAGCTTCACCTGCAGCGCCGCGGCCGAGGCTTCGGCCGCGGGGGTGGTGTCCAGGTCCAGCGCCACGCCGTCGGCGATGGCGCGCAGCGCCTCGGCGTCCATGAAGGCGCCCAGGCGCGCGATCACGGCTTCGGCCAGCTGGTGCTTGCGCGCCAGCTCGGTCAGCGTCTCGCCGCCGAGCTGCGAGGGCTTGGCGCCGCCGGTGCTCACGCTGGCGTCCTTCAGGGCCACGCGCAGCAGGAAGGCGTCGAGCGCGGTGCCGTCCTTCAGGTACTGCTCTTCCTTGCCGACCTTCACCTTGTACAGCGGCGGCTGCGCGATGTAGATGTGGCCGCGCTCCACCAGCTCGGGCATCTGGCGGTAGAAGAAGGTCAGCAGCAGCGTGCGGATGTGCGCGCCGTCCACGTCGGCGTCGGTCATGATGATGATGCGGTGGTAGCGCAGCTTGGCGACGTCGAAGTCGTCCGCGCCGCCGCCGTTGCCGCCGCCGGCCTTGCCGATGCCGGTGCCCAGCGCGGTGATCATGGTCAGGATTTCGTTGCTGGTCAGCAGCTTCTCGTAGCGCGCCTTCTCCACGTTCAGGATCTTGCCGCGCAGCGGCAGGATCGCCTGGAACTTGCGGTCGCGCCCCTGCTTGGCCGAGCCGCCGGCCGAGTCGCCCTCCACCAGGTAGATCTCGCACAGGGCGGGGTCCTTCTCCTGGCAGTCGGCCAGCTTGCCGGGCAGGCCCATGCCGTCGAGCACGCCCTTGCGGCGCGTCATCTCGCGCGCCTTGCGTGCGGCCTCGCGCGCCCGCGCGGCCTCGACGATCTTGCCGCAGATGATCTTGGCGTCGTTCGGGCGCTCCTGCAGGTAGTCGGCGAGCAGGCGCCCGACGATGTCCTCGACCGGCGCGCGCACCTCGCTGGAAACGAGCTTGTCCTTGGTCTGGCTGGAGAACTTGGGCTCGGGCACCTTCACGCTCAGCACGCAGGTCAGGCCTTCGCGCATGTCGTCGCCGCTGACTTCCACCTTGGCCTTCTTGGCCAACTCGTTCTCTTCGATGTACTTGTTGATCACCCGCGTCATCGCCGCGCGCAGCCCGGTCAGGTGGGTGCCGCCGTCGCGCTGCGGGATGTTGTTGGTGAAGCACAGCACGCTCTCGTTGTAGCTGCTGTTCCACTGCATCGCCACTTCCACGCCGATGTGGGTGCCGGGGATGCCGCCGTAGGTCTCGGCCGGCTTCTCGCCCGCGGCGTAGAAGATGTTTGGGTGCAGGGTGGTCTTGCCCTTGTTGATGAACTCCACGAAGCCCTTCACGCCGCCCGCGCCGGCAAAGTCGTCTTCCTTGCCGGAGCGCTCGTCGATCAGGCGGATGCGCACGCCGTTGTTCAGAAAGCTCAGTTCGCGCAACCGCTTGCTCAGGATCTCGTAGTGGAAATCGTTGTTCTCCTTGAAGATCTCCGTGTCGGGCAGGAAGTGCACCTCGGTGCCGCGCTTCTCGGTGTCGCCCGTGATCTTCATCGGCGAGATCTCCACGCCGTCCGCCGTCTCGAGGATGCGGTTCTGCACGAAGCCCTTGCTGAACTCCAGCACGTGCACCTTGCCGTCGCGGCGCACCGTCAGGCGCAGCATCTTCGACAGCGCGTTCACGCAGCTCACGCCCACGCCGTGCAGGCCGCCCGAGACCTTGTAGCTGTTCTGGTTGAACTTGCCGCCGGCGTGCAGCTCGGTCAGGGCGATCTCGGCCGCCGAGCGCTTGGGCTCGTGCTTGTCGTCCATCTTCACGCCGGTCGGAATGCCGCGGCCGTTGTCGACCACGCTGATCGAGTTGTCGGTGTGGATGGTCACCACGATGTCGTCGCAGTGGCCGGCCAGCGCCTCGTCGATGGAGTTGTCGACCACCTCGAACACCAGGTGGTGCAGGCCGGTGCCGTCGGAGGTGTCGCCGATGTACATGCCGGGGCGCTTGCGCACCGCCTCCAGCCCTTCGAGGATGGTGATCGCGCCTTCGCCGTAGGAGGTGTCGGCAGGCGTGACCTCGATCGGGATCGCGCTCTCGATCTCGGGCGTGTAGACCGGCTCCGTGTGCGGTGCGTCCGGCTTGTTGTTGTCGCTCATCAGGTTTCCTCTCTCGGTACTCGGCAGGACGGCTGTCGTCCCCATTCCAGAAATGCCGCGCAGCCGGCTCCGCCGGGCCGCAGGCATTGCCCCCTGCAAGGGGGTCGGCGCAGCGACGCGCAGTGCGCGCAGCCCTGGGGTGCGCCTAGATCCTCATCGGCATCACGACGTACTTGAAGTTGGCATCGTCCGGAATGGTCAGCAGCGCGGAGCTGTTGGAATCGGCCAGCTCCACCTTCACCATGTCCTGGCTCATGTTGGCCAGCGCGTCGATCAGGTAGGTCACGTTGAAGCCGATCTCGATCGCGTCGCCGCCGTAGTCGATGTCCAGCTCGTCCACGGCCTCTTCCTGCTCCGCGTTGTTCGACGCGATGCGCAGCGTGCCGGGCTCGATGTTCAGGCGCACGCCCTTGAACTTCTCGCTGGTCAGGATCGCGGTGCGCTGCAGGCTGGCCAGCAGCGGCGCGCGGCCCAGCGTCACGCCGTTCTTGTGGTTCTTCGGAATCACGCGGTTGTAGTCGGGGAACTTGCCCTCGACCAGCTTGGTGACGAACTCCATGCCGCCGAAGCTGAACTTGGCCTGGTTGTTCGCGAACTGCATCTCGATCGCGCCCTCGGCGTCCGACAGCAGGCGCTGCATCTCCAGCACCGTCTTGCGCGGCAGGATCACTTCCTGGCGCGGCACTTCCACGTCGAGCGTGGCCGAGGCGAAGGCCAGGCGATGGCCGTCGGTGGCCACCAGGCTGAGCTGCTTGCCCTCGGCCACGAACAGGATGCCGTTGAGGTAGTAGCGGATGTCGTGCACCGCCATCGCAAAGGACACCTGCGACAGCAGCGCCTTGAGCGTCTTCTGCGGCACGCTGAAGGCCGGGCCGAAGCTGGCCGACTCCTGCACCAGCGGGAAGTCTTCCGCCGGCAGCGACTGCAGCGTGAAGCGGCTCTTGCCGCCCTTGAGCACCAGCTTGTTCTGGCTCGACTCCAGGCTCACCGTCTGGTCGGCCGGCATGGTGCGCAGGATGTCGATCAGCTTGCGCGCACCCACGGTGGTGGTGAAGCTGCCCTCGTCACCGCCCAGCTCGGCGGTGGTGCGGATCTGGATCTCGAGGTCGCTGGTGGTCAGCTGCAGCTGCCCGCCGGCCTTGCGGATCAGCACGTTCGCCAGGATCGGCAGCGTGTGGCGGCGCTCCACGATGCCCGCCACCGACTGCAGCGCGGCCAGGACTTTGTCTTGTGTTGCCTTCAGGACGATCATGACTTACCTCTTCTCCATTTCCTTGAAATCAAATCGGCAGGGATCCGCGGGATTGCGGCACATCATCCCTTCAGGGTCTGCTCCAGCACGTGCAACTGCTGGTTGAGTTCGGTGAGCTGCTGGCGCTCGCCGGAAATCTTGCGCACCGCGTGCAGCACCGTGGTGTGGTCGCGCCCGCCGAACAGCTCGCCGATCTCGGGCAGGCTCTTCTGCGTCAGCTCCTTGGCCAGGTACATCGCGATCTGGCGCGGCCGCGCGATCGAGGCCGGGCGCTTCTTGCTGTACATGTCGGCGACCTTGATCTTGTAGTAGTCGGCCACCGTCTTCTGGATGTTCTCCACCGAAATCTGCCGGTTCTGGATCGACAGCAGGTCGCGCAGCGCCTCGCGCGCGAGCTGGATGGAGATTTCCTTCTGGTTGAAGCGCGAGTACGCGAGGATCTTGCGCAGCGCGCCTTCGAGCTCGCGCACGTTCGAGCGCACGTTCTTGGCGACGAAGAAGGCCACTTCCTCGGGCATCTCCGCGCCCTCGGCGCGCGCCTTGTTGATCAGGATCGCCACGCGCATCTCCAGCTCGGGCGGCTCGATCGCCACCGTCAGCCCGGAGTCGAAGCGCGAGACCAGCCGCTCGTGGATGTCCGTCAGGCCCTTGGGATAGGTGTCGCTGGTCATCACGATGTGCGACTTCTTCGCCAGCAGGGCCTCGAAGGCGTTGAAGAACTCTTCCTGCGTGCGGTCCTTGTTGGCGAAGAACTGCACGTCGTCGATCAGCAGCAGGTCCAGCGAGTGGTAGCGCTCCTTGAAGTCGTCGAAGGTCTTGCGCTGGTAGGCCTTGACCACATCCGAGACGAACTGCTCGGCGTGGATGTAGAGAACTTTGGCGTCGGGGCGCTCGGCCAGCAGCTTGTTGCCCACCGCGTGCATCAGGTGGGTCTTGCCCAGGCCGACGCCGCCATAGATGAACAGCGGGTTGTACAGGTGCCCCGGCGTGCCCGCCACGTGCATGGCTGCGGCGCGCGCCATGCGGTTGGCGGTGCCCTCCACCAGCGTCTCGAAGGTGAGGCTGGCGTTGAGCCGGTTCTTGAAGCCGCCGGGCGGCGCATCCTCGCCCGGCCCCGCCACGTCGCGGGGCACGTCGGTTTCGGCAACCAGCACCGCGGGGGCTTGCCGCACGGGGATTTCCCGCGGAGCAAGCGCTAACTCAATGACGACAGGCTGGCCGTAGAGCTTCTCCGCCATGGCGGCGATGCGGCCGGCGTACTGGGCGCGGATCCAGTCCAGTTTGAAGCGGTTGGCGACGAAGACGGTGATGCGCGAGAGGTCGTCCGCGACCTGCGCGGTCAGCGGCTTGATCCAGGTGTTGAACTGCTGTTCCGACAGCTCCTGCGCCAGTTGGTCCACGCAGGCCTGCCACAGGCTGTTGCCGATGCCGTCAGTCGACATGAAAGCGGCGGTGCGTCGGTGATCCCTCGTTCATTGTCGTTTTGCTTTGTGGATATTCGGTTGCGCGATGAACCCGCAATTCTAACTTGTCAAAAACTTATCCACACCGGGGATGGACCCCCTTGCGCGGCGCCGGAAGGCGGCCGTGATTGTCGGGCCGGCCAATGTTTGCGATAATGCCGGGTTTCCCTGAAAGTCTGCTTTCTTTCTTTTCCGCCGGCATCCGCCTTTTTCGACGGGTGCCCGCACAGCATTGTGCAGTGCGGCGGTGAGCATGCGGCTTCGGGGTGGTCCGGGTTCCAGGAATCCCCGGCTGCCTTTTCGGCGGCCTCGAGATTCGGGCCCTCTTCCGTCGACGTGTCGAGCTCATCATGAAACGCACCTACCAAGCCTCCAAAGTCCGCCGCGCCCGCACCCACGGTTTTCTCGTCCGCATGAAGACCCGCGGCGGCCGTGCCGTGATCAACGCACGCCGCGCCAAGGGCCGCAAGCGTCTGGCGGTCTGAACGCCTGCGGACGGCCCCGGTGAGCGCGCCGTGTGCAGCGCCCCGCCTTCCCGTCCACCGGCGCCGCAGCCCTGGCTTCCATGCAGCGGCTCAAGACCCGCGCGCAGTTCCAGGCCGCGCTCGCCGGTACGACCGTTGCGCGCACGGCGCACTTCGCCTTGCACCGCTGCGCGCTCGATGCCGCCGCCGGTGATGCGGCGGCGCCTCTTTTCGGCCCGGCCGACCAGGCCTGGCTCGGCGCCATGGTGCCCAAGCGCTGGGCCCGCCGCGCGGTCACGCGCAACGCCATCAAGCGCCAGATCTACGCCGTGAGCGCCGCCCCGGACGCCGCCCTGCCCCCCGCCGCCCACGTGGTGCGGCTGCGCGCGGGCTTCGATCGCACGCAGTTCCGCAGCGCCAGCTCCGAGCCGCTGAAGGCCGCGGTGCGCGCCGAGCTGCAGCAGCTTTTCGCGCGCGCCGCCAGGGCGTCGTCATGATGCGGCAACTGCTCATCGGCATCGTCAAGGGCTACCGCCTGCTGCTGAGCCCCTGGCTGGGCAGCGCCTGCCGCTTCGAGCCGACCTGCTCGGTCTACGCGATCGAGGCCCTGGAGCGCCACGGCGCCGCGCGCGGCAGCTACCTCACGCTGCGGCGCCTGGTGCGCTGCCAGCCCTGGTGCGAGGGCGGCCATGACCCGGTGCCGCCGGCGGCGCGGGACGGCGCGCGGCTGTTCTCCTTTCTCTCTTCCGACAAGAAGTCTTCTTCATGAACGATATACGCCGCACCATCCTCTGGGTGATCTTCGGTTTCTCGCTGGTGATGCTGTGGGACCAGTGGCAGGTGCACAACGGCCGCCAGCCGACCTTCCTGCCTTCGTCCAAGCCCGCGGCCACCGCGCCGCAGACGCCGCCTGCCGCGGCGCCGGGCGCCGCGGTGTCGGACCTGCCGTCCGCCACGGGGACCACCGGCGATGCCTCGGCCGCGGTGCCGGGCAGCACGGCCACGGCCGCGCCGTCCGCGCGCGAGCAGATCGTCGTCAAGACCGACGTGCTCGAACTCACCTTCGACACCGAAGGCGGCTCGCTGGTGCGCAGCGCCTTCGTCGACCATGACGACCAGTCCGGCCAGGACAGGCCCTTCGTGCTGCTCGACCAGAGCCCGAACCGCTACTACGTGGCCGAATCGGGCCTCATCGGCGGCAACTTCCCGACGCACAAGACGCCGATGAGCTTCAGCGGCGAACGCACGCTGCCGGACGGTGCCGACGAACTGGTGCTGCGCTTCGAGTCGGCCGACATCGGCGGCGTGAAGCTGGTCAAGACCTGGACCCTCAAGCGCGGCGCCTACGACATGGCGGTGCGCCACGAGATCGTCAACACCGGCAGCGCGCCGGTCTCGCCGCAGCTGTACCTGCAGCTGGTGCGCGACGGCAACAAGCCGCCGGGCGAGTCGTCCTTCTATTCCACCTTCACCGGCCCGGCGGTCTACACCGAGGCCAAGAAGTACCAGAAGATCGACTTCGACGACATCGCCAAGGGCAAGGCCGATTTCGTGAAGGAGTCGCCCGACGGCTACGTCGCCATGGTGCAGCACTACTTCGCCAGCGCCTGGATCCTGGGCCAGGGCGTGCAGCGCGAGCTGTTCGCCCGCAAGGTCAGCGACAACCTCTACGCCGTCGGCATGATCGCCCCGGCCGACGCGGTGGCGCCCGGCGCGAGCAAGGCGATCGACGCCCAGCTGTACGTCGGCCCGCAAGTGGAGAAGCAGCTCGAGGCGGTGGCGCCCGGGCTGGAGCTGGTCAAGGACTACGGCATCTTCACCATCATCTCCAAGCCGCTGTACTGGCTGCTGGACAAGCTGCACGGCATGCTGGGCAACTGGGGCTGGGCCATCGTGGCGCTGGTGGTGCTGCTGAAGATCGCGTTCTACTGGCTCAACGCCAAGGCCTACTCGAGCATGGCCAAGATGAAGGCCATCAACCCGAAGGTGATGGAAATGCGCGCGCGGCTCAAGGACAAGCCGCAGGAGATGCAGCAGGAGATGATGCGCATCTACCGCGAGGAGAAGGTCAACCCGCTGGGCGGCTGCTTCCCGATCCTGGTCCAGATCCCGGTGTTCATCGCGCTGTACTGGGTGCTGCTGTCGTCGGTGGAAATGCGCCACGCGCCCTGGATCGGCTGGATCCAGGATCTGTCGGCGCCCGATCCCTGGTACATCCTGCCGGTCGTGATGACCGCCACCTCGCTGCTGCAGACCTGGCTGAACCCGACGCCGCCCGATCCGATGCAGGCCAAGCTGATGTGGATCATGCCGCTGGCCTTCAGCGTGATGTTCATCTTCTTTCCGGCCGGCCTGGTGCTGTACTGGATCACGAACAACATCCTGTCGATCGCGCAGCAGTGGGTGATCAACAAGCGGCTGGGCGTGCTGGGCAAGTAGCCGGCGCTCCACGCTGCATCGAAAGGGCCGCCGACGCGGCCCTTTTCTCTTTTGCCGCCGGGCCGCCCCAAGGCAAAAAGGGCCCCTTTGGGGGGCAGCGACCCGCGCAGCGGTGGAGCGTGGGGGCCTTTTTTGCTGGAACAATGACCCCCATGCTCGCGCAGGCCACCGATCCGATCGTCGCCATCGCCACCGCCGCCGGACGCGGCGCGGTGGGCATTGTGCGCGTCTCGGGCCCGCGCCTGGGCCGCCTGATCGAGGCGCTGTGCGGCCGGCCGCTGAAGCCGCGCGAGGCCACCTACCTGCCCTTTTGCGACGCCGCCGGCGGCGCGCTGGACCGCGGCCTGGCGATCCACTTTCCGGCGCCGCATTCGTTCACCGGCGAAGACGTGCTGGAACTGCAGGCGCATGGCGGGCCGGTCGTGCTGCAGCTGCTGCTGGCGCGCTGCCTCGAGGCGGCGGCCGAAGCCGACCCGGCGACCGGTGCGCCGCGGCTGCCGGGCCTGCGCGTGGCGCAGCCGGGCGAATTCAGCCAGCGCGCCTTCCAGAACGGCAAGATCGACCTGGCACAGGCCGAGGCCATCGCCGACCTGATCGATGCCAGCACCGAGGCCGCCGCACGCAGCGCGGGGCGCTCGCTGGCCGGCGCCTTCTCGCGCGAAGTGCATGTGCTGCGCGACGCCCTGATCCACCTGCGCATGCTGGTCGAGGCCACCCTCGACTTCCCCGAGGAAGACATCGACTTCCTGCAGCAGGCCGACGCCGCCGGCCAGCTTGCGGCGCTGCAGGCGCAGCTGACGGAGGTCCAGCAACGCGCGCGGCAGGGCGCGCTGCTGCGCGAGGGCATCAAGGTGGTGATCGCGGGGCAGCCCAACGCCGGCAAGAGCTCCCTGCTCAATGCCCTGGCCGGCGCCGAGCTGGCGATCGTCAGCAGCGTGGCCGGCACCACGCGCGACGTGGTGTCGCAGACCATCCAGATCCAGGGCGTGCCGCTGCACGTGGTCGACACTGCCGGCCTGCGCGACAGCGGCGACGAGGTGGAACAGATCGGCATCGCCCGCGCCTGGCGCCAGATCGAGGAGGCCGACGCGGTGCTGTTCCTGCACGACCTCACGCGCGCCGGCAGCGCGGGCTACGACGCGGCCGACGCGGCGATCCTGCAGTCCCTGCGCGAGCGCCTGCCGGCCCGGGTGCCGGTGCTCGACGTCTGGAACAAGCACGATGCCGCGCCCGACGCGCCGCCGCGCGGCGGCCTCTGGCTGTCGGCGCGCACCGGCGAGGGCATCGAGGCGCTGCGGCGCGAACTGCTGGCGCAGGCCGGCTGGCAGGCCGTGCCCGACGGCGTGTACCTGGCCCGCGCCCGGCATGTGCAGGCGCTGCAGCGCGTGGGCCGGCACCTGGCGATGGCCGCCGGGCATCTGGGCGGCGCCATGCCGCCGCTGGACCTGTTGGCGGAGGAATTGCGGCTGGCCCAGAACGCGCTCAACGAAATCACGGGCGAATTCGGTAGCGAAGAGTTGCTGGGTGTGATTTTTTCCCGTTTTTGTATTGGAAAGTAAGCGAAAGCAACCAAGAATGCGGAACCTGCCACCGACGCCGCGCCGCGCCGTCGGAAATCGGCCGCATCAAGGTTGAACATGCCCTCCACCATCCAGGATCTGTGCCTCGCGATCTCCCAGAACACGAGCGATGACGCCTTCTCGCCGGCGCTGAGCGCGCCGCAGTGGGAGCTGGTCGGTACCTACATGCAGGCTTTCGAGCTGGCCGCCGGCCAGGTGCTGATCGACCAGGACGCGCACGACCGCACGCTGTTCTTCCTGGAGAGCGGTGCACTCGGCGTCCACCGGATCAACAGCCGGGACAAGCTGCAGATGGTCATCCTCAACCCCGGCGCGGTGGTGGGCGAGGGGGCCTTCTTCTCGCGCCGGCCGCGCTCGGCCAGCGTGTCCGCGACCGGCGCCTGCCGCCTGTGGCGGCTCACCCCGACCCGCTTCTCGGAAATGGCCAACCGGCAGCCGGCGCTGGCGCTGGAATTCACGCTCGCGCTGGGCGCCGTGCTGGCCAAGCGCCTGGCGCTGCGGCCCCGGCGCATTGCCGTGACCTGAACGGGGCGGGGCCGTGTCGGTCTCCGCCGACAGAAACAACCGTGCGATGGCCCTTCCAAAGGATCACAATCTGCATGACATTGTTACAGAGCTTGTAGGAGTGTTTCGATGGCCCTGGTTTGTACCGCGTGCGGCACGGCGAACCGTGACGGTGCGAAGTTCTGCAAGGGATGCGGCATCCAGCTGGTGCCGCTGACGCCGCCGGCATCTGCCGCCCCGGCGCCCTGGCCCGCCACCCAGCCGGCGGCGTTGGAAGCGGCCGGCCCTGCATCGGCGCCCCCGCCGGACGAGCGGACCGTGATCCTGGCCCCCGGCAGCCGTGTGCCGGCCCCACCTCCACCCCCGGCTTCGGCGCCGGCGCAGCCCGACGCCCCGGCGGCGACGGCGTCTTCCGGTCCGGGCAAGGGCCCCTGGATCGGCGTGGGCGTGCTGGTTCTCGTGCTGGCAGCCGGTGCGGGGTGGTATGCCTACGGCGACCGGCAGCGGCCGCCGGCAGAGCCGCCGGCGGCCGCTGCGCCGCCGCTCGCGCCACCGCCTCCTCTCGATCCCGTCGTGCCCCCGGCGCCGCCGGCCCCCGAGCCCGAGCCGCCTCCGCCGGCGATCGAGCCGTCGCCAGCGATCGAGCCCCCTGCGGCGATCGAGCCTCCGCCGGCCGCCGCCCCCGCGCCGCCGCCCGCCCCCGCGCCCAGGCCGCAGCCGGTGCGCAGGCCGGCGCCACCGCCCGAGCCGGCCCCCGCCCCGGCCGTCACCCCACCGGCGGCCCCTGTCGCGGCGGCCCCTGCGCCGGCGCCGGCCGCGCCGGCCGCAGCCTGCGAGGGGCGCAACTTCATTGCCCGCGCCCGCTGCATGGCCGCCCAATGCGCGAAGGCGGAGCATCGGACGCATCCGCAGTGCGAAGCCGTGCGGGAGCAGCAGCGCCTGGAAGCGGAAAAGCGCGATCCCGCGCTGGTCCACTGAGCGCGCGGGCGCCGTCATCGGAGGCCAGACACCGTGCGCTGCGCAGCCTGTTCCAAGGAAGTCGAAAACACCGGCGTGCGCTTCTGCGACCACTGCGGCGCCGCGCTCTATCCGTCGGCGCCCATGCCCATCGCCGATCCGTCCGACCCCATCGAGGCACCCGAGCGGCCGGCATGGCGCCCGCCCCGCCCGATGTGGGCCGTCGTTGCGGTGCTGGCGATTCTGGCGCTGGCGCTTCTGGGGTGGCGGCTGGTACCGCCGCGCACCTCCGCCGACGATCTGCATGCCGCGATGCAGGCCACGCTGGCGCAGGGCGACGGGCCGGGGCAGGATCCGATCTGCGTGGCCAACGGACTGGCCTACGACACGCTGCCGGTCTACGTGCAGGCCGACAACGTGGCCACCATCGCCTGGATGGACGTGCTCGTCACGGCCGGTCTCTACGAGGCGCCGGAGGACGGGCTCTCGGGCGGCTATTTCTCGCTGCCCATCCTGATCTACGCGCCGCGGCCCGCGCTGGCGCAGTGGACGGGCCCGAAGCGCCTGTGCATCGCCAAGGGCATGCAGCCCGAGGCGGTGGAGAACCTGGGCGAGACGGGGTGGATGCGTTTTCGCGGCAAGCGCTACACCGGCGTCACGGCGGACGTGCAATGGGGGCTCCAGGTGCCGGCGCCCTGGCTCGCGGCGCCGGGTGTCGCCGATGCCTTCATCCAGGAACTGCCGGCCTGGCGCGGTGCCCGCTGGCACAGCGGCCCCGACGGCTGGCGGCTGACGCAGCGCAAGCACTTCTTCCTGGCCGACGCGCGCTGGGTCACGGGCGAGATGCTCGAGCGCCAGGAAGCACAAGCATCGGACGCCAAGGCGCCTTCGCTGTAAGGCGGCCGATAAAATCCGCGGGATGAGTTCCCGTCCCCCCTCGGCCAGCGCCGCCGATCCCGATGCCGTGCTCGCCCGCGCGCGCGACACCTTCGACATCGAGGCCGCCGCCGTGCTCGGGCTCAAGCATCGCCTGGGGCCGGGCTTCGTGGCCGCGGTGGACAGGATCCTCGAGGTGCGCGGCCGCGTGGTCGTCATGGGCATGGGCAAGAGCGGCCACGTCGGGCGCAAGATCGCCGCCACGCTCGCCTCCACCGGCACGCCGGCGATGTTCGTGCACCCGGCCGAGGCCAGCCACGGCGACCTGGGCATGATCAAGGCGGTCGACCTCGTGCTGGCCATCTCCAACAGCGGCGAGGTCGACGAACTCACCACCTTGCTGCCGCTGGTCAAGCGCCAGGGCGTGCCGCTCATCGCGATGACCGGCCGGCGCGACTCCACGCTGGCGCGCCATGCCGACATCGTGCTCGACAGCGGCGTCGAGAAGGAAGCCTGCCCGCTCAACCTCGCGCCCACCGCGAGCACCACCGCGCAGATGGCCTACGGCGACGCGCTGGCGGTCGCGCTGCTGGACGCGCGCGGCTTCGGCGCCGACGATTTCGCGCGCTCGCACCCGGGCGGCGCGCTGGGGCGCAAGCTGCTCACCCACGTGAGCGACGTGATGCGTGCGGACGCGGACGTGCCGCGCGTGGGCCCCGAAGCGAACGTGGGCGAGCTGATGCGCGCCATGAGCACCAAGGGCTTCGGCGCCACCGCCGTCGTCGATGCCGACGGGCGTGCCGCGGGCATCTTCACCGACGGCGACCTGCGCCGGCTGATCGAGGCCGGCACCGACCTGCGCACCGTCCGCGCCGCCGAAGTCATGCATGCCTCGCCGCGCACCGTGCGCCGCGACGCCCTGGCGGTCGAGGCGGCCGAACTGATGGAGCAGCACGGCATCACCCGCCTGTTCGTGGTCGACGCCGACGGCCGGCTGGTCGGCGCGCTCAACACCAACGACCTGCTGCGCGCCAAGGTCATCTGATGACCCAGTCGTTTCCGACCGAGACGTTGCTGGCCGCCCAGGACGTGCGCATCGCCTTCTTCGACGTCGACGGCGTGCTCACCGACGGCGGCGTGTACTTCAGCGAGAAGGGCGAAACGCTCAAGCGCTTCTCGATCCTCGACGGCTACGGCCTGCAGCTGCTGCGGCGCGCCGGCATCGTGCCCGCCGTGATCACCGGCCGCGACTCCAAGCCGCTGCGCGTGCGGCTGGAGGCGCTGGGCATCGAGCACGTGCGCTACGGCACCTCCGACAAGCTGCCCGCCGCCGAGGCGATGCTGGCCGAGTTCGGCTTCGGCTGGCCCGAGGCCGCCGCCATCGGCGACGACTGGCCCGACCTGCCGGTGCTCGCGCGCGCGGGCTTTTCCGCCGCGCCGGCCAACGCGCACGCGGAGGTGCGCGCGGTGGTCCACCACGTGACCCGGCTGCGCGGCGGCGAGGGCGCGGCACGCGAGTTCTGCGACCTGCTGCTCACCGCCGGCGGCCACTACCGGCGCTTTCTGGACGACGCGCGGGGGCCGGCCGCATGAAGCGGGTGCTCGCGCTGCTGCGCACCGGCTTCGATCGCGCCACCATCTACCTGCCGGTCATCCTGACGGGCGCGCTGGCCCTGGGCACCTACTGGCTGGTGCGCAATGCGCCGACGCTGGTCGAGCCCACGGTCGAGGAAGTGCTCACGCACGAGCCCGATTTCTTCATGCACGGCTTCGTGGTCAAGAACTTCCTGCCCAGCGGCGAGCTGCGCAGCGAACTCACCGGCAAGGAAGGCCGCCACTACCCCGACACCGACACCCTCGAAGTGGACGAGGTCCGCGTGCGCGCCATCTCGCCCACCGGGCTCACCACGCATGCCACCGCCGACCGCGGCCTGTCGAATGCCGACGGCAGCGAGATTCAGCTGTTCGGCAACGCCATCGTCATCCGCGACGCCGGCGTCACCCCCAACGGCCGCGCGATGCCGCGGCTGGAATTCCGCGGCGAGTTCCTGCACGCCTTCGTCGACACCGAGCGCGTGCGCTCGCACAAGCCGGTCATCCTGATCCGCGGTGCGGACCAGTTCACGGCCGACGCCATGGACTACGACAACCTCAGCGGTGTCGCCAACCTCAGCGGCCGTGTGCGCGGCACGATCATGCCATCGGCCGGGCAGGCCGCCGGCAGGCGCTGAACGGCCGATGGACGCGCCCCTGGCCTTCGTCACCGGTGCCTCCAGCGGCATCGGCCAGGCGCTGGCCGCACGCTTTCACCGCGCCGGCTACCGCCTGGCACTGGTCGCGCGCCGCACGCAGGAGATGGCCGACTGGGCCCAGGCCCAGGGCATGGAGGCGGCGCAGTGCCAGATCTTCGGCGCCGACGTGGGCGAGATCGACAGCATCGTGGCCGCCGGCGAGGCCTGCCTCGCGCGCCAGGGTGTGCCCGACGTGGTCATCGCCAACGCCGGCATCAGCATCGGCGTCGACACGGCCGAGCGCGCCGACCTGGACGTGATCGCGCGCACCTTCGCCATCAACAACCTCGGCCTGGCCGCCACCTTCCACCCCTTCGTCGCCGCGATGGCCGCGCGCGGCAGCGGGCGGCTGGTGGGCATCGGCAGCGTCGCGGCCATCCGCGGGCTGCCCGGCCACGGCGCCTACTGCGCCAGCAAGGCCGGGGTGGTTGCCTACTGCGAGAGCCTGCGCGGCGAGCTGCGTGCCAGCGGCGTGAAGGTCGTGACCATCTGCCCCGGCTACATCGACACGCCGCTGACCCAGGGCAACCGCTACGGCATGCCCTTCCTGATGCAGGCCGACGATTTCGCCGAGCGCGCCTTCCGCGCCATCGAGGCCGGCACCAGCTACCGCGTGATTCCCTGGCAGATGGGCGTCGTCGCCAAGATCATGCGGCTGCTGCCCGACGCCGTCTTCGACCGCGCCGTCCAGGGCCGCGGACGCAAGAAGCGCCAGGGCGAATGAGCCGGGCCGCCGGCTGCGGCGGCCATGAAAAAAGGCTCCCGAAGGAGCCTTTCGTCTGGCGAGCGCCGATCTCAGTAGCCGCTGTTGCCGTAGCCGCCGCCACCACCGTTGCCGCCGCGGCCGCCGCCGCCACGCGGGCCCGCGCCGTAGGGGCTGCGGAAACCGCCGTCGCCACCACCGCCGCCACCGCCATAGCCGCCACCACCACTGCGGCCACCGCCGCCGCCGTAGCCGCCACCACCGCTGCGGCCACCACCGCCGCCGCCGTAGCCACCGCCGCCACCGCCGCCACCGTAGCCGCCACCACCGCCGCCGTAACCGCCGCTGCGGGGCGGACGAGCTTCCATCGGACGCGCTTCATTGACCACGACGCTGCGGCCGCCGAGCGGCTGGCCGTTCATGCCGGAGATGGCCGCTTGCGCTTCGGCATCGCTGCCCATCTCGACAAAACCGAAACCCTTGGAGCGGCCGGTATCGCGCTCCATCATGACCTTGGCGCTGGTCACCGCGCCGAATTGGCTGAACGCCTGTTCGAGATCGCCGTCGCGCACCGAGTAAGGCAGGTTGCCGACGTACAGTTTGTTGCCCATCAAGGGACTCCTATAAACACATGAAGAAAGCGATGGAGTCCCGAAAGCGGGACGGCACGAACGGCTGCCCCCGCGAAACTGACCGATCACCGAACTGCCTCCACCGAAATAAGAAGGGAGGCTCGTGCATTATGGGTGATTTATTTCGAGCGCAAGTAGGAATTTGCCCCCGTTCTCAGGAGGGTTGGCGAAGAAGTTGGTTGGCGCACACTCACAAGATGAAGGCGTGCATCGGGTACACTGCGCGAGTCATTGGGGAGTAGCCGCCTTTTCCAACGGAACAGGGTGTGCGTCAACAGACTTGTTCCGACCCCACGCGGGACATGGCGTACACGGCATCGACTTGGCGAGACCTTTGACCGTGCAGCTTCGGGATTTCGGCCGAGGGTGTTGCACGGTCAATTGCGTCCTTCGGCCCAAGGAACCCCACCCATCATGGAAGCTTTTCTGGTCGCCACCGGCATCGTCGCGCTGGCGGAAATGGGCGACAAGACCCAGCTGCTCTCCCTCGTGCTCGCCGCACGCTTTCGCAAGCCCTGGCCGATCGTGCTGGGCATCTTCACCGCCACCCTCGCCAACCATGCGCTGGCCGGCGCCGTGGGCAACTGGGTCACGCAGGTGCTCGGGCCGGACGTGCTGCGCTGGATCCTCGGCATCTCCTTCATCGCCATGGCGGGGTGGATGATGATCCCCGACAAGCTCGACGAGAACGACACGCCGCGCGGCCTGCGCCTGGGCGTGTTCGGCACCACGCTGGTCGCCTTCTTCCTGGCCGAGATGGGCGACAAGACGCAGATCGCCACCGTGATGCTGGCCGCGCGCTTCACGCAGGACTACCTGCCGGTGGTGATCGGCACCACGCTGGGCATGATGCTGGCCAACGCGCCGGTGGTGTGGCTGGGCGAGCGCATCGTGCGCCGGGTGCCGATCAAGCTGGTGCACGGCATTTCGGCCGCGATCTTCGCCGTGCTCGGCGTGGCCGCCCTGATCGGCTGGGGCTGAGGGCCGGGCCGCTATACTTGCGCCCACGCGCCGATTTGCTCCAGCTTGCGGGCGCTTAACAAATTCAGCTAAAGACGGACGCCGCGAACCCGGCTCGTTTTTGGCGAGGCCGGGTTTTTTCTTGTCCATGTCCTTCGAAGTCGTCCCTCAGTCGATGTCCTTCGCGGGCCCGCTGGCACTGCGCAGCGGCGCCGCGATCAGCGACTACACGCTGGCCTACGAGACCTACGGCACACTCAATGCCGACAAGAGCAATGCCGTGCTGGTGTGCCACGCGCTCAACGCCTCGCACCATGTCGCCGGCCGCTACGCCGGCCAGCCGAAGTCCGAGGGCTGGTGGGACAACATGATCGGCCCGGGCAAGCCGGTGGACACCGAGCGCTTCTTCGTCATCGGCGTCAACAACCTGGGCTCGTGCTTCGGCTCGACCGGGCCGATGCATGCCAACCCCGCCACCGGCCGCATCTACGGCGCCGACTTCCCGGTGGTCACGGTGGAGGACTGGGTCGACGCGCAGGCGCGGCTGCTCGATGCGCTGGGCATCCGCACGCTGGCGGCGGTGATGGGCGGCAGCCTGGGCGGCATGCAGGCGCTGTCGTGGACGCAGCAATACCCGCAGCGCGTGCGCCATGCCGCCGTGGTCGCGAGCGCGCCGAACCTCAACGCCGAGAACATCGCCTTCAACGAGGTCGCGCGCCGCGCCATCGTGACCGATCCCGACTTCCACGGCGGCCACTTCTACGAGCACGGCGTGGTGCCCAAGCGCGGCCTGCGCATCGCGCGCATGATCGGCCACATCACCTACCTCAGCGACGACGTCATGAACGAGAAGTTCGGGCGCCAGCTGCGCGAGGGCGTGGACCTGCGCTACTCCACCCAGGACATCGAGTTCCAGATCGAGAGCTACCTGCGCTACCAGGGCGACAAGTTCAGCGAGTACTTCGACGCCAACACCTACCTGCTGATCACGCGCGCGCTCGACTACTTCGACCCGGCCGGCGGGCACGGCGGCGACCTGAGCGCCGCGCTGGCGCAGGTCACGGCGAAGTTCCTGCTCGTGAGCTTCACCACCGACTGGCGCTTCTCGCCCGCACGCAGCCGCGAGATCGTCAAGGCGCTGCTGGACAACCGCCGCAGCGTGAGCTACGCCGAGATCGATGCGCCGCACGGGCACGACGCCTTCCTGCTGGATGACGTGCGCTACCTGGGCGTGGTGCGGGCGTACTTCGAGCGCATCGCGCAGGACATCGGCGCAGGGCTGGGGAGGAGCGTCTCGTGAGCGACGACAGCATCCAGCAGCACATCGCCCGCCTGGTGCCCGAGGGCGCGCGCGTGCTCGACCTGGGCTGCGGCGACGGCGCCCTGCTCGACCGCCTGCAGCGCGAGCGCGGCTGCACCGGCTACGGCGTGGAGATCGCCGACGGCAACGTGCTGCAGTGCGTGCGCCGCGGCGTCGACGTGATTCAGCTGAACCTGGACGAGGGCCTGTCGATGTTCGAGGACGCGAGCTTCGACGTGGTGCTGCAGATCGACACCCTGCAGCATCTGCGCAACGCCGAGGTGATGCTGCGCGAGACCGCGCGCGTGGGCCGCACCGGCATCGTCGCCTTCCCCAACTTCGCCCACTGGCCCAACCGCATCAGCATCGCGCGCGGGCGCATGCCGGTCACGCGGCGCCTGCCCTACCAGTGGTACGACACGCCCAACATCCGCGTCGGCACCTTCAAGGACTTCGAGGTGCTGGCGCGCAAGAACCGCCTGCGCGTGCTCGACGCCTTCGGCCTGCAGAATGGCCGCGAGGTGCGCTGGCTGCCCAACGCGCGCGCCGGCACGGCGGTCTTCAAGTTCGAACGCAACTGACCGAGCCTGCATGGCCTTTACGCTCGACGCGCCCGCGCACAGCGAGCTGGTGATCCGCAAGAGCCGCTTCATCGCCTGCGTGCAGCCGGTGGCCGACCGCGCCGCCGCGCTGGCGGTGGTCGAGGGCCTGCGCGCCGCGCACCCCGGCGCGGCGCACGTGTGCTGGGCGCTGATGGCCGGCGGCCAGTCGGCGGCCAACGACGACGGCGAGCCCGGCGGCACCGCCGGCCGGCCGATGCTCGAGGTGCTGCGCCACCAGCAGCTCGAAGGCGTGCTTGCCACCGTGGTGCGCTACTTCGGCGGCGTGAAGCTGGGCGCCGGCGGGCTGGTGCGGGCCTACACCGATGCGGTCGCGCAGGCGCTGCTGCACGCCGGCAAGACGCCGCTGGAGCGCCGGCAGCGGCTGGCCTGCAGCGTGCCCTATGCGCTGGAGGGCCTGCTGCGCCGCGAACTCGACGCCGCCGCGGCCAGCGCCATCGAGGTCGTGCACGGCGACATGGTGGCCTTTCGCTTCAGCTTGCCGCAGGTGCAGGCCGAGGCGTTCGTCCAGCGGCTCGGCGAGGCGGGCCAGGGCCGCATCGTCTGGCACGACGATGAAGCCGACGCGGCCTAAAGTTTCCATCGCGCGTGTCGGCGACGCGGATGCGACTTATTCGGTTACGCCTATTGCGTAATGAAGTGTGGCAGACGCAACGAAGCGCTCTACGATGAGTACGATAGGCGTTTTCCTGAGGAGCTCCCATTGGCATCACAATCCCCCTTCTTCGGCAAGCGTGACCGCGATGCCGACAGCCTCGCTTCCCGTCCCTCGCCGCTCGTGGGTGCCGGCACCAATCTCTCTGGCAGCCCCGTTCACCCCTCCTCGCTGACCACCGCGGCGGCGCCCGCCGTCAAGGAAAGCGGCGCCAAGCTCACCGTCGGCCCGAACATCAAGCTCAAGGGCGTCGAGATCACCGACTGCGACACGCTGGTGGTCGAAGGCTCGGTCGAGGCCACGATGGATTCGCGCGTCATCCAGATCGCCGAGTCGGGCTCGTTCAAGGGCTCGGTGGAGATCGACATCGCCGAGATCCGCGGCGAGTTCGACGGCAATCTCACGGTGCGCGAGAAGCTCGTGATCCACGCCACCGGCAAGGTCACCGGCAAGATCCGCTACGGCAAGATCGTGATCGAGGAAGGCGGCCAGCTCTCCGGCGAGATCAGCGTCGGCACCGGCAGCAAGGCCGCTGACGGCAAGACCGAAAGCAAGCCGGCCCTGCAGGCCGCCTAAGCCGCCTCGGCACCGGGCGCGGGCGACCAGCCCAGCCGTTCCAGCAAGGCACCGGCCGCGGCCGGTGCTTTTTCTTTGGCGCCGTTGATGAAGTAGACGAATGTCGGCCGCTCGCGCGCCCAGCCTGCGGCGAGCGCGGCCCACGCGTCCAGCGCCTTGGGCGCGTAGCCGGCCTTCAGGCGCGCGCCGGCCATCATCAGCCTCGCATAGGCGACCGGTCCCTCGGGCTCCTCGAAGGACGGGAACTTGTCGGCGTCGGTGAACACCGTCGACACCCCGTAGCGCCGCGCCAGCGCCTGGTACTCGGGCACCAGGAAGCTCGGGTGCCGCACGTCCATCACGTGCTGCAGTGCGCGGCTGCCTTCCTTCTTCGGCAGCAGCGCCAGGAAGGCCTCGAAGTCCTCCGGCTCGAAGGCCTTGGTCGGCATGAACTGCCAGACGATCGGCCCCAGCTTGTCGCCCAGTTCCGTGATGCCGCTGTCGACGAAGCGCGCGACCGACTCGCCCGCCGCGGCCAGCTGCCGGCGCTGGGTGGCGAAGCGGTTGGCCTTGAGCGAGAACACGAAGTCCTCCGGCGTCTCGTCGCGCCACTTGCGGAAGGTGGGCGGCTTGAAGGTGCTGTAGTAGGTGCCGTTGACCTCGATCGCGCTCAGCCGGCGGCTCGCATGGGCGAGCTCCTTCGCGTGCGCCAGGCCGGCCGGGTAGAAGCTGCCGCGCCAGGGCTCGTAGGTCCAGCCGCCGATGCCCACGCGGATGCCGGGAGGGGTCGCCTTCTTGCTCATCGCTGCTCCGGGGTTGCTCGCCGGCACTCTACGCGCTGGCGTGCCAAGGCGCAAAATGTGCTTTCTCTTTTCCCCCACGCACGCGGAGAACCCTCGATGAACGCACCCCTGCACCGCGAAATCCCTGCCGGCCTGCTCGACACCGGCCGCGCCCTCGCCGACGTCAGCGCCCGCTGGGACGGCGACATCCTGCGGCAGCTCACCGACTACATCGCCATCCCCGCCAAGTCGCCCGGCTTCGACAAGGACTGGGTTGCCCACGGCTACCTGGAAACCGTGCTGCGCAACGCCGCCGCCTGGGTCGAGGCGCAGAAGGTCGAGGGCCTGACGCTGGAGATCGTGCGCCTGGAAGGCCGCACGCCGGTGCTCTTCTTCGAGATCCCCGCGCACGGCACCGACATGCGCGAGACCGTGCTGATGTACGGCCACCTGGACAAGCAGCCCGAGTTCACCGGCTGGCGCAACGACCTCGGCCCCTGGACGCCCAAGTACGAGGACGGCCTGCTCTACGGCCGCGGCGGCGCCGACGACGGCTACGCGGTGTACGCCAGCATCGCGGCGGTGCAGGCGCTCAAGGCGCAGGGCGCGGCGCATCCGCGCATCGTGGGGCTGATCGAGACCTGCGAGGAGTCGGGCTCCTACGACCTGCTGCCCTACGTCGACGCGCTGCGCCCGCGGCTCGGCGAGGTGGCGCTGGTGGTGTGCCTGGACTCCGGCGCCGGCAACTACGACCAGCTGTGGCTCACCACCTCGCTGCGCGGCCTGGCCGGCGGCACGCTGAAGGTGGAAATCCTCACCGAGGGCGTGCATTCCGGCGACGCCTCGGGCCTGGTGCCCTCGAGCTTCCGCATCATGCGGCAGGTGCTGGACCGGCTGGAGGACAGCCAGACCGGCCGCCTGCTGCCGGCGAGCTTCCACTGCGAGATCCCCGCCGAGCGCATCGCGCAGGCCAGGGCCACGGCGGAGATCCTCGGCGACGAGGTGCACAAGCGCTTCCCCTGGGCGCACTACGACTGCGGCGGCGCCACCGCCTTCGCGCTGCCCACCACCACCGACCCGGTCGAGGCGCTGCTCAACCGCACCTGGAAGCCCACGCTGTCGGTCACCGGCGCCGAGGGCTTCCCCGCGCTGAAGGACGCCGGCAACGTGCTGCGGCCCTACACCGCCTTCAAGCTCTCGCTGCGCCTGCCGCCGCTGGTGGATGCCGAGCGCGCAGTGCAGGAACTCAAGACGCTGCTGGAGGACAACGCGCCCTACCAGGCCAAGGTCACCTTCGAGGGCGGCGGCGGGGCCACCGGCTGGAACGCGCCGGGCATGGTGCCGTGGTTCGAGCACGCGCTGCACGCCGCCAGCCGGGCGCACTTCGGCGCGCCCTGCGGCTACATCGGCCAGGGCGGCACCATTCCGCTGATGAACATGCTCAGCGAAGGCTTCCCGACGGCGCAGATGATGGTCTGCGGCGTGCTCGGCCCGAAGAGCAATGCCCACGGGCCGAACGAGTTCCTGCACGTGCCCTATGCCAAGAAGCTCACCGCCGCCGTGGCCGAGGTGATCGCCGCCATGCCGGCCACCGCGCGGCAGGCGGCCGAGGCGGCTTGAGCGAAACACTCGCCACGCCGGGCGGCCACACGCTGGCCCTGCGCGAATGGCCGCATGCCGCGCCGCGCGCGGTGGTGCAGTTGGTGCACGGGCTGGGCGAGCATGCGGGCCGCTACGGCCATGTTGCGCAGCGGCTCAACGTCTGGGGCTTCGCGGTGCGCACGCACGACCATTTCGGCCACGGCGCCTCCAGCGGTCCGCGGGGCGGCCTGCCCGACGCGCAGCGCCTGGTGGAGGACCTGGGGCGCGTGGTCGACCGCACGCGCGTCGCCTATCCCGGCGTGCCGCTGGTGCTGCTGGGCCACAGCCTCGGCGGCCTGGTCGCCGCCAGCTTCGTGGCGCGTGCGCAGCGGCCCGTGGAGGGGCTGGTGCTGTCCTCGCCAGGGCTGGACCCGGGTCTGCGCCCGGCGCAGAAGGTGCTGCTGGCGGTGCTCTCGCGCCTGGCACCCGGCCTGCGCGTGGGCAACGGGCTGGACGATCGCTATCTCTCGCACGACCCCGCCGTGGTGCAGGCCTACCGTGACGACCCGTTGTGCCACGACCGCATCGGCAGCCGCCTGGCGCGCTTCCTGGCCGACGAGGGCGCGCTGGTGCAGGCCGCGGCGCCTGCCTGGGCCGTGCCCACCCTGTTGCTGTACGCCGGCGACGACCGGCTGGTGCAGGCTGCGGGCAGCCGCCGTTTCGCGCAGGCGGTGCCGTCGCTGCAGATCACCGCGAAATGCTTCCCGCCGCTCTACCACGAGCTGTTCAACGAGCGGGAGGCCGAGCCGGTGTTCGCCGAGCTGCGACACTGGCTCGACGCGCGTTTCTAGGCCTTATTTCGCGCGCGGCGGGCGGCGCTCCAGCAGCGGCTGGCTCACGCCATTCACGCCCACCAGCCCCAGCACGGTGACCAGCGAGCGCTGGGCGCCCTTCCAGCCGTCCGTCAGGTCGATCCACTCGGACAGCGCGTGAAAGCCGCCGGTCTTGCCGCCGCCGCCGATCACGATCGCCGGAATGCCCAGCGACATCGGCACGTTGGCGTCGGTGCTGGCGCCGGACAGCAGCGTCTTCTGGCCGAAGGCGGCATTGGCGCGCGTGGCGGCCTCGACGATCACCGAGTCGGCGGCGGTGCGCCCGCCGGGGCGGTCGCCGATCAGCTTGCGCGAGACGCTCAGCGTGTTCACGTTCCAGCGCCGGTTCTCCTCGGCCACCGCCTCGTCGATCGCCGCCAGGATCTTCTGCTCGGTTTCCAGCAGCGCATCCATCTGGTCGGAGCGGATGTCCACCGCCATGCGCGCCTCGGGCGCGATGGTGTTCACCGAGGTGCCGCCGCCCACCGTGCCGACGGTGAAGGTGGTCTTGGGGAAGCTGGGCGTGCGCACCTCGGCGATCTTCGCGATCGCGCGGCCCATGCCGTGGATCGCGCTGGGCACCTGCCCGAAGGCGCCGTAGCTGTGGCCGCCCGGGCCCTTGAAGGTCACTTCGTAGCGGTGGCTCGCGGTGCCCAGCACCAGCACCGTGCCGTCGGCCGCCGGCTCGATCGCCACCATGCCGTCGATGTCGCGGTGTTCCTCGAACAGCGCCTTCATGCCGCGCAGGTTGCCCAGCTCTTCCTCGCCGACGTTGCCGACGAACAGCAGGTCCCCCGTGGTCTGGATCTTCTGATCGTTCAGCACCTTGAGCCAGGACAGCAGCACCGCCAGGCCGCGCGTGTTGTCGGAGATGCCGGGCGCGTGCAGCTTGCCGCCCTGCTCCTTCACCGTGACGTCGGTGCCGGCGGGAAACACCGTGTCCAGATGCGCCGACACCAGCAGCTTGGGCCCCTGGCCCGTGCCCTTGCGCAGGCCGACCACGTTGCCTTCGGCGTCGATGCGCGCATCGCGCAGGCCGAGCGCCTGCAGGCGCGCCAGGAAGGCCTCGGCGCGGCGCTGCTCCTTGAACGGCGGCGCCTCGATCTCGGTGAGCCTCTTCAGGTCCTCGATCGAGCGCGCATGGTCGGCCTGCACCGCCTCCAGCAATTGCCGGATCGCGGGCGCGGCCATGAGCTGCGTGTAGGCCTGGTCGACGGCGGGGCGCACCTGCGCGGGCGTCGGCGCCACGGCGCTGCCCTGCGCATGGGCCAGGCCGGCACTGCACAGCGCGGCCAGGACGAGGGAGGCGAGTCGGGGAGAAGGAAGACGGGACATGCAGGAAGTGCGGGGTTGTTGGGAGAGCCCGCATTGTTTCGCGTCGCCGACGGTGCGGGCCTGCGCACCGGCCGCGACTTTGTGAGTTTTCACAACAGGCGCCCGTCAGGCGCCGCTCGCCTGCGCCAGCGCCAGCAGGCCGGCGAGCGCCGCCAGCGGTGCCGTCTCCGCGCGCAGTACGCGCGGCCCGAGCGTGACCGGCACGAAGCCGTGGGCGCGCGCCGCTTCCTCTTCCTGGGCATTCAGGCCGCCCTCCGGACCGCTGAGCACGGTGAATGCGTCCGACTCGCCTGCGAGCCCGGCCAGCCGCCGTGCTTGCGGCGCGAAGCCCAGCAGCAGGCGGCGGGACGGCTGCCGTGCGGGCAGCGAGGCCAGCCAGCGCGCGGCCGGCTGCACCGGATGCAGCACCGGCACGCGGTTGCGTCCGCACTGCTCGCAGGCGGCGATGGCGATGGCTTCCCAGTGCGCGCGCTTGCGCTCGGCGCGTTCGTCCGACAGGCGCAGCACGCCGTGCGCGGTCGCCAGCGGCTGGATGCTGGCCGCGCCCAGTTCGGTGGCCTTCTCGACCAGCCAGTCCATGCGGTCGTTGGCCGGCATGCCGACGGCCAGGTGCACGGCGCAGGGCGCCTCGCGCTCGACGGGATCGTGCGCGCCGACGTCCACCGCCACCTCGCTGCGCCCCATGCGCGCCACCGTCGCGGCGTATTCGCCGCCGTGGCCGTCGAACAGGGTGAGCGTGTCGCCGGGCTGCATCCGCAGCACCTGCACGTGGCGCGCGGGGCCGGGCGGCAGGGCCAGCGACCGGCCGGCGGCCAGCGGGACGGCGCAGTACAGGCGCGGCATGGCAGCGGCCGGCGTGGCCTTCAGATGCGCCCGAAGGCGTAGCCCGCGGCCGCCTGCGTGCCCTCGACCTCGTCCACCAGCCGCAGCAGCGGCGCCAGTTCGCGGTAGCGGCCCGCGGTGGCGCGGATGTAGGCGATGAAGCGCGGCGTGTCGGCCAGGTACTTGGGCTTGCCGTCGCGCAGCGTCAGCCGGGCGAAGATGCCGGCCACCTTCAGGTGCCGCTGCAACCCCATCCATTCGACGGCGCGGTAGAAGGTGCCGAAGTCCGCATCGACCGGCAGGCCCGCCTTGCGCGCGGCCTGCCAGTAGCGGGCGGTGATGTCGATCACGAAGGCCTCGTCCCAGCTCAGGAAGGCATCGCGCATCAGGCTGGCGATGTCGTAGGTGATCGGTCCGTACACCGCGTCCTGGAAGTCCAGCACGCCCAGCGGCTGCGCATCGGCGCCGACCATCAGGTTGCGCGGCATGAAGTCGCGGTGCACGTACACGGACGGCGCGGCGAGGTTGTTCTCGACCAGCAGCGCGAAGGTGCGCGCGAGCGTCTCCTGCACCTTGCCCTTGATCGCCACGCCGCGGTGCGCGCCCAGGTACCACTGCGGGAACAGCGCCAGTTCGCGCTGCAGCAGCGCCGCGTCGTAGGGCGGCAGCACGCCGGGGCGCGAGGCGCGCTGCCAGCGCACCAGCGCGTCGATCGCCTGTTCGTAGCGCGGCCGGTTGGCCTCGGCGTTCTCGCGGTCGATCAGATCGAGCATGGTGTGGCGGCCGAGGTCGTCCAGCAGCAGGAAGCCGCCCGCCTCGTCCCATTCCAGCACCTGCGGCGCATGCACGCCGGCCTCGCGCATCAGCCGCGCCACCTGCACGAAGGGGCGGCTGTCCTCCTTGCCGGGCGGGGCGTCCATGACGATGCGGGTGTCGCCCGGCGCGTCGGCGTCGATGCGGAAATAGCGGCGGAAGCTCGCGTCGGTCGAGGCCATGCGCACGGTGCCGGGCCGCAGCCCGTGGGCCGGCGCGATGCGTGCGAGCCAGCAGCCGAAGGCCTCGGCGCGGGCCGGGTCGTCCCAGGCGATGGCGGGGTCGGCGTCGGCGGCCGGAGGCGGGGAGGCTGTCATGGATAATCAATTCTACAAATCCGTCCGCCCGCAGCGCGCCGCCACGCAGGCCATGTGGCGCGCCACCGGCCCTTGTTGTTGAACCAGCCGGCCCCTCGGCCGTTCCGTACCGCTCCACGCTTGTCGACCCGACCCGATGCCTGATCCGAACCGAGCCGACCGGCGCCGGTGCCGCCCTCCGCTGCCGCTGGCCATGCTCTCGCTCGCGCTGCTGCACGCGCACGGCGCTTGGGCGCAGCCGGCCGACCCGCTCAATGCGCCGCTCACGCTCAGGCCCACGCCGATGCTCACGGAAACCATCCCGCAGGTGCTGCGCAGCCAGCTGCCCAGCTTCGTCGGCGGCGACCGCATCCACGGCCGCCCGGACCTGGAGACGGTGATCGAGGGCAATGCCTTCCTGCGCCGTGGCGACACCGTGATCCATGCCGACCGCCTGGAGTACTACCAGCCCGACGACCTGGCTAAGGCGCGCGGCAACGTGCGCATCAACCAGGCCGGCAACGTCTACGAAGGGCCGGAGCTCGAACTGCGGGTGGAGACCTTCGAGGGCTTCTTCAACAACGCGCGCTACCGCCTGCTGGCCACCGGCGGCCATGGCGATGCGCAGCGCATCGATTTCATCGACGCCGACCGTGCCATCGCGCGCAACGCCACCTACACCACCTGCCGGCGCGAGGATGCGCCGGACTGGGTGCCGGCCTGGATCCTGAGCGCCACCAGCCTGCGCACCGATTCCGAGGAGAACGTGGGCGTGGCCGAGAACGCACAGCTCACCTTCATGGGCATCAGCACGCCGCCGATTCCCAGCGTGAGCTTTCCGCTGACCAATGCGCGCAAGAGCGGCATCCTGCCGCCGACCATCGGCATGGACAGCGTCAACGGCATCGAGATCACGCTGCCCTACTACTGGAACATCGCGCCGAACCGCGACGCGACCATCACGCCGCAGCTGATGAGCAAGCGCGGCATCAACCTCAGCACGGAATTCCGCTACCTCGAGCAGGACTACAGCGGCGAGATACGCCTGGACGTGATGCCGGGCGACCGGCTGCCGGCGGCCCGCTACCGGGAAAAGCTCGACGCCCACCTGGAGAAGGTCGCCAACGGCGAGGCCAGCGTGCTCGACACGCCGATGAACCCCGGCAGCCGCACCCGCTGGGGCGTGTGGACCCAGCACCGCCACAACTTCGACGGCAAGCCGCTGGGCCTGGACGCGCTGTCGGCCAACGTGATGATCAACCGCGTGAGCGACGACGACTACTGGCGCGACTTCTCGCGCACGCCCTCGCTCACCTCGCGCCTGCTGCCCAACGACGGCACCGTGAGCTGGGCCAAGGGCGACTGGTCGGGCCAGGTCCGCGCCCTGTCCTACCAGACGCTGCGCTACGACGACTCGCCGATCCTGCCGCCCTACGACCGGCTGCCGCAGATCACCGCCAACTACAACAAGTACGACTGGCGCGGCTTCGACTTCTCGCTGAGCACCGACCTCACGCGCTTTCGCGCCGACCGGATCGAGCAGGGCCAGCCCAATGCCGATCGCGTCTATGCGCTGGCGCAGCTGAGCCGGCCCTTCCTCACGCCCGGCAGCTTCGTGATCCCGAAGGTGCAGCTGCATGCCTCCAGCTACAACTTCGACGCGCCCCTGGCCAACGGCGCCACCTCGGCCAGCCGCGTGGTGCCCTCCTTCAGCCTGGATGCGGGCCTGATCTTCGAGCGCGACGCCAACTTCTTCGGCCGCGCGCTGCGCCAGACGCTGGAGCCGCGCGCCTTCTACACTTACACGCCGTACCGCAACCAGAACCACCTGCCGGTGTACGACACCGCGGCCAACGACTTCAACTTCGCCTCCATCTATACCGAGAACGAGTTCTCGGGCAACGACCGCATCTCGGCCACCAACACGCTGACCACCGGCGTCACCTCGCGGCTGATCGATCCGGGCACCGGCGCCGAAGTCGCGCGCTTCGGCATCGCGCAGCGGCTGCGGCTGAAGGACCAGCGCGTCACCCTGCCCGGCGGCGCCCCGGTGACCGACCGGGTGAGCGACGTGCTGCTCGGCGCCCAGATCAACTGGACGCCGCGCTGGAGCATGGACACCACGGTGCAGTACAACCCGGACGACCGCCGCTCCGTGCGCAGCAGCATCGGCGCGCGCTACAGCCCCGGCCCCTACCGCACCGTGAGTGCCTCCTACCGCTACCAGGCCGACCGCATCGCCACCAACGGCTACGGCAACGAGTCGATCGACGTCGGCTGGCAATGGCCGCTCAACGACCTGTGGGGCGACAAGGGCAAGAACCTCGGCCCGGGCCGCGGCGAGGGCGGCGGGCGCTGGTACGGCGTGGGCCGCCTGAACTACAGCCTGCGCGACAAGAAGCTCACCGACGCGGTGATCGGCGTCGAGTACGACGGCTGCTGCTACATCGGCCGCGTCGTGCTCGAGAAGCTGAGCACCGGCCTGGCCACGTCCAGCAAGCGCATCATGTTCCAGATCGAGTTCGTCGGCTTCACCAGCTTCGGCTCCAGCCCGATGCGCACTCTGCAGACCAACATCCCCCGCTACCAGCCTCTGCGCGGACCCCTGCCCGCGCCGAGCCGCTTCACCAACTACGAGTGAGTTCTTCCGCCATGCAGCACCCCCTTCGCTCCTCCCTCACCCTGGCCTGTCTGGCAGCCCTGGTCGCGGCGTCCGGCGCGCACGCGCAGGGCATCACCGACATCATGCGCACCGGCCCGCGGGTGGCGGTGCCACCCGCTCCGCCGGCGCGGCCCGCGACATCGCCGCCGGTGCAGCGCGCCGCCGAGTACATCGTCGCGCTGGTGAACTCCGAGCCGATCACCAACACCGAAGTGCAAAAGCGCATCCAGCGGGTGCTGGAGGAAGGCGGCGCCGAGGTGCAGCGCATGCCGCGCGAGCAGCTGCTGCGCGAAGTGCTCGAGCAGCTCATCTCCGAGCGCGCCCAGCTGCAGCTGGCCAAGGAGTCGGGCATCCGCGCGGACGAGCCGGCGATCGACCAGGGCGAGCAGATGGTGGCGCGGCAGAACCAGATCAGCGTGGAGGAGCTGCGCCGCCGGGTGGCGGGCGCGGGCATGACGCAGCGGGAATTCCGCGACAACATCCGCAACCAGCTGCTGCTGACGCGCCTGCGCGAGCGGGAGCTGGAGCCCAAGGGGCGGGTCAGCGACCTGGAGGTCGATCAATTCCTGCAGGACCAGCGCACCGGCGCCGGTGCCGGCGCGCCGGCCCGCGAGCTGCACCTGGCCCAGGTGCTCGTGGCCGTGCCCGAGAACGCCCCGGCCACGCAGGTGGCGACGCTGCAAAAGCGTGCCGAGGACATCGCCCAACGCGCCCGCGCGGGCGAGGACTTCACCAGGCTGGCCAGCGAACTGTCGGATGCGCCGGAGCGTGCCAGCGGCGGCTCGCTGGGCCTGCGCAGCGCCGACCGCTATCCCTCTCTGTTCGTCGAAGCGACGCAGTCCACGGCTGTGGGCGGCATCGCCGGACCGGTGCGCTCGGGCGCCGGCTTCCACGTGCTCAAGGTGATCGCCAAGGGCGACGCGGCCGCCGACGGCGTGACCGTCGCGCAGACCCAGGTGCGCCACATCCTGATCCGGCCCGATGCGCAGCGCAGCACCGAGCAGGTCATCGCGCAGCTCAACGACTTCAAGCGCCGCCTCGAGAACGGCACGGCCGAGTTCGCCGGGCTGGCACGCGACAACTCCCAGGACGGCAGCGCCGCCAACGGCGGCGAACTGGGCTGGGCGACCGCGGGCCAGTTCGTGCCCGAGTTCGAGGAGGCGATGAACCGGCTGGCACCGGGCCAGGTCAGCGACCCGGTCATCTCGCGCTTCGGCGTCCACCTGATCCAGGTCCAGGGCCGGCGCGAAACCCGGCTCAGCGCCGAGGAGCAGCGCGAGATGGCCCGCAGCGCGCTGCGCGAAAAGAAGATGGAAGACGCCTACGAAGCGTGGGCGCAGGAAGTGCGCGCGCGCGCCTACGTCGAGCTGCGCGACCCCCCGCAGTGATGGACCACCCCCAGGCTGCGCGCACTGCGTGTCGCTTCGCCAACCCCCTTCGAGGGGGCAACACCAGCGGACCGGCAGAGCCGGATCCGCGGTGTTTCCCGAAGAGGCTTCGCTTCGCTGGCCGATGAAGTAGGCAGGTCGACCATGGGGCACATTCCGCGCAAGCGCTTCGGGCAGCACTTCCTGGCCGACGTGTCGGTCATCGATGCGATCGTGCGCGAGATCGCGCCGCGGCCCGGCGACGCGATGGTCGAGATCGGGCCGGGGCTGGGGGCGCTGACCCAGCCCCTGGTCGAGCGGCTGGGGCGCCTGACGGTGATCGAGCTCGACCGCGACCTGGCGGCGCGCCTGCGGCGCAACGCGCAACTGGAGGTGATCGAGTCGGACGTGCTGCGGGTGGACTTCGCCGCGCTCGCCGCGCAGCACGCCGCCACACCGCTGCGGGTGGTCGGCAACCTGCCCTACAACATCTCCACGCCCATCCTGTTCCACCTGCTGGACGCCGCCGCGGCGATCGCCGACCAGCACTTCATGCTGCAAAAGGAAGTGATCGACCGCATGGTGGCCACGCCCGCCACCGCCGACTACGGGCGGCTGTCGGTCATGCTGCAGTGGCGCTACGCGATGGAGAACGTGCTGTTCGTGCCGCCGGACAGCTTCGATCCGCCGCCGCGCGTGGACAGCGCCGTGGTGCGCATGGTGCCGCGCGCCGAGCCGGCCGCGCTCGATCCGAAGCGCCTGTCGGAGATCGTGCAGGTCGCCTTCAGCCAGCGGCGCAAGCTGCTGCGCCACACGCTGGGGCCGTGGCTGCAGGCGCAGGGCATCGGCGAAGGCTTCGACCTGCGGCGCCGCGCCGAGGAGGTGCCGGTGGTCGAGTACGTCGCGCTGGCGCAGGCCTGACGGCGCAGCGGGACGGCGCCCTCAGCGTTGCCGCTTCTTCTCCCTGGGCGACGCTTTCGTCAGCGACCGGGCAATGGCGGCGAACGATGCCACGGCTTTCGTGCGCGCATGGTCGGCCTCCAGCATGATCAGGCCCGGCGTGCGCACCAGCGTGGGCCCTTCCAGCGGAATCGCGCGCAGCTCCGGATGCCCGTGCAGTGCGCTGCGCGACACGATGGTCGCGAACGCGGCCTGCTGGGCCAGCGCCAGCATGCCGGCGATGGAGGTGGTCTCGATCGAGACGACGGGCTCGGCGCCCGCCGCCTGGAACGCTTCGTCCAGCTGCACGCGCGTGGTGTACCTGCGCGGGGACAGCACCAGCTCCCGCCGGTGCAGTTCCACGACCCGCAGCCGCTTGCGGTGGGCCAGGGGATGCGCCGGCCCGACGACCACCACCAGTTCCTCGGTGTAGAGCGGCTCGAACAGGAGGCCGTCCAGCTCGAACGGCCGATAGGCCAGCACGAGGTCGAGCCTGCCGGTGCGCAGCTCGGCCATCAGGCCGTCGCCCGTGTTCTCGTCCACGGTCACCTTCACCGACGGGTGTTCCTGCGAGAACTGCGCCAGGCACCGGGGCACCAGGCCCATGTTCAGCGTGGGCGTGGTGCCGATGGACAGCTGCCCCATCAGCGCCTTCTTCGGCAGGTTCATCAGCGCGATGCCGCTGTCGACCTCGGCCAGTGCCTTGATGGCCTTGGAGAGGAAGACCTCGCCCGAGGCGGTGATGGTGACGCGGCGGCCGCTGCGGTCGAACAGCCGCTGCCCGAGTTCCGATTCGAGCTGGCCGATCTGGTGCGACAGGGTGGATTGCGTGACGTGCACCTGGGCCGCGGCCTGCGTGAAGTTCAGGCGCTCGGCCAGCGCGACGAAGTAGCGCAGATGTCTCAGCTCCATGGCGACCCCGGAAGTTGACGTATCGACAGTATCGATCGAACTCACAGATATTCATCATTTGCCAGCAAGTGACGCTGCGCCTACGCTCGGTCCCGAGTTCGAGAAAACACCAGGAGACGACGATGGACAGGCGCTTCTCGCTGAAGATCGCGGCGCTTGCCGCACTGCTGCCGCTCACCGGCCTGAGCGCGGCACAGGACTACCCGACCAAGCAGATCCGGATCATTTCTCCCTATGGCCCGGGCGGGGGCAACGACACCATCGCCCGCCTGCTGGCCTCCAAGCTCGGCGAGGTGTTCGGTCAGCGCGTGATCGTCGAGAACAAGCCCGGCGGCAACACCATCATCGGCAACGACATGCTGGCCAAGTCGCCGCCGGACGGCCATACGCTCATCCTGAACGGCAACGGCTTCGTCACGAATCCCAGCTTCTACGCCAGGATTCCGTTCGACACGGAGAAGGACTTTGCGCCCGTGGCGTTCATCGGCTTCACCGACCTGGTCCTGGTGGCCCATCCCGCGGTGGAAGCGGCCAGCGTGCCCGAGCTGATCGCGCTCGCCAAGTCCCGGCCGGGGCGCCTGAACTTCGGCAACACGGGGCATGGCGGGCCGGAGCATCTGGCGGGCGTGATGTTCGGCCAGCTGGCGAACGTGGACATCGGCTCCATCCCGTACAAGGGCGCGGCGGCGGCCATCACCGACCTGATCGGCGGACAGGTGCAGCTCATGATCACCGCGCTGGCGGCGGTGCAGCCGCACATCCAGAGCGGGCAGCTTAAGCTGATCGCGGTCGCCAACCACACGCGTTCGCCCAGGTACCCGGCGGTGCCGACGATCACGGAATCGGGGCTGAAGGATTTCCAGACCTCGCTGTGGTACGGGGTCATGGCGCCGGCGGGAACGCCTGAGCCCATCGTGCACCGCCTGAACCAGGCGTTCAACGACATCCTGCGGCAGCCGGACGTGAAGGAGGTCTTCGCCGCGCGAGGGCTGACGGCCGGCGACGAGGCGCGGTACGGCACGCCGGCGCTGTTCGGCGCTTTCATCCGCGCCGAGCTGCAGAGCGTCGCGCGCATCGCCCGTGCGGCCAACATCCGGCCGGAGTGAGCCCGGTGACGGACGCGTTCGCCCACCTGGATGCGCTGCGCCTGCATGCCGGGCTGCCGCCCGAGGCCGCGGCCCGCGTGCGCATCGAGGGCGGCGATCCGCTGCTGGGCACCGAGTTCAAGGTGGCGCAGGCGGGGGCGGTCGCGATAGCCGCGGCGGGCATGGCCGCGGCCTGGCTGCATCGGCAGGCCGGCGGCGCGGCGCAGGACGTGGTGGTGGACGCCGCGGCCGCCGCGGCCGCGATGCAGAGCTACAAATTCCTGCAGATCCAGGGGCGTTCCCCAGGCCCCGTGATGGAGCCGCTCACCGGCTTCTACCGCACAGGGGATGGGCGCTGGATCTACCTGCACTGCAACTTTCCCAACCTCGCGGACAGGAACTGCCGGGTGCTGGGCGCCCTGCCCACCGTCGAGTCGGTCCGGTCGCGAGCGCTCGCCTGGCAAGGCATCGACCTGGAGGAGGCGATCGCCTTCGGCGGCGGCTGCGCCGCGCTCGTGCGGACCGAGCGGGAGTGGGCCGCGCTGCCGCAGGGACTCGCGGCAGCGCAGGAGCCGCCGGTGCGCCTGCTGCGCATCGGCGACGCCCCGGCGCAGCCGCTGCCGCGCGGCGATCGTCCGCTGGCCGGCGTACGGGTGCTGGACCTGACGCGCGTGCTCGCCGGCCCGACCTGCGCCAAGGCCCTGGCGGAACACGGCGCCGACGTGCTGCGGGTGTCGCGGCGGGACCTGCCCAACTCGGGCGTGCTGGACCTGGACACCGGCGTCGGCAAGCTGTCGGCCTGCCTGGACCTGCGCGACCCCGCGCAAAGGCACACGCTGCAGGATCTGGTGCGCGAGTCCGATGTCTTCTCGCAGGCCTACCGTCCCGGCGCGCTCGACCGCCTGGGCCTGTCGCCGCAGGCGCTGGCGTCGATGCGTCCGGGCATCGTGCTGGTCACGCTCAATGCCTGGGGCCATGCGGGGCCGTGGCGCATGCGGCGCGGCTACGACACCGTGGTGCAGGCGGCCAACGGCATGGCCTGGCGCGAAGGCGCGCCGCGCGGGCTGCCGGTGGCGATGCAGGACTACGTCGCGGGCTACCTGATGGCCTTCGGCGCGATGGCGGCGCTGTCTCGCCGTGCGGCCGAAGGCGGCTCGTGGCAGGTCCAGGTGTCGCTGGCCGCGTGCGGCGAATGGATCCGCCGGCAGGGCCGCATCGACGCGGCGGCGCATGCATCGCTGCCCTCGCAGATCCCCGTCGAGCGCGTGCGGCCATGGCTGACCCGCAGCGCGTCGCCCCTGGGCGAGCTGACGCTGCTCGGGCCGGTGGCGCGGCTGTCGCACACGCCGGCGCGCTGGAGCCGGCCGGTGGTGGCCGAGGGCAGTTCGCCGCCCGCCTGGCCGCCGCGCACCTCTTCCATCTGAACGGATCTCCCGCATGCACAAGAGAAGCTTCCTGGCGTGGAGCATCGGCAGCCTGCTGACCGCAGCGGCCGCCCGTGCGCAAGGCGCATTCCCCAGCCGGCCGATCACCATCGTCGTGCCCGGCGCACCCGGTGGCGGCGGCGATTTCACGGCCCGCCTGGTGGCCGACGACCTGGGCCGGACACTGGGCCAGCCGGCCGTGGTCGACAACCGTCCCGGCGCAGGCGGCAACATCGCTGCCGCCCATGTGGCGCGCGCCCAGCCGGACGGCCACACCCTGCTCCTGGCGTACTCGGGCACGCATGTCGCCAATCCCGCCCTGTTCCCGAACCTGGCGTGGGACCCGATCAAGAGCTTCACGCCCGTGGCCCTGCTCATCACCGCGCCGCAGGTGATCGTGGTGAACCGGCAGGTGCCCGCGCAGACCCTGGCGGAGTTCATCGCCCATGTCAAGGCCAACCCGGGCAAGATCAACTACGCCTCCTCCGGCACCGGCACGCTGCAGCACATCGGCTCGGAGCTGTTGGCCCACCGCACCGGCATCCGGATGGTGCACGTGCCCTACAAGGGCGCCGGGGCGGCGATGTCGGACCTGCTCTCGGGCCACATCCAGCTGCTGATCACGACGCCGCCCGCCGTGGTCGCCCACATCCGCAGCGGGGCGCTGCGCCCGCTGGCGATCGCCGGCAAGACGCGCCATCCGATGCTGCCGCAGGTGCCGACCAGCGCCGAGGCCGGGGTGAAGGACGTCGAGCTCGATGCATGGTTCGGCCTGTACGCGCCGGCCGGCACGCCCGCGCCGGCGGTCGCGCAGCTGGCCGATGCCATCGAGAAGATCGTGGCCGCAGAGGCCTTCAGGCGGCGCGCGCAGGAGTCGGGCACCTACGCCACCTTCCTGGGGCCTGCGGCGCTGGACAGGCTCACGCGCGACGAACTGGGCCATTGGTCCGGCGTCATCCGCACGCTCGGCATCAAGGCGGAGTGAGCCATGGCGATCTTCCGCACCCCCCAGGGCCATCGGCTGAACTACCGGCTGGACGGCAAGCCCGGCCTGCCGCTGCTGGTGCTGGGCAACTCCCTCGGCACCGACCTGCACATGTGGGACCCGCAGGTGCCGGCCCTGACGCAGCGCTTTCGCCTGCTGCGCCACGACGTGCGCGGCCACGGCGCCAGCGACGTGGTGCCGGGCGATGCCCGCATCGACGACCTCGGCACGGATCTGCTGGACCTGGTGGCGCACGTGCACGAAGGCCGCTTCGCCTACTGCGGCCTGTCGCTGGGCGCGCTGGTGGGGCAATGGCTGGGCGTGCATGCGCCGCAGAAGCTTGCCGGCCTGGTGCTGTCCAATGCGGCGCCCCACCTGCCGCCGCCGGAAGGATGGACCCAGCGCATGGCGCTGGCGCGTGCGCAGGGCATGCCGGCGCTGCTGGACGCGGTGATGCCGCGCTTCTTCTCGCAGGCCTACCGCGATCGCGACGAGCCCTTCTATCACTCGATCCGCAGCAGCTTCGCGGCCACCAGCGGCGAAGGCTATGCCGCGTGCTGCGCCGCCGTGCGGGACGCGGACTTCCGCGGCGCCCTGCCCGGCATCGCGATGCGCACGCTGGTGATCTCCGGCACGCTGGACGCGGCGACGCCGCACGAACTCTTCGGCTCCCATCTGGTGCGCGGCATCCCGCAGGCGCAGCTCCTGATGCTGGACGCCGGCCATATCGCCAACGTCGAGCAGCCCGAGGCGTTCAGCCGGGCGCTGCTCGAATTTTTCTAAGACCCACAGTTCACAGGAGAACGACACATGCCGGACGACAAGCTCTATCAGGAAGGAATGAAGGTGCGCCGCAAGATCCTCGGCGACGCGCACGTCGATCGCGCCAACACGCGCATCACGGCCCTCAACCGCGACTTCCAGGAGCTGATCACCCGCTACGGGTGGGGGGAGATCTGGACCCGCCCGGGCCTGAACCACCGCGAGCGCCGGCTGCTGGTGCTGGGCACGATGATGGGCCTCGGGCGGTGGGAGGAGTTCCGCATGCACCTGGCCGCCGCCCTGGAGGGGCAGATGTCGCTGGCGGACATCCGCGAGGTGTTTCTGCAGCAGGCGATCTATTGCGGGGTGCCTGTGGCCAACACGGCCTTCCACCACCTTGAGGACATCATGAAAGAGCTCAAGTCGCGCGGCGTGACGCTCGTCGGCGAGGAGTGACGGTTCCGATGCGCACGCCCCTGCAGGTGCTGGACGGCTTCCCGGGCCACGACGGCACGCTGTTCTCGCTGTTCCGCTCGCGCGCCCAGGCGGCGGGCGGGCGCCAGTGGCTGGACGGCGAGTTCCGGCCCTGGACTTACGAAGAAGCGCAGGTGGCCGTCGACCGCATCGCCTCGCGCCTGGTTGCCTGCGGCGTGGCCAAGGGCGACCGGGTCGCCATGGCCTCGCTCAACAGCGACCTGGTGCCGCTGGTGTTCCTGGCGCTCGGGCGGCTGGGTGCGGTGTTCGTGCCGGTCAATCCGGCGCTGACGGCGCCGGAGCTGGGCTACATCCTGGCGCACTGCGCGCCGCGCGCCGTGATCGCGGACGGCGAGGCGCTCGCCCGGGCGGGCGAGCTGGCGGTCCGGCTGCCGGGCAGGCCGCCCGTGCTGGACCGCGCCGCCGTGCTCGACGACGCGCCGGCGGCGGCGATCCCGGATGCGACGCCCGGCCCCGCGCCGGACGACCCGCTGGTGATCATCTACACCTCCGGCACCACCGGCCTGCCCAAGGGCGTGGTCCACAGCCACCGCAACTTCGTCCTCGCCGCCGAGGCCTTCGTCGAGCGCATGCACCTGCAGCCCGGCGAGCGGCTGCTGGCCGTCCTGCCGCTGTTCCACATCAACGCGCTGTTCTATTCGCTGGGCGGTGCGCTGGCCTGCGGCGGCACGTTCATCACCGTGCCTCGCTTCTCCGCCTCGCAGTTCTGGCGCTTCGCGGCGAAGCATGGCGCGACGCAGCTCAACATCCTGGCGAGCGTGGGGCAGATCCTGGTCAAGCGGCCGCGCGCCGAATTCGACGCGGCGCATGCGATCCGCAAGGTCTACGGCGGCCCGATCAGTCAGGAAGTGATGGCCGTGTTCCAGAACGAGTTCGGCGTTCCGCACCTGGTCGAGGGCTTCGGCATGACGGAGATCCCCGGTGCGCTGAACAACCCCTTCGAGGGGCCGCGCAAGCCGGGCAGCCTCGGGCTGCCGGCGGGCCATCCGCGCATGCCCGGCCGCTTCGCGCAGGCCAAGGTCGTGGACGACGAAGGACGCGCGCTGCCGGATGGCCAGGTGGGCGAACTGCTGGTGCGCACGCCCATCGCCATGCGCGAGTACTTCAGGGATCCGCGCCAGACCGCCGAGGCCTTCGCCGACGGCTGGCTCAGGACCGGCGACCTGGCGCACCGGGATGCCGACGGGTATTTCTACTTCGTCGCCCGCAAGAAGGACATCATCCGGCGCCGCGGCGAGAACATCTCCGGCGCGGAGCTGGACCGCGTGATCGGCGGCCATCCCGAAGTGCTGGAGGCCGCCGCCATCGGCGTGCCCGCCGAGCTGGGCGAGGAAGAAGTGCTGGTGGCCATCGTGCCGCGCTCGCCGCCCGGCCCTTCGCCGCAATCCATCATCGAATGGTGCGCGCCGCGGCTGGCGGCCCTCAAGCTGCCTCGCTATCTCGTCTTCGTCGACCGCCTGCCGCATACCGCGTCGCAGCGCGTCATGAAGTTCGCACTGAAGAAGGACACGTCGCTGCTGCAGCGTGCCTGGGACCGGGAGGACGCATGACGACATCCCCGCTGAGCATCTATCACGGCCACCTCGCCCGGGGCGAGCTGGCCTACCAGGTCGACGAAGGCCGGCCGGTGTTCTTTCCCCGCGTGGTGGCGCCGGAGACCGGGAACACGTCGCTGCAGTGGCGCGTGTCCAAGGGACAGGGCACCGTCTACGCGACCACGGTGGTCTACCGCAAGGGCGAGCCGCCGCTGAACGTGGCGCTGGTCGACCTGGACGAAGGCTTCCGGATGATGAGCCGCGTGGAGTCGCTGCCCGCCGAGGCCGTGAAGATCGGCATGCGCGTCAGGCTGCGCATGATTCCCGGCGACGCGCAGGCGCCTGCGCTGCCCGTGTTCGATCCGTTCGAGCCATGACGCAGCGAAAGACACCCTCCGTCGCCGTGGTCGGCGTCGCCGAATCCGACCTGGGCGAAGTGGCCGCCGGCCTGAGCCCGGTCGACCTGATGGCGCAGGCCACCGCCCGCGCGCTCGATGATTGCGGTCTCCGGCTGCGCGACGTGGACGGTCTGTTCTGCGCGTCGGCGCAGGTGCGCTTCGGGCCCATGGTGCTGGCCGAATACCTGGGCCTGCGTCCGCGCTACTTCGACGGCACCCAGGTCGGGGGCGCCTCGTTCATGACGCACCTCGCCCATGCGCAGCTGGCCATCGAGCAGGGCTGGTGCGAGGTGGCGCTCATCGCCTACGGCAGCACGCAGCGCTCGGTGTCGCGGGCAGCGGCATCGCCACCGGATCCCAATCCCTACGAGCTGCCGTTCCGCCCCCTGCTGCCGGCCAGCGCCTATGCCCTGGCGGCCTCGCGCCACATGCACGCGTTCGGCACCACCCGCGAGCAGCTCGCGGAGGTGGCCGTCGCGGCGCGCCAGTGGGCGCTGCGCAACCCGGCCGCCTGGGAGAAGGAGCCGCTCGGCATCCGCCAGGTGCTGGATTCGCGGATGGTTTCCTGGCCCCTGACGGTGCGCGACTGCTGCCTGGTGGTCGACGGGGGCGGCGCCATGATCCTCACCTCCGCCGCGCGCGCGCGCTCCCTGCGCAAGCCGCCGGTGCAGGTGCTCGGCGTGGGCGAAGCGATCGGCCACAGTTCGATCTCCAACATGCCCGACCTCACCGTGACGCCGGCACGCGAGTCCGGCGCGCTGGCGTTCCGGCGCGCCGGGCTCGCGCCGGCGGACGTGCGCATGCTGTCGCTGTACGACGCCTTCACGATCACGCCCATCCTCTTCCTCGAGGATCTGGGCTTCTGCCCCAAGGGAGAAGGCGGACGCTTCGTCCAGGACGGCGCGATCGCACCGGGCGGGCGGCTGGCGGTGAACACCAACGGCGGCGGCCTGTCCTACTGCCACCCGGGCATGTACGGCCTGCTGGCCATGGTCGAGGCGGTACGCCAGGTGCGCGGGGAATGCGGCGCACGACAGGTGCCCGACTGCGACGTGGCGCTCGCGCACGGCAACGGCGCCGTCCTTTCCAGCCAATGCACCGTGCTGTTCGGCAGCGCGGCCGTTCGATGAACGCCCCTCGGAGGTCCGGCAGGACACACGCGCATGCCTTCCACGGTCTTTGATTCCGCCCTCTACCGCGACATGTTCGGCACGCCGGACATGCGCGCCGTCTTCTCCGACGAAGGCTTCCTGCAGGCCTGCCTGGACACGGAAGCCGCGCTGGCGCGTGCACAGGCGCGCCTCGGCCTGATTCCCGGCGAGGCGGCACGCGAGATCACGCGGCGCGCCACCGTCGCCCACCTCGACCTGCCCGGGCTCAAGGCCGACTGCGACAACGTGGGCTATCCGATCGTCGGACTGGTGAACCAGCTGGCCCAGGCCTGCGCCGGCGATGCCGGAGGCTACGTGCACTGGGGCGCGACCACGCAGGACATCATGGACACGGCCGTGGTGCTGCAGGTGCGCCGCGCCTTCGATCTGCTGGAGCCGGACTTGGCGGCCTGCATCGACCTGCTGGCCGGCCTGGCGCGCACGCACCGCGACGTGCCCATGGCCGGCCGCACGCACCTGCAGCATGCGCTGCCCGTCACCTTCGGCTTCAAGGCCGCCGTCTGGCGCGACCCGCTGGTGCGCCATCGCACGCGCCTGCATCAGCTGCGCCCGCGCGTGCTGATGGGCCAGCTCGGCGGGGCCGCCGGGACGCTGGCATCGCTGGGCAGCCAGGGGCTGGCCGTTCGCGCGGCGCTCATGGCGGAGCTGCAGCTGGGCGAGCCGGACATCAGCTGGCACGTGTCGCGCGACGGTCTGACGGAGGCCGTGCTCTGGCTGGGCCTGCTGACCGCGTCGCTGGCCAAGGTCGGAACCGACATGGCACTGATGATGGCGACCGAGTTCGGCGAGGCCTTCGAGCCCTTCCAGCACGGCCGGGGTGCCAGCAGCACCATGCCGCAGAAGCGCAATCCCATCTCGTCGGAGCTCATCGTGGCGGCCGCCAGGGTGGTGCGGCAGCAGGCGGCGCTCATGCTGGATGCGATGGTGCAGGACTTCGAGCGCGCCACCGGGCCGTGGCACGCCGAGTGGGTCGCGCTGCCGCAGAGCTTCATCGCCGCATCGGGGGCGCTGCAGCAGGCGCGCCAGCTCTTCGCGGGCCTGACCATCGATGCCGCGCGCATGCAGCGCAACCTCGCGTTGACGAAGGGGCTCATCTCGGCCGAGGCTGTGATGATGGGGCTGGCGCCGGCCCTCGGCCGGCAGCATGCGCACGAGGTGGTGTACGCGGCCTGCCGCGACGTGGCCGCCGGCGAGGGCAGCCTGCTGGACGTGCTGGCCCGGCATCCGCAGGTGCAGGCGCGCCTGTCCAGAGCGCAACTGGCCGCCCTGCTCGAACCGGCCAACTACCTCGGCAGCGCCGCCGCCATGGTCGACCGGACGCTCTCGGCATCCTGAATCACCTGAAGGCAAGGAGACAACCATGCGATACAGACTCGTGACCGTGCTGGCAATGCTGCTGGCGCTGATGGCGGCGGGGCCCGCCGCGGCCCAGCAGGCCTATCCCGGCAAACCGGTGCGCATCATCGTGCCGCTGGCGGCCGGCGGCGGCACCGACGTGCTGGCGCGCGTGATCGCCGGCAAGTTCCGCACGATGTTCGACCAGCCCGTCACCGTGGAGAACCGCAGCGGCGCCGCGGGCAACATCGGCGCCGAGTACGTGTTCCGCGCGCCGGCCGACGGGCACACGCTGCTGTTCACCCAGCCGGCGCCGCTGACCGTCAACAAGGCCCTGTACGGCAAGCTGCCCTTCGAGCCGGAGCAGTTCATGCCCATCGCGATCGCATCGCTGCAGGACATCATGCTGGCGGTCCACCCCGACGTGCCGGTGCGCGATCTGCGGGAACTGATCGCCTATGCCAAGGCGAACCCGGGCCGCCTGAACTTCGGTTCCAGCGGCGCCGGCAGCGCGCCGCATCTCGCGGCGGAGATGTTCAAGGCCATGGCCGGGGTGGAGATGGTCCACGTGCCCTACAAGGGCAGTGCCGAATCCGTGTCGGCCACCATCGGCGGCCAGGTCCAGCTGACCTTCTTCGCATTCAGCTCGGCGCTGCCTCACGCCAAGGCGGGCAAGCTGCGCGCGATCGGCGTGGGCGGTGCCCAGCGCAATGCCGCCTTGCCCGACGTGCCGGCCATCGCGGAGGTGCTGCCCGGCTATCTCGCCACGTCCTGGACGGCGCTCGTGGCGCCGCCCGGCACGCCGCAGCCGGTGGTGGACACCCTGGCCCGCGCCACCGCCGAGGCGCTGCGGCAGGAAGACGTGCGCCAGCGCATCCTGGAGTCCGGCGACAGCCTCCACGACGGGACGCCGGCGCAGGTGGCGGACTACATGCGGCAGGAGACGCGGCGCTGGTCGGCGCTGATCCGCCGCGCCGGCATCTCCGTGCAGTAGATGCCGACGCTTCTGGAGCGTCTGGCCGAATTCACCGCGGCGGTGCGCTGCGACCGGATGTCGGCCGACGAGGTGGCCGCGGTCAAGCGGCTCGTGCTCGACACGCTGGGCTGTGCGCTGGGGGCGGTCGACTGCGCGCCGGCGCGCCTGCTGCGGCCCATGCTGCGGGGGCCGGGCGGGCCTCGCGACCGCGCCACCCCGATCGGCGGCGACGACGCGGTGGACCTGGCATCGGCCATCCTGCACAACGGCACGCTGGTGCGCTATCTCGACTTCATGGACGTGTACTGGGCCCGGGACATCTGCCATCCCAGCGAGAACATCCCGGTGGCCCTGGCCTGCGCGCAGGCCGCGGGCTGCAGCGGCGCCGAGCTGATCGAGGCGATCGCGCTGGCCTACGAGGTTCAGGTGCGCATGGCCGATGCGTTCTCGCTGGAGGAACTCGGCCTGCATCACGCCAGCGCCGCGGGCATCGTCGCCCCCCTGATCATGGCCCGGCTGTGGCGCATGCCGCCCGCCCAGGCCGCACAGGCCGCGGCGCTGGGGGGCTTTCGCCATCTCACCCACGCGAGCCTGGTCCGGGGCCACCTGAGCATGGCCAAGGCGATCGCCTACGCGGCTGCGGCTGCCGATTGCGTGCAGTCCACGCGATGGGCGGCCCAGGGCTTCACGGGCCCGCTCGCGCTGCTCGAAGGCCTGGGTGCCGAACGCATCGATCTGTCGGAGGGAAGCGGGGCGGTGCGCCGCGTGAGCCTGAAGCAGTTTCCCGTGCAGTACACCCTGCAGTCCCCGATCGAGGCAGCCCTGCGTCTGCGCGCGGCGCTGGGCGTCGACGCGATGACGCTGCAGCGGATCCAGGTCGAGGTGCCTGCGGACGTGTGCAGGCGCACGGCCGATCCCGCCAAGTTCCACCCGGACAGCCGCGAAACGGCGGATCACAGCATGCCGTGCTGCGTGGCGATGGCGCTGCTCGACGGGCAGGTGCATGCAGCGCAATTCGAGCGCGAGCGCTGGAAGGCGCCGGACGTGCAAACGCTGATGCAACGCATCCGGGTGGATGCCTGCGCCGAACTCGAAGCACGCTGGCCCGGCGGCCGGCCCGTACGCATCACGGCCACGCTGCAGGACGGCACCACGCGCAGCGTCCTGGTCGAGATCCCGCTCGGCGACGCCTGCAGGCCGATGAGCGACGAGGATGTGCGGCGCAAGTTCCAGGTGCTGGCTGCGCCGGTGCTGTCGGATGCCGGCGCGGATGCGGTGGCGCGGCAGATCTGGGCGCTGGAAGGCGTGAGGGACTTGGGGGCGCTGGCACGGCAACTGCGTCCCGCGCCGCACCAATGACGCACCCATGAAAAAGCCCGTCGCGATGACGGGCTTCTTCATTCAGGCGCCGGCGAGCCTGTTCAGGCCGCCGACAGCCAGTAGTTGCTGTTGAACGGGCTGCTCATGCGCAGCGCCAGCGGCGAGACGTCGACCAGCTTGTCGGTCGGCATCTTCTCCACCGTGGGATCCTCGTTCAACTCGATGCCTGCCACGCTGGCAGCACCCTGGGGAGCCTCGTTCGCCCGTTCCGCTTGGCTGGTGTGTGCGGAACGGGCTACAGAAAAGAATAGAAGCACCTGAAAGGCGTTTTTCGATCCCCCCAGTAGTCGGCCGCGTCGCGGAAGATGTCGAGCAACTGCTCGCGCGCTTCCTTGTCGAACTTGCCGTTGGCGGGGATCTGCTCCAGCACCACGACGAAGCCGGGCTGCGGGCCCGACTTGTGCAGGGGGTCGGTCATGCAGTCGTACAGGGCGTCGAAGTTCTTCCCGAAGTGCGCCGGAAAGGTGAACTGCTGCGCGATCAGGTCGAGCACGTCCTGCTTGCTCTGGGCCTGGGCCAGGTTGGCATAGAGGAAGTGCTGGCCGCAGGCATGCGCCGCCTCCTGCAGGTCGCACACGCGAAAGGCGCGGATCGACTGCACGATGTTCGGCCGCACGCTGCGCAGCGCCTGGCTCATCTCCGTTGTCTTTTCCATGGTGATCAAAGCTTCTCCCGGACGCGTCGGTGCGTCATTCCTGTCATCGCTCATGGCACGATCTTCCTGAAACTCGCATAGTGATCCGCCGTGTACCAGCACGCCTGAGGCGCCGCACGCTCGCGACCGCCGCAGACGATGCGGCGCGCTCCGCGGTTGCGCGCGCCGGGCGTCTCGACCGTGTACTCGCGGTAGTGTCCGCGCGCCGCGCGCGGCAGCAGCCGCTCGCGATTGCCGAACACCGAACCGTCCTTTTCGTAGCGGAAGGGGCCGCCGTTCAGGATGGCCCGGTAGGTGCGCTGACCCTGCGCCGGCAACTCGCCCAGCGCAATCGAGGATTCCTGTACGGCGTCGAGACCCTTGCCGCCTCCCCACTCGCGCGCTTCGGCGACCGTGCCGCCAGCCAACAGGGTCACGAGCAAAACGCCAGTGAGCGCCAACTTGGAAACCGGGGCTGTGATCGAGGCGTAAACCGCCATGCAGGACACCAGAGCGAAAAGAGCAGGGTTTCGAATTACGGGTTAACCCGCAAATTCAAGCCCGCCAGTGTGCACCAGAGACGCCCAAATAGCAAGCGCCTGCCCAACTTTTGGGCAGGGATGCCGGTGTGTCACCTATTTGATAAGTTGGCGCTTGCTAGCGCCGAGAGCCTCAGCGGTCGGCGTTGGCGTCGGCCACCGTGAGCGCTGTCATGTTGACGATCCGGCGAACAGTGGCGCTGGCCGTGAGAATATGCACAGGTTTGGCCGCGCCGAGCAGCACCGGGCCGATGGCGATGTTGCCGCCCGCCGCCGTCTTGAGCAGGTTGTAGGCAATGTTGGCGGCATCGATGTTCGGGAAAACCAGCAGGTTGGCGTCGCCGGCGAGCGCGCTGTGCGGCATCACCGCCATGCGCTGCTTGCCGTCGAGCGCCACGTCGCCGTGCATCTCGCCGTCGACCTCGAGCCAGGGCGCCTGCACGCGCAGCAGGTCCAGGGTCTGGCGCATCTTCACGGCGCTGGGCTGGTTGCTGGTGCCGAAGTTGGAGTGCGACAGCAGCGCCGCCTTGGGCTTGATGCCGAAGCGCATCATCTCCTCGGCCGCCATGGTCGTGATCTCGGCCAGCTCCACCGCGCTCGGGTCGTAGTTGACGTGGGTGTCGACCAGGAACACCTGCCGGTTGGGCAGCAGCAGGCCGTTCATGCAGGCGTAGATCGGCACGTCCTGCGGCGTGCTTTCGCAGCCGCCGGGCTGCTTGCCGATCACCTGGTCGATGTAGTGCAGGTGCAGCGCGGTGGTGCCCCAGGTGCCGCAGATCATGCCGTCCACGTCGCCCTTGTGCAGCAGCATGGAGCCGATGAGGGTGAGGCGCCGGCGCATCTCGATCTTGGCCACCTGCACCGTGATGCCCTTGCGCTCGGTCATGCGGTGGTAGGTCTGCCAGAAGTCGCGGTAGCGGTGGTCGAAGTCGGTGTTGACCACGTCGTAGTCCAGCTCCTCCTTCAGGCGCAGGCCGAACTTCTCGATGCGCTGGGCGATGATCGCCGGCCGGCCGATCAGCGTGGGCCGCGCGATGCCCTCGTCGACCACGATCTGCGCGGCGCGCAGCACGCGCTCTTCCTCGCCCTCGCAGTAGGCCACGCGCTTCTTCGGCGCGCGCTTGGCGGTGTCGAAGATCGGCTTCATCGTGTTGCCGGAGGCGTAGACGAAGCCCTGCAGCTTGTCGCGGTAGGCGTCCAGGTCCTTGATGGGGCGCGCGGCCACGCCGCTTTCCTCGGCCGCCTTGGCGACCGCGGGCGCGATCTTCATCATCAGCCGCGGGTCGAAGGGCTTGGGGATCAGGTATTCGGGGCCGAAGCTCAGCTTCTCGCCCACGTAGGCGGCGGCCACGCGCTCGCTCTGCTCGGCCTGCGCCAGCTCGGCGATGGCGTGCACCGCGGCGATCTCCATCTCGTCGGTGATGGTGGTCGCGCCGCAGTCCAGCGCGCCGCGGAAGATGTAGGGGAAGCACAGGACGTTGTTGACCTGGTTCGGGTAGTCGGTGCGGCCGGTGGCCATGATCACGTCGCCGCGCACCGCGTGCGCATCCTCGGGCGTGATCTCCGGGTTGGGGTTGGCCAGGGCGAAGATCACCGGGCGCGCCGCCATCTTCGACACCATCTCCGGCTTGAGCACGCCGCCGGCCGACAGGCCCAGGAACACGTCGGCGCCCTCGATCACCTCGCCCAGCGAGCGCGCCTCGGTCTTCTGCGCGAACTGGCGCTTGTCCTCGTCCATCAGCTCGGTGCGGCCTTCGTAGACCACGCCGGCCAGGTCGGTGACGAACACGTTCTCGCGCTTCAGGCCGACCTTGAGCAGGAGGGTCAGGCAGGCCAGCGCCGCCGCGCCGGCGCCCGAGGCGACCAGCTTGACCTCGGCGATGTCCTTGCCCGCCACCTTCAGGCCGTTGACCATGGCGGCGGCCACCGTGATCGCGGTGCCGTGCTGGTCGTCGTGGAACACCGGGATCTTCAGGCGCTTGCGCAGTTCGCGCTCCACGTAGAAGCAGTCCGGCGCCTTGATGTCCTCGAGGTTGATGGCGCCGAAGGTGGGTTCCAGCGCGGCGATCACGTCCACCAGCTTCTTCGGGTCCTTCTCGTCGATCTCGATGTCGAACACGTCCACGCCGGCGAACTTCTTGAACAGCACGCCCTTGCCTTCCATCACCGGCTTGGAGGCCAGCGGGCCGATGTCGCCCAGGCCCAGCACCGCGGTGCCGTTGCTGATGACGGCCACCAGGTTGCCGCGCGCCGTGTACTTGAAGGCGTTGGCCGGGTCCTTGACGATCTCCTCGCAGGGCGCGGCCACGCCGGGCGAATAGGCCAGCGCCAGGTCGCGCTGGTTGACCATCTGCTTGGTCGCGGCGATCGCGATCTTGCCCGGCACGGGCTGCTCGTGGTACTCGAGCGCGGCAAGGCGCAATTCGGCGCGCTTGTCTTCGGCGCTCTGGGGGGTGAACTCGGGCATCGGGGCTGGCTCCTGCATGTCGCGGTGCGCACGCGAGGAGGAAGCCTTGTCGCGCCCGGGACATCGTTGTAGGGGGCGCCGATTGTAGACCTCGCTTCGCGCACGGGGCCGCGCCGTGGGGCCTGGCGCCCCATGCGAAAAGCGGGAAACGCCATGCCGATATGGCAAGATCGTCCGCCGCGCGACGTGCGCGCCGACGAGGAGCGAGTGACCATGGCCCTGATGGATTTCATCAAGAAGCAGTTCATCGACATCATCCAGTGGACGGAGAGCGGCGACGGCACCCTGGCCTGGCGCTTCCCGATGCAGGAGATGGAAATCCAGCACGGCGCCTCGCTCACCGTGCGCGAGTCGCAGGTGGCGGTGTTCGTCAACGAAGGCCAGATGGCCGACGTGTTCGGCCCCGGCATGTACAAGCTGACCACGCAGACGCTGCCGGTCCTGACCTACCTGAAGAACTGGGACAAGCTCTTCGAGTCGCCCTTCAAGAGCGACGTGTACTTCTTCAGCACCCGCCAGCAGGTCGACCAGAAGTGGGGCACGCCGCAGCCCATCACCATCCGCGACAAGGACTTCGGCGCCGTGCGGCTGCGCGCCTTCGGCAACTATTCCTTCCGCGTCGGCGACGCCAGGACCTTCCACACCGAGATCTCGGGCACGCGCGAGGTCTACACCGTGGCCGACCTCGACGGCCAGCTGCGCGGCCTGGTGCTGCAGAACATCAGCAACGCGATCGCGGCCAGCGGCGTGCCCTTCCTGGACCTGGCGGCCAACCAGATCCAGTTCGCGCAGGCGCTGGCGGCGCAGCTGGTGCCGGAGTTCGCCAAGCTGGGCATCCAGCTGGAGAACATCACGGTGCAGAACGTGTCGCTGCCCGAGGAGCTGCAGAAGATCCTGGACCAGCGCATCGGCATGGGCATGGTCGGCAACGACATGGGCAAGTTCATGCAGTACCAGACCGCGCAGGCGATCCCCAAGTTCGCCGAGGGTGCGGGCCAGGGCAGCGGCATCGCCGGCGACGCGATGGGCCTGGGCGCCGGCGTGGCGCTGGGGCAGGTGCTGGCGCAGAACCTGTCGCAGGGGCTGAACAACCCCGGCGGCGCCGCGCCGCAGCCCTCTTCGCCGGGCGTCGCGGTGGTGAATCCCGCGGACGTGATGACCACGCTCGAAAAGCTCGGCGAGCTCAAGGACAAGGGCATCCTCACGCAGGACGAGTTCGACGCCAAGAAGGCCGAACTGCTCAAGAAATTGGTCTAACCCCCAGTCTCCGCGCACTTCGTGTCGCTCCGCCAACCCCCTTGCAGGGGGCGGCACCAGCAGCCCGGCCAAGCCGGTTCTGCGGTGCCCCTGAACCTGCCTGAATGCTGTCCCGGCCATGGCTGAAGAGCGCGGCACGCAGCGCAGCTACCGCGCGCCCTGCCCCGGCTGCGGCGCGCCGGTCGAGTTCCGCTCGGCGCAGTCCACGCATGCCGTGTGCGCCTACTGCCGCAGCACGGTGGTGCGCCAGGGCGAGACGCTGGCGCGCATCGGCAGGATGGCCGAGCTGTTCGACGACTTCAGCCCGTTGCAGCTGTTCGCCGCCGGGCGCATCCAGGCGCGCGCCTTCACCCTGGTCGGCCGGCTGCAGTACGCCTATGCCGGCGGGCGCTGGACCGAATGGATCGCCGCCTTCGACGACGACGCGGCGCGCACCGGCGTCCTGAGCGAGGACAACGGCGCCTTCGTCTTCTCGCTGCCCTACGCGCCGCAGCGCCCGCTGCCGGCGGCCGAGAGCCTGCGCGCGGGCATGACGGTCGCCATCGACGGCCGGCCGTACACGGTGGCCTCGAACGAGGAGGCGACGCTGGTCTCGGCCCAGGGCGAGCTGCCGCGCCTGCCGGTGCCGGGCGCGCCCTTCCGGGTGGTCGAGCTGCGCAACGACCAGGGCGCGGTGCTGAGCCTGGAATACGACACCCAGCCGCCCGGCGCCTGGCTGGGCCGCGCGGTGCAGCTCGACGCGCTGCAGCTCACCGGCCTGCGCGACGACGCCGGCAAGGAGGAGAAAGGCCGCAGCTTCAACTGCCCGAACTGCGGCGCGCCGGTCACGCTGCGATTGGCCGACAGCAAGAGCGCCACCTGCAGCGCCTGCCGCAGCCTCATCGACCTGTCGCAGGGCATCGGCGGCGAGCTGCGCCATGCGGCGCAGCGCGAGCCGGTGCAGCCGCTGATCCCGCTGGGCACCGTGGGGCAGCTGCATGCCGTGCACTGGCAGGTGGTGGGCTTCCAGCACCGCGTGGGCGTGGCGCCCGGCGACGACGAACACTTCGGCTGGGACGAGTACCTGCTCTACAACAGGAAGCGCGGCTTCTGCTTCCTGGTCGATGCCGAGGACGGCTGGAGCCTGGTCAAGCCCGCCACCGGCGCGCCGACGCTGGCCGCCAACGGACGCACCGCGACCTACCTGGGCAAGACCTACCAGCAGCAGTACGCCTACGACGCCGAGACCACCTACGTCGCCGGCGAGTTCTACTGGCAGGTCCAGCGCGGCGAGGAGACCTCCAACCGCGACTTCGCCAGCGGCGCCGCGCTGCTGTCGATGGAGCGCGGCGGCAACGAGGTGACCTGGTCCGAAGGCCACAGGATCGACAGCGCGGCCGTGGCCGCCGGCTTCGGGCTCGATGCGAAGAAGGACCTGTTCAGGCGCGCCGACGCCTCGCCGCTGAGCGCCGCGCCGGCGTTGGGCTGCGGCACCGTCATCCTGGTGATCGTGGTCATCCTCGTCCTGCTGATCGTCCTGAGCACCTGCACCAGCTCGTCGGGCAGCGGCTACCGCAGCGCGGGCGGCTCGTACGGCGGCTATTCGAGCGGCGGCAGCCACAAGTAAGGGAAGGCACGAATGACGTTTTCAACCGGAGGTTCTCATGCTGGGCATTGAATGGTTGCGGCCTGCCGCATTTCTGGGCTCGATCCTGTTCGCGCTGATCGGCGTGGCGGTGTTCTGGCTGTGCTTCATCATCATCGACAAGCTCACCCCGGTGGACCTGTGGGCCGAGATCGTCGAGAAGCAGAACGTCGCGCTCGGGCTGGTGGTGGCGGCGATGAGCCTGGGCGTCAGCCTGATCGTCGCCGCCGCGATCCACGGCGGCTGAGGCCGTGAGCGCGCTGGCGGTGCCGGCGGACGCGCCGCGGCGCGGGCCGTCGCCGGTCGAAATCGCGCTGCTGGCCAGCGTGTTCGTGGTCGCGGCCTGCGGGCTGGTCTACGAGCTGTGCGCGGCGGCGCTGAGCTCCTGGGTGCTGGGCGACTCGGTGCTGCAGTTCAGCACCGTCATCGGCGCCTACCTGTTCGCGATGGGCATCGGCGCCTGGCTGTCGCGCTACTTCGAGCGCCAGCTGCCGGCGCACTTCCTGCGCATCGAGCTCATGGTGGCGCTCATCGGCGGCGCGCTGCCGGCGCTGCTGTTCATCGCCAACGCCTACATCCCCGACGCCTTCCGCCTGCTGCTGTACACGCTGGTGCTGGTCGTGGGCACGCTGGTGGGGCTGGAGATCCCGCTGGTGATGCGCATCCTCCGGCGCAACGTGCAGCTCAAGGAGCTGGTGTCGCAGGTGCTCACCTTCGACTACCTCGGTGCGCTCGCCGTGTCGGTCGCCTTCCCGCTGATCCTGGTGCCGCAGCTGGGCATGATCCGCACCGGCCTGCTGTTCGGGCTGATGAACGCGGCCGTGGCGCTGTGGGCGCTGTGGCTGTTCCGGCACGAGCTGCGGCGCGTCGGCGCGCACCTGCTGGCCTGCGTGCTGACCCTGGGCGCCCTGGGCGTCGCCTTCGTGCTCGCCGAGCGCATCACCACCTTCGCCGAGGACCACTTCTACCAGGACCACATCGTCTTCGCCGAGAGCTCCCCCTACCAGCGCATCGTGGTCACGCGCGGCAGCGACGGGCACCGGCTGTTCCTCAACGGCAACCTGCAGTTCGCCGAGCGCGACGAGTACCGCTACCACGAGGCGCTGGTGCACCCGGCGATGGCCGCGCACGGCGCGCCGAAGAAGGTGGCGGTGCTCGGCGGCGGCGACGGCATGGCGGTGCGCGAGGTGCTGCGGCACCCTTCGGTGGACAGCGTCACGCTGGTCGAGCTCGATCCGAACATGACGCGGCTGTTCTCCACGCACGCCGCGCTGGCCGCGCTCAACGGCCGGGCGCTGGCCTCGCCGAAGCTGAAGGTGGTGAACACCGATGCCTTCCAGTGGCTGCAGGCCGAAGGCGACACCTTCGACGTGATCGTGGTCGACTTCCCCGACCCGACCAACTTCGCCATCGGCAAGCTCTACACCAACTCCTTCTACGCCCTGCTCGATCGCCGCCTGGCCGCCAGCGGCTACGCGGTGGTGCAGACCACCTCGCCGCTGGTGGCGCGCAAGAGCTTCTGGACCGTGGTGCGGACCATCGAATCGGTCGGCCTCACGGCGACCCCGTACCACGCGCACGTGCCCAGCTTCGGCGAATGGGGCTTCGTCATCGCCAGCCGGCGGCCCTGGCGCGTGCCCGGGGCGCTGCCCGAGGGGCTGCGCTTCCTCACGCCGCAGACCCTGCCCCTGCTGTTCGACTTCCCGCACGACATGGCGCGCGTGCCGGCCGAACCGAACCGGCTGTCGAACCAAGTGCTTGTCACCACCTACGAGCAGGAATGGGGCAAATAGCATGTCGGCCCCCCGGCTCGCCACTTCGCTGCGCTGCGTGTGCTTCGCCACCCCCCGAGGGGGAGGCTCGGCCCGCCTTGGGGGCGGCCCGGCGGCGGCCGAGGGGCATTGATGCGGCGGCGCACATTTCTGGGTGCCGCGGGCGCGGTGGCGATGGCCGGCTGCGAGGCGCCGCCGGCCATCGAGGGCGGCTTCTCCGGCGTGGCCCTCGAACGCGGCCACGCGCTGCGCGACGGCACCTTGCGATCCATCACGCCCTCGCGCACCCGGCGCACCCGCGTGCTGATCGCCGGCGGCGGCGTCGCCGGCCTGGCGGCGGCACGCGCGTTGCGCCAGTCGGGCGTGGAGGACTTCGCGCTGCTCGAGCTGGAGGACGCCGCCGGCGGCAACGCGCGCGGCGGCGCCGTGAACGGCATCGCCTGCCCGCTCGGCGCGCACTACCTGCCCGTGCCCGGCGACGATGCCGCCGAGGTGCAGGACCTGCTGGAGGAGCTCGGCCTGCGCCGCCGCGTCGCCGGCCGCTGGGCCTACGACGAGCGCCACCTGTGCCACAGCCCGCAGGAGCGCCTGTTCTTCCGCGGCGCCTGGCACGACGGCCTGCTGCCGGTGCACGAGGTCGGCGAGGCCACGCTCGCGCAGTACCGCCGCTTCGCGCGCCGCGTCGATGCATTGCGGCGCGAGGCGCGCTTCGCGATCCCGGCGCTGAAGGCATTCTTCGCGCCGGCCCTGCAGGCGCTCGATGCGCAGCCCTTCGCCGCCTGGCTCGCGGCCGAGGGCCTCGACGACCCGCACCTGCGCTGGTACCTGGACTACTGCTGCCGCGACGACTACGGCGCCGACAGCGCCCATGTCTCGGCCTGGGCCGGCCTCCACTACTTCGCCAGCCGGCACGGCTTCCACGCGCCCGGCGATGGCGACGACGAGGGCGAGCGCGACGCCGTGCTCACCTGGCCCGAAGGCAACGGCTGGCTCACGCAGCGCCTGGCCGTGCCGCTGGGCGAGCGCCTGCGCACCGGCCAGGCCGTGCTGCGCATCGCGCAGGCGCGCCACGGCGTCGAACTCGATGCCTGGGATGCCGCCGCGAACACCGTCGTGCGCTGGCAGGCCGAGCGCTGCATCGTCGCGCTGCCGGTCTTCGTCGCGGCGCGCTTGGTGGAGAACCCGCACGCGCGGTTGCGCGACGCGGCGGCGCAGCTGCGCTACGCGCCCTGGCTGGTCGCCAACGTGCACCTGCGCGCCCCGCTGCAGGACCGCCCCGGCGCCGCGCCGAGCTGGGACAACGTGGTCTACGGCATGCCCGGCCTGGGCTACGTCGACGCGCGCCACCAGGCGCTGGACCCCACGCCGCGCGCCACCGTGCTGAGCTGGTACCGCCCGCTCGGCCCCGGCGCGCACGACGGCGCGAGCGAGGCCGAGGGCCGCCGCCGCCTCCTCGAACGCCCCTGGACCGCCTGGCGCGACGAACTGCTCGCCGAGCTGGCCGCGCCGCACCCCGACCTGCCGCGCCAGGCCACGCGCATCGAGATCACCCGCTACGGCCACGCGATGGCGATGCCCACGCCCGGGCTGCTCGGCCATCTGGCGCGCGGCGGCCCGGGGCTGCCGGCCGACGGACGGCTGCTGTTCGCGCACGGCGACTGGTCGGGCTATTCGATCTTCGAGGAGGCCTTCACGCGCGGGCACCTGGCCGGCCGCCAGGCCGCGGCCTGACGGCGCGCAGGGGCTTGGCGCGCACAAAAGCGGCCCACTGGCTAGAATGCAATTGATTCGCATCCCGCCATGCGCCCGCCTGCCGGGCGCCGCGGCCAGCCAGCCCGAGACGCCAGGCGTCTTCAGGCCAGCCAGAACCACACCACCCTCGTGCCGGTCCCGCCAAGGCGGTCCGTCGCCTTTTGCTGTCTGGCCTGTCCATGTCCGCCCTCGCTCCGTCCGGCCCCGCCCGCCGCCCCGTCTTTCGCCCCAGCGCGCTGGCCGCGGCCCTGGCCTGCGCCGGTCTTGCCGCCGGTGCGCAGGAAGCCCCGCCAGCCGAGAGCCGTTCGCTGGAAGAAGTCACGGTGAGCGGCAGCCGCGAGCCCACCACCGAGGGCACGCGCTCCTTCACCTCCACCGCCCCCACGTCCACCGCCACGCGGCTGGGGCTGACGGCACGCGAGACGCCGCAATCGATCAGCACCGTCACGCGCGAGCGCATCGAGCAGCAGAACCTGCAGACCCTGCAGGACGTGGCGCAGGCCAGCACCGGCGTGTACGTGAGCACGCTGGACACCGAGCGCGTGACCTACGTGGTGCGCGGCTACAACGTCACCAACTTCCAGTGGGACGGGATGCTCAACACCTTCTCGTCCGGCGGCAACATCCGGCCCAGCCCCGACACCGTGGTGTACGACCGCATCGAGATCCTGCGCGGCGCCACCGGGCTGAGCACCGGCGCGGGCGACCCTTCGGCCACCATCAACCTGGTGCGCAAGCGGCCCACGGCCACCTTCCAGGGCAGCGCGGCGGTGCGCATCGGCACCGACAGCCTGCGCCGCGGCGAGATCGACCTGTCGGGCCCGCTGGCCTTCGACGGCAAGCTGCGCGGCCGGCTGGTGCTGGCCAAGCAGAAGAGCGAATCCTTCCGCGACTTCTACCGCACCGACAACACCGTGGCCTACGGCATCCTCGAGGCGGACCTGGGCCCGAACACCACCGTCTCCTTCGGCCACGAGTACCAGGACCCGGTGCCGCGCGGCGTGACCTGGGGCACCGTGCTGTACTGGGACGCCTACGGCCAGCGCGCCAACCTGCCGCGCTCGCTCAACCTCACGGCGCCGTGGGCTTCCTGGGCGCAGAAGAGCAGCAACACCTTCGCCACCTTCGAGCACCGCTTCAACGACGACTGGCGCGTGCGCGCCGCCTACACGCGCTTCGACCGCGACGAGGACGGCAAGCTCTACTTCGGCTTCGGCGGCTACCCGCGCCTGGACGGCTCCGGCATCACCGTGGCCTACGGCCGCTTCCCCTACGAGGAGCGCATGGACGTCGCCGACGTCAACGTCGACGGCAAGTACCGCCTGTTCGGCCGCCAGCACCAGGTGGTGTTCGGCTGGGGCCGCGCGGTGACCGAGGGCTACTCGGCGCGGGTGCTCTCGCCGGCGATGCCCCCGAGCTACTCGCAGATTCCCGACTGGCGCACCTGGGCCGGGCTGGTGCCGGAGTTCCCCACCACCGTGATGCCCTATGCGCAGTCGACCACGCGCACCACGCAGACCGCCGGCTACCTGGCCACGCGCCTGTCGCTGGCCGATCCGCTGCACGCGGTGGTCGGCGTGCGCTACGGCAAGCACGACCGCACCAACAGCGCCTTCGCCGAGAACGGCGCGCCCAGCACCCGCACGCGGCAGCTCGACGACGACATCCTCACGCCCTACGCGGGCCTGCTGTACGACATCAACGACAACCTCACGGTCTACGGCAGCTACACCGACATCTTCCAGCCGCAGAGCCAGCGCGACCGCCACAACGAGTTCCTGGAGCCGAGCGTGGGCAAGAGCTACGAGCTCGGGCTCAAGGGCGAATTCCTGGACAGGCGCCTCACGGCCAGCGCGGCGGTGTTCAAGAGCGTCAAGGACAACCTGGCCGAGGTCGACGACAGCGTGCCGCCCAATTCGCTGCCCGGCGGCGGCACCGCCTACCGCTCCACCGGCAAGGGCAACAAGGTAGACGGCGTCGAGCTGGAGATCGCCGGCCAGGTCACGCCGCAGTGGAACGTGTTCGCCGGCTACAGCCACACCCGCGCGCGCAATGCCCAGGGCGAGCCGATCAACACCTTCGTGCCGCGCAACCTGCTGCGCGTGTTCACCAGCTACCGCTTCGACGACGGCGCGCTGCGCGGCCTGACGCTGGGCGCCGGCGTCAACTGGCAGAGCCGCCTGTGGGCCAATGCGCAGCGGCCCACCGGCCTGTTCAACCCGAGCGGCCTGCCGATCACCGTGACCGACCGCATCGTGCAGCCCGGCTTCGCGCTGGTCAGCCTGATGGCCAGCTACCAGATCAACCCGCAGCTCACGGCCACGCTGAACGTGGAGAACCTGTTCGACAAGGGCTACTACAACCGCGTCGGCTTCTACAACGGCGTGCACTGGGGCGAGCCGCGCAAGGTGTCGCTGGGCCTGCGCGCCGCCTTCTGAACCGCATCGCCTTCGCCATGACGTCCACGCCCATCCGCTACCGCCTCGCCGTCGCTTCGCGCGCCGTGGCCGCCATCGCGGGCGGCTACGCGGTGGCCGCGCTCTCGGCCGCGGCGCTGGCGCTCGCGCTGCCGGCGTGGACCGGCATGGCGCGCAGCGAGGCGGTGCTGACCGGCACCCTGGCCTCCTTCGCGGTCTTTGCCGGCGCCGTGATGTGGGTGTTCGCGGCCCGCACCGCGCTGCGTGCCTGGGCCGGCCTGGCGCTGTCGGCCGCGGTGCTGGCGCTGCCGGTGCTGCTGCTGGGTGGAGGCGGCGCATGAAGGAGGGTTTCCGCCAGTCGATGGCCTGGCTGCACACCTGGTCGGGCCTGCTGGTCGGCTGGGTGCTGTTCCTGGTGTTCGCGGCCGGCACCGCCGCCTACTTCCGCGACGAGATCACGCTGTGGATGAAGCCGGAGCTGCACGCCCTGCCGCATGCGCCGGTCGCGCAGGCGCAGGCCGCCGAGCGCGCCGTGCAGTTCCTGCAGCAGCGCGGCGCCGACAGCCCGCGCTGGTTCATCTCGATGCCCACCGGGCGCGAGCCGCTGGTGGGCGTGCTGTGGACCAAGCCGGCCCCGCCGGCCGGCGCTGCGCCGGCGGGCGAGCGCCCGCGCCGCGCGCGCTTCGAGAACGCCTCGCTCGACCCGGCCACCGGCGACACGGCCCATGCGCCCCGCGCCACGCGCGGGGGCGACTTCTTCTACCGCCTGCACTTCGACCTGCACTACATGCCGGCGATCTGGGCGCGCTGGATCGTGGGCTTCAGCGCCATGTTCATGCTGGTGGCGATCGTCAGCGGCATCGTCACGCACAAGCGCATCTTCAAGGACTTCTTCACCTTCCGCGGCAAGAAGGGCCAGCGCTCCTGGCTGGACGCGCACAACGTCACCGCGGTGCTGGCGCTGCCCTATCACCTGATGATCACCTACACCGGGCTGATCACGCTGATGTTCCTGTACATGCCGTGGGGGCCGCAGGCGGCCTACAAGGACCGCGGCGGCGAGCAGGCCTTCTTCGCCGAGGTCTTTCCCGGCGGCGGGCGCGACCGCTTCCAGGCCGCGGGCGAGAAGGCGCCGCTGGCGCCGATCGCGCCCATGCTCGCGCAGGCCAGCGCGCACTGGGGCGGCGCGGCGGCGGGCCGGATCACGGTGCACCATCCCAACGACGCGAACGCGGTGGTCGCCATCACGCGCGCCGAGGGCCCGCGGCTGTCGTACGACCAGCCCTCGATGCAGTTCAACGGCGCCACCGGCGCGCTGATCGCCACCTACGGCGACGTGCCCCAGGCCGCCGCCGAGACGCGCGGCGTGCTCTACGGCCTGCACGTCGGGCGCTTCGCCAACCCGCTGCTGCGCGCGCTGTTCTTCCTCTCGGGGCTGGCGGGCTGCGTGATGGTCGCCACCGGCCTGCTGCTGTGGGCGGTGAAGGAGCGGCAGAAGTACGCCAAGGTGCTCAGGAAGGGCGGGCGCATCGGCTTCGGCCTGCGGCTGGTCGACGGGCTCAACCTCGGCGCCGTCGCCGGCCTGCCGGCCGCCATGGCCGCCTTCTTCTGGGCCAACCGGCTGCTGCCCGTGGGGCTGGCCGAGCGCGCGGCGGCCGAGATCCGCTGGTTCTTCATCGTCTGGGGCGCGCTGGCCGTGCTCGCGCTGCTGCGGCCCACGCTGCGCATGTGGCAGGCGCAGCTGGGCCTCGGCGCGCTGCTGTTCATGCTGCTGCCGGTGCTCAACGCCTTCACCACCACGCACAGCCACCTGGGCGCGACGCTGCGCCACGGCCCGGGCGCCGTGGCGGGCCTGGACCTGGTGGCGATCGCCCTGGGCCTGGGGCTGGCCAGCGCGGTGTGGTTCGTCGAGCGCAAGCGCCGCAAGACCCTGGCGCTCAAACACGCGGCCAAGGCGCCGGCGCCCCGCACGCCGGGCGAGCCCGAGGCCCTGTCGCAGGGGCTGGCCACGTCCGGGCATCAGCCATGAATACCCCCACCTTTTTCACCCTGGCCTTCACCGCCTCGCTGAGCGGCTTCTGCGCCCTCGGCCTGGCGATGGACCGGCACTTCGAGGACGTGTTCGGCCGCGGCCGCGAGCCGGGCCGCTGGCGGCGCTGGCTGCAGCTCGCGGGCACGGTGCTGCTGTGCGTCTCGCTCGCCGCCAGCCTGCGGGCGGCCGGCAGCTCCATCGGCTGGGTGCTGTGGTTCGGCGTGCTCACCGCCGCGGCGCTGATCGTCGTCGCCTTCCTGAGCTATGCGCCGCGCCGCACGCCCTGGCTGGGCCTCGTCTCGGCGCTGGCCGCGCTGGGCGGCCTGCCCTTCACTTTCGTTTCATAGGAGAAAACATGAACAACGTCGATCTCTCGCCCTCCTGGCGCCCGGTGCTGGCCGCAGCCCTGGCCCTGTCGCTCGGTGCCTGCGCCACGGGCCCCGCCTTCGACACGCCCGATGCCACGTTCAAGGGCCGCGTGAGCGTGGTCGACACGCCGGTGGTGGTCGCCGGCGGCGAGGTCAAGCTGGCCGGCCGCGGCTTCAAGCCGGGCCAGGAGGTGCGCCTGAGCTACGGCGGCGCGGCGCTCGGATCCGGGCCGGTGGCGGTCGGCGCCGACGGCACCTTCCGCACCGAGCTGCGCGTGCCCGCCAATGCGCCGGCCGGCCTGCACCCGGTGGTGGTGAACGTGGCCAAGCCGGCCGCGGCGCTGGTCTATCCGCTCAAGGTCTCGCCGCAGCTGCCGCTGTCCGGCCAGGACCGCTTCGACCTGGCCGCGCAGAAGCTCGTGCCCGGCCTGTACCAGGCGGCCTATTCCGCCGGCAGCGACCGCGTGTTCGTGACTTCGGCCGTGGGCCGCCCGCCGGTCACGCAGTCCGAGCTGGTGAAGGTGAATCCGCAGACGCTGGCGATCGAGGCGCGCGTGACGCCGCCGGCCGCGCCGCCCCGGCCGGCGCGCCAGGGCGAGGCGCCGCGCGCGCCCGGCGTGTTCGCCGTCTACGGCGTGGCGGTGGACGACGCCAACGGCACGGTGTGGGTCACCAACACGCGCCAGGACACGGTGGCGGTGTACCGCCAGTCCGACCTGTCGCTGCTGCGCCAGTTCGAACCCGGCCTGGTCGGCCATGCGCGCGACGTGGTGGTGGACGAGCGGCAGGGCAAGGTCTATGCCTCGCCCTTCGGCAAGGCGCAGATCGCGGTGTTCGACGCCAAGAGCCTGCAGTTCCTGAAGAACATCCCGATCCCCACCGGCGGGACCGTCGAGGGCAAGGAGTTCTCGCCCATGAGCCTGGAGCTGGACCGCGAGCGCCACAAGCTCTACACGGTGAGCATGAGCACCGACGAGGCGGCGGTCATCGACACGCGCACCGACCAGGTGGAGAAGGTGTTCGCCGTCGAGGGCTCCAAGTCGGCCTCGGGCGTGGCCTTCGACGCCCGCACCAACCGCCTGCTGGTGACTTCGCAGGGCTCCGACAACCTGCTCATCCTGGACGCCGCCACCGGCAAGGTGCTGCACGACGTCAAGGTCGGCGGCGGCCCGCTGAACGTGGCGCTCGACCATGCGCGCGGCCTGGCCTACGTGCCCAACCGCGGCTCGGGCACGGTGGCGGTGGTCAGCCTGGACGGCCAGATCGTGGCCAACCTGCCGGGCGGCACCTTCCCCAACCACGTCGCCGAGGACGGCAAGGGCACGGTGTTCGCGATCAACAAGTCGCGCGGCACGGACGATCCGGACGGCGACCGCATCACCCGCATCACTCCCCGCTGAGTTGCCTTGCCCCCGCAGGCCGGGGGCGCTCAGCGCGCGCTGAACCGCAGTGCGCGCTGGGCCGCGATCATCAGCACCGAGGCGTGGTCCTCTTCCGGAAAGACGCTGAAGAGCAGTTCGCCGTCGGGCAGCCAGGCGCGCAGGTCCTGCGCCAGCGCCTGCGCACTCTCCACCATCCGCCGCTGCGCGCGCCGCGCCACGAGCTGTTCGTAGCCCGGCGCCTCGCGCTGCCAGGGCGGGACCTCGCCCTCCCACTCGCCGACCGCCATGAACAGGCGGGCGCCGCGCTGCCCCGGCAGCGTGGCGGCGAGCTGCGCGCGCAGGCCGGCCTCGTCCCACCAGAGGGAGGGGCTGACCGCGGCCCAGGTGCGGAAGGCATCGGGCCGCCGGGCCAGCGCCTGCAGCACGAAATGGCCCGCCAGCGAATGGCCGAACAGCGTCTGCCGCGCCGCGTCCAGCGGCAGTTCGGCGGCGAGGGCCGGCGCCAGCTCGTCGGCGAGGAAGGCAAGGAAGGCCGGCCCGCCGCCCACGCTGCCGGCGGCTGGCGGCGCCTCCTGCGCCGGCGGGCCGAAGCTGAAGTCGCGCCGCCGCTGCGCCTCGTCGTACAGCGCGTCGCCCTCGTGCGCGATGCCGATCACGGCGGCTGGGCCGATGCCGGTGGCGTCCGGGCGCCGGCTGGAACGCCGCACCGCCTCCACGAAAGTGCCGAACAGCGCCTGGGCGTCCAGCACGTACAGCGCGGGAAAGCCGCCGGGTGGCGGATCGCCGGGCGGCAGCCACACGCCGACGCGGTACGCGGTGCCGCTGGACGCCGCGCGCACGCGCCGCGCCTGCGTGCCCGGCAGCGCGACCGGCGGCCAGGCCGCGGACGAACTCATCGCGCCGCGCCCCCGGCCGGCAGCACGTCGTCGACCATGATCTGCAGGCTGCCGCGCGAGCAGTGCTCCACGCGGGCCTGGACGCCGTACACGCGCGCCAGCGTGTCGGGCGTGATCGCCTCGGCCGGCGTGCCGGTGGCCACGACGGCGCCCTGGGCCAGCATCACGATGCCGTCGGACCAGCGCGCCGAGATCTGCAGGTCGTGCAGCACCATCAGCGCGATCATGCCGCGCTCGCGCGCGAGCTCGCGCACCAGCCGCATCACGCGCAGCTGGTGGTGCAGGTCCAGCGCGCTGATCGGCTCGTCGAGCAGCAGCACGCGCGGCTCGCGCACCAGCGCCTGCGCCAGCGAGACGAGCTGGCGCTGGCCGCCCGACAGGTGGTCCAGCCCCTCCAGCGCCAGGTGCAGGATGCCCACGCGCTCGAGGATGGCCGCGGCGCGGCGCTGGCCGGCCTCGTGGCCGTCGAGTGCCGGGTTGCCCGTGGCCGAGGCCTGCAGCGCGCCCAGCACGCTCTCGAGCACGCTCAGGGCCACGCCCTGCGGCAGCGTCTGCGGCATGTAGGTCACGCGCCGCGCATGCTCGGCCAGCGGCAGGCCGACCAGCTCCTGGCCGCCCAGCCGCACCGAGCCGCTGGCCGGCAGCAGGCCGGCCAGCGCGCGCAGCAGCGTGCTCTTGCCGGCGGCGTTGGGGCCCACCAGCGAATGCACCTCGCCCGCGCGGATCGGCGGCAGGCTCAGGTTGCGGATCACCGGGCGGTCGCGGTAGCCGGTGGACAGGCCGCCGACCTGCAGCAGGTCCGGGTTCGCGTCCATGGCAGGAGGTCTTTTGCTCATTGGAGCACCTTCATGCTTCGCACTGCGGTGCGAGCTTGCTTGGGGCGGCCCGGCGCTGCGCTCATTCGCGCCCCGGCTTGCGGAAGATCAGCAGCAGGAACACCGGCACGCCGACGATGGCGGTGACGATGCCCACGGGCATCAGCGCGCCCGGCACCAGCGTCTTGCTGGCCACCGAGGCCAGCGACATCACCAGCGCGCCGCACAGCACGCTGGCCGGCAGCAGGAAGCGGTGGTCCTCGCCCAGCAGCAGCCGCGCCATGTGCGGGCCGACCAGGCCGACGAAGCCGATGGTGCCGGCGAAGGCCACCGAGGTGGCGGCCAGCATGCTCACGCGCAGCAGCGCCAGGAAGCGCAGCCGGCTCACGTCCACGCCGAAGCTGCGCGCGCGGTCCTCGCCCAGTCGCAGCGAGGTCAGCCGCCCGGCCGCCAGCAGCGAGAAGGGCATGACCGCCGCCAGCACCGCGGCCAGCACGCCGACGTGGTTCCAGGTCGCGCGCGAGAGCGAGCCCATGCTCCAGAACACCAGCTGCTGCAGCGCCTCCTGCGAGGAGACGAACTGCACCAGCGCCACCAGCGCGTTGAAGGCGAACACCAGCGCGATGCCCAGCAGCACCACGGTCTCCACGCCCGCGCTGCGCCTGCGCGCCATCATCTGCAGCAGCAGCACCGAGCCGAAGGCGAACACGAAGGCGTTGATCGGCACCATCCAGGCCGCCGGCACGAAGGGCAGGCTGACGCCCAGCACGATCGCCAGCGCCGCGCCGAAGGAGGCGGCCGAGGACACGCCCAGCGTGAACGGGCTGGCCAGCGGGTTGTTGAGGATGGTCTGCATCTCCGCCCCGGCCAGCGACAGGGCCGCGCCCACCAGCACCGCCATCAGCGCGTAGGGCAGGCGCACCTGCCAGACGATGGCCATCTGCGGCGGCGTGAGGCCCTCGGGCGAGAGCAGGCCGCCGATCACCTGCGCCGGCGTGAGCGCCGACGGCCCCGTCACCAGGTCCAGCACGAAGGCCGCCGCGCACAGCACGGCCAGCGCCGCGAGGATGGCCACGCGGCGCATCACTAGGCGGCGGTAGGCCGCCAGCACCTGGTCGGCGTTCAGGGGCAGCGTGGCGCTCATCGCAGGCTGACCCAGCCCGCGCCTTGATACGGCACGGCCAGGAAGCGGCTGTTGATCTCGGCCAGCGTGCGCGCCGGATCGACGTCGCGGAACAGCTCCGGGTGGACCCAGGTGGCGAAGACCTCGATGGCGACGATGTCGATCGGCGAGTTGATCAGCGGGTGCGCCAGGCCGTAGGCCCGGCCGGCCTTGACGGCCGAGAGCTGGGCGATGCCCTGGCGCTGCGTGATGCGCGCCAGCGAGGCGCGGGCGCGCGCGGCGTCGTAGCCGGCGCCCAGCACCAGCCCGTTGCTGCGCTCGAGGTGGGCGCCGCCGGTGGCGATGTAGATCGCGGGGTCGCGCGACATCACGTACTCGAGGTTGAGCTTGCCCATCGGCCCCTTGAGCACGTCGGCCCCGATGTTGTGGCCGCCGACGAAATCGACGTAGTCGCCGATGTTGCCCTTGCCCGGCGAGTTGCAGCAGTCGTTGCTGATGCCGGCGTGGGCTTCCAGGAACACGGTGGGCCGCTCGCCGGGCGCGATCTTCGCCACCCGCTGCGCGATCCGGTCCATGTGCGCGCGGCGCAGCGCGATGAAGGCATCGGCCTTGGCCGCCGCGCCCGTCAGCTGCCCGAGGATGCGCAGGCTGCGCTCCTGGTTCCTGAACGGGCTGGTGAAGAAATCGATGAACACCACCGGGATGCCCGCCGCCTGCAGCTGCGCGATCTGCGCCTCGCTGGGGCCGCTTTCCAGCGAGACCACGGCGACGTCGGGCGCCGCGGACAGCACCGCCTCCAGGTTGAAGCTGCCGGCCGAGCTGGCCACCTGCGGCACGCTGCGCAGCGCGGGGAACTTCGCCACGAACTGGGCATAGGTCGCGTCGCCGATGCGGTGGACGTCGCGCGGCCAGGCCGCGAGCCGCTGCACCGGATCGGCCTGGATCAGCGCCAGCGCGACCAGGAAGCGGCCGTCGTCGATGGAGATCTTGCGCACGGGGTCGGGCACGGTCACCGTGCGGCCGCGCAGGTCGACGATCTGGGCGGCCATCGCCGGCGACGCCAGCGCCATGGCCAGCAGCGACAGCACCAGGCCGCAGGCGGCGGCAAGGCGGCGTAGGCTTCTATTCAAGAACGATTCCTAGTTACGGATTGAGCCGTGGATATTGCCACAGGCGGCATCCGCCGCCCGCGCGGCCGGGCATCCGGCCGCGAGGACTCTAGAATGACCCGGATGTGAATCATTCTCATTTGGGTGAGCCGCCGTTCTGCCCGGCGGCGACCCCTCGATCCATGCATCCATCCACACGACTGCTGCGCCGCAGCCTGCTGCTGACCCTGGCCGGCGCGGGGCTGCAGGCCTGCGGCGCCACCCCGCCGCCGCCGGCCCCGCCACGGACCAGGACGGTCGGCCCCACGGTGGCCGACCGCGGCTCGCCGCACTACGACTTCGACCGCTTCGAGCTGGACTCGGCCGACGGCCGGCGCCACTACCGCGTGCAGCTGGCCGTGCCCAAGGCGCCGCCGCCGGCGGCCGGCCATCCGCTGCTGCTCATGCTCGACGGCAACGCGGCCTTCGCCGAGTTGACGGACGAGATGCTCGCGCGGATGGCCGCCGGCGGCAGCCCCGTGGCCATCGCCGCGCTGGGCTACCGGACGGAGCTGGCCGTGGACGTCGTGGCACGCGCCTTCGACTACACGCCCCCCGTGCCCGGCGAGAACCCGACCTGGGACGACGCGCCGCGCCAGCGCCTGGGCGGCGGGGCCGATGGGTTCCTGGACCTCCTGCAGCAGGCGATGCTGCCCGAGATCCGCCGGCGGGTGCCCGCCGACCCGGCGCGCACCACGTTCTGGGGCCACTCCTACGGCGGCCTGTGCGTGCTGCACACCCTGTTCACCCGGCCCGCGGCCTTCCCGCGCTACGTGGCCGTCGATCCCTCGCTGTGGTGGCACGACGGCTTCATCCTGCGCCAGGAGGCGGCGGCCAGGCCCCTGCCGGCAGGGCGGCGCACCGAGCTGCTGGTGATGGTGGGCCGTTCCGCCGCCGAGGCGTCGGCCTCGGCCCAATCGGCCACGGGGGCGCGTGCACGCACGCGCTTCCAGGCGGTGCCGCCCGATGCCACCTGGCGCCTGGTCGAGCGCCTGGGCCGGCGCGAAGGGCTGGCCGTGAGCCTGCGCGAGTTCCCGGGCCTGGGCCATGGCCCGGTCCGGCCGGCCTCCATCGCGCCGACGCTGGCGCTGGCGGCACGGCCGGCAGGCTAGGGCCTGTTCACGCCATGGCGGCGGCGCCTCAGAAGTCCACCGAGGCGGACAGCAGGAAGGTGCGCGGCGCGCCCAGGATGGCCAGGCCGTCGCGCCAGCTCGCGTCCCAGTAGCCGCGGTTGGTGGCGTTCTGCACCGTGGCGCGCACGGTCAGCGGGTAGCCGGCCGCCTGCGTGGCGTAGCGTGCGCCCAGGTCCAGGCGCGTCCACGACGGGTTGCGCTGCGTGTTGGCGCTGTTCAGCCAGGCGGCGCTGTTGTAGATCACCGCGCCGGTGAGCGTCAGGCCCGGCACGGCGGGCACGTCCCACTCGCCGCCCAGGTTGGCCTTCCACTTCGGCGAGGCCGGCGGCACGTTGCCCTGGTTCACGCCGCGCGCGGTGCGGGTCAGTTCGGCATCGGTGAAGGCCACGCCGCCCAGCAGGCGCACGCCCCTCGTGACCTCGCCGAACACGCTCCATTCGAGGCCGCGGTTGGTCTGCTCGCCCGAGGCATCCACGCTGTAATTCGTCGGCGTCGTGTAGACGTTGATGGTGCTGGGCCGCTTGATCTGATAGATCGCCAGCGTGTTGGTCCAGGTGCCCAGGTCCCACTTGACGCCCAGCTCCACCTGCTGGGTCGGCAGCGGCGGAATGGTCTCGCCGTAGTTGGTGGCGTTGGTGTCGGAGACCATCGAGCCGCTGGTCAGGCCCTCGATGTAGTTGCCGTACAGCGAGACGTTGGGCACCGGCTTGAACACCACGCCGGCCATGGGCGTGGTCTTGCTGGCGCTGTAGTGGCTGGTCGCGGCCACGAGGTTGCTCAGCGGGCTGTTGACGTTGTTCGACAGCGGCGTGAAGCCCTGCAGCGCCACCCGCTGTTCGCGCAGGCCCAGCGTCAGCTTCAGCCGGTCGTCCAGGAAGGACATCGTGTCGGTGACGGCGTAGCTGCTGAGTTCGGTGTGCGTGCGCGGCAGCGGCAGGTAGTCGGCGCCGGTGAGCGGCACGCGCGTCGGGTTGTAGATGCTGGAGAAGAACGCCGGCGTGAGACGGGTCGTGGACGAGCCGTTGTCGATGCTCATCTGCTGGCCGCCGATGTTCCAGTCGTGCCGGACCGGGCCCGTGCGGAAGTGGCCGCGCAGGCCAGCCTCGAGCGAGCGCGTGTCGTTGTAGCCGGTGCCCGGCGGCAGCGTGGTCGGGTTCGAGCAGCCGGGGACGTTGCCGCCGCAGAAGTTGCCCTGTGCGTCCACGTTGCGCGCGGCCGTGGACAGGTAGCCGGTGTAGTAGTGGTGGCGCTGGCCGTAGCCCAGGTAGGCCGTCAGGTTGTCCAGGATGTCCACTTCGCCGCGGAACATGCCGCCGGTGTCGGAGGCGTCCATGAAGGTGCCGGGGAAGAAGTTGGTGTTGGCCTTGGGGGCCTTGGGCACCACCGGCGTGCTGAACTGCGCGAAGATGCCGATGCCGTCGCCGGTGCGGAAGCGCTGGTCGTACAGGTCCAGCGAGAAGCGGGTGCGATCGCCCCGGTAGTCCAGCCCCACGCCCGCGATGCGCCGGCGGCTGCTCATGAAGTCGGTCGGGGTCTCGCCGCTCATGGTGGACGCGTTGATGCGCACGCCCCACTGCTTGCGGTCGCCGAAGCGGCGGCCCAGGTCCACGCCGCCGCCGAACTGGCGATCCGTGGCGAAGCTGGCGGTCACGCGGGTGAGCGGATCGTCCTCGGCCCGCTTGGGCACCACGTTGATGGTGCCGCCCACCGCGCCGCTGGGCGACTGGCCGTAGAGCAGCGCGCCGGGTCCGCGCAGCACTTCCACGCGCTCGGCCAGCTCCACGGGAATGCGCCCGTAGGGCAGCACGCCGTACATGCCCGACATGGCGATGTCCTCGCCATAGGCCAGGAAGCCGCGCAGCTGGTAGAACTCCAGGCCGTAGGCCGAGGGGCTGGCCTGGCGCACGGCCGGGTCGGCGATCAGCACGTCGGCGATGCTGCGCGCCTGCTGGTCCTCGATGGTCTTGGCCGTATAGGAGGTCACGCTGAAGGGCGCGTCCATCACCTCCATGTTGCCCAGCACGCCCAGGCGCGCGCCCTTGCCCACCTGCCCGCCGGCGTACACCGGCGGCGCGCCGGCCACCGAGGTGGCTTCCACGGTCACCTCGGCCAGCGTCTCCGGCGCGGCGCCTGCCGCCGGCGCGGCCACGACCTCGAAGCCGCCGTCGGCCGCGCGCTGCGCAACCAGGCCCGAGCCGGCCAGCAACTGCGCCAGCGCCGCGTCCACGCCCAGTTCGCCCTGCACCGCGGGCGCCGGCCGCGCGGCCGCCGCGCCCGGGGCGAGCACGATGCGCGCGCCGCTCTGCGCGGCCAGGCGCTGCAGCGCCTGCGCCAGCGGCTGGGCCGGGATGTCCACGCGCACCGTCTGGGCGTGGGCCAGGCCGGCCAGGCACAGGCCGGCGGCGAGCAGGGACAGTCGGGCGCGAAGGCGCGGGGATGCGCGGCGACGCGCACCGGTCGGGCAGTGGTTCAAGACGGACTCCTCGAGGAAATTCTTCGAGGTGCCGGCTTTCGGCTGCGCCGCGCATTGCACGCGGCGGCACCCCTATGTGTTGAGAATGGTTCTCATTATTCCACGATCCTGGCCAAAGGTGAACGGTCAGGCGGCCAATGTCTTCCCGCTCATCGTGCCTTCGACCGCCGACACGTAGACCTGCGCCAGGGCGCGTGCCGGGATGCCCCGCTCGGCGTGCCGGCCCAGCCGGTCCAGCGTCTCCTGCACCCAGCCGGGGCTCACGGCGTTGATGCGCAGGCCGCGCGGCATCTCGGCCGCGGCCTGGGCGACGAAGGCTTCCAGGCCGGCGTTGGCCAGCGCGCCCGCCGTGCCGCCCGGCAGCGGGCCGTCGAAGCGGCCGCCGGTCAGCGCGATGGCGCCGCCGTCGCGCAGCCGCGCGGCGGCGCGGCGCGCCAGCGCCACCTGGCCGAAGAGCTTGGCGCGCAGCGATTGCGCGAAGGCCTCGTCCGAGACCGCGTCCAGCGCCGCCAGCGGCACGCTCGCGGCGCAGCACACCACGGCATCGAGCGCCGGCAAGCTGTCGAACAGCGCGTCGATCGAGGCCGGTTCGCCGAGGTCGACCTTCCATGCGCCGCCGCGCGAGGCCGCGAACACCGCGTGCCGTTCGGCCAGCGCGGCGGCCACGGCGCGGCCGATGGTGCCGCCCGCGCCGATCACCGCGACGTTCAGGCGCCTCATGCCGCGCGCCGCGCGGAAGTGCCGCCGCTCAGGTTCCACTGGATCATCGGGCGGGCGAGAAAGTCGTGCGGGAAGCCCGGCGCGACGGCGCTCACCGCGTCCAGGCGCTGCAGGATCTCTTCGTCCAGCACCAGATCGAGCGCGCCGAGGTTGTCCTCGAACTGCGCCAGCGTGCGGGCCCCGAGGATCGGGATCGCCACCGGCGCGCGCCGCTGCAGCGTCCAGGCCAGCGCGACCTGCGCCGGCGAGCGCGACAGCGCACGCGCCACCTGCTGCACCACGTCGGCGATGTCGAGGGCGCGCGCGGTCAGCGTGCCGTTGGCCGCGGCCACGCCCTTGCGCGTGTCGGCGGGCGTCGCGGCCGGGGCCTGCTCGAGGTCGGCGCGCGTGTACTTGCCCGTGAGCACGCCGCTGGCCAGCGGCGACCAGGCGAGCACGCCCAGGCCGAGTTCCTGCGCCATCGGCAGCAGCTCGTGCTCCACCGTGCGCTGGGCCAGGCTGTACTCGATCTGCAGCGCCACCAGCGGCGCCCAGCCGCGCAGCTCGGCCAGCGTCTGCATGCGCGCCACCTGCCAGGCCGGCGTGTCGGAGATGCCGGCGTACAGCACCTTGCCCGCGCGCACCAGGTCGTCGAAGGCGCGCATCACCTCGTCCACCGGCGTCAGGCCGTCCCAGGCGTGCAGGTACAGCAGATCGATGCAGTCGGTGCCCAGGCGTTGCAGGCTGGCCTCCACCGCGCGCAGCATGCTGCGCCGGTGGTTGCCGCCGGCGTTGGGGTTGCCCGGCTGCATGTTCAGCGAGTACTTGGTGGCCAGCACCACCGCGTCGCGCCGGCCGGCCAGGAAGCGCCCGAGCAGGCGCTCGGCGCTGCCGCCGGTGTAGAAGTTGGCGGTGTCGATGAAGTTGCCGCCGCGCGCCAGGTACAGATCGAGGATGCGGCGCGCCTCGGCTTCGTCGGCGCCCCAGCCCCATTCGGTGCCGAAGGTCATGGTGCCCAGCGACGCGGGGCTGACGCGCAGGCCGCTGCGGCCGAGGGTGAGGTAGTCGTCGAGTTTCATGCGGGCTCCTTCGCGATGCAGGTGGTCGATGGCTGCAAAGGTAGGCGCACGATTGCGTCGGAAAAAGCCCGCTGCGCCGAATGGATCCTGAAGCCTGTCTTCATAATCGAGCGCATGTCGCCCGAACTGCTGCCCGCCGTCGCCGCCTTCGCGCGGGTGGCGCGGCATGCCAGCTTCACGCGCGCGGCGGCCGAGCTGGGCGTGTCGCCCTCGGCCCTGTCGCAGACCGTGCGCACGCTGGAGCGGCGCCTGGGCGTGCGCCTGCTGGACCGCACCACGCGCCGCGTGGGGCTGACGGAACTGGGCCAGGCCTTCCTGGACGGCGCAGCCCCCGCCCTGGCGGCGCTGGCGCAGGCGGCGGAGAACGTGCAGGACGCGCGCGAGCGCCCGGCCGGCCTGCTGCGGCTGAACCTCTCGCGCGTGGCGGCCGACATCCTGCTGCGCCCGCACGTCGCCGACTTCCTGGTGGCCTATCCCGAGATCACGCTGGAGCTGCACTGCGACAACAGCTTCGCCGACCTGGTGGCCGGCGGCTTCGATGCCGGCATCCGCCTGGGCGAGAGCCTGGCGCCGGGCATGGTGGCGGTGCCGCTGGGCGGGCCGCAGCGGCTGGTGAGCTTCGCCGCGCCCGCCTACCTGGCGCGGCACGGCAGCCCCCGGATGCCCGAGGATCTGCGCGCGCACCGCTGCCTGAACTACCGCCTGACCAGCGGCGCCATCTACCGCTGGGAATACGCGCAGGACGAGCGCGTGCTGGAAGTGGCGCTGGACGGCCCGCTGATCAGCAACGACGGCGGCCTGCTGCTGGACGCCGCGCGCGCCGGCGCCGGCATCACCTGGGCCTTCGAGGGCATCGTGCGCGAGGACCTGGACAGCGGCCGCCTGGTGCCGGTGCTGGAGCGCTGGTGGCCCACTTTCCCCGGCTTCTACCTCTACTACCCGAACCGCGCGCAGATGCCGCGCAAGCTGCGCGCCTTCATCGACTTTATTCAGCCTCGCATCAGCTGTTCTGCCGCGCGTCGCTGACAACGCGCTGTGAAACCCAAGGGCCGGCGCAGCCAGGCCTGTTCGCGGGCACCCGCGGAACCGGCTTGGCCGGGCCGCCGGGTGCGCCCCCTTGAGGGGCTGAGTGCCGCGGCTCCAAGCCTGCCTGCGCAGGCTTGGACGGCACGAAGAGCAGCCGCCTCTGGCGGCCGCCCGGATTCGGCTACACGAAGTGAGCAAGAAACGGGGGTGGGCTCAAGCCTGCATCAGCGCCTCGATCTCGTCGGGGCGCACCGGCACGCCGCGGGTGATCAGCTCGCAGTCGCCCTCGGTGACGATCGCGTCGTCCTCGATGCGGATGCCGATGTGGTGGAACGCTTCCGGCACGCCGTCGGCCGGGCGCACGTAGATGCCCGGCTCGATGGTCAGCACCATGCCCGGCTGCAGGATGCGGCTGGGGCGGTTGCGGATGAGCTCGCCCGACAGCGGGTCCTTGCGCTCGCTCACCTCGCCCACCTGCGACGGCTCCACGTAGCTGCCGCAGTCGTGCACGTCCATGCCCAGCCAGTGGCCGGTGCGGTGCATGTAGAACTGGAAGTAGGCGCGCTGCGCGATCACGTCGTCCAGCGTGCCCACCTTGTCCTTGTTCAGCAGGCCCAGGTCCAGCATGCCCTGCGACAGCACCTTGACCGTCGCCTCGTGCGGGTCGTTGAAGCGCTGGCCGGCGCGCGTGGCCGCCACCGCCGCGTCCTGGCTGGCGAGCACGAGCTCGTACAGCGCGCGCTGCGGGCCGCTGAACCTGCCGTCGGCCGGGAAGGTGCGCGTGATGTCGCTCGCGTAGCCGTCCAGCTCGCAGCCGGCGTCGATCAGCACCAGTTCGCCCGCGCGCACCGGCGCGGCGTCGGCGCGGTAGTGCAGCACGCAGGCGTTGGCGCCGGCCGCGACGATCGAGGTGTAGGCGGGGTACTGCGAGCCGCCGAGGCGGAATTCGTGCAGCAGCTCGGCGTCGAGGTGGTACTCGCGCACGTCCCGGCCCTCGCGCAGCATGCGCGCGGACAGCTGCATGGCGCGCACGTGGGCGCGGGCGCTGATCTGCGCGGCGCGGCGCATGAGGTCCTGCTCGTGCGCGTCCTTGATCAGCCGCATCTCGTCCAGCGGCCCGCACAGGTCGCGCTGCTGCTCCGGGCACAGCGCGCCGAAGCGCACCCGCGCGCGCACCTTCTGCAGCCAGCCGTCGATGCGCGTCTCCAGCCCGGCGTGCGTGGCGAAGGGAAACCACACCGTGTCGCGGTTCTCCAGCAGGCGCGGCAGGCGGGCGTCGAGCTCGTCCGCCGCGAAGGCCTCGTCCACGCCCAGCGCCGCAGGCGCGGCGGCCGGGCCGAGCCGGTAGCCGTCCCAGATCTCGCGCTCCGCGTCCTTGGGCGCACAGAACAGCGTCGCGCGCCCGTCGCCGGCCAGCACCAGCCAGGCGTTGGGCTCCGTGAAGCCGGTGAGGTAATAGAAGTAGCTGTCGTGCCGGAACAGGAAGTCGGTGTCGCGGTTGCGCGGGCGTTCCGCGGCGGTGGGGATGATGGCGATGCCGTCCTTGCCGAGCTGGGCGGCCAGGCGGGCGCGCCGCTGGGCGTACAGGGATGGTGAACTCATCCCGTCACGATGCCACACATTTGTAACGCAGTGGGAAGTGTGTACTTTTACACAGAGAAAGGGTTTGCAAGAAATATTGCCCGACTGCGGCCCGATCTGAAGAATCCAGCCCTTCATTCGGAGGGATCAAACGTTGAAATTTGTTAAAGATGCGGCATTGCCGTTACTTGCGGCTGTCGCAGTGGCCGCCTGCGGAGGGGGCGGCGGGGGCGGCGGCGGCGGGGGATTCTTTCCCCCGGTCGCGGCACCGGATCCGGCTCCGCCTCCGCCATCGGGCGGCGGCGGGGGCGGGGGCGGGGGCGGCGGGGGTGGCACGACCGATCCGGTGACCGGCGGCGGCGGCACCATCGACGCCGCCGCCTACCGGAGCATGGCCGCCCAGATGAGCCAGGACGCCGGCATCGCCTACCGCTATGGCCCCAGTCCCGCCGACTACGGCACCACGGGCAACAGCGGCTTTCCCGAGCACCCGAAGCGCGCCGACACGGCGTACGTCTCCGACAGCGCCGGCGGGAGCCGCCCCTGCCTGCCGCCTCATTGCGGCACCTGGCAGGTCGGCACCTGGGTGGACAACGTCGGCCCCTATTCCTCCAACGCCGGCCACGCGGCGTTCGTGGCGGACAACCCGTCCCAGCGCGCGGGGGTGTCCCTGCTGGCGATCTCCTCGGTCAGCAACAGCGTTTTTTCGCAGCGGCCCGAGTTGCCATGGATGTTCTATGGCGGCGGACTGGACGACGTCAACGCCGTGCAGTACCTGCAGCAGGGCCGGGAGGCGCGCCAGCCGGTCGCCATGGCGCGCTGCGAGGGCCGTCCCGGCTGGTGCGTGGGCACCATCGCCGTGTTCCAGAACGGCCTGATCGCCACCCTGGGCAACAACACCGCGCGCAACCTCGCCACGGCCCAGCTGGCCCCCGGCAAGGTGCCCACCGCGGTGGCCCTCACCAACTCCAGCGAATTCGCGCTGGTGACCGTCTGGGACACCGTCAACCTGCGCGGCGAGGTGGCGGTCGTGGCGCTGGCCGGCCTGGGCCATGACGCGACCGTGGAGAATCCGGACGTCGGCGACTGGTGGGGCGAGTGGCGCGCGGCCTACCCGGGCCTGCCCAACCTGGGCAACACCGCCTTCATGAAGATCCTCGGCTACGTGCCGCTGCCGGACATGGCGGCGCCCACCGAGATCGCGGCGACCACCGGCCTGGACCGCAATGCCTACCTGCCGGCGGGCATTCCGGGCCGGGAATCGCCGGGCAACCTCACGCTGAGCAACGAGAGCAACCGGCAGAGCTTCACGGCAGGCCAGCGCCATGCGGGTACCTACGCCAAGACCGGCGTGGCCGTGGTGATCTCCAAGTCCGAGAAGAAGGCGACCTTCATCGACCTGAAGCCGCTGTTCGGCTACTACCGCACCATGTACTTCGGCTCCACCGCCGACTTCCAGGTGACGCGGAACGTGGGCGCGGGCGACAGCCAGTGGCCGCGCACCTTCGCCGCCGCGCCGGCGCAGGTGCCGGCCGTGATCCGCACGGTGGACCTGCCCGAGCGGCCCACGGCCGTGCGGACCTACGCCTGGGGACCGGCCAAGCGCGCCTGGATCGCCACGCAGGAGGGCCGGCTGCGCATCTTCAACCTCGGCGACTATCCGACCGAGGGCACGGGCTCGCCGGCGAGCATCCAGGAAATCGGCGGCGTGACGGTGGGGCGCAACCCGACGAACATCGCGCAGGTCAAGGAAAAGGCCGGCCGGGTGATCTATCCCGACATCCTGAGCGAGGTCATCGTCACCTCGCGCGGCGACCGCCGCGTCGAATGGGTGCGCCTGTCCGGCAGCGGCGGCAGCGTGGTGCGCACGCTGCGCGATACGCGCCTGGCCGACCCCATCGCCGCCGAGGACACCGACAACCACAGCACCGAGTCGTATGTGCTGTCGGTGGCCGACTACGGCGGCCGGCAGCTGTCGAACTATCGCTACGGTCCCGTCATCATGTGGCCCTATACGGCGGGCTCCTGCCTCGGGCCCTCGGGCTGCGGCATGGCCGGGGAGTTCGAATACGGCGGCAGCTTCGCGCTGCCCGGCGGGGCCTTCCAGATCCGGAACGCCAACGTGCCGTAGCGGCGGGGCACGCCCGGGCCGTTCAGCCGAGCTGCGCCAGCCGCTCGGGCGTGCCGACGTCGGTCCAGGCGCCGGTGTAGAGCGAGGCGCTCACCCGGCCGTCGGCCATCGCCGCACGCAGGATCGGCGCCAGCGGGGCGCCGATGCCCTGCGGGTTGCCGGGCGGGATGTCGCAGTACGGCGGTGCGAACAGCGCGGCGCGGTACAGGCCGATGGTGGAGAAGGTGTGGCGGTGCTCGGCCCGGTCGAGCGCCAGCCCGTCGGCCGAGAGGCCGAAATCGCCGCCGGGGTGATGCGCCGGGTTGGGCACCAACCACAGGTGCGCCAGCCGGTCGCCGGCCGCGAAGCGGCGCAGCGCCGCCGCGTCGAAGACGAAATCCGGCGCGAACACGTCGCCCGCGGCGACCCAGAAGCAGTCGTCCAGCAGCGGCAAGGCGCGCACGATGCCGCCGGCCGTCTCCAGCGCGCGGCCGAAGTCGCGCCCTTCGTGCGAATAGGCGATCGACAGCGCCGGCCCGCCCGGCAGCGCGAAGTCGTTGCCGAAGCGCGCCTCGATCTGCGCGCCCAGCCAGGCCGTGTTGACCACCAGGCGCCGCACGCCGCCGGCCGCCAGCGCCTCCATGGGCCACTGCATCAGCGGCTTGCCGCGCACCGGCAGCAGCGGCTTGGGGCAGGTGTCGGTCAGCGGCCGCATGCGTTCGCCGCGGCCGGCGGCGAGGATCATGGCCCGGGCTGTCATGCCCCGCACTCTAGCAGCGGCTAGGAGGGCGTCTGGTCGAAGGCGGTGGAGAACACCGCGCCCGGCGGCGTCCGGCCGGGGTCGGCATAGGACCAGGTCCCCTGCATCCAGTAGTCGCTGCTGCCGGGCGCAGGCATGTACAGGCGGCCGGTGAAGAGGATCGGCCCGTAGGGGGGTGCGGCGCTGCCCGTCAGCGTGAAATAGCCGCCCACGGCCATCTGGCCCGTGACGTCCATGGGCTGGCCGGTCGGCCCCACGCCGCCGCTGCCCGTGATCGCGCCGCCGGCGTCGGCGGTCAGCACGCCGATCCAGCCGTGCATCGAATCGTCCGCGCTGCTGTAGAGGGCGTAGCGGGAGATCTGCCCCGTGAACTGGTTGACCGGCGCGTCGGCCGCCACGGGCGGGGGCGGCGGCGGGGGCGGGGTGGGCATCCAGTCGAGCGAGCCTGCCAGGGCCACGCAGGGCGACAGGACCGTCTCCGGCGCGTCCGGCCCGATCGGCGGGATGGGGACCACGGTTTCGGCATGCCCGTTGCCGCCGTCGATGAAGGTCAGCGTCATCGCCACGCCGCGCGGTGCGTTGACCAGCGTGAGCGGACCCGCCGCCAGCGGGCCGCCCAGGTACTTTTCGAAGCCGGGGCCGCGCAGGACCATGGCGATGCCGTGGCGCGGCGTGGTGTCGCCGCCGGGGAACTGCACGCAGGCCTGCAGGGTGGCGGGGTTGTCGAACATCAGGTCCAGGTTCCACTGGGTGAAGTGCGTCACCTGGCCCTGGTAGCTGCCGTCGGCCAGGCGCACGGCCTCGCCCTCGCGGACCCAGATCGCCGCGGCCTCGTCGTAGTGCCACAGCGGGATGCTGGCCACGGTGCCGTTGATCGCCTCGACGCCGGGATAGGTCAGCGTGGCCGGCAGGCGCAGCTGCAGCGGCCGTCCGGCTTCGTCGGCCAGCGCGGCCTCGATCACGCCCACGGTCTGCAGCGGTACCTGCCGGCCGGCGTCCACGCCCAGGTAGGGCTGCGGGAAGGCGTCGATGCCCTCGGCCGTGGTGGGATTGCGGTAGCTGGCCGTCAGCACCACCCGGCCGGTGAAGGCCGACCCGTCCGCGTCCTGGATGGCCTGGGCGGGAATGTCGATCACCGCGCCGTTGACGACGGCGATCACGCCGTCGGCCGCATGGAAGGCGACGCGCCGGTCCACGGCCTGCAGGCGGATGTCCAGTTCGCTGGCATGGCCGCGTGTCAGCGGCACCTCCTTGGCCATCGTCAGGTGGCCGGGCGACTTGACGATCACCAGGGCCGTCGCGGCCGGGGCGTCCAGCGTGAAAGCGTAGAGGCCATCGTCGCCGGTCGTGGCGCTCTGCCCGCCGGCCGTGACCGTGGCGCCGGCCACCGGCGTGCCGCCGGCGGTGACCTTGCCGCCCAGCCGTGCGCTGACGGGGGCGGGCGTGCCGGGGTCGGTGGGCGGTGTGACAGCGGGCGGCGGCGCGGCCTCGACCGGGGCCAGGACGGGCAGGACGCTACCGCCGCCGCCTCCTCCTCCTCCACCGCCGCAGCCGGCCAGCAGGCCGACCACCCAGGCGCACGCCAGTGCGCGAATGCATGTATGCATGTGCTTCTCCCTGAAAAGAATTGTTGTTGGCGCGGCGGATCATAGGCAATACCCGCCGTTCGACCAAGGCGCGCGCGGTGCCGCGACCGATCGGCGGGGCCGGACCCCCCTGCTCGTTAAAATCAGGGGTTTCCCTTCCCTCCAATCCCCGAAAGCCCCCTGATGGCCAACCAAGCCTTGATGGCCAACGCGATCCGCGCGCTGGCGATGGACGCCGTTCAACAAGCCAATTCCGGCCACCCCGGCGCTCCGATGGGCATGGCCGACATGGCCGTCGCACTGTGGGGCGAGCACCTGCGCCACAACCCCGTCAACCCGCACTGGCCCGACCGCGACCGCTTCGTGCTGTCCAACGGCCACGCCTCGATGCTCGTCTACGCGGTGCTGCACCTGACGGGCTACGACCTGCCGATCGGCGAGCTCAAGAACTTCCGCCAACTGCACAGCAGGACCGCCGGCCACCCCGAAGTCGGCATCACCCCCGGCGTCGAGACCACCACCGGCCCGCTGGGCCAGGGCATCACCAACGCCGTGGGCTTCGCGCTGGCCGAGAAGCTGCTGGCCGCCGAGTTCAACCGCGACGGCCACGCCATCGTCGACCACCACACCTACGCCTTCCTGGGCGACGGCTGCCTGATGGAAGGCATCAGCCACGAGGCCTGCGCGCTGGCCGGCGCGTGGAAGCTGGGCAAGCTGATCGCGCTGTACGACGACAACGGCATCAGCATCGACGGCCAGGTCAAGCCCTGGTTCATCGACGACAGCGCCAAGCGCTTCGAGGCCTACGGCTGGCACGTGATCGGCCCGGTCGACGGCCACGACGCGAAGGCCGTCTCCAAGGCCATCGCGCAGGCGAAGAAGGCCGATGGCGCCAAGCCCACCCTGATCGTGTGCAAGACGCAGATCGGCAAGGGCAGCCCGAACCGCGCCAACACCGCCAAGGCCCACGGCGAGCCGCTGGGCGCCGACGAGATCGGCCTGACGCGCAGCGCGCTGCAGTGGGCGCATGCGCCCTTCGAGCTGCCGCAGGCCGTCTACGACGCATGGGACGCGAAGGCCGCCGGCGCCCGCACCGAAGCCGAGTGGAACAAGCGCTTCGCCGCCTACGAGAAAGCCTTCCCCGACCTGGCGGCCGAGTTCACGCGCCGCATGAAGGGCGAGCTGCCGAAGAACTTCCACCAGACCGCCTTCGACACCGTGGTCGCGGCGCACACCAAGGCCGAGACCGTGGCCAGCCGCAAGGCCAGCCAGCTCGCGCTGGAAGCCTTCACCGCCGCGCTGCCCGAGCTGCTGGGCGGCAGCGCCGACCTCACCGGCTCGAACCTGACCAACACCAAGAGCACGCCGGCCCTGCGCTTCGACGAACGCGGCGCGGTGCTGCGCGCCGAGGGCAACGAGCGCAACCCCGACGGCCTGCTGGGCCGCCACATCAACTACGGCGTGCGCGAGTTCGGCATGGCCGCGATCATGAACGGCGTGGCGCTGCACGGCGGCTTCATTCCCTACGGCGGCACCTTCCTGACCTTCAGCGACTACAGCCGCAACGCGATCCGCATGGCCGCGCTGATGAAGCAGCGCGTGATCCACGTCTTCACCCACGACTCCATCGGCCTGGGCGAGGACGGGCCCACGCACCAGTCGATCGAGCACGCGGCCAGCCTGCGCCTGATCCCGAACCTCGACGTCTGGCGCCCCGCCGACACGGCCGAGACCGCCGTGGCCTGGGCCGTCGCGCTGGGCAACGCCACGCGCCCGACGGCGCTGCTGCTGTCGCGCCAGAACCTGCCCTATTCGCCGAAGAACGAGCTGGGCGACATCAGCCGCGGCGCCTACGTGCTGGCCGAGCCCGAGCGCGTCGGCCTGAAGAACAGGAAGACCAAGGCGGTGATCGTCGCCACCGGCTCCGAAGTGCAGCTCGCGCTCAAGGCGCAGGAGCTGCTGGCCGCCAGGAAGATCGGCGTGCGCGTGGTCTCCATGCCTTCCACCACCACCTTCGACCGCCAGGACACGGCCTACAAGAAGAGCGTGCTGCCCAAGGGCCTGCCGCGCATCGCGGTCGAGATGGGCGCCACCGACGGCTGGTGGAAATACGGCGTCGCCGCCGTGGTCGGCATCGACACCTACGGCGAATCCGCGCCGGCCGGGGTACTGTTCAAGCATTTCGGATTCACGGCGGAGAACGTCGCCGCCACGGTCGAGGCGGCGCTCAAGCGCTGACCCGGCCCCTCCAGTTTTTCAACCATCCAGGAGCAAGTCACATGGCTATCAAACTCGGCATCAACGGCTTCGGCCGCATCGGTCGCAACGTGCTGCGCGCAGCGGTGCAGAACTTCAAGGACGAGATCGAGATCGTCGCCATCAACGACCTGCTCGAGCCCGACTACCTGGCCTACATGCTGCAGTACGACTCGGTGCACGGCCGCTTCAAGGGCGACATCGCCGTCGAGGGCAGCACGCTGATCGTCAACGGCAGGAAGATCCGCCTGACCCAGGAGCGCGACCCCGCGCAGCTGAAGTGGAACGAGGTCGGCGCCGACATCGTGCTCGAGTCCACGGGCCTGTTCCTGACCAAGGAGACCGCGCAGAAGCACATCGACGCCGGCGCGAAGAAGGTGATCCTGTCGGCGCCCAGCAAGGACGACACGCCGATGTTCGTCTACGGCGTCAACGACAAGACCTACAAGGGCGAGGCCATCATCTCCAACGCCTCGTGCACCACCAACTGCCTGGCGCCGCTGGCCAAGGTGCTCAACGACAAGTGGGGCATCAAGCGCGGCCTGATGACCACCGTGCACGCCGCCACCGCCACGCAGAAGACCGTGGACGGCCCGAGCAACAAGGACTGGCGCGGCGGGCGCGGCATCCTGGAGAACATCATCCCCAGCAGCACCGGCGCGGCCAAGGCGGTGGGCGTGGTGATCCCCGAGCTGAACAAGAAGCTCACCGGCATGAGCTTCCGCGTGCCGACCAGCGACGTGTCGGTGGTCGACCTGACGGTGGAGCTGGTCAAGGAAGCCAGCTACAAGGACATCTGCGCCGAGTTCAAGGCCCAGTCCGAAGGCGCGCTCAAGGGCGTGCTGGGCTACACCGAGGACAAGGTGGTCGCCACCGACTTCCGCGGCGACGCGCGCACCTCGATCTTCGACGCCGAGGCCGGCATCGCGCTGGACGGCACCTTCGTCAAGCTGGTGAGCTGGTACGACAACGAGTGGGGCTATTCGAACAAGTGCCTGGAAATGGCGAAGGTGGTGGCCAAGTAGGCCCCTCGCCGCATCGCGCAGGAGAAAAGCGCGCCCGCGGGTGCGCTTTTTTCCGCCCGGCGTCGCCGCTGTAACATCACATTCCCACTGGAAGCCGGGGAAGCAGGAGTCGCCATGACTGGAAAAACGGAGCCCGATCCGCAAGCCGCACGCAAGCTGGAAGAGACGATCGACAAGGCCAAGGAGGTCGCCGCCGAGATCAAGCAGGCAGCGGACGACCTGGCGGTCGTCAACACCGTGCTGGAGAAGCGGCTGCCCGACGACGTGCAGGTGGGCGAGGTCGCGCAGGCGCTGGACCACAGCGACGCGGTGGAAAAGACCCTCACCAAGTCCGCCGAGATGCTGGACGAGGTCAACGATGCGCTGGACGACCAGGCCGCGAAGAAGCCGCGGGCCGGATAGCCCATGGCCTGGGCGGTAGGGCAATTCTTACCTGCGGCAAAGCGCATGGCGTCCATGCGCCCGATCCCGCACCCGCTAGGCTTGCGCCATCGCTAGGCTCCCCAGGCGCATGCCATGGCCCTGCACATCTTTCTTGTCGAAGACAACAAGACCATCCGCGACAACCTGATCCCGACACTCGAAGACCTGATCGACGCCAAGGTGGTGGACGTCGCGGACAACGAGAAGGGTGCGGTGGAGTGGCTCGCCTCCCATCCCGAGGCATGGGACATGGCGGTGGTCGACCTCTTCCTGCGCGAAGGCACCGGCCTGGGCGTGCTGCGCCGCGCGCCGCGCCACACGCCCGGCCAGCGCATGGTGGTGCTGAGCAACTACGCCACGCGCGAGATGCGCGCGCGCTGCCTGGCCGCCGGCGCGGACGCGGTGTTCGACAAGTCGAACGAGCTGGAGGATTTCATCGCCTACTGCCATGCGGGCGGCGCGCAGGCCTGAGCCGGCGGGCGGCCGCATGGCGCCGCCGCTGGCCGAGCCTGCCCCCGTCGATTTCTCGGCCCCCTCGCACGAAGTCGCCCGCCAGTTGATCGGCGTCACCGTGCTGGTCGACGGCGTGGGCGGGCGCATCGTCGAAACCGAAGCCTACGACCGCGACGACCCGGCCTCGCACAGCTTCGCCGGCCCCACCGCGCGCAACGCCGCCATGTTCGGCCCGCCAGGGCGCGCCTACGTCTACCGCTCCTACGGCATCCACTGGTGCCTGAACTTCGTGTGCCGCGAGGAAGGCCACGGCGCCGGGGTGCTGATCCGTGCGCTGGCGCCCACCGCGGGCCTGGCGCGCATGCGCGCGCGGCGCGGCCTGGACGACATCCACCTGCTGTGCGCCGGCCCCGGCCGCGTGGCGCAGGCGCTGGGCGTGGACGGCAGCTACAACGGCAAGGCGCTGGACGCGCCGCCCTTCGTGCTGCTGGCCGCGCCGCACGGCGAACCCGCCGTGATGGTCGAGGCCGGCCCGCGCATCGGCATCTCGAAGGCCGCCGAGGTGCCCTGGCGCTTCGGCGAGCGCGGCTCGCGCTTTCTCAGCCGGCCGTTCCGGCATCGCGCGGCGCGCAGCCGCTGATTCGCGTTCAGAAATCGAGAACCGTTCGCACTGAACCTGTCGAAGTGCCGTGCCGGGCGTCGATCCTTCGGCAGGCTCAGGACAGGCCAAGCCCAGCCTGAACGGTTCTTGTCAGTTGAACGCCAATTGGTATCAGTTTTCCATGGTGCGTCGCACCACCCGCGACGCATGAAACCCAAGGGCCGGCGCAGCCAGGCCCGTTCGCAGGCACCCGCGGAACCGGCTTCGCCGGGCCGCCGGGGTGCGCCCCCTTGAGGGGGGAGGCGGCTACACGAAGTGAGCAAGCAACGGGGGTGGGTTTCACTTCAGCGCGCCGACGCGCCGGATCGGATCGCTGCCGTCCCAGCCGCGCGCCGCCTGCGCGATCTGCGCGAAGTATTCCCCCTTGCCGCCCGAGAGTTCGGACAGCTCGACCATGGCGCTGGGCAGGTCCGCATGCACGAAGTACGCGAAGCGCCCGCGCATGCCCATGCGTCCGCCGTGGCCCTCGACATAGCCGGCCTCGCACAGGCGCCGGTGCAGTTCGTCGTAGCGGTCCTCGGTCCAATAGGCGACGTGCTGTGCGCATTCGCCGCTGCGTTCGAGCGAATCGAGGTACAGCGAAGGCGCGTCGTTGCGTTGCTGGATCAGTTCCAGCTGCAGGTCGCCGGAATTGGCCAGCGCGATGGACAGCTGCGGCAGCGCGGAAGGGCGGCCGAAGTAGCGGAACTCGGTGGTGCCCACCTCTTCCTTGTAGAGCCACGGCCCCACGCCGAGCGTGCGGCTCCAGTGGGCCATGGCCTTCTCAATGTCCCGCACCACGAAGCCCACCTGCCGGGCGCCGCCGAAGAACAGGCTCATTTCATTGCTCCAGCTCAATTGATGTAGAAACGTTTTTTCATATTCTGCTCAAGAAGTCATCAGGTATTTCATGGGGAAATTACCGATAGAGGGCGATGGATCGCGGCGCAGAATTCGCCTCAATGTAGAAACGTTTCTACAGCCCTGATCCTCCTCGCACCCTCATGTCCATCCCGCTCGCCCCTGATGCCCTCGCGCACGCGTCGGCCGCCCTTCCCCCTTCGCGCCGCCTGCCCCTGCGCCCGCCGCCCTACGAACCCGAGGTGCAGAAGGCCATCACCAACAGCGCCTTCAAGGACGGCCTGTCGCCGCAGAACCTGCGGCTGGCGCTGGCGCAGGCGCCCAGGCTGTCGGCGGCCTTCCAGGCGATGGCGCACGTGGTGCTGTTCCAGGGCGAACTGCCCGAGCGCGAGCGCGAGATCGCGATCATCCGCACCGGGGCGCTCACCCGCTCGGAGTACGAATGGGGTATGCACGTGAGCATCTATGCGCAACGCTGCGGGCTCACCGACGCGCAGGTGAACGAACTGACCTTCGGCGCGCTCAGCCCGGGCCTGTGGAGCGAGCGGGAGCGCGTCATCGTGCGCATGGTGGACGAGCTGCACGGCCACGCCACCATCGGCGACGACACCTGGGCGCTGCTGCAGGCCCACTGGCCCGCGGGACAGATCGTGGAGCTGATCCTGGCGTCCAGCTTCTATCACATGGCCGCCTTCTTCCTGAACAGCATGGCCGTGCCGCTGGAAGACGGTGCGCGCCGCTTTCCCGTGGGCCTGGCGCAGGCCGCCGTGCCGGGAGACGCCGCATGAGAAGCAGGAAGGGCAAGCCCACCATCCGCGAGGTGGCCGAGCTGGCCGGCGTGTCCATCGGCACGGCCTCGCGCGCACTCAACCGCGCCGGCCGCGTGAGCGAGGCGGCGATCGCCGTGGTGCAGGAGGCCGCCCGGCGGCTGGGCTACGAGCCCGATGCCATCGCCCAGAGCATGCGCACGCGCAGCACCGGCGTGGTGGGCCTGCTGGTGTCGGACCTCGCCAATCCGCTGTATGCGCGCATCGTCAACGCGGTGGAGGCGCGGCTGCAGCGCGACGGCCTGGCGCTGCTGCTGGCCAACACGCACAACGACGCGCGGCGCGAGCGCGCCATGGTCGACTTCTTCCGCCGCCGGCGCGTCGACGGCATCATCCTCGGCCCCTGCGATGCCGAGCGGCCCGAACTGCTCGACGCGCTGGGTGCGCAGGATCTTCCCGTGATCGCGCTCGACCGCGACTTCGGCGCCGAGGGCAGCGGGGTGCACGTGGACCACTTCCACGGCGCGCTGCAGGCCACGCGCTACCTGCTCAACCTCGGCCACACGCGCATCGCGCTCATGACGCCGGGTCAGGCGCTGCGTCCCGGGCGCGAGCGCATCGCGGGCTTTCGCGACGCCTTCGCCGAGCGCGGCCTGCAGCCCGACGCGAAGCTCATCCGCGCCGAACGTTCGTCGATGGAGTTCGCCTTCAGCGAGGCACTGGCGCTGCTGTCCTCGCCGCAGCCGCCCACCGCCTTCGTGTGCCTTGGCACGCGCATCCTCGCCGGCGTGCTGCAGGGCCTGCGCCACTCGGGCCTGACCGTGCCCGACGACGTGAGCGTGATCAGCGTCGGCGACACCGACCTCTCGCAGCTCTTCTCGCCCGCCATCACCTCGCTGACCTGGGACTTCGAGGCGGTGGGGACGGCGGTGGCCGAGCTGCTGCTCAAGCGCCTGCCCGGCCGCCAGAGCCCCGAAGGCCCCGAGCCCGAGCGCATCGTCGTCACCACCCAGCTCGTGCTGCGCGAGTCGTGCGCACCGCTCGGCCGCGTGCGCCAGGCCGGCACGGCGCCCGCGGGCATCGCCACGCCAAGGCCATGACGGGACACCGCCGCCTCGAAGGCAAGGCTGCCATCGTGGTCGGCGCCGGCACCGCGGGCGCCGGCCTGGGCAACGGCGCCGCCTGCGCCCTGCGCTTTGCCGAAGAAGGCGCGCGGGTGCTCTGCGCCGACCGCGCGCTCGACGCCGCCCGCGAAACCGTGCGGCGGATCGAGGCCGAGGGCGGGCAGGCCAGCGCCTTCGAGGCCGACGTGTGCGAGGCCGCGCAGATCCGCGCCATGGTCGAGGCCTGCATCGCGCGCTACGGCCGCCTGGACGTGCTGCACAACAACGTCGGCATCGAGGCCTTCGGCGCGCTGCTCGACGTCACCGAGGAATCATGGGACCGCGTGCTCGCCGTCAACCTGCGCGGCGCCATGCTCGGCGCGCGCGAGGCCATGCCGCACATGATCCGGCAGGGCGGCGGCTCGATCATCAACATGTCCTCGATCGCGAGCCGCAAGTGGAGCCCGATGCAGTTCCTCTCGTACAGCACCTCCAAGGCCGCGCTCAACCACATGACGCGCGTGGTCGCGCGCCAGTACGCGCCGCAGCAGGTGCGCTGCAACGCCATCGTGGCCGGGCTCATCGACACGCCGCACGCCGAGCACCTGTACCCCGACGCGCAGGCGGCGCGCGAGGGCCGCGCCGCGCGCAACGCCCGCTGTCCCATGGGCCGGCAGGGCTCGCCATGGGACATCGCCAACGCCGCCCTGTTCCTCGCCTCGGACGAGTCGACCTACGTCACCGGCCTGGAACTGGTGGTCGACGGCGGCGTGTCGCTCTGAACGCCGCCCTGCCCCAACGACATCACGACGAAGGAGACATGCCATGAAGAAGTTCCTGCTGGCCCTCGGGCTGGCTGCTGCCACGCTCGCCGCCGCGGCGCAGACCGAGGCGGACTATCCCGCCAAGCCCATCCGCATGCTGCTGCCCTTCTCCGCCGGCGGCGGCGGCGACGCGCTGGGCCGGCTGCTGGCCGACACCATGGGCAAGCGGCTGAAGCAGACCATCTTCGTCGAGAACAGGCCCGGGGCCGCCGGCACGCTGGGCACGCAGGCCGCCGCCACCGCGCCGGCCGACGGCTACACCATCACCATCGGCGGCATGACCACGCACATCCTCGCGCCGGCCACCTACACCAGGCTGCCCTACGACCCGATCAAGGACTTCACGCCCATCGGCCGCATCGGCGTCTCGTCGATCCTGATGGTCGCCGTCAACGACTATCCCGCGAAGGACCTGAAGGACTTCATCGCCCTGGCCCGGGCGAAGCCGGGCAGCGCGCAGTACGCGAGCTGGGGCCCGGGCTCCACCGGCCACTTCTGCGGCGAGGTGCTGGCGCAGAAGGCGGGGCTGCAGCTGCAGCACGTGCCTTTCAAGGGCACCGCGCAGATCATGACCGACATGCTCGGCGGCCACATCCAGCTCGCCTTCGTCGACATGGCCACCGGCACCCCGTTCGTGAAGGACGGCAAGGTCAAGGCCCTGGCCGTGTGCACCCAGCGCTCGCCCAGCGTGCCGGAGGCGGCCAGCTACAAGGAGCAGGGCATCGACTTCGACCAGACCCTCGGATGGGTGATGTACGCGCCTGCCGGCACGCCGCGGCCCATCGTCGACAAGCTGGCCGATGCGCTGCAGGCCGCGCTGAAGGAGCCCGAGGTGGTGAACCGGATGCTGGGGCTCGGCATCACCGCCGACTACCTGGCCGGCGAGGCGCAGGCCGCCGCCAATGCGCGCGACATCCCTGTGTGGCGCCGGATCGCGCAGGACGCCAATCTCAAGCTCGAATGAACGGGGCGGCCGCCGTGCCCGCGCCGCGCCTGCTCGAAGGGCGCGTGGCCGTCGTCTCCGGCGCCGGCCGGCCGCGCGGCATCGGCAAGGCGACCGCGCGGCTGTTCGCCGCCCATGGCGCACGCGTCGCGCTGCTCGACCTCGACGCCACCGAGGCGCAGCAGGCGGCACGCGACGTGGCCGCCGGCGACGCGCGCCTGGCGATGGGCATCGCCTGCGACGTGCGCGACCCCGATGCCTGCCGCATCGCCGTCGAGCGCGTGCGGGCATGGAGCGATGGCGGCATCGACATCCTGGTCAACAACGCCGGCCTCACGCAGAAGCGCGCCCTGGCCGACATCGACGCCCAGGACTACGCGCACATCACCGACGTGGTGCTGCGCGGCACCCTGCTGCTGTCGCAGGCGGTGCTGCCGGCGATGCAGGCGCGCGGCGGCGGCAGCATCGTGTGCATCTCGTCCATGTCGGCGCAGCAGGGCGGCGGCGTGTTCGGCGGCGCGCACTATTGCGCCGCCAAGGCCGGCGTGCTGGGCCTGGTGCGCGCCATGGCGCGCGAACTGGGGCCGCAGGGCATCCGCGTCAATGCCGTCGCGCCGGGGCTGATCCTCACCGACTTCTCGCGCAGCGGCACGCCCGACGCGGCCAAGCACGCCACCGCGCAGGCGTGGCCGCTGCGCCGCGCGGGCGATGCGCACGAGGTGGCGGGCGCGTGCCTGTTCCTGGCCAGCGGGCTGGCCTCCTACGTGACCGGCGCCACGCTCGACGTGAACGGCGGCGCGCACATGCGCTGAGCTACGGCTTCGGCAGCGCATACGCCCGCACGAAATCCCCCGCCTTCGTGCCCGTCGACCCGTGGCCGCCGGCCGCGACCACCAGGTACTGGCGGCCGTCCTCGCCGGTGTAGGTCATCGGCGTGGCCTGGCCGCCGGCCGGCAGGCGGCCCTGCCACAGGCGGCGGCCGTCGGCGACGTCGTAGGCGCGCACGTAGTTGTCGAGCGCGCCGGAATAGAAGGCCACGCCGCCGGCGGTGACGATCGGCCCGCCGATGCCGGGCACGCCCATGCGGAAGGACAGCGGCAGCGGCGAGAGGTCGCGCACCGTGCCGTTGCGGTGCCGCCAGGCGATCTGCCCGCTGCGCAGGTCGGCGCCCGCCACGTAGCCCCAGGGCGGCGCCTGGCAGGGAATGCCCAGCGGCGAGACGAAGGGCTTGAGCGTGGCCGCGAAGGGCGCGCCGAAGTTCTCGTTGAGCGCCGGCAGGCTGCCCTCGGGCGGGCCGCCGTCCTGCACCATCAGCGTGGTGTCGTCGTGGCGCGGCACCAGCTTCGACACGAAGGCCAGGTAGGTGGGCGTGGCGAACACCGCCTGCCGCGCCGGATCGACCGCCACGCCGCCCCAGTTGAACACGCCGAAGTTGCCCGGGTACACCAGCGAGCCCTGCACCGACGGCGGCGTGAAGCGGCCCTCGTAGCGCAGGCGCTGGAAGGCGATGCGGCAGTAGAGCTGGTCGAACATCGTCGCGCCCCACATGTCGCGCCCGCGCAGCGGCGGCGGGTCGAAGGACAGCGCCGACCTGGGCTGCGTCAGCGCCGTGAAGTCGCCCTCGGCCGCGCCCTGCGGCGCGGGCCGCTCGTGCACCGGCAGCAGCGGCGTGCCGTCGCGCCGGTCGAGCACGAACAGCTCGCCCTGCTTGGTCGGCTGCACCAGCGCCGGCACCGTGCGGCCGTCGATCTGCAGATCGACCAGCGTGGGCTGTGCGGGCACGTCGTAGTCCCACAGGTCGTGGCGCACGGTCTGGAAATGCCAGCGCACCTTGCCCGTCGCCAGCTCCAGCGCCACCACCGAGGACGAGTAGCGCTCCGCCGCCTCGCTGCGTTGGCCGCCCCACTGGTCGGGCGGCTGGTTGCCCATCGGCACGTAGACCAGGCCCAGCGTCTCGTCCACGCTGGAGATCGACCAGCTGTTGGGCGAGTTCGGCGTGTAGGTGCGGCCTTCGGCCAGCGGCGCCGTGTCGTCCGGGTTGCCCGAATCCCAGTTCCACACCAGCGCGCCGGTGTCGACGTCGAAGGCGCGGATCACGCCCGACTGCTCCTTGACCGAGGCGTTGTCCAGCACCGTGCCGCCCACGATCAGCAGCCGCTGCGTCACCACCACCGGCGAGGTCGCGTAGTACGCGCCCGGCCGGTGGTTGGGCATGTGCTGCCACAGGTCGATCTGCCCGGTGCCGCCGCCGAAGTTGCCGCACATCGCGCCGCTGTCGGGGTTGAGCGCGATCACGCGGCCGTCGGCCGTGGGCATGAACAGTTTGGCGCGGCAGGCCGGATCGACCGGCCCGTCGGCCGCGGCCACCGGCAGGCCGTTCGAGCTCGCCGCGGGCGGCGGGGCTGCGGCGGGCGATGCCGGCGCGTCCGCCGGCGGCTGGTACGACAGGCCGCGGCAGGTCAGATGCTGCAGCGCCAGGTCGCCCTGGATCTTCGGGTCGTAGCGCCACAGCTGCGCGCCGGTGGTCGCATCCAGCGCGATCACCGACTGGTGCGGCGTGCACAGGAACAGCCGGTGCCCCACCTTCAGCGGCGTCACCTCGAAGGTCGTCTCCTCCGGATCGCCCGGCCGGCCGCGCAGGTCGCCGGTGCGGAACTCCCAGGCCAGCGCGAGCTGGTCGACGTTGGTGGGCGTGATCTCGGCCAGCGGCGAATAGCGCTGTCCGTAGCCGGTGCGGCCGTAGGCATGCCAGTCGCCCACCGGCATGCCCGGCGACTCTGCGCCCGCCGCCGTGGCCGGCGCCTGCGGCTGCGCCAGCTGGCCCGGCCGGTCATGCGGATCGCGCAGCCACGACGCCACCGCCACCGCGAGCGAGGCCGCCAGCGCCACCGCCAGCAGGCCGCGGCCGCCGATCAGCCCGGTGCCCGCCTCGGGATTCGGCCCGCGCGCGAAGGCCAGCGGCCGCCGGCGCCCCAGCGCCCGGCGCATCCACGGCGTGGCCAGCAGCAGGCCCAGCAGAAAGGGCACGTCCAGCCGCGCCGCCAGCGGCCACCAGTCCAGCCCCACTTCCCACAGCGACCAGGCCAGCGTGCCCAGCAGGAACAGCGCATACACCCACAGCGCCGCCGCCGAGCGCCGCCACAGCAGCCCGCCCGCGAGCACCAGCGCCACGCCGGCCGCCGCGTAATACGCCCCGCCGCCCAGCGCCGCCAGCCACGCGCCGGCGGCCGCGAGCGCGAGCCCGATGAGAACGAGCGCGATGCCCGTGACGATTGCGATCATGATCCGAAGAACCCCTGCACCAGCGAACAACGCACCCTAGCGCGCCCGGCGGCGCGGCGCGCGTCAGCACAGGCCGCCCCTTGCTGTGGGAAGCAGGGAAAACGGCGGCCTCGCACAATGCCGGCATGAACCCTTCCGTCGCCACGGCCTCCACCCTCGGCCTGCTCGTCGCCAGCAACGTCTTCATGACCTTCGCGTGGTACGGCCACCTGCGCAGCCACGCCAGCTCGGCCTGGTACGTCGCCGCCCTCGTGAGCTGGGGCATCGCCCTGTTCGAATACCTGCTGCAGGTGCCGGCCAACCGCATCGGCTTCACCCAGGCCGGCCTCAGCCTGGGGCAGCTCAAGATCATCCAGGAGGTCATCACCCTGAGCGTGTTCGTGCCCTTCGCGATGATCTACATGAAGCAGCCCTTTCGGCTGGACTACGTGTGGGCGGGGCTGTGCCTGGTGGGGGCGGTGTATTTCATCTTCCGCGCCGGGTAGCCGGCAGGCGCCGCGCTGCGCCGAGCATTGCCAGAAAACCGGCAGCCGAGAATAATTGCGACTAATTCTTATTCCCATCGGCTTGCGCGACGGCTGGCCGCTCCAACCGTGACCGCGTCGGACAGCGCATCTTCTTCCCCCACCCTCGAAGCCCTCTACGGCGACCACCACGGCTGGCTGCGCGGCTGGCTGCGCCGCAAGCTGGGCAACGCCTTCGATGCCGCGGACCTGGCGCACGACACCTACCTGCGCCTGCTCGTTTCCGGCAGCCGGCCGCGGCCGGAGCAGTCGCGCAGCTTCCTGACCCAGATCGCCAGCGGCCTGCTGGTCGACCTGTACCGCCGGCGCCGCGTCGAGGCGGCCTACCTGGAGGCCCTCGCCCACCTGCCCGAGGCGCAGGCGCCTTCGCCCGAAGCCCGCGCCCTGGTGATCGAGACCCTGTGCCAGATCGACGCCATCCTCGACAGCCTGCCGCCCAAGGCGCGCCAGGCCTTCCTGCTGTGCAAGCTCGAAGGCCTGGGCTACCGCGAGATCGCGGCGCGGCTGCGGGTGTCGGTCTCCTCGGTCGAGAAGTACATTGCCCACGCGCTGCGCGCCTGCTGCCTGGCGCTGGCCGACCCCGGCGCATGACGGCCATGGACGCCACTGCCGCCGCGCCGCTCGACCCGGCCATCGCCCAGCGCGCCGCCGAATGGATGGCGCGCCTGTGGTCGGGCGAGGCCAGCGCCCAGGAGCGCGCGGCCTGCGAAGCCTGGCGCGCCGCGCACCCGGCGCACGAGCGCGCCTGGCGCCGCCTGCAGGCGATGGACGACCGGCTCGACAGCGTGCCGCGGCAGGCCGCGCGCGGCGCCCTGCGCGTCCCGGTCGCCGCCGCGCGCCGCCGGACCGTGCAGGCGCTCGGCCTGGCCGCCCTCGCCGGTGCCGCCGGCTACGCGGTGCACGACAGCGGCGCCTGGCAGATGGCCGGCGCCGGCCACGCCACCCGCACCGGCGAAGTCCGCGAGATCGTCCTGCCCGACGGCACCCGCGTCGTGCTCGACACCGCCAGCGCCATCGACCTGCGCTTCGACCCGGACGAGCGCCGCATCGTGCTGCGCGCCGGCCGCATCCTCGTCACCAGCGGCCACGGCCCGCTGGCCGCCGGCCGCCCGCTGCGCGTGCAGACCGCGCAGGGCACGGTGCAGGCCGTCGGCACCCGCTTCAGCGTGCGGCAGGCCGAGGGGCGCACCGACGTCGCCGTGTTCGAGGGCGCGGTCGACATCCGCCCTGCGCAGGCGCCGGACGCCGGGCTGCGCCTGGCGCCGAACCGGCAGGCGCGCTTCACCGCCGAACAGGTGCAGCCCGCCGCCGAGGTCGACGACAGCGCCGCCGGCTGGACGCGCGGCCTGCTGGTGGCCGAGCGCATGCGGGTGGCGGACCTGGTCGCGGCGATCGGCCGCTACCGCGCCGGCCTCACGCGCTACGACCCCGCGGTGGCCGATCTGCAGGTCACCGGCGTCTTCTCGCTGCGCGACACCGATCGCGCCCTGCTCAACCTCAGCCTGGCGCTGCCCGTGGACGTGGTCTACCGCACCCGCTACTGGGTGACCGTGCAGGCGCGCGGCCGGCATTGAGGCTTTCGCGGCCTCGTTCGGAATAGCTGATGAACCCCTGCATCCGCGAACTTCCGAACCGAAAGGACACCCCTTCATGGCCCGCCGCCGCGCCTTGCCGCGCCACCCTGCCCACCTGCTCCGCCTGGCCGCCGCCGTCCTGCAGCCTCTTGCGCCGGCGCTCGCGCCGGCCGCCGCTGCGGCGCTGATCCTTTTGCCGGGCCAGGCCACGGCCCAGGCACCCGCCGCCGCCCGGCATAGCTACCAGATCCCCGCCGGCACCCTGGACCAGGCGCTCAACCGCTTCGCCGGCACCGCCGGCGTGGAGCTGTCGGTGGACGCGGCCCTGACCCGCGGCAAGACCAGCCCCGGCCTGCAGGGCAGCTACACCGTCGACGAAGCGCTGGCCCGCCTGCTCGCCGGGCAGGACCTGCGCGTGGTGCAGGGCGCCAACGGCGCCTATTCGCTGCGCCCCGCGCCCCCGCCGCCGCCGGCCGCGGCGCCCGCCGCCGGCGGCGCCGCCACCCCCGTGCTGGACACCGTCACCGTGACCGCCGCCGCCGAGCGCAGCGCCACCAGCGAAGGCACCGGCAGCTACGCCGCGCGCGGCGCCACCTTGTTCAAGGGCGTGCAGTCGCTGCGCGAGATCCCGCAGTCCGTCTCGGTCGTCACGCGCCGGCAGATGGACGACCAGAACATGACCACCATCGACGAGGCCGTGATGCAGGCCGCCGGCGTGGGCCAGTACGGCAACGCGAGCGCGGCCGGCGTGGCGAGCTACTATGCGCGCGGCTACCCGATGGAGGCGCAGTACGACGGCCTGCCCGCCCGCTCGGGCTTCACCAACCCGCAGTTCGACCTGTCGATCTACGACCGCATCGAGGTGCTGCGCGGCCCCGCCGGCCTGCTGCAGGGCTCGGGCAACCTGGGCGGCACCATCAACATGGTGCGCAAGCGCCCGCAGGCCGAAACGGCCGTGCGCTACGGCCTCTCGGCCGGCTCGTGGAACAACTTCCACGCCGACATCGACGCCACCGGCGCGCTCTCGGCCGACGGCCGCGTGCGCGGCCGCGCGGTGCTCGCCGCGCGCGACGCCGACGCTTTCTACGACCGCGGCAAGACCCGGCAATTCACCGGCTACGGCATCGTCGAGGTGGACCTCACCCCCGCCACCACGCTCGGCGTCTCGCTGGCCGCGCAGCGCGCCGACCTGAGGTCCTTCAGCGGCTTCTCGACCTACCTGGACGGCCGCTTCCTGCCCCTGCCGCGCTCGGCCAACCTCGACGCGCCCTGGAACGGCCGCGTGCTGGAGCTGCAGGAGGCCGTGGCCGACCTGACCCACGTCTTCGACAACGGCTGGGAAGCCCGGGCCGCGCTGCGCCACAGCCGCACCCGCAACTACCGCCAGGAAGGCATCCCGCGCAGCGGCGTCGACCCTGCCACGCTGCGCGGCTCTTACATGTTCGGGCGCTACGACAACGACTACGCCAACACCGGCGCCAACCTGCAGCTGTCCGGCCCCTTCGAGCTGTTCGGCCGCCGCCACCACGCCGTGGTCGGCTACAGCCACGACCGCCACCTCGACGAGGGCGGCTTCGCCACCACCATGCTGGCCAACCAGTTCTACCTGGCGCCGCTGCTGCCCGAATACGCGCTGCCCCCCATCACCGCCACCACCGCCACCCTCACCGAGCAGTCGGGCTGGTACGGCATGGCCCGGCTCAAGCTGCTGGAGCCACTCACCCTGGTGCTCGGCGGCCGCTTCACCGACTTCAGCACCCACACCCGCAACCTCACCCCGAACCCCAGCGCTTGGCAGGAAGGCCGCAACAGGACGCGCGGACGCTTCTCGCCCTACGGCGGCCTCATCTGGGACATCGACCGCCGCGTGTCGGCCTACGCGAGCTACGCCGACATCTTCATCCCGCAGACCCAGGTCGACTACTTCGGCGAAACGCTCAAGCCGCGCGTGGGCTGGCAGGGCGAGGTGGGGTTCAAGGGTGAGCTGCTCGACGGCCGGCTCAACGCCTCCATCGCCTACTACCGCATGGAAGACGAGAACCGCGCCATCAACGACCCCGACCCCACGCACATCGGCTGCGGCGGCGGGGCCACGTCCGTCTGCCAGATCGCCGGCGGCCTGGTGCGCAGCCAGGGCTGGGAGGTGGAAGTGACCGGCAGTCCCGCGCCGGGCTGGGAGCTGAGCGCCAGCTACGTGCACGGCCGCTCGCGCTTCGTGAAGGACTCCAACGCCCTGAACGCCGGCCTGTCGCAGTGGACCTATTCGCCCGACCGCATCTTCAAGCTGTGGACCAACTACCGCTTTGCGGAGGGCTCCACCCTGGCGGGCTGGAACATCGGCGGCGGCCTGCACGTGCAGAGCGCCATCCACACCAACATCAGCTACAACGCCTCGGGCCACAACACCGTGCGCCAGGGCGGCTACGCGCTGGCCGCGCTGCAGGTGGGCTACCGCTTCAGCCCGAAGATGCAGGCCACGCTGACCGTGAACAACCTGTTCGACCGCGTCTACTACAAGCAGATCAACGACCCGCGCAGCTTCAACTACTACGGGGAGCCGCGCAGCGTGACGGTGGCGTTGCGGGGGACGTTCTAGGGTCGGCCCTCATTCGGCGGATCAGAGGGCGTCGATGGATTCGATCACCGCACCGTCGATGGGTACGCGCCGGATGGAGGCCGTGCCGGGTTCATACAGCACGACGGTGCCGGTGGTCGCAAACACCAGGCGGCCCTTGTGCACCTTGCCGTCGCCTTGCGTCACCGCGATGCAGTCTGCGACGCGGTTCTTCACCTCGCGCGAGCGAGGGCTCGGGGAGGGATGGGACAGACGGTAAATGCGATGCTCCAGCTTGGCGCAGGCTGTGGGATCGACGACCCAGTCCTTGATGTGCGACTGCCCTGCCGAATGCCCGGCAACCGGTACCAGTGCCATGGCAGCGCACACAACAGCAAGTCCCACAAAAATGAGCAAGATGACGAGGGGGGTACCTGTCAGAACGATCGCCAGCGTGAGCACGCCAATGAGTAGCTTTTCGAACCAGGGCTTTCCACGTATTTCTTTCCGCAGCCGGGTTCGGGCTTGCTGCACCTTCGGCGTGTTCCCCGCGCATCGCAGGGACCAGTACACGCCCAGGAGGACCACCACTGCCAGCGCCATACTGAAGGTCATGCCCCACAGCTTCTTCACGAACGGCCAGAAACTATTCCAGGCATCGACGTAGAACGCCCATGTGCTCAGGTCACCGAAGGAAAAAATACCTTGCGCGATAGCCCAGCCCCCGAGATTGAAAAGGTCGGTGGCCGACGAGAAAACGGCGGCGTGTGGGATACCAAAAGCGCCCTGTACCGACAGGGCGACACCGTAGCCCAGCAATGCAAGCACGATGCCCGCCACTGAGGCAACGGCGAGCACGATACCCAGCCAGCCGGTACCCCGTTGCACCAAGTCCGGCTTTGCCTGTTCAGCCCGGTCACGCAGGGCTTCCGTTCTGGCGCTATCGCTCACTGAGAGGTTCAGTGATGGTGCCCATGCGCGCCGTGCACGTGCCGGTGCGCGATCTCTTCCTCGGTGGCCGCACGCACGTCCGTCACGGTGAGTGCGAAGCGCAGCGTCTTGCCGGCCCAGGGATGGTTGCCATCCAGCAGCACCTGCGGCCCCTTGATCTTGACCACGTGGAACACGTGCTCGCGCCCATCGTCCAGATGGCCGCGCAACTGCCCGCCCACCTTCACGCCGGGCGGGAATTCGCTCTTGGGGATGGCACGTGCGAGCGATTCGTCACGCTCGCCGAAACCGTCTGCGGGGGCGAGCGTCAGCGTGGTCTGGAAGCCCTTCTCCTTGCCTTCCAGCGCGGCTTCGATCTTGGGCAGGGTGTTGTCATAGCCGCCGTGCAGGTAGGCCATGGGTTCATTGGCCTCTTCGATCAGCTTGCCGGTGGTGGCGTCGGAGACTTTGTAGCGGAGGGTGACGACGGTGTCTTTGGTGATTGGCATGTCGGGGCTGGAATGGAGCGGTGGCGGCATTTTCTACTGTTGTCGGAGCCTTCCGGAATATGGGTGTGCGCATCCGGCGTAGGCGGCGCCTGCATCCACCGCTTGCGGTGGCGGAGGCACAGAACCAGGGCATTCCCTCCAACTCCCTGGCAAATACCTCTTGAAATTGTTGCAAAATGTACATTCAATGTGCTGATCGATTTCGGAGGGTAGTCAATGGCGAGACAGCGCAAGTCCGGCGCGGCCGAGGGTCTCATGGACCTCGTGGCCTTGCTGCCCTGGTGGGCGGGTGTAGCGTTGGCGCTCGCCAGCTACTGGGTACTGCATGCCGTTGCCACGCGTCCCCTGCCTGCGGCGCAGAACGCGCAGCAGATCGGGCAGTTGGCTGGGACGGCGATCTGGCAAGGCCTCGCTACGGGAGGCCAGTACCTGCTGCCGCTGATTTGTCTCTTTGGTGCCGTCATGTCGGCGGTGCGCCGGCGGCAGCGGCGCGCCTTGTTCGACACCGCTTCTGCGAGCAGCAGTGCCGATGTGCTGCAGGGCATGTCGTGGCAGCAATTCGAGTTGCTGGTCGGTGAAGGATTCCGGCGACGCGGGTATGCGGTCAAGGAGGTCGGCGGGGGTGGGGCCGACGGCGGCGTGGACCTGGTGCTCACCAAGGCTGGCGAGAAGGCCTTCGTGCAATGCAAGCAGTGGAAGGCCTTCAAGGTCGGCGTCTCCACCGTGCGGGAGCTGTATGGCGTGATGGCTGCCCACGGTGCGGCGGGTGGTTTCGTCGTGACCTCCGGGCGCTTCACGCAGGAGGCGGCCGCGTTCGCCAGCGGCCGCAACATCCGGCTCATCGACGGGCCGGCACTCATGCAGCTTCTGCGCGAAGCGCGCGGCAAGGCTGAGGCAAGTCCGCCATCTTCCAATGCGGCTGTGCCGTATAGCAGCACGGCAGTGCCCGCAGGGGCTGCTGAATCGGCAGGCATGGCGCAGGCAATGGCGCCGGCTGTATCTGCCGATCCATCCTGCCCCAGGTGCGGCAAGCAGATGGTGCGGCGTGTGGCGAAGCGAGGCGCCGCAGCCGGCAAGGCCTTCTGGGGATGCCCGGATTTTTCTGGGGGATGCCGGGGCACGCGCGAGATCCAGGGAACCTGATGGCGGCACCAATGACAAGGAGGAGGAGAGATGGGGCGAAGAAGCGGGTTTGAGGGATTCCTGCGCGCCACGGCGCGGGCAGTGGCCGCCGCGGAGCGTGAGCGCCAGCGTGGCATCCGTGCGCAGCTGACCCAGGTACGGCAGATCGAGCGCCATCAACGCATGGCGTTGGCACAGCAGAATCGCGACGAGCGTGCCATGCAGAAGCTCGCCAAGGCGCAGTACCTGGCTGACCGGCAGGGTGAAGCGGATGACCTGAACGCCGAACTTCAGGATCGGCTGGAAGAACTGCAGGGCATCCTGGCGCATACGCTGTCGCTGGACGACCGGATCGACTTCAATGCACTGCGGCCGGCGGCGGATTTCGAAGCGTTCAAGCCACCGCCGGAACTCGCACCGGGCCGCGCTCCACGCGTGCCACAGGTGCATCCACCGTCTGGCCTGCGCAAGCTGATTCCGGGAGTCGCCAAGAAACATGCCGCCGCACTGGCCAAGGCGGCCAGCGACCATCAGTCGGAAGTCGCGCGCTTCAACCAGGCCGAGGCCGACAAGCGCGAGCAGTTTGCCAAGCTCAAGGCGGAATACGACCAGCGCAAGAGCCAGTTCGAGATGGAAGTCCAGCGCCGCAATGCCGAGGTCGATGAGTTCCAGACGGCCTACCGAGCCAAGGAGCCGGATGCCGTGGTGGCCTACAACGAGATGGTGCTGGCTCGGTCGGAGTACCCCACGGAAGGGTTCCCGCAGAAATTCCGCATCGCCTACAGCCCGGACTCCTCGGAGCTTGTCGTGGAATACGACCTGCCGGAGGTGCAGGCGATCCCGAAGGAGGCGGAATACCGGTACGTCAAGACCAAGGACTCCATCGAGTCCAAGGCCAGGAAGCCGGCGGAGATCAAGCAGCTCTACCAGGACATCGTTGCCTCGATCACGCTGCGCACCTTGCACGAATTGTTCGAGGCCGATCAGGCCGATGCCCTCGCGCTGGTCACCTTCAATGGCTTGGTGGACACGCACGACCCGGCAAGCGGGCGTGAGGTGCGGGTGCCGGTCGTGTCAGTGCGCGCACCGAAGATGGAGTTCATGGGCCTGCGGCTGGAGAAGGTCGAGAAGGTGGCCTGCCTTCGAAACCTAGGCGCCCAGGTGTCCAACCGCCCGGACGAGTTGCAGGCGGTCAAGCCGATTGTCGAATTCGACATGGTCGACAAGCGCTTCATCGAACAGGGAGATGCCCTGTCGGGGCTCGAAACGCGCCCGAACCTGATGGACCTGACACCGGCAGCCTTCGAAGTGCTCGTGTCCAATCTCTTCAGCAAGATGGGGCTGGACACCAAACTCACGCGCAGTTCAAAGGACGGTGGCGTGGATGCGGTTGCCTTCGACACGCGCCCCGTACTCGGCGGCAAGGTGGTGATTCAGGCCAAGCGCTATCGCGACACGGTGGGAGTGAGCGCCGTTCGGGATCTGTACGGGACCATGCTCAATGAAGGGGCCAACAAGGGCATCCTGGTGTGCACCAGTGGCTATGGGCCTGATGCGTACAACTTTTCCAAGGACAAGCCGATTGAGCTGATTGACGGCGGCGGGTTGCTGTATCTCTTGCGCGAGCATGCGGGGACTGCAGCGCGGATTGCTGTGTGACTTCTTAAACAGATTGGGGAAGCGAAGGCCACTACGTACTAATGCCGAGGATATCTACTAACAGGCTGGAGGACCGGATTGCAGCGGTTGGAGTCCGTTGTTGCGGCTGGCCGAACTCACGCTAATAGCCACAAAGCGGTCGCCGGACTCTGCGACCACAGGACGCACGAAGGTCAGCTGCACAAGGTTTAGCGGCCGAAGAACTTGTGCACGGCAGTCAGCGCCGCACCGCTGACTGCTTCCGCCCGGCGCTAACTCGCGCTTTCGACCCGGAGCGGGCATCCAAGCTCTAAACGCGTAGCAGTCACTGGATGAACGAGGTTGCCGAGTTTCGTCGTCAACTTGCGACTGAATAAACTAGGGACTTGATTATCAAATCCTTAGCCCACATCAATCCAACCGCACGGCGCCACCACGAATGAAGAGTCCAAACGAAAGCGAGATAAGAGACGCACTCCTATCGGACCTAAGTGTCATAGAACCGGGTCTAGTGCCTGTCGCTCGCGAATACTATCTTCGCAACGCCTCCGGTGCGGCAGGGTTCTTGGATATCTTTGCAAAAGATGGGAACGGTAGGCTAGTCATCATCGAGATTAAGAAAACCGATTCTGCGACCCGGGAGGCGATTCAAGAGTTGTTCAAGTATGCAGCTCTGCTTCGACAGAATCTGCTGATCCGCGATGTCGAGTATCGGATGCTCCTGCTTTCCGTCCAGTGGCATGAGTTGCTTACTCCGTTCTCTGAGTTCGCGATTCACTCGCCTTACGCCATATTCGCGGGCAGAATCAACCTCATGGACTCGGGCACGATTGCAGGCGTTGAACGGGTAGAGCCAGCATTGCCGGCAGCTCAGCGTAGGTTCTCAACTCGCCACTTCCTTTGGCGGTTTCCAACCGCTAAGTCTGCGACCAAGGCAGTTGGTTTGATTTCCGCGCACATGCAGCACTGCGGGCTAAGTGACTTCGTCCTTGTTAGATCGCAGTCAAATGACGCTCGCATCCGAGACGCTCATTTCATCTACTTTGCGCAGCAGCAACTGAGCCTTGGGGAGTACCTGTCTCGCATACAAACACAGATCGACGCAGATGAGTTTTCGGAGTTCTTAGACGGTGTCGAGGACTTGACAGAAGAAGAGGATCGAATCTCAGAAGCAGCGGATCATGTATGGCTGCACGGCTATGACGAGCTCTTCGATCAGTTGGATGCCGACCATTCAGAGATCTCACACCCCGAGAAGGCCTCACACTGGTTTGCCGATGGTGCCCAAAGGAACGTCCAAATCGAGAGGTTCGGAAGGTTTAAATCTCCAGAAGTATCCGACTCAACTATCCTTGGCGAGCTAGTCGGTCACGATGGCACGTCCGACATCCACCTGAACGCGAAGGCATCAACGTCGTCGCCTCCAGAGGTGGCAGCGCTTCGAGTTGCCATCGACAACGTATTCTTTTTCAATCCGGACTGGAAGGGCACCGTTAGCGATTTGCTGTCATATGCCATCCGCACTGGGCCGGCCGAAATCCACCTACAGGCTTTCTCTAACGATGACATCCTCCGCGCGACAGCGGGCATGGCGTTTGGACATCCCGGCTTTGCACCGACGTTTCGACTCGACATTCGTCGCCCTGATGAATCCTTTGAGAGATTCATTGGACTTACAGAGTGGGACGGCAAAGCACTGGACTTCGATGCGCTGCTGTCCACACACTTCCCGGGTGACAACTTTGGCTACTTCCTCGCGTGCCACTTCGGCGCGCACCGCAGCAAGAACTTGGACATCATGGCTGATATGGGTCTGAGCTACGGCGTCTTTCGCGAGACGGACAGTGGGCCTCAGCGGATTCGCGTTCAAGGTTCGGTCGTGGTCGGATCACCTCGATCGATCATCGGATCCATTCCCTCGCTCATAGACTCCAATATCGATGAGGTTCACAAACTGGTTGCGCTATTCATGAACCATGACGGCGGATTTCGTCTCACGATTGAGGAATGGGTCAACCGAGGCGAGCGGGATGTAGCCTAACCCCTCGCTCGAGCCGACCGGTGACGGCAGGCAGCTCAACTCCTGCATTTAGTGACTGCTTTGATCACTGCCCGCTCCTGCCCGGATGTGTGATTTTGCAGCCTGCCCTGAAAGCTGACCATGTAACAAACCACCTGTCGCGTCGAGTGGCGGCTAATTGGGACTGCACGCGGGCGGGTGCTCCCGGCCACGAACTGCCGCTGGGGACCGGCAACTTTCCTCTGGGCTGGCGAATGAACATCGCCTGTACTGTGATCCGAGCCGTCATCGGACAGCTTGCATGTCGCACCTATACGCCTCGATTTCGCTCGAGCGAATGTGTATCAGCCCATTCGAACGGCGGTAATATAGCATCTAAAAAAAAGGACGCCATGACTTACTTAGACAATTTCGACTACGACGCGATGTTCGGAAACGACTCTGGCGAGAACGAGCGAGACCAATCGCTAAGAGAGTACTTTGTTGAGGTTCCCGAATTTCGGAAGTTCTTCAATAGCGCGAATGAATTGGGATTTGTTCGGGCACGTAAGGGCATGGGGAAGTCCGCGATGTTGAAGGTTCTATCGCTACGCCAGAAGGAAGAGAATCCTGAGGACGTTGTAATCTTTACAACCGGCAACGAGCTAATGGGGATGGGTGATTTCACTGGCAAGAGCCAAGCCTATCTGGAGAATCACTGGAAGCAAGTCATTTGTAAGCGCATCTGCGTTGAGATTGGCAGAAAGATCAATGTCGCTCTGACAGACCTAGAGATGTCGCTGGTCGAAGCTGCTGAATTGGAGGGCTACAAAGATTTGAACATCCTATCGGCGCTCACGGAAAGGGCTGGTGGGATGCTTCAGAAGGCCCTCGCGGCCGCCGGTGGAGCAGCCATCCTTGAGGCATCGAAGAAGCGGGGAGTTAATAACCCAGAGCAAGCACTGAAGAATTTCCAAGCCAAAGGAGATAGAATCGTCTGGGTTCTTGTTGACGACATTGATGCCAAATACGTAGATGACGATGACCACCAGCAACGCATCGGGGCATTCTTCAGCGCGATGCGCTCGCTCGCGTTCGGTGTGTCGGGCCTACGCCTCAGAGCCAGCGTCAGAACGGATGTTTGGCGCAATCTAAGAAAGATGGAAGATCAAGACAAATTGCGTCAGTACGTCATCGACATTGCCTGGCGCGACGACGCGCTACGCACAATCATTACCCGGAAAATCCTTTCTTACTTAAAGCGAGAGCAGTTTCCGCCTGCTTTAAAGTGGGGTGAGGCTCAGAACTACTACGACATCTTTGACCAAGTCTTCTATGGAAGATTTCATTGGTCAAAAGACAATGTTGAGCCATTTCTTCCGCTGAAGTTTTTAGCCGGAGGTCGACCCCGCTGGATGGGGCAACTGGCGAAATTGGCGGGAGCCAAGGCTGGGACAAAGCGCATTAGCGAGACTAACCTATACGACGCAATGCCGGAGTTTGGTCAAGAGAAGCTATCCGACATCCAAAAGGAACACTCGCACCAGTTTGCGCAGTTGGACAAGCTGATCCAATCGTTCCGAGGAGGGAAACGAGAGTACAACCGTTACCAACTACTAAAGCTAATTTCCGAGAAGTTCGTAGAAAAGATCGTAGATGTACCGGGGATAAATGGCTATCCTTATCGAGACGTCGAGCAACTTGCCGAGTTTCTGTTCGAGATCGACTTCTTGGTAGCACATCGTCCAGGGAAGACTGATTTCGTGACGTACAACAGTGATCCGGAGTTGTTTTCAACCGAGGAGAATCGTCAAAACAAGCTCCTTTGGGCAGTTCATTCGAGCTACAGAAATTTCCTGCGCATTCAATAGGCGAGGGTGATGCAATCGGAAATCCGCCGAGCGGAACGGACGGTGTGAAGGTCCGCTCTGCGGCGCTTAATCGCCTCGCTGCTACTTCCGCTGTGGGTCGGCAATGGCCGTTGGCTCTGCCCTAGACCTGTCTTCACGACCGAGCCACGACGCGCCACCTTGAGTCCTCGGTCTCGGGGGCGCAACGGTCATACTAGCCGCTGCCCGCCGAAAGCCCGGTGATGATCGCAGTGGCCGCTTGGACGGCCGAGCACGAATGACTCAGATCAGTCTTGAACAGACTCTCGTCGACAGTGTTTGTCCTTCGGCTCTTCGCCGATGGCGAGATATCGAGCTGAGCTGTCATCTTGCTCTTCCAATATCCCCTCGCCACTCACCGTAACTGTCAACTGCCGAGTCGCCGCGTCGTAGCCACATAGAAAAGCCGCGCCTCCTCTCGCTCATCCTCGCCCTCCTCCGGCATCTGTCCCACGCGCGGGAATCAACACCGCCATCGTTCTTCGCCTCGCTCCACCCCAAATGTTTCAAAATGTTCTGCATCATGGCATGAAGAACGCCTTGCGCGAAGCCCGCGTACCCTCCTGATTTGCCAAGCTTTTGGCGCTGCGCCACGATTTGCGGCCGCCCACTTCCCCTCCACCCGCATGGAAACCGAATTCAAGTTCTGCATCCCCCCCGAACGCCTGAAGGCCGTCGAAGCCGCGGTGCGCCGCGGCGCGGTCGTGCGCACGCGGCTGCAGGCGCGCTACTTCGACACGGCCGACCACGCCCTGGCGGCGCAGGGCATCGTGCTGCGCCTGCGCAAGGAGGGGCGGCGCTGGGTGCAGACGGTCAAGGCGGCGGGCGGCGGGCCCTTGCAGCGGCTGGAGCACAACGTCGATCTGGGCGTGGCGCGCGGCGGCAACGAGCCGGTGCCCGATCCGCTGCGGCATGCCGGCACGCCGGTGGGCGATCGGCTGGCGCAGGCGCTGGCCGATGCGGGCGCGCCGCTGCTGCCGACCTACGGCACCGACATCTGGCGGCTCACGCGCCAGGTGCGCGCCGAGGGCAGCACGGTGGAGCTCGCGCTCGACCTGGGCCGCATCGTGGCGCAGCCGGCCGATGGCAGCGCGCCGCGCGAGGCCGCGGTGCGCGAGCTGGAGCTCGAGCTGGTGCGCGGCGGCGTGCAGGGCCTGGCCGCGCTGGCGCGGCGCTGGGCGCAGGCGCATGGGCTGTGGTTCAGCACGGTGTCCAAGGCCGAACGCGGCACGCGGCTGCTCGCGGGGCAGGAGGCGGTGCCGGCCGTCAAGGCATCGCCGCCGCGCTTCGATGCGGCGGATGCAGCCGACGCGCCCTCGGGCCGCGCGATCCAGCGCGCGGTGGTCGCGGCCTGCCTGGCGCAGATCCTGCCCAATGCGAGCGAGATCGCGGCGGGCAGCGAAGACGCGGAGCAGATCCACCAGCTGCGCATCGGCATCCGCCGGCTGCGCACCGCGCTGCGCGAGCTGGGGCCGCTGGGCGGGCCGGACTTCGCCGCCCCCGCGTGGGAGCCGCCGCTGGTCGACGCCTTCCGCGCCCTGGGCGCGCGGCGCGACCGCGACGAGGTGCTGGTGGGCGCCCAGGCGCAGCTGCAGGCCGCGGGCGGGCCGCTGCCGGCGCTGCCGCCGGACGACGACAGCGCGCCCTCGCCCGGCGCGGTGGCGCGCGCATCGGCCTTCCAGGGCGTGCTGGTCGCGCTGATCGGCTTCGCGGCCGGCGATGCGGCCGCCGATGGCGAGGGGCTGGATGCCGACGCGGCACGCACGCACGTGCGCGGGCGGCTGCAGCGCCTGCATGCGCGCACCGTGCGCGACGGCAAGCGCTTCGCCGCGCTCTCGCCGGACGACCAGCACCGCGTGCGCAAGCGGCTCAAGCGCCTGCGCTACCTGGCCGAGTTCGTGGCGCCGCTGTTCGACGCGCGCGCCGCCGCGCGCTACCTCGACCGCCTGCGCCCCGCGCAGGACGCGCTGGGCACGTACAACGACGAGGTGGTGGCGCTGGCCGCGTACCGCGAACTCGCCGCGCAGGACCCGCTGGCCTGGTTCGCGGTCGGCTGGTTCAGCGGCCGGCAGCCGGCGCTGGCGCAGGCCTGCGTCAAGCCGCTGCACCGCATCGGCAAGGGGCCGCGCTTCTGGAAGAAGAACAAGGGCAAGGACAAGGGCGGCTGATCAGCGCAGCCCCAGCGCCTCGCGCAGCAGCACCAGGCGTGGGTTGTCCGGCGCGGCGCGATACACCAGCGCCACCGGGCCGGGCGGGATCGCCGGGCGCACGCGCACGCGCTTCACCAGCCCGAGCGACAGCGCACTGCGCACCGTGGCCTCGGGCACCGCGCTCAGGCCCAGGCCGGCCGCGACCAGGCGCACGTTGGTCACCGGGCTGGTCGATTCGATCACCGGCACCGGCGTCACCACGCCCGCGCGGCGGAACACCTCCTCCATCATCCGCCGCACCATCGAGCTGCGCGCCGGCATGATCCAGCGCGCGCCGGCCAGCCGCGGCCAGTCCACTTGGCGGGCGCGCGCCAGCGGATGGCCGGGCGGCGCGATCACCGCGAAGTCGGCCTCGAACAGCCGCTCGTAGCGCAGCGCCTGGCCCGCCGCCTCGGGCATCTCGGGCGGCAGGCTGGTGATCAGCGCGTCCAGCCGGCCGTCGAGCAGCGACTGCATCAGCAGCGGCACGCGCTCTTCCTGCAGCTGCACGCGCACGCGGCTGTCGTCGGCCAGCAGGCGCGTGAACACCTCGGGCAGATGGCCCTGCGCCACGAACGGCGGCGCGCCGATGCGCAGCAGGGTGACGGCGGGCTCGGCCGAGGTTTCGGCGCCCACGTGCGCCAGCTCGGCCAGCAGCAGCGCCGCGCCGCGCACCGCGATCTCGCCGCGCGGCGTGGGCGCCAGGCCGCGCGCGCTGCGCACGAAGAGCTGGCAGCCGAAGGCGCCCTCCACCTCGCCCAGCGCCTTGCTCAGCGCCGGCTGCGTGAGGTTGAGCACCGCCGCCGCGGCGCGCAGGCTGCCGCCCTCGCGCAGCGCCACCAGCAGCTGCAGGTGGCGAAAGCGCAGGCGCGCCACGAGGCGGCGGATGTCGGTCGGCAGGTCGTCGGCCATGGCCATTCCAAAAGGTTTGCAAAGGCTGAAAACATATCACTATCGGATATCGCCATGCGCTTCCATACTGAAAGAAGACCGACATCGAGACACAGGAGACATGACCATGGACCGCCGTTCCTTCTGCCGCGCCGCCCCGGCGCTGGCCCTCGTGCCGCTGGCGCTGCATGCCTCGCCCGGCTACCCGGCGCGCCCGGTGCGCGTGATCTCGCCCTACGCCGCCGGCGGCGGGCCCGACGTGCAGCTGCGCCAGGCCGGCCCCACGCTGGGCGAGGCGCTGGGCCAGCCGATCGTGATCGAGAACAAGGTGGGCGCGGCCGGCGTGCTCGCCGCGCAGTACGTGGCGCAGCAGGCGCCCGACGGCTACACGCTGCTGATGGGCTCCAACACGCACCTGATCCAGAAGATCCTGCAGCCCGACCTGCGCTTCGACCCCATCGCCGACTTCGCGCCGGTGAGCAACCTCGCGTCCTCGCCCACGGTGCTGGTGGTGCGCGCCGACAGCCCCTGGCGCAGCGTGGAAGACCTGATCGCCGACGCGCGCGCCCGCGACGGGCAGATGAACTACGGCTCCGGCGGCATCGGCACCTCGGCGCACCTGGCGGGTGCCACGCTGGCCTCGCTCGCGGGCCTGAAGGTCACGCACATCCCGCTCAAGGGCTCGGTGGAGATCGCCGCCTCGCTGCTGCGCGGCGACACGCAGTTCGCCTTTCCGGTCGCGGGCACCGGCATCCCGCAGGTGCAGGGCGGCAAGCTGCGCGCGCTGGCCGTCACCAGCCGCAAGCGCCTGCCGCAGCTGCCCGACGTGCCCACGCTGCACGAGCGCCTGAACAACGAGCTGGCGGTGCAGGAATCGTGGTTCGGCATGTGGGCGCCCGCGAAGACGCCGCCCGGCATCCTCACGGTGCTGCACGCCGCGGTGGCGAAGACCGTGCGCTCGCCGGCCATCCAGTCGGCCTTCCAGGCCGCGGGCAACGAGGCCGTGCTCAGCGAGAGCCCGCAGGCCTTCGCCGACTTCGTGCGCAGCGAGAACCGCAAGTGGGCCGAGATCGTGAAGCTCACCGGCGTGACGGTGAACAGCTGAAAGGAACGTCGTGAGCAGACCACTGGAAGGCGTGCGCGTCATCGACCTGTCGCACGTGATCGCGGGGCCGCTGGCCTCCTTCTACCTCGCGCAGCTCGGTGCGGAGGTGATCAAGATCGAGCCGCCGCAGGGCGAGGTGATGCGCGCGAGCAAGGCGCGGGGCGAGGAAGCCACCGACACGCCCGCCGGCTTCGCCGCGCTCAATGCCGGCAAGCGCTCGCTGGCGCTGGACATCCGCACGCCGCAGGGCGCGGCGCTGGTGCGCGAGCTGGCGCGCACGGCCGACGTGTTCATCGAGAACTTCCGCCCCGGCGTGGTGGCGAAGCACGGGCTGGACGAGGCAGCCATCCGCGCGGTGCGGCTCGACATCGTCTACTGCTCCATCTCCGGCTACGGGCAGGAAGGCGAATGGTCGCGCCGCGGCGCCTACGACCACGTGGTGCAGGCGCTCACCGGCATGATGATGATGTCCGGCGACAGCGAGGCGGCGCCGCCGCAGAAGGTCGGCTTTCCGGTGATCGACGTCGCCGTGGGCATGCTGGGCGCGCTGTCCGTCACCGCCGCGCTGCACCAGCGCGCGCGCGACGGGCAGGGCCAGACCATCGACGCCTCGATGGTCCAGGCCTCGCTGATGCTCATGTACCCCAACGCCAGCAGCTACCTCACGCACGGCCTCGCGCCGCAGCGCGTGGGCAACCGCGGCTACACCGGCAGCCCGACGGCCGACACCTACCGCTGCGCCGACGGCTGGCTCGCCACCGCGGCCAACACGCCGGCGCAGTTCCGCAAGCTGACGGGCGTGCTCGGCCTGGAGGCGCTGTGCGAGGACGCCGATGCGCTGGACCTCGTTGCCTTCAACGCCCCCGGCGGCGGCTTCGTGATCGCGCGCGACCTGCCGCGCCTGCAGGCCTGCTTTCGCGACGCCTTCGCGCAGCGCTCGGCGGCCGACATGGAGTCGCGGCTCAACGCCGTCGGCGTGCCGGCCGCGCGCGTGCGGCGTCTGGGCGAGTTCCTCGACGAGGCGCAGGGCGCGGGCATCGGCCTTGTGCCCACCGTCTACCCGCAGGGCGCCGCGCAGGTGCGCACGCCGGGCCTGGGCTTTCGCTACCGCGACGGCGAGCGCCCGGCGCAGGGCGCGCCCGCGCTGGGCCAGGACACCCGCGCGCTGCTGACGGAACTGGGCCTCGCGCCGGACGCCATCGACGCCTTGTGCGATGCTGGCGCGGCCGCCGCCTGATACGGTTTCGCCTTCAAGGAACAAATAACCGTTCGCACTGAGCCTGTCGAAGTGCCGCGCCGGGCTTCGACAGGCTCAGCCTGAACGGTTATCGTCGATTGCGCCGATTTGGCATGAATCAGCCCGCCGCCTCGGCCAGCGCCGCCATCGCCGCCGCCACGCCGCTGCCCGCCAGGCGCACGCCCGAGGCGGCCAGGCCCATCTCGCAGCCGCACAGCGCGGCCAGCAGCGTCAGGTCGTTGCAGTCGCCCAGGTGCCCGATGCGGAACATGCGGCCCTTGACCTTGCCCAGGCCGGTGCCCAGCGAGAGGTCGAAGCGAGACAGGATGAGCCGGCGCACCGCGTCGGCGTCCACGCCCTCGGGCATCACCACGCCGGTGAGCACCGGCGAGTGCCGCGCCGGTTCGATGCACTGCACCGCCAGGCCCCAGCCCTGCACGGCGGCGCGGCAGGCGCGCGCCAGCCGCTCGTGGCGCGCGAACACCTGCGGCAGCCCCTCGGCGCGCAGCATGTCGAGGGCCTCCGACAGGCCGTACAGCAGGTTGGTATTGGGCGTGCTCGGCCAGTAGCCGTCGGCGTTCATGGCGATGATCTCGTCCCACGCCCAGTAGGCGCGCGGCAGGCGCGCCTGCCGCGAGGCGTCCAGCGCCTTCGCCGACACGGCGTTGAAGCCGAGGCCGGGCGGCAGCATCAGGCCCTTCTGCGAGCCGCTGATGCTCACGTCCACGCCCCATTCGTCGTGGCGGTAGTCGGCCGAGGCGAGGCCGGAGATGGTGTCCACCATCAGCAGTGCCGGATGGCCCGCGGCATCGATCGCCTGCCGCACGGCGTGGATGTCGGACGTGACGCCGGTGGAGGTCTCGTTGTGCACCACGCACACGGCGCGGATGCGGCCCGCGCGGTCTTCGCGCAGCGCGTCGGCGATGCGCTGCGCGTCCACGCCGCGCCGCCAGCCCTCGGCGCCGGGCAGGCCGACGAAGCGTGGCCGCAGCCCGAGCCGTTCGGCCAGCGCCTTCCACAGCGTGGCGAAGTGGCCGGTCTCGTACATCAGCAGTTCGTCGCCGGGCGACAGCGTGTTGCACAGCGCGGCCTCCCAGGCGCCGGTGCCGGAGCCGGGATAGATCACCACCGGCCCGGCCGTGCGGAAGATCTCTCGCATGCCCGCGAGCACGCGCAGGCCCAGCGCGCCGAACTCGGGGCCGCGGTGGTCGATGGTGGGGTAGCTGATCGCCCGCAGGATGCGGTCGGGCACCGGGCTGGGGCCGGGGATCTGCAGGAAGTGGCGGCCGGCGGGATGGAAGTCGAGGGCTTGCATGGGGTGTGGGGGATTCAGCGTGTCATGCTGCGCGACAGCGTGGCCTGCGGCAGGTAGGCGCCGTCGGCGCGCAGCTGCTGCACCAGGCGCTCGGTGTCCAGGTCGCAGGCCGGCTGGCCGGTGGCCAGCGACTGCGCCGCGGCGGTGCCGGCCGCCTGGCCCATCATGTAGGCGGCCGACTGGGCGCGGATCGAGCCGTGCACCTTCGTGTCGCTGGAATGGCAGCGCCCCGCCACCCACAGGTTCTGCGCGCCGCGCGGCACGAGGATGCTGTAGGGAATGCCCACGCTCGCGCCGCGGCCCAGGTTGTCCTTGCCGTGGAAGTCGCGCATGAAGCGCTCGTACTCTTCTTTCGACGTGTCCGTGGGGTGCACGTCCGTGGGCCGGTTGTAGACCGCGATCTGGTCGGGGAACTGGCGGCGGCCGCGGAAGTCCTCGATGGTCAGCTCGAACTCGCCCACGATGCGGCGCGAGTCGCGCACGCCCATCACCGGCGCGGTGGCCAGCAGCTCCACCTCGGCGCAGCCGGGCACGTAGCGGCGGTAGAACTCGGTGTACTCCACCGCGAGCCTGCGGCCGAAGACCATGCCGTCGGTCAGGCTGCGCACCGACAGCGGGTCCAGCCCGAACACGTGCCCCGCGTTCAGCGTGGCGCTGCGCGCGCCGATCTTGTTCATGCCGGGAAAGAAGCGGTCCTCCTGCGTGAAGAAGCCCTCTTCGATGGCCTGCGGCACCAGCTCGGTCTTGACGCGGTTCTTCACCGCATCGATGCCGCGCCAATCGTCGCCGTAGGCCGGATCGTCCCAGTCCATGCCGGCCAGCAGCGAGCACAGCGTGCTGGGCGCCACCGAGTCGGTGTCGCGCAGCACCACCTTGCACTCCGCGCCGGCCAGCGCCGCCAGCGCGGCGTCGCCCGTGGCATCGACGAAGGCCTTCGCCTTCACGTAGCGCAGCCCCTCCACGCTGGCCAGCACCGCACCCTCGACGCGGCCGGCGCTGCATTCGACGTCGACCACCCGCGTGAAGAAGCGCAGTTCCACGCCCGCCTGGACCGCGAAATCGTCCAAGATGCGCTTGAGGCTCTCTGGCTTGAAGGGCACCCAGCGGTTGAGCTGCGCCGCCAGGAACTCGGGCACCACCTGCGGCGCGAAGGCCTTCTGTTCCCACATGGTCTGGAGCAGCTCCTTCATGAAGCCGCCCACCAGCATGCGCTCGCCGTCCGACACCGGGCCGAAGGACGCCACCAGGCCCGAGGTGCCCATGCCGCCGAGGCAGCCGGTGGCTTCCACCAGCAGCGTTTTCAGCCCCAGGCGGGCGGCGCAGACGGCGGCGGCGGTGCCGGCCGGTCCGCCGCCGGCGACCACCAGGTCGTAGGCCTGCTCCATCGGCAGGCGGCGCGTGTAGGAATGCGTGGATGTGGAGTCGGTCATTTGCCTGTGGCCAGCGGTTGCGTGACGGCGGCGAAGCGCTCGATCTCGCTGCGGATGAAACGTGAGAATTCCTGCGGCCCCTGGGGCGACACGTCGATGCCCATGCCGGCCAGCGTCTTCGCGACTTCCGGCTCGGCGACCACCGCGAGGATGTCGTCGGCGATGCGCTGCCCCAGCGCCGGCGGCAGACTGGCCGGTGCCGCGAAGCCGGCCCAGTTGACCGCCTCGTAGCCCGGCAGCGTCTCCGCGATCGCCGGCCACTGCGGATACAGCGGACTGCGCTGCACGCTGGTGACGCCCAGCACCTTGAGCTGCCCGGCCTTGATGAAGGCCTCGGCCGAGCTGGCCACCGAGAAGCCCAGCGGGATCTGGCCGCCCACGATGTCGGTGTACATCTTCGCGGCGCCGTTGTAGGGCACGTGCAGCATCTCGATGCCGGCCATGTGGTTGAGCATCTCGCCGGCCAGCTGCGCCGAGGTGCCGATGCCGTTGGAGCCGAAGGACAGCCGGCCCGGCTGCTGCCTGGCCAGCGCGATCAGTTCCTTGATGTCGTTGGCCGGGAAGGCCGCGGGCGCCACCAGGGCCACCGTGTAGTAGCCCACCCGGGCCAGCGGCTGCAGGTCCGCGACGCTGTCGTAGGGCAGGTCCTTGCGCTGCACCGCGTTGATGCTCAGCGAGCTGCCCAGCAGCGCGATGGTGTGGCCGTCCGGCGCCGAGCGCACGGTGGCCAGCGTGCCCACCACCACGCCGCCGCCCGGCTTGTTCTCCACCACCACCGACTGCTTCCAGCGCGCCTCCAGGCGCTCCGCCACGATGCGCGCGAGGCGGTCGGCGGCGCCGCCGGGCGGCTGCGGCAGCACGATGCGCACCGGCCGGCTCGGGAAGGCCTGGGCGAAGGCGCCGGCGCCGCCCAGCCCCGCGGCCAGCGCGGCGGCCTGCAGCACGCGGCGACGCGTGAGGGGATGCGGGATCGAATGTGTCATGCCAAGTCTCCGTCGTCGGATCCTGCAAAGGTGCAAGAGGATCTCTTCGCACCGATTGTTCTGGCGCGCCGCGCGCCCATCAAATGAAAAGACGTCGCCAGGCATTAACCTTCGGTTATGAACCTTCGCCACATGGAAGTCTTTCGCGCCGTCATGCTCACCGGCAGCGTCAACGGCGCCACCGAGCTGCTGCACGTGTCGCAGCCGGCGGTGAGCAAACTGCTCGCCCACGCCGCGCGGCAGGCGGGGTTGGTGCTGTTCGAGCGCGTCAAGGGCCGCCTGGTGCCGACGCCCGAGGCGCAGCAGCTCTACGCCGAGATCGAGCACCTGTGGCGCGGCGTGGAGCGCGTGCGCGACGTCACGCGCGGCCTGGCCGATCCGCAGACCGGCACCCTGCAGCTGGCGGTGTCGGCCAGCCTCGCCTCGCACCTGGTGCCGCGTGCGGTGGCGCTGCTGTACCAGCGCTTTCCGCGGCTCAAGACCAGCGTCGAGGTGCTGGTCGCGCCGATCATGGTCAATGCGCTGCTCGACCACAGCGCGCACCTGGGCGTGGGCATGCTGCCCAACGCGCACCCCAACCTGGTCGCGGTGCGCAGCTACGCCTGCGGCCTGGCCTGCGCGATGCGCGAGGACCATCCGCTGGCATCGAAGAAGACCATCACGCCGGCCGACCTGCGCGGCCAGCGCGTCATCGGCTCGCCGGCGGGCACGCCCTACGGCCAGAGCCTGCTGCGCGCCTACGGCAAGGCGGCCGCCGCGATGGGGCTGGACATCGAGGTGCGCTCGGCGACCACCGCCTGCTGGTTCGCGCAGGCCGGCGCGGGCGTGGCCGTGGTGGACCGCGCGGCCGTGGCCGGTCGGACCTTCCAGGGCCTGGCGGTGCGACCCTTCCGCAGCGGCGAGAGCCTGGACGTGCGCATCATCCGCAACCGCTACCGGCCGCTGTCGGTGGTGCACAAGGCCTTCTGCGAGGCCTTCGACCGTGTCTGGACCGCGGGCGTGGGAACGGGCGCCGCGCGCTGAGGCTTCAGCGCTTCGCCGCCGCCGGCCCCGGCAGCAGCGCGAAGGCCAGTGCGCCGGCCACCAGCAGCGCCGCGATGCTGGCGAACACCGCCAGGAAGGGTTCGATGCCGTACGCCTGCGCCATGGAGGCGACCACGCCGGTGAACCACTGCATCAGCGCCACGCCGAGGAACATCGCCATCGTGAACAGCGCCATCGCCCGCCCCGTCACGGCCGGCGGGTAGGCGCCCTTCACGTCGGGGTACTGCAGCACCATGTAGCCCGACAGCAGGCCCACGAGGACGATCAGCGCCACGTCCGCGCCCGGCTGCATGTCGAAGGCCAGCAGTCCGAACAGTGCCGCCATGGCGAAGGTGAAGCCCACCAGCCAGCGGCGCCGGCGCGCCGGGCCGGGATCGAAGCGGCCGAACAGCGGCGGGCCGATCAGCGAGACCACCGACATCGCGATCGCCACGTTGCCGCTGGCCACCAGCGAGAAGCCGTGGCGCTGGATCAGCACCGGCCCCAGCCACAGCCCGCGCAGCGCGACGAAGGAGGCATAGGTCACCAGCGCCAGCGCCACGATGCCCAGCGTGTGCGGCATCAGGAACAGCGCGCCGAACTTGCGCACCGCGTCCATCAGCGATTCGCGCGGCGCATCCGCGTGATGCACCGGCGCCGGCTCGCGCACCAGCATGGCGATCGCCAGCCAGGCGGCCACCGCGCACAGCGCCAGCACCCAGAAGCCCATGCGCCAGGAGCTGGCGTGGATCAGCCAGGCCAGCGGCGTGCCGGTGGCCAGCATGCCGATGCCGCCGATGCCCAGGATCGCGCCCGACACGGCGGCGAAACGCTCGGGCGCGAAGTGGCGCGCGATGAACACCGTGCACACCAGGAAGGCCGGCGCGCAGCCCACGCCGATCAGCACCTGCCCGAGCACCAGCACGTCGAAGCGTGTGGCCAGCGCCGACAGCACCGCGCCCGCGACCGCCAGCGGGAAGGCCGCCAGCACCGTGCGCCGCACGCCGTGCAGGTCGATGCCGATGCCCATGAACAGCTGCAGCGCGCCGAAGGCGAAGTGGAAGGCGCCGGCGAACACGCCCAGCGCCTGCGCCGACAGGTGGAACTCCGCCGCCAGCGGCTCGGCCATGATGGCCGTGATGGTGCGGAAGGCCTGGCTCAGCGCGAAGGCGATGGTCAGCGTCAGCAGCATGACCCAGGCGGTGCGGTTCGCGAGGCGCGGCGGTGTGGCGATGAAAGGCGAAGCGGAGCGTGCGGCATCGGCGCCGCGCGGGGTGGGCAGGCTCATGGAGGAAGGCGGCGGTGTCTCGTTGTGGGAAGGCGTTGTGCCCACAGCGTAGCGCCTTGCGGCCTGCCGCGCTGAGCCGCAGCGGACGGGCTCGGCCCCCGGGCACGCGGCCCGCGCGCAGAGATCTGCGCGCCGCGACGATCAGGGCCCGCTTTTCCCGCTGATCATCGCTCGGCTATGAGAGCCCGAGCACCTTCATCGTGGTGCTCAGCCGGCATGCGGGATACGCGCCGGCATGGGGCGCACGCCTCAGCGGCGCTGCGCGTCGGGCATCGGCCCGCGGCGCTCGAGGTGGCGGAAGGTGATGCGGCCCTTGGTCAGGTCGTAGGGCGACATCTCCAGCGAGACCTTGTCGCCGGCCAGGATGCGGATGTGGTGCTTGCGCATCTTGCCGCCGCTGTAGGCGATCAGCTGATGGCCGTTGTCCAGCGTCACGCGGTAGCGCGAGTCGGGAAGCACCTCGGTGACGGCGCCGTTCATTTCGATCAGTTCTTCCTTCGCCATAGGGATCCTTTCAAAGTTCCAATAACGGGGGACGGCCCGGGCGGCGCAATGCCGCATCGGGCGGTGTCCAAGCAATGCCTGCGCGCCGCAGTGCCGCGACGCGCCGTGAAAAGGGTTGAAACCAGGTGCGCGAGGCGGCCACGAGGGCGCTCTCGAGCGCGCTATTCGCTTCGATCAACGAAGGCAGTGGCGGCGATCCCGGGCGCCGGATCCGGCGCTCGACGCACTGGGGTGGCCGGCTTGAGGGGTGAGAGCCTGGAGCAACAGGTCAGCCGGCGCGATGACGAATGGCTTCGTCGTACAAGCGAAACGAGCCCCAATGATACCGCGTTGGCACGATCTTTGCCCAGGATCGGCTTTCTCATTCGCCATGGCCCGGCTGGTGCGCGTCGAATGCTCCTGAAAAAGTAGCAACGTTGCGGGCGCTTATTCCGCATGCGGGCTTGCGCACGCGCAGGAGGCGGCGCACCATGGCAGCCGGATGCACGCCCGAAGGAGGCCGTCATGCATGCCCCATCGCCCCGACACCCGGCCCGCTGGCCGCATCTGGCGCGCCGCTGCGCGGCCGTGGCGATTGCGCTGGCCGCCTGCGCCGCAAGCTTCGAGGCGGTCGCCGCCCGCGCGGATGCCGCCCCGTCCGCCCCGCAGATCGAGGCCCTGGAGCGTGCCGCTGCCGCGACGGTCGGCCTGCGCATCGAGGCCACCGACGACGCCACCTCGGCGCAGAGCCTGGGCCGCCAGCGCGAGGGCTCGGGCGTGGTCATCGGCGACGGCGGCCTGATCCTCACCATCGGCTACCTGCTGCTGGAGGCCCAGCGCATCGAGATCGTGACCAGCGACCAGAAGGTGCTGCCGGCCCGCCAGGTGGCCTACGACCTGGCGACCGGCTTCGGCCTGGTGCAGCCGCTGGTGCCGCTGCGCGGCGTGCGCCCGGTGCCGTTGGGGCGCAGCGCCTCGGCCGCGCCGGGCGAACTGGTGCTGGTGGCCGCCGGCGGCGGCGCCGGGGGCGTGGGCATGACGCAGCTGGTGAGCCAGCGCGCCTTCTCGGGCTACTGGGAATACCACATCGAATCCGCCCTTTTCACCAGCCCGCCCGTGCCCAACCACAGCGGCGCGGCGCTGTTCAACCAGCGTGGCGAACTGCTGGGCATCGGCAGCCTGTTCACCACGGAGGCCGTGCCGGGGCACGCCCTGCCCGGCAACATGTTCGTGCCGGTCGACCTGCTGCGCCCCGTGCTCGCCGAGATGCAGTCCACCGGCAGCACGCGCGCCAGCCGGCGCCCGTGGCTGGGCCTGACGTCCGCCGAGCGCAGCGGCCGCGTGGAGATCCTGCGCGTGAACCGCGAAAGCCCGGCCGAGGCGGCGGGCCTGCGCTCGGGCGACGTGGTGCTGGCCATCGACGGTGCCAAGGTCGAAACGCTCGAGGCGTTCTACAAGAAGCTCTGGCAGCACGCCGAGCCCGAGTCGGAAGTCGAGCTCACCGTGCAGCAGGGCGAGGCGGTGCGCACGCTGCGGCTGCGCGCGATCGACCGCATGCGCACGATGCGCAAGCCGGCGGGGATCTGACGCCCACCCCCAGCCTCGCCCACTGCGTGTGGCTCTGCACTCCCTCGAAGGGGGCGCCCCCCTGCGGCTCGGCCGAGCCGGTTCCGCGGGTGCCTGCGAACGGGCCTGGCTGCGCCGGCCGGCGGGTATTTTTCCTGGCGCGGATTTTTCCCCTCTCCCTCTGGGAGAGGGTCGGGGTGAGGGCGCCGGGCCGCCGAATGCGCGCATGGTTTCATGCGATGCGGGTGGCGCGCTGCGCCATGGAAAGGCCTTGAGCCGCAGATTCCGTGTCGGCTCGTTCGTCATGGAATACAAGTCGGCGAGGCCGGGCAAGACCAGGACTACGCCTGCAATCAGTGTGAGTGCGCCAAGCGGAGAGGGCTTGGACGAAGGCTCGGCTGGAACGGACGTGGCCATGGCGTCGCACCATTCGAATGCCGCTGGTGTGCTCGTCTCCGCCTCTTCCTCCGCCTCCGGCGGACTCTCTCGCGATGTGTGATCCTGCAGGCTCCCCACCCCCCAAAGCACGAGGCCCACGACAAGCATCATCGGCCACACCACGAAGCCTGCGATCAACAGTTCCAGCAGCAACGACGAACCGTAGCTCCCGCCGCTGATTCTGGCCGCGGCGACCAGGAACGCCAGGATGGCGCAGACCGTGAGCGCACCGCCTGCAAGGGCGACGCGTTTTCCGATAGTGGACAAGCACATGCAACTACTCCCTGACGCAGCGCCTCGGGCGACGGGCGCGAATTCCTGACCGCTTTTTTCCGACTCAGGTGGTCGGCGCCTGGCCGTCCAGGCTGATGTGCTCGACATCGCTGGGCCAGTGAGGGTTGGCCTGGTCCCACCAGATCCAGGTGATCCAGGAGGGCTCGATGTCCAGGTGAGCGTCGCGCGGATCGGGGAAGGGCTGCCCCTGCCGCACGTAGGTCTGTCGGTGCCAGCCATTGAACACGGCGGCCGCGGGATGGTCCGCAGGCACGCTGGCCGCCCAGATGCCGCTGGTCGGGCACGGATCGCCGCCGCCTCGCCAGCGGCGCAGCGGCTGCGGCAGGCAGGCTTGGCGCGCCGCGCCCTGGGCCACCTTGGGATGCACATCGGCCTGGGGAGGCGGCGCTTCAGCCACCGGCACGCCCAGGTAGTGGAAGAGGATGCGGCCGTCTGCGACTTCCAGCCCCTCGCGGCTGGATTCGAACGGTTCGCCCCGCTCGTAGCGCAGCGGCACCTGGGCGGCGTTCCATGCCAGGTGGCGTGCGCTGTGCGGGTGCATCAGGCGGGCGATCCAGTAGCCGCCTTGGGGCGCCGCGGTGGTTTCGTACTGGGCGGGCATGGGCCATTGCGGCTGCTCCGGCAGAGCATGTCCTTCGGGGATGTGGGCGCGGCCGGTGCGTTGTGAAGCCGGCGGGGCCTCGGGCTTGGAGGGCGCGGGCGGTGCAGGCACCACGGCCTTGGCGGCGTCGATCAGGGTTTGCTTGTTGCCGTCCCACTTGGGCAGCGGGGTCGGGGGAAGGGGCAGGACCTTATCGAGGTTGGGGAAGCGGAGGTCGGGGTTGAGGTGGAGAGCATTGGCCAGGACGTGATATCGGTCTGCTCTTGAGATATCTGGTATTCGCCCCACAAGATCACGCCCATGGCGAAAAGAAGAACTTAAAGAGCCGGCGCTTCTCTCGCTGCCTAGCTTGACGCCTTCGTGGAGTACTTGCAAAGCGCGGACGCGATTCTTTCCCTCAACATCCATGGTGACACCGAGCTCATACGCGGCCAGACCTGAACCCTGTGCGACAGCACACTCCAGCATCTTCAGACCAATCGAGCGATTGCCCCAGAACGATGGCGGTTCATCGTGGTTGCCCAATAGCTTGGCACCTATGTAAGCCTGCGACGCCATGCTTCCCATGTCCGCCGCTCGTTGCCAGAATGCATAGGCCACTGATGCATCCTGCTTGAGAGAACCAATCCCACCCATGTACATCGTGCCCATGTTGTCCCAGGCAGCGGGCACACCCTTTCTCATCAGATCCTCAGTCAGTTCGATCGCCCTCTCGGTGTCCTGCGGCACACCCCAGCCCTTCAGATAGAGGCTCGCCAGATTGAACTGCGCCTTCCAATGCCCGAGCTTCATTGCCTGCTCGTAGAGTTGGGCGGCCTTGACGTAGTTGCGGTCTTCCTCCCACAGGTCGTGACTGGTGGTGGCCATGGCCTGCTGGAACAGCGCTTCGGCCTCGGAAGTGATGGGCGGATTCACCTCAGCCTCATGCTTGCACTCGAAGCTCTTGCGATGCGGATCGAACAGCGGCAGCTTGGTGAAGCGCGGCAGCGAGGCGTCCGACAGCAGAGAAGGATTCGTTTGGGATTCGTTGTTCATGGGGCATCCCGTCAACAGCAAGGCGGAAAGAGCGATCAAAGCGAATGCCGACAACCGGCCGCTCAGCGCATGAGCAACAGACGTGGGTTGCATCACTACGCCAGCCTGATCCATGGAACGCCTCGTGGGTCTTCGAAAAGATGGATGAAGCTACGGTTCTCGGGGGGTTGACCAAGCACTCGGGCCGCTGTGTTTCGCTTCATCCGCTCCAGCCAATCCTCATGCGTCTGGCCCGTCTCCTCCCTGGAGCACCCCTTCCCATCCAGATCCGCCCCCGCCAGGTTCCCCCACACGCGCCTTCGCGCCTCCCGCGTGAAGGCCCACTCCTCCGTGCACAGGTTCAGCTCGCTGTCGCCCGCCATGCTGCGGGCATTGAGGTTGGCGCTGCCCAGCATGGTGTACACGTCGTCCACGAACATCAGCTTGCTGTGGATGTAGATCTCCCGGTAGCGCGCCGGGATGATGTTGTGCTCGCTCAGGTTGCCCTGCTCCACATCCCACGCCGTGGCGTTCTTGCCGCCCGTGCGGGCCTGCTGCCGCGCCTGCGCCTCCTGCGCATCGCTGTCGCGTGCCTTGAGGCGGATGTCCCTGGCCTCGTTGGCGTGGTCATAGGTCATCAGCATGGCCACCAGCGGCTTGATGCCCAGCGTCTGCAACTGCGCCCGGATGTCGGCAGGCACCGCATCGGCCGAGACGGACTCCATGGTGCTGTCATCCCCCCGGCTGCGCTCGCGCATCTGCCGTGCGCGCAACTGCTTCTCGTAGTCGGCCACGTCCCGCGCGGTGGGGCCATGGGCCGGCGGCGGCCTCAGGGGTTCTTCCCGGCGCTTGCGCTCGCCCTGCACGGCCTGGTCGTAGCCGTCCATCTGCGCTCCCGCACCCAGGCCGCCCACGGTGTCGTAGGTGCGCGGCACCATCTGCGCCCGCTCGGGCTGCGGGATGACCACGAACAGGTGCAGCGGCGCCATGTCCGAGGGCGCGGCCCCGGCCTGCTTCATGGCCTGACGGTAGCGCGAGCGCATGTCCCTGAGCAGGCGCGGCCACTCGGCCAGCTGGAAGTACTGGTTCTCCACGTAGATGTAGTTGATCGCGTTCGCGCTGGCCAGCGTGTAGCCCTTCAGGATGGTGGCGTCCTGCCTTTCGGGCTGGGTGCGCAGGATCTGCACGCGGCAGCGCCCAACACCGTCGGGCGCGATCAGGTCCGCCGTCCGGACGCCGGCGCGCTCGTCCTTGAGTTTCTTGCCGGATCGGCCCGCACCGTTGATGCGCGCCAGGGTCGCGCCGCTGGGGAGTTGAAGCGCAACGCCGTCTGCGCTGTCCCAGCCTTCGACGAAGTTCTCGTTGAGACTGTGCAAGGCCTCGCCTTCGACGCGGATGGCGTAGTCGCGGTAGGGTCTGCGGTGCCATCTCTTCTGCTCCCCGATGGGGTAGGCGTTGAGGCTGAGTTCGCGGCGCGGGTCGTTGAAGCCGTGATGGATGGCGTCCCAGTAGTCCGTCACGGAGTTCAGGCCCATCACGTAGCCGCAGGTATTGGGGGTTTTGCCGGCAGCCGTCATGTAGTCTATCAGGATGGGCTTCTGATGATGCGTTCCCACCAGCGCCATGGCAGCTTTCTCCGACAGGTCATGACCCGAGTCGGGCAGGTACTTCGCCAAGCTGGCCCCAATGGCCAGCGGATGGCCACGGCGCAGCCGCACCTCCAGGTTCTGGAATCGGCCGGCCAGGGCGTCTTCCCACCACTTCCGGCAGAAGTTGTGCCGCTCCTGCAGCACCCATGCCGGGTTGGTTCGCTCGTCGTTGCGGATGGGGTCGTCGGGCCATTGGACTTGCTGCTTCCTCGACCAGGAGGTCGGCATCCAGAACAGGGGAAAGTCGGGCACGTTGCCCGCCGCCTTGTTGATGGCCGCACTGTCCCACCACAGCAGCAGGCGCACCTTCACGCCCTGGCGGGCCTTGTCCACCAGCAGTTCGCCATAGGTCGTTCCATGTGGCCAGGTCGTGGCGCTGCGCACCAGCGCCATGCCCGGATCGAACCCCCACAGCACGAGGTCGATGCTGCTGGTGGCGGCGCGAATGTCCTTCTCGATGGCGCCGAAGCCTTCTTCGCCGCACATGAGGAACTGCAAAGCGTTGTTGTCGTGGATCCGGTGCGTCCTGCAGTCTTTCTCCAGAAACCATTGCAGCGTGCCCTTGCAGCGCCGCTTGATCAGGTCGACGTGGCTCGTGTCGGGGCGCTGTATTTCGCCGAGCAGTTGGTTCAAGTCAGTCATGGTTCTTCCTCCCTGAGGACAGGCCGGCGTCAGCCGGCGCGGCCAGCCCCGCGATTTCTTTGCGACCTGCGCTTGGCGGCATCGTCGCCGTCGCTGCGGTAGCCTCGATTGGAAAGCTGCTGTTCGTCGTATTCGGCGTTGTCGGGCGTGGACACCATCCGGTCGGACTCCACGGGGATGTCATGCACCGTGCCGTTGAACAGCCTGACCTGGTATCTCGCCCCCTTCTCGGCCTTCCCGATCGTCAACCGGCCGTATTCGTCGAAGCGGCCCCGCTTGATCTCAGCGCCATCCTTGAACAAGGTGTAGGGCTGCCCGGCAAAAAGCTGGGGGGCTGGCCCCGGCACATGCTGCGTTGAGTAGGCGATTTCGGTTTCGGCAGGCGTTTCCTTGAGCACCACGCTCGGCTCGCGCAATACCGGCCCTGGTTTGTTGTCCGGCCCGACCAGCGAATGGCTGGCCGCATGCTCCCGCCACAGCCCGTTGGTGCCGCTCTCGATGCCGCTGGCACTCCATCGCGTGTAGCTGGAGCCGCCGGTGATCATCACCTCTTCCCTGGCGCTGATGGTGATGCGGTTGGCTTCCAGCCGGATATTCATCTTTGCCAGCAGATTGACGCTGTGTTTCAGCGCCTGGATGTCGACGGGCGCTTGGGCCGAGACCAGTCGCATGCCTGCCTTGTAGGCGAACATGCGCACGGCATTGTGCGCACTCACCAGCAGGCTCTTGCCCGCGCTCAGGCTGGCATGCCCGCCGCTGGTCAGCGCCGTGTGTTCGTTGCTCACGATGTGGGTGGAACCCTCGGCCGTGCTCTGGATGCCCGCCGGGCTGGCCAGCGTCAGGTGCGGCTGCTGGAACTCCGGGAACTCGCCCTGCGCCGCGTTGCCCCCGCTGCCC